>Ga0081538_10000489_pt1 | contig 44255 bp, 38 predicted proteins | sample TabmetS5T2R1_FD_71022 | JGI IMG/M metagenome (GOLD analysis project Ga0081538, IMG submission 71022) | Tabebuia heterophylla rhizosphere microbial communities from the University of Puerto Rico - S5T2R1 | ecosystem: Host-associated > Plants > Roots > Rhizosphere ... | reverse complement strand
CCCCTCGACCAGGCGGAAGCGGGCAACGATGCGTTGCGCCGCGGACCCCTTGGGGTGGCAGGCGAAGAGCGTCGCCGTCGGTTCGGGTGTCTGCTCGACGATGTGCATGGCGTCGGGCGCCACAATCTCGATGCCGGTCAGCTCGTATGTCCAGCGGCTGCCGTCGGCGAGCGAGAACACGAGCGGGTCCCCGGGTTGCAGCCGGTCGAGGTCGTGGAACGGACGGCTGTGCGTGACGCGATGGCCGGCCACCACGACGTTGCCGACCTCTCCCGGCATCGCGGTTCCCGGCCAGTGGCTGGGACCACGGTCGATGGCGGTCAGGGTGACCCCCTCGTGCAGGCTCTGCTCCACTCCGAGCGTGGGCAGTGCCAGCGTCCCGTGGACCATGTCCGGTGTCGGGGCGTACTCGTCGCTGGGTACCGCCTCCGGGGCCGGCAGCGTGGAGGGGGGGAGCGTCGTGGTCGGAGGGAGGGTCGACGTCGGAGGGAGCGTTGCCGGTGCGTCCGCTCCGGCGGCGCGGGCTGCGGCCGTCGTGGGCGTCGCAGTCGTCTCGTCGTCATCTGTGAGCGCCCACCCGCCGGTGACGCCCGCGCCGACCAGCAGCAGCGCGACGGCGGCAAACAGGTAGCGGATCGGCCGTCGGACCGAGGGCGCCACGGCGTCGGGCATGGGGTTGGGCATGGGGTTGGGCATGGAGCGTCGGGCCTCCGGCGCCATGGCGAGGTTGTACCACCGCTCGATCCGATTGCGTAGCGCTACCGAAGACGGCCTGACCCGAGAGCCGTACCGTCCGAGCATGGCCAACACTCCCCCGCGCACGAGCCGCAAAACGGCGGAACGCGAGGCGGCAGCCGGTGCCTTGGCACTGGCCGGCGGCGGCAACGGTCCGGCGGTGGCCGCGCAGCCGGTGCAACTCGCCAACGACCATCGCAGCGCCACGGCCCTGTCGTCCGATGCCATCACGGTCATCGCGGCGCAGTCGCAGATCGACAGCCGCGCCGCCCCGCTGCAGGCGAAGCTGACCGCACTGGGCATCGACGACGTCTCCGAAGAGGGAGAGCTGATCCTGGGCGGCGCAGTCGCGATCACCCCGGGCCTCCGCAAGGGCGTGGGGATGAGCGGGACGGTGATCGCCACGTCGGACCCCATCGACCTGGCCACCGTGCCGGAGATGTTCGACTACACGCGCGCCGGCGGCTCGCCTCGACCGGCACGGAGTCGCTGGCAGTCCGCGGCACGACGGTCCTCCCGGCGGCCGGCGCGTGCCACCCACGGCTGGGCCAGCCTGACGGCGTCGGAGCAGACCATCGTGTCGTTGGTCGGCGAGGGCCTGACCAACACCGAGATCGGCGAACGGCTGTACATCTCCCGGCGCACCGTGGAGTCCCCCCACCTGGGCCGTCTACGGCAAGCTCGGCCTAAGCACGCGGGGCCAGCTCGTGTCCGCCGCGGTGCGGCACGCCGCCGGAGACGTCCGCTGATCCCTACCCGCGCACGGCCCGGTCGGCGGCGCGGATGCACGCGGGGATGCCGACGCCCAGCTCCCAGGCACCGGCCATCGTGAGGCCGGGCGCCCGCTCGGCCAGCGCCCGCTCGGCGCGGGCCACGGCGTCGAGGTGCCCAGGGCGCGGCTGGGGGAACGAGCGCTCCCAGCGCGTGACCCGGACGGCGGTGGGCCGGGCGTGCAGGCCCATCGTGTCCCGCAGATCGTCGACCAGCGCCGCCACCAGTTCCTCGTCGGTCGCCGCGAGCGCCCGTTCGTCGCCGGCCCGGCCCGCCGATGGCCGGAGGATGACCGTAGACGGATCGACGCTGAGGTGCGCCCACTTCGACGTCATCCACGAGCAGGCGGTGAGCAGCCGTCCGGACGACTTCGGCACCAGGAACCCCGACCCGTCGAGCGGGTGGTCGATGCCCTCCCGCGGCACGACCAGGACCGTCAGGACCACGGACGCGTAGTCGATGCCGGAGAGGAAGGCTGCGACCTCCGGCACGAGGCCCGCGAGCAGGCGGGCGGTCACGTACGCAGGTGTCGCCAGCACCACCCGGTCGGCCAGGACGGGGGGATGCCGGTGCGGGCCAGGCCGGTCCCCATCGCCGGTCGCGACGCGCCAGCCTGCGCCGTCGGGCTCGAGGCCGCTCACCGGGGCGCCACAGCGCAGTCGCTCGCCCAGGCGCTCGGCCAGGGCGTCGACCAGCCGCGCCACCCCGCCCCCGGGTGCCAGGAAGACCGGGCTGTCCGCGACGCCCCGCTCGATCGCCTCGGCGCGGAGGGCGGCGGCGCCCCGGATGAGGCTGGGGTCCCGGTCGCGTGCCTCCGCCAGGTTGGCGGCAGCCACCCGGAGCGACAGCAGGTCGCAGTCCCCGGCCCAGATGCCGCCGAGGAGCGGTGCGACGAGGCGGTCGAGCACCTCGTCGCCGAGCCGGCGGCGGACGAGGCCACCGATCGCCTCGTCGCCGGTCGGCGCGTCGTTCGGGGCGGTCAGGTCGGCGCGCGCCCGCTCGACGCCGGCGGCGGTCAGGATCCCCGAAGCCGCCACGGCGTCGAGGTCGGTGGGGACACCCAGGAGCTGCTCGGGCGGCAGCCGCCGCAGCGCCCCGTCGATCCACACATAGGCCGTGCCGGTGGCGGGGGATACCAGGTCGTCAGCCAGTCCGAGCTCCCGGCAGAGCCGCACCGCCTCGGGAACCCGGGCCAGGAACGCGTCGGCCCCTTCGTCGATCTCGATGCCGGCGACCGGCGAGGTCCGCAGCTTGCCTCCCGGCGCTCCGGCAGCCTCGAGGACGACCACGTCGGCGCCCTGCTGCATGCCCGCCCATGCCGCCGCGAGGCCGCTGATGCCGCCGCCGACAACGGCGATGTCGACGCGCCGGGTCACGGGATCGCCGGGCCGGTGTTGCTGTTGGCGGGCGCCGCCGCGGCCCGTCGCACCCGCCCGGCCAGCGCCGCCATCACCGCCGGGTCGTCGTTGATCGACGCCGTCCGGGCGAACACCAGGCCCGACTCGGTGGCCACGCGCCGGGCATCGATGTCGAGGTCGTAGAGCACCTCGAGGTGGTCGGACACGAACCCTTGCGGGCACACCAACACCGCCTCGGCACCCCCGGTGGCGGCGAGGTCGCGGATCGCGTCCCGGACGTCCGGCCCCCGCCAGGGCTCGGGCGTGCGGCCCGCCGACTGCCAGGCGAGCGCCCAGCCGGGGGAGGCGTCGAGCCCGGCACGACCGGCGATGGCGGCCGCCGACTGGCGCAGCTGGTCCGGGTAGGGGTCGCCGCCGGCCAGCACCCGTTCCGGGAGGCTGTGGGCGGTGAACAGCACCTTGGTCTTCCCGGGCAGCGCGCCGAGGGCGGAGCGGACCCTGTCGGCCTGGGCGTCCAGCCACGCCGGTTCGTCGAACCAGGCATCGATGCTGACGTAGGCGAGGCCGCACTCGCGCGCGGCGGCGGACGCCCGCTCGTGGTACTCGCCCACCGACCCGCGGGAGAAGTGCGGGGCCAGGACCAGGCCGACGATGTCGACCGCCGCGACTGCGAGGTCGGTCACCGCATCCTCGACGAACGGCGGCACATGCTTGTTGCCCAGCGTCACCGTCCACCGTCCGGGCTCGTCGGCGCCCAGTGCCGCGGCGATGGCGCCGACCTGGTCGCGCGTCCGCTCCGCGAGGGGGGACAGACCCCCGATGGCGGCGTAACGGCGGGTCAGGTCCGCCAGCTCCTCGGCGGAGGGGGCCCGTCCCCGCCGGATGTGCGTGTAGTACGCGGCGACATCGTCCGGCGACGCCGGGGTGCCATACGCCATGACCACCAGGCCCCGCCGGCGATCCGTCACACGCCCGCCTGCCAGCCGTGGACGAGCTCCACCAGGCGCTCCAGCACCACCGGGTCCGTCTCGGGCAGCACCCCGTGGCCCAGGTTGAAGATGTGGCCCGGGCGTCCGCCGTTCCGGTCGAGCACGTCGCGGGCGCGCTCCTCCACGGCCGGCCACGGGGCCAGGCACACCGCCGGATCGAGGTTGCCCTGCACCGCGATGTCGGGCCCTAGGCGCTGGCGCGCCTCGTCCAGCGGCACGCGCCAGTCGACCCCCACGACCTGCGCCCCGGCCTTGGCCAGCAACGGCAGCAGCTCGCCAGTGGTCACGCCGAAGTGGATGGCGGGTACCCCCAGGTCCGCCAGGCCCGCGAAAACGCGGGCGCTCGCGGGGAGCACGGCGCGCTCGTACAGGTCGGGGCTCAGCGTCCCGGCCCAGCTGTCGAACAGCTGCACCGCCGCCGCGCCGGCATCCACCTGCGCCCGGAGGGCGGCGGCGGCCATGGTCGCCAGCCGGTCCAAAAGCAGCACCCAGAGCTCGGGCTCGCCCAACATCAGGGCCTTGGTGCGGGCCAGGGTGCGTGACGGCCCCCCCTCGATCAGGTAGCTGGCCACGGTGAACGGGGCGCCGGCGAAGCCGATCAGGGGCACGTCACCCAGCTCGCCCACCACGGCGCGGACGGTCTCCTGGACCCAGGGGCAGTGGACGTCGGGATCGAACGTGCCCAGCCGGTCGAGGTCGGCGGCACTGCGGAACGGCCGCTCCACGACGGGCCCCACACCCGCGACGACGTCGACGCCGAAGCCCACGGCGGCGACCGGCACGACGATGTCGCTGTACAGGATTGCAGCATCGACGCCGTAGCGCCGGACCGGCTGCAGCGTGACCTCCGTCGCCAGGTCGGGGTCGCGGACGGCGTCGAGGATGCTGCCGGTTCCCCGAATGGCCCGATACTCCGGCAGCGAGCGCCCGGCCTGGCGCATGAACCACACGGGAACGGGGCTGGCCGGCTGATTGCGGCAAGCCAGCAGGAAGGGAGCGTCGGCCGAGAGGGGCGTCACGTCCCGCTCTCGCTGCTTCGCAGCGGGCCGCTCGGGCTCCGACGGGTTGCGGCCCCGCTCCCACGGCCGCTCGGGCTCCGACGGGTTGCGGCGCCGCTCCCACGGGGGCTCGGGCCGGGCTCGCTGGGTTGCAGACGCTCGCTCACGGCCGTCACGCTACCGGCGCCGATCCGGCGCGAACTCTCCACAGAAACGGGCGAAACCGGTAGCATGGTCCGTTCCTCGACCAGCGGAGGAGCGATTGGCCACTCACCCCGACCTGGCCGCCGAACAGGCGTACATCGATCGCGCCTACGACTGCCTGGAACGTGCTCGCCAGTCGGCTACCAAGCTGCGGTCCATGGTCGAGGTGGGGAAGGGCGGCACGGAGCAGGCCCGCTGGGAGCGGGAGATCATCGAGGGCAATATCGCCAACCGCCTCGACTATCTGCACCTCGGCGACGCCAGCCTGGTGTTCGGGCGCATCGACAAGTCGCGGTCCGATGGTGGCGACACGTTCTACATCGGTCGCATCGCCGTCGCCGACGAGAGCCAGGAGCCCCTCGTGGTCGACTGGCGCGCCCCGGTCGCCGAGCCGTTCTACCGCGCAACGGGGCGGGCGCCGATGGGCCTGGTGCGGCGCCGGCACTTCGCCACCCGGGGCCGGCAGCTGCTGGGGATCGAGGACGAGCTCTTCGGCGAGGGCGCCGGGATGCTCGACGGCGAGTTCCGGGTGGTCGACAACGGCGACGAGGCGCGCGAGGTGCGGGGCCAGAGCGCACTCATCGCAGCCCTGGAGGAGGCCCGCACCGGCCGGCTGAGCGACATCGTCGCCACCATCCAGGGGGAGCAGGACGAGGTCATCCGCTCCGAGCTTCCCGGCGTCCTGGTGGTGCAAGGTGGTCCCGGTACCGGGAAGACGGTCGTGGCGCTCCACCGGGCGGCCTACCTGCTCTACACCCACCGGTTCCCGCTCGAGGGCCAGGGCGTGCTGGTGGTGGGGCCGAACCGGCTGTTCCTCGGCTACATCGAGCGCGTGCTGCCGAGCCTGGGCGAGGCGGGCGTTGAGCTGGCGGTGCTGGCCGACCTCATCGATGACGTCCGCGTCAGCGGCTACGACCGCCCCGCGACCGCCCGCATCAAGGGCGACGGGCGCATGGCTGCGGTGCTGGCCAAGGCGGTGCGTGATCGCGAGCGCGGACTGCGGCGGGCGCTGCGGGTGCCGTTCGGGCTGCAGACCCTCGTGGTGCCCGCCAAGCGCACGGCCGCCATCGTCGCGGAGGCCCGGCGCCGGTTCCGGCTCCACAACGCCGGCCGGCGCTTCGTGGAGTCGCAGCTGTTCGCGGCGCTGGCCGAGGCCAGTCGCACGCCCACCACGCCCGAGGAGGTGCGGGAGCGACTGCGCCTGACCCCCGAGGTCCGCGAGGCTCTGGAGCGGATGTGGCCGGTGCTCACCCCGGCCGAGTTGCTGCACGACCTCTACGGGTCGCGGGCGCTCATCGAGTTGGCCGGCAAGCAGCTCGACGGCGACGAGCTGGCCGCGCTCGAGCGGCCCCGCAGCGACGACGTGGCGAACGTGGTCTGGACGCACGACGACGTGCCGCTGCTCGACGAGGCCCGCGCGCTGCTCGGCCCCAAGCCACGGCGGCGGCGCGACCGGGGTGACGCCGAAGAGATCCGCACCTATGGGCACATCGTCGTGGACGAGGCGCAGGACCTGTCGCCGATGCAGCTCCGCATGCTGGCACGCCGGTCGCTAAACGGTTCGATGACGGTCGTGGGCGACGTCGCCCAGGCCACCGGGGTGTGGGCGCACTCCGGCTGGGACGAGATCCTCACGTACCTGCCCGACAAGCGCCCGTCCCGCCGGGCCGAGCTGACCATCGGCTACCGCATCCCGAAGCCCACGATGGACCTGGCCGCCAGGGTCCTGGCGGTCGCCGCCCCTGAGCTCGCGCCGCCCGACTCCGTGCGCCAGCAGGGCGATCCGCCGAGGATTATCGGGTCGACCCTGGACGATCTGGCCGACCGCGTGGCCCGGGTGGTGGCCGACGAACGCAACGCCGTCGACCCGGGGAGCGTGGCGGTCATCGCGCCGCAGACCCTGGTCGAAGACGTTGCCCGGGCGTTGACCCGGGCCGGCATCGAGTACGGCCGGGCGGCCCGCAACGGGCTGGAGACCCAGGTCACGCTCGTGCCCGTGAGCTTGGTCAAGGGCCTGGAGCTCGACGCCGCGGTGGTGGTGGAGCCCGCAGCCATCGTCGACGAGGAGGCGCAGGGGCCCCGGGCCCTGTACGTGGCGCTCACGCGGGCGACCAAGCGGCTTGCGATCGTCCACGCCCGGCCGCTGCCCGAGCCTCTCCGCTGAGCCGGTTGCGCCGCGACCGCTACGACGTCGTGGTGGTGGGTGGTGGGCACAACGCCCTGGTCGCCGCCGCCTACCTGGGCCGGGCGGGCCTGTCGGTGTGCGTGCTCGAACGCGACGACCACATGGGCGGCGCCGCGGTCAGCGGGCGGGTGTTCACCGGGGTCGACGCCCGGCTCTCTCGCTACTCGTACCTCGTGAGCCTGCTGCCCGATCGCATAGTCGCCGATCTCGGGCTGGGCGTGAGGCTGGCATCGCGAGCGGTTTCATCCTTCACGCCCGTGCGGAGGGCCGGGCGCGACCTGGGCCTGCTCGTCGAGCGCCGCCCCGGCCCGGCGACGGCCGAGTCGTTCCGCACGCTCACGGGATCCGACCGGGAGTACGCGGCCTGGTGCGAGTTCTACGCCGACGCCGCCCGCGTGGCCGAGGTCGTGGCGCCCACGCTGCTCGAGCCGCTGCCCTCGGCCGACGGGCTGCGTCGTCGCGTCGGGGATGCCCGCTGGGAGCGGCTCATCGCCCGCCCCCTGGGCATCACGCTGGAGCAGACCTTCGACGACGACGCGGTGCGGGGGGTCGTGCTCACCGACGCCCTCATCGGCACGTTTGCGTCGGCGCACGATCCGACCCTCCGCCAGAACCGCTGCTTCCTCTACCACCTGATCGGCAACGGCACGGGCGAGTGGCGGGTGCCGGTGGGCGGCATGGGCGCCGTCACCGCCGAACTGGAGCGGGCGGCACGCGCCGGCGGGGCCGACCTCGTGACCGACGCCGAGGTCGTGCGGGTCGACGCCGATGGCCGTGACGCCGAGGTCGCCTATATCAGCGGCGGGGAGTTGCGGGTCGCCGGCAGGTTCGTGCTGGCGGGCGTGGCGCCCGCGGTGCTCGAGCGGCTGCGGGGGCGTGCCGGGGGGCCGCAGCCCGAGGGAGCGCAGGTGAAGCTCAACATGGTGCTGGAGCGGCTGCCGCGGCTGCGCAGCGGCCACGACCCCACCGTGGCCTTCGCCGGCACGTTCCACATCGACGAGGGCTACGCGGCGCTGGAGACGGCGCACGCCGCGGCGTCGGCCGGTCGCCTGCCGGACCCGCTCCCCGGCGAGGTCTACTGCCACACCCTGACGGATCGCTCGATCCTCGGACCGGACCCGGCGGCACGCGGCGTGCACACGCTCACCTTGTTCGGCCTGCAGACCCCCGCCCGGCTGTTCGCCGGCGACGAGGACGGTTCCGTGCTCGACCAGGCCGTTCGGTGCCACCTCGCGGGCCTCGACGCCTACCTGGCGGAGCCAATCGCCGAATGCCTCGCCCGCGACGCCGACGGCCGGCCATGCCTCGAGGCGGTCGGTCCCGCCGGCCTGGAGTCCAGCCTCGCCATGCCCGGCGGCCACATCTTCCACGGCGACCTGAGCTGGCCGTGGGTGGACGACGACGACGCCGACAGGTGGGGGGTGGCCACAGACGTCGCCAACGTGTTGGTGTGCGGCGCCGGCGCCCGCCGGGGTGGCGGCGTCAGCGGTATCGGCGGCCACAACGCCGCCATGGCCGTCCTCGAGCGCCGCCCGGCCTGACGAGGCGGACGCAGCGGGCACTTGCTCGACTTCGGCACACCAGCGGTACGGTGTGAGGCACGATGAACGTGCCGGTGGCCATCGACGTGCGGGGCGCGTCCAAGTGGTTCGGGGGCCTCGAGGTCCTCACGGACGTCGACCTGCGGGTGGAGCCCGGTCGGATCGTGGCGCTGCTGGGTTCGAGTGGCTGCGGCAAGACCACCTTGCTGCGTACCATCGCCGGGCTCGAGCGACTCGACGCCGGGGAGGTGCGGATCGGCGACCGGGTGCTGTCGGCGGCGGCTGGCGACGTGCACGTCCCGCCGGAGAAGCGGCGCGTGGGCATGGTGTTCCAGGACTGGGCGCTGTTCCCCCACCTGACCGTCGCGCAGAACGTGGGCTACGGGCTGCCACGCCCGGAGCGGCGGGGGCCACGGGTGGCTGCCGCATTGCGCATGGTGGGCCTCGAGGGCCTGGGCGATCGCCAGCCGGCCACCATGTCGGGCGGCCAGCAGCAGCGCGTGGCGCTCGCCCGCGCCCTGGCGCCCCAGCCGGGTGTGCTGTTGCTGGACGAACCGTTCTCCAACCTCGACTCGACGCTCCGCGTACAGGTCCGCACCGAGGTGCACCAGCTGCTCGCCGACCTGGGCGTCACCACGGTGTTCGTGACGCACGACCAGGAGGAGGCGTTCGTGCTCGGGGACGAGGTGGCGGTCATGCAGGCCGGGCGCATCGTCCAGCAGGCGCGGCCTGCCGAGCTCTACGCCCGGCCCGCCAGTCCCTGGGTGGCGACGTTCGTCGGTGACGCCAACCTCGTGGCGGGCGACGGGCGGGGCGACCATGCGCTGACCCCGGTCGGCGACGTCGCACTCGACGTGTCCGGAAGCGGAGGCTCGGCCCGGGGCCCGGTCGAGGTCGTGCTCCGGGCCGAGCAGCTGCGCCTCGACCCGCTCGACGCTGCGACCGCTGCCGGCGGCCGGGGCGTGCCCGCCACCGTCCAGCTCACCGAGTACTACGGCCACGACACCGTCTACCTGGTCCGTCCGGATGGCGCCGAGCCGGTTCGCGCCCGGGCCGCCGCCACGCCCCGGTTCGGCCGCGGCGATCGCGTCCTCGTGATGTACGACGGTCCGCCCGCCGTGGTGTTCCCGGCGCGGGACCGCGCGGCCGCGACCGACACGGCCGCACCTGCCACCGACGCCGGCGCCCCCGGCGCCGACACTGCCGCACCTGCCGCCGGCGCCGGCGACGACCCGGAGCGCCGGTCCCGGTCCCCGCGGCTCCCGGCGGCGGCGGGCCAGCCCCTCGACGCTCGGTGATCGCCATCGTCGGGGCGGGCCCGGCCGGGCTCGCCGCCGCTTGGCGCACCGCGGCAGCCGGCCACCAGGTGGTGGTGATCGAGCGGGCCCCGGTCGTGGGCGGAATGGCCGGGTCGTTCGACATTGCTGGCCTCCGGGTCGACCATGGCAGCCACCGGCTCCATCCGGCCACCCCGCCGCCGATCCTGGCGGCTCTGCGGTGCCTGCTCGGTGCCGACCTCCAGGTGCGGCCCCGCCACGGACGCATCCGGTTGCTCGACCGCTGGGTGGCATTCCCGTTGCGGACGGGCGACCTGATGCGGCGCACGCCCCCGACCTTTGCCGTCAGGGCGGCCGCCGACGCGCTCGCAGGGCCGCTGCGCCGCCCCCGGGACGACACGTTCGCCGAGGTGGTGCGGGCGGGGCTCGGGCCTGCGGTGCTGGATGCCTTCTACGCCCCCTACGCCCGCAAGCTGTGGGACACACCCCCGGCGGAGCTGGCGGGCGAGCTGGCCCGTCGACGGGTGAGCGCCTCGTCCCCGGCGGACATCCTGCGCCGCCTGGCGCGCGGGTCCCGTCCCGCAGGCCGCACGTTCCTGTATCCCCGCCACGGGTTTGGCACCATCCCCGAGGCGCTCGCCCAGGCGGCACGCGACGCCGGCGCCATCATCCGCCTCGGGTGCGGTGTCGACGCCCTGTGCCGGCGGCCCGATGGCCGCTGGCGCCTGGCGCTGGCAGACGGCACCTCCCTGGCGGCCGAGCACGTCTGGTCGACGATCCCGCTGCCGGCGCTGGCCGCGATGCTCGACCCACCCCCACCCCCAGGGGCACTGGAGTCGGCGGCCGCACTGCGGCATCGGGCCATGGTGCTGCTGTACCTGGTGCTCGACCGACCGCAGTGGACCGAATACGACGCCCACTACTTCCCCGATCCCGACGTGTTCGCCTCCCGGCTCTCGGAGCCCCGCAACTACCGCGACAGCCCCGACGACCCCGCCGATCGGACGGTCCTGTGCGCAGAGATCCCGTGCTGGGCCGGGGACGAGGTCTGGCGGTCCGCGGACGCGGACCTGGCCGCCCGTCTCGGCCGCGAGTTGGTGGCCGCCGGGCTCCCCGAGGCCCGCCCGGTCGAGGTGGCCAGCCGTCGCCTTCCGCACGTCTACCCGGTCTACCGCCCGGGATTCGCCGACGATCTCTCGGCGCTCGAGCGCTGGGCGGCCGGTGCGGGCCTGGTCACGTTCGGCCGCCAGGGCCTGTTCACGCCGGACAACACGCATCATGCCCTTGCCATGGGCTGGTCGGCCGCCGACGCGCTACGCCCGGACGGCACGTTCGACCACACTGCCTGGCGGGCGGCCCGCGACGGGTTCCGCTGCTTCGTGGTCGAGGATTGACTCGCAACGGGGCAAGGGGCCCCTGGCGCTCATGCAGCCCACCGCCTGGCGGGCGGCCCGCGACGGGTTCCGCTCCTTCGTGGTCGAAGATTGACCTCGCACTGAGCAATGGGCCCGCGTGCTCACGCGGGCCGCCGTCCGAGGAGCTGGTCCAGCCTCACGGCCCGGGTCTCCGCGATGTTGGCGCAGACGGTGCCGGGATCGTCCACGACCTGCGAATGCATGAACCGGAGCGGCACCCACCCCGCCTTGATCACTTGCGCGTCGCGCTCCCGATCGCGACGCATGTCGATTAGCCACATGTGATAGGTGCGCCCGTCGGCCTCGATCACCATGCCGGCATAGGGGGTACGCCGCATCGACGAGGCCGCGGCCGAGGTGGCGTGGCCGACCCGGGATGGGCATCTGGCCGACCGGTGGCGGCAGGCCACCCGCAGCCAGGGCCGTGAACAGAGCTTGTTCGAGCTTGGACTGCACCGGGACCTCTGTGCCGCATCGGTCGTCCAGCAGTGTCGCCAGCGTGGCCATGCCCGGCTTGCCCGGCCGCACGACGTCATTGAATGCGCGCCGACGGCGGGCCAGCTGGTGGCCCGGCGCTGGACGAGATCGTCGGCCACCTCACCCAACCGAGTCCGAGGCGTGACGCGAGGTCGACGATCGGGCGGGCTGCCGTCACAACCGGCAGCCCGTCGACTCTGGTCCGGTGGTGCCGGTGGACGTCGTCTATCTGGTGGACGTAGATGCCCGGCAGGCGGTGGTGGGTCCCGTGCGGCGCGGTCAAGGTGATGGGAAGGGGAGACAGCCCGGGCGCGCCTTGCAGAAGTGCGCCCGACTCGTGGGAGACGAGCGCCCCCGCGGCCGCAGCCAGGACGGCCACCCACAGGTCGACGCACCATGCTGGCGGAGTGCCAGCGAGGACATAGACCCAGGGTGCACTCGCTCCCAGAGGCCGCTCCGCAGTCGCCGACAGACCGTCGCACTCCCAGGCCGACCGCCATCGTCTGCGCCCAAGTGAATGCGCCGCCCTGCCGGCGTGCGAGGAGAGCGATGCGTGCGTCCAGTCCCATGGAAGCCATGGAATGAGCATTATGTAGCCCTGTGACAATTTAGACTACATGAAAGGTCCGGTTGTGACCGGGGGACCGAGGGTTCCGAGGTCATGGGTTCCCGGCGGGCGGCGGGCGAGGCAATGGGTTCCGGTGGCGGGACCTATGACCTCGGGCTTCTGATCGCGGTAGCTATGACGTCGGGCTTCCCCTACCGGAACCCATGACCTCGAGGACCTATGACCTCTAGGACGTCGAGGGCCCGTGGGCCGGGGCTGGGGGGCCGGCGGGCGCAGGCCCGGCGGACCCGGCCACGAACCCCTCAGCGGGGGCGGCCGAGCATGTACGGGATCAGTCCGCGGACGAAGTCCTTGTCCTCGCCATCGGCGGCGTCGGCGAAGGCGTCCTCGAACGCCTCCACTGCGGAGCCGGCGATGCCCTCGGCGTAGGCGCGGGCGAACTCGATGCTGCCGTACACCTCGAAGAGCGACCGGATCCCCGCGATCTCCTCCGGCCCGCGCTCCGTGGGTTCAAGGCGCAGGTACCGGTCCACGGCGTCCCGGTCCGCGCCCTCGGCGGTGCCGATCAGGTGGATCAGCACGAGCGTGCGCTTGCCCTCGCGCAGGTCGCCGTTGATCTCCTTGCCGTAGAGCGCCTCGTCGCCCACCAGGTTGAGCAGGTCGTCCTGGATCTGGAACGCCGCGCCCAGGTGGAACCCGAACCGCACCATGGGCCGGAGGTCGGCCCGCCCGTCCGATCCCAGTAGCGCCCCCACCCGCAGGGGGTGGATGGTCGTGTACCAGCACGTCTTGTGCATGATCAGGTCGAGGTAGTCCTCGGGCGCCAGCCGCGCCACGGCGTCGCGGCGCCAGCCGAGCTCGGTCGCCTGGCCCTCGAGGGTCCGCAGCGCCATGGTGTCGAACTCGTCGAGCAGGCGTTCGCCCAGGTCGCCGTCGAGGCGGCGGGCGTGCTGCCGCAGCACCTGGTGCGCCAGGACGGCGAGCGCATCGCCGGCGTTGAGCGCCAGCCCGTGGCCATGCTCCGCGGGCAGGGTCGGGCGTCCCCGCCGCCGCTCGCTCCCGTCGGCGATGTCGTCGTGCACCAGGAACGCGTTGTGCAGCATCTCGATGGCGACGGCCGCACCACGGGCGTCCTCGTCGCGTCCGCCGAAGGCTCTACAGGTGGCCAGGCACAGGGCCGGCCGGATCGCCTTTCCGGGCCGGCTCGGGTAGGACCGCACCAGCCGGTAGAGCCAGTCGTGCGGCTCTGCGTCCGGCACCGCCGCGAGCATGGCTCGGCGAATGTCGCGGCCCACCGAGCGGAGACGCTCGTCCACACTGGTGGCGTCGGTCGGCCGGGCGGTCGGCCCGGTCGTTGTGGCGTCGGTCGGCCCGGTCGTCGGCCCGCGGGTCGTCGGAGCGGTCGTCGGCCCGGCGGTCGTCGGCCCGCGGACGGACAGCGAGTCGTCGGCGGTCGGGGTGGCGGTCATCCGCCGCTCTCCACCGTGACGGCGATCGGGAGCCACACGTCCGGAGCGCCGGCCACGAGCAGGACGCCGCGGTAGACGCCGTCCGGCACCGGGTCGGCGACTTCGGCCACGACCACGACGCCCCGGCTCGAACGGGCGGGAAGCTCTTCGAGCGACGGTGGGTCGAAGCGCAGGGACGAGTGGGGCAGCGTCCTGCCGTCGTGCGTGAGCAGGTCGCCGCTGTGGAGCCGAAGGCCCGACGTCGCCTCGGCCGTGCCGTTGTGCAGCCACACCTCGGCCATGCCCGTGCGCCCGGACTGAACGTCCGATCCCACGGGGTCCTCCCCCGACCGGTCGGTGCCCACCGTGACCTGCACGGCGCCCGTCGCTGTGCCGCGCCCGACATCAGCGGTGGCGATGCGGCCGCCACCGGCGGCGTGGGCGCCATCGGGGCGAGCCATGGCCGCCATCGCCTGTAGTCCGCGCTGGAACACGTCCATCCACAGCTGCAGGAGGTCGGCCGGCGGGGAACCGGCGACCGACACCCCGGCGGATCCCGCTTGGCGAGCGGTGGACCCATTGGCCTCGCGCGGGGCGTCGACCCGGTCGTCGGCGGCATGGCCGGCGGCCGCCGGGTTGTCGCGCCCGCCACCGTCGACGGCGCCGATCAACCGGTCAACCAGGTCGCCTGCGGCTCGCAGCCCGCGCCGCTGGATCTCACCCAGCGCACGGGCATTGGCGGCCGGATCGAGCATTGACATCCAGGGCGACTCGCCCGTGTCCTCGTCGTTTCTCCGTTCGCCCACCTGGTGCTCCTCGACCACGCACCCGCCAGTACGCGTGCCGCCACACCGGCCCGCGCCATCGGATCGGTAGGCTACGCGACAAAAGTCGTGAGGCGGATGGGCATGACCACAGTGACGGAGTTCGAGGCGCTCGCGAGCATCTGCGCCGCGGTGGGCGACGCGATCGACGCCGATCCGGCCCTGCGCGACCCGATTTCGAGGGTCCTGGGCATCGGAGATCGTGCGGCAGCGAACTTCGAGGACCTGACGTCGCGGGACCTGCGCCACCCCCCCGGCGCCGGCACCGACGAGCTCCCGTCGGTCGACGAGGCGCTCGCCCAACTCGCAGCCAGCCCGGCGCGTGCGGATGCGGCGGCCACCCGCCTGCGCGCGATCGCAGGCCTGGTACACGCGGATCCGGCGTACGGCCCGGGTGGCGCAAAGCGCAATCTGGTCCTGCCGGCGCTCACCGGTGGCGACCTGGCCCCGGAGGATGTCGCGCCCGACCTGCTCGATCAGGTGGAGCGGGCGCAGACGAACGACGACCTCCGGGTGGTGACGGTCAACACGAACCTCGTACGGGGGTTGATCGGTGGCGTCGACCTCGATCCCGTCCCCACGTTCCAGACCGACTTCGTCCGCGGCGGCCGCACCCTCGAGGACGTGAAGTTGGTCCTCAACCCCGAGAACTGGCCGCGGTGCTGTCACTGGTGGTCCGAGATGGTCCTCCAGGATCCCGCAGGCGGACGGCCGCACTACCGGGAGACAGTCGCGGAGAGCATCGGCTTCCTGAGGGTGGACGTCTGCCTCCAGTTCGTTCAGACCGAGATCCCCGACGAAGTCGTGCTCGACTACCGCATGTGCGACGTCGCGGCGCACCAGCCGCCGACGCCCCGGGTCGTGGTGGACGAGGGGTGGATCGTCGGCCAGCGGCACGACGACGGCGTGCGGATCCGCACGAGCAAGCGCGTGCAATTCGCCGACACGATCGGGGGTCGGTCACTCGTTCCGACGGCGGTCGGCCTGGGCTACGGCATGCTTGCCGAGGAGCTGGTGGACAGCTGCCTGGAGTGCGAGGCGGCCGAGCACAATTGGGCGCCGGTGGAGGTAACCGATGGTCGGTGAAGGCGAGCAACAGGAGGCCAGGCTCCGACGGGACCGGGCCGAGAACGCGGCGATCGAGTTGGTGGGCGGCATCGGCAGTCGGTTCCAGGAATACGTCAGCGAATGGATCGCGTCGTTCGACGCGGCGATCAATGGCGAGTACGACGCCCAGCGGTTGGTCGCCGACGCGTCCCGGATGACCACGCGCATGATCCGAGACACCGCCGAGTTCTTCGTGTCCGGGTTCGATGTCCTCAACGTCCTCGCCAACATGGCGACGCGGGACCGCGGTCAACCGCAGGAGAAGGCGGAGCCCCAGCAATGAGCGCGCCGTCGGCGACGGATGGCTCGGAACCGGGCCCGCTCATCCCGCTCGCCGAGGCCGTCGAGGGGATCACCGACCTGGGTCTCTGGCTGGCGGGGCAGCTCGGGGGCCACGCGCGCACCGTCGCCGAGCGAATCGGGGGCGGGACCTATACGCCCGACCTGGCGGCCGCCGACGCGGCGCGCTCGGTGGCGCTCGCTGCCGCTGCCTGGCTGCGCATCCTGAATGAGGTGGTCGACGCAGCCGTGATCGTGGCGCGCCCCCCCAAGCCCAACACTCCGGCCGTCGAGGTCCGACTGCCGGCACCGTTCGAGGTGCCGTGCACGCTCCGGCTGGAAGGTTCGCTCAAGTCGCGCTTCGATCCACCCGACGTCATCCCCCGGACACGCGTCACCATCGACCCACCGCGCCTCCGGGCCACGCAGGTCAACTTCATCGTCACGGTCGACGCCACCCGCCGTCCGGGGGTCAGCTACTTCGGTCGGGTGATCGCGACACCGGACGCCCGGGACGTCGGCAGCCAATCGGTCGACTTCCGAGTCGGCGTGCGATGAGCCGGCCGTCGACCGGGCCAACGGGCGTGCAGGGAAGACGCGGGGAAGTCGATGAGTGAGATCGGGGACCTGATCGGCATCCTCGGTGCGGTCGACCGCGCCGTGAACGAAGACGACCGAGAGGAGCGGCGCTCGCTGGTGGCCGCCTTGGTCAAGGCGTATCGCACGGGCGAGCGGTTCGGCTGGTACGAGGGCTTCGCCGAACGTGAGCACGATGCCCTGCCGGGCCTCGAGGAGGCCATGCGGAGCCTCGGCCGGCCGACCAGGTTCGCCGGCATGCTGCCGAGGCGCGTGCTGGCCGTGGCTCTGGCCGCCCGCGTGTTCCCCGAGCTGTTCGGTCCCGACGGCGAGGCCGTGGAGGACTCGCTCAGGGCGTTGATCATCCCGGGCATCGTGGCGGGCCTTCCGCTGGTGCCCACGCCGCCGCTCCCCGAACCGCCGGACGTTCCCGACCTCGGCGATCCAGCGATCCGGTCCCAGGGCGAGGAGCTGCTGAGGGCCCTTGCCGACCCGGCCCGGCTCTCACGCATCGAGGACTGGCACGACTTCCTGAGCAGCACCTCGCACCTCGTGAGCTCGCAGCTGGCCAGCCTGCCGGCACCCTGCTCGACCACGGTCATCGAGCCGCCGACCGGCGGGGACGATGCGGTCGTCGTGCTCCAGACCAGCCTGTGCGTGGGCGGTGTCGATCTGGCAGCCCTGTCCGCCGGCTTCCTCGACCCGACGAAGTGGCCGGACTGCAGCCCCTGGTGGTGCGCGATGCTGGCGGCGCCGGGCGGAGGAACGGGTCTCGACCGCTACCTCGAGGTCGTCGCCGCCGACTGCCCGAAACACACCTTCGAGGTGGCGGTCTTCCTCGACTTCGCCACGGCCATCGACGGCGCCACACGCAAGGTCGTCACGTACAACAAGAGCCCCGACCAGAGCGGGACGGTCGCCGGGCTGCGTGCCAATGACGCGGTCGAGGTGGACCGGGGCGTCATCGACGTCCGCCAGGAGCGGGATCACTTCCGCGTCGAGACCACCAAGCGGATCCGCTTCGCCCAATCCGTGGACGCCGACGCCCTGGCCGTGATCGCCTGCGTCGTCGGCTACGGCGACGTCGCTGCCGACGTGATCTGTGACTGCTCGGGCGGCACACCGCGGGCGGTCGACTGCGACCCGGGTGAAGCATCGGGGGCGGGACAGGTCGCGCCCGTCGTCGACCGGTTCGTCGATCTGGCGCGGAAGTGCGTGGCCGAAGGCGGTGACCTGGCACGCCAGATCGCCAGTCGCGTCGACGAGGGTTCCTACACGTCCGACCTCGCGGCCGAGGACGCAAGCAGGACGGCGGCACTGGCGCTCCGTGGACTGGCGACGCTCGCGACGACCACCGTCGAGGCCATCAAGGAGCTCGCGCGTCCGCCCGCCGCTCCGACGACGCTGGAGTCCGCACCGTTCGGCTTCCTTCATGTGATCCCCGACAACAGCCGGCTCCAGCTGACCGGGCCGATGGAGTCTCCCTATGGCGATCGAATCGACGTCGAACGCGTCGAGATCCGGCCCCCAGCGCTCCCCAGCGGCGGCGAGTTCCGCCTGCACGTCGATGTCGCCGGGTTGGAAGGGAGCGTGTACACGGGCGTGGTGACCGCGGTGAGCCCGGCCACCGGCGCGGCCGCCGCCAGCGTCGACGTCGACGTGATCGTTCCGTGATGCCATGACCGACGCCACCGACCGGGCCGCGGTGATCGACGAGCTGCTCGACCGCTCGGTGGCCGCGTTGAACCGTGGCGACGTCACCACTGCGCACGACCTGGCGGGGCGGGTGCTGGCCGCCGACAAGTCCAATCGTGACGCAGCCGCCCTCCTGGAGGTGGGCGGCCCGTCCGACGGCGAGCTCCGACGGCTCTCGTTGCTGTTCTGCGACCTTGTCGGCTCCACCGAACTGTCGGCCCGTCACGAGCCGGAGACGTACCGCACCCTGGTCAGGCGCTACAAGGCGGTGTGCCGTGACGTGGTCGAGCAGCGCTATGGCGGCCACATCTCGCACGTCGCCGGCGACGGATTGCTCGCCATCTTCGGCCTACCGACCGCGCACGAGAACGACGCCGAGCGGGCGGCCCGGGCAGGCCTGGACATCGTCCGCGAGCTCCGCCAGATGTCGGCCCAGGTGGAGGCTGCCATCGGCGAACGCCTCGAGGCGCGGGCGGCGGTCCACCGCGGCCTCGTCTACCTCGACGTCGAGGAGGATGAGGTCTACGGGTTGGCGGCCAATGTGGTAGCTCGACTCCATTCGCTGGCGGCGCCGGGGACCGTGGTGATGTCCGAAGAGGTCCGCGAGATCGTCGGGGCGCTCTTCGAGACCGTGGCCGCAGCCCCCCAGCGCGCGAAGGGCATCGAGAAGCCCCTTCAATCCCACCGGATCGTCGCCACGCGTCCCGAGGAGCCAACGCGGGGGCGGTTCTGGGAGGCTGCGCTCGTCAACCGTGATGACGAGCTGGCGCGCATGCGTGCGGCGTGGCTCGGGGTGAAGCGCGGCGGCGAGCGTCCAGCCGCGCTTCACCTCGTCGGCGAGGCCGGCATTGGCAAGTCCCGGCTCGCGGCCGTGCTCGCCGAGGAAGCTGGCGCCGATGCGGGGTCGTGCGTGCAGTTGCTCGCATCGCCGTTCCACGCCGGGGCGAGCTTCCACCCGGTCCGCTCCCTCATCGAAGCGCGTGCGGGCGCGGCGGGAGATGCCGCCCCCGGCGAGCGGCTCGCCCGGCTCGAGCAGGAGCTGGTGGCGGTCCGATTGGCCCCGGACGAGTTCATCCCGCTGGTGGCACCCATCATCGGTGTTCCCACCGGTGCCGGGTACCGGGCGGCGGAGCTCGAGGGACGGAAGCTGCACGACGCGATCGTGGCCGCCGCTGCGGCCTACTTGATCGCCTGCCTCGGTTCGGGCCCCGCCGTGCTGATCGCCGAGGATCTCCACTGGTGCGACGAGTCGACCCTCGACGTGCTCTCGCGGGTGTTGCGCGCCGATCGCGGCAACCTCCTTGTCGTCACCACGTCCCGGGACCCGGCACCCTCGTCGCTCGGTGGCACACAGATGATCGAGTTGCCGCCGCTGGACGACGACGCAGCCGTTGAGCTCGTCCTGTCGCTGGATCCCGCGCTCGACGACAGCGCTTGCCGCGCGGTCGTCGATCGCGGTGACGGGATGCCGCTGTATCTCGAGGAGCTCGCGCGGGGTGCCGTCGCCTCGGGGCCCCAACGCATCGTCGCCACGCAGGTGACGCGGTCTGGCGCCCCCATCCCGGCGCCGGCGATTCCGGCCGCGGGCCCGCCGTCGACGGTGCCCGAGGCGCTCTACGAGCCGCTGGTCGCACGCCTCCATGCCTCCGGGCCGGGCCTGCGCGTGGCCTCCGCAGCCGCGACCATCGGCCGGGACGTCGATCGCGGTGTGCTCGCCCAGGTGGTCGACGTGCCGGCGCCCGACCTGGAGGCGGCCCTGGAGGCACTGCTGGGTGGTCTGATCCTCGAGCGGGTGCTCGGCGACGCGGAGCGCTATCGATTCCGGCACGAGCTGTTGCGGGTCGTGGCATACGAGCTGCAGCCGCCGTCCCGCCTGCGTGAGCTGCACGGTCGGGTGGCCGCCGCTCTGGCTCGCGAGCCCGCGGCAACCGGGGTCGTCGATTGGCGCCTCGTCGCCAGCCACCATGACGCCGCCGGACAGGTCACCGAGGCGGTCACCGCCTACCAGCAGGCCGCCGACGGCGCCCGCCGGCTCGGCGCGTTGGGCGAGGCCCGGGCGCTCCTGAGCCGCGCCATCGAGCTCGTTCCCGGCCTGCCCGACGCCGACCAGCGATCGTCCTACGAGGTGGGCCTGCGCCTCCGGCGTGGCTTCCTGGTGGCCTCGGCGGAAGGCACCAGCTCGCCCGACGCGGTGCAGGACTACGAGCGTTGCCTGGAGCTCACCCTCGGGGACAGCAGCAGCGACGAGATGTTCAGCACGCTCATCCCGCTTTGGGGCTACTACATACTGCGGGGCGATCTCGACCGCGCCCAGCAGGTCGCGGAGATGTTGCGTGCGGGCCTGCCCGGGCGCGAGCACTACCGGCCCGACAACGAGGCGGCGTTCGGGACGATCCGTTGGTTCGCCGGCGACTTTCGCGCCGCCCGGGATCAACTGGAGGCGGCGGTCGAGGGCGTCGCCAGCCGCCGGATCCACCCTGACTATGGCGCGACCTACTTCATGCCCTTCGACGGTCCCGCGTCGGCGCACGCGAACCTCGCATTGGCCCGGTTCATGCGGGGCGACGTCCGGGGTGCCGACGAGCAGTTCGACGCGGGGCAGCATCGCTGCGACACGATCGACTTCCCCCGCGGGCCTTTCACCGCGGCCGAGGTCCAGTCTTACGCGGCCTGGACGCTGATCGAGCGCGGCGACCTCGATCGGGCGGCCACCGCCGTGGCGGCGGTGACCGAGATCGCCGAGGGGCACGGCTTCGACTTCTGGTCGCTGGTGGCGGCGACCGAACAGGCCACGATCGCCGGACTGCGGGCGCTCGCCACCGGGGCCGCCGACACCGCCGGGCTCCTGGCGCATGCGCAGGCCATCGAGGGCATGTGCGGCATGTGGAAGCTGCTCGACGTGGCCCTGTTCCTCCCGGCCTTCATGGCGACGGCGGGCAGGCTGCGAGCGGCCGCTGGCGACAGCCACGGTGCCGCCGCCGGCTACGCGGAGACCCTGCAGTTCGCTCGTTCCACGGGGATTCGCTTCTACGACGCCGAGGTGCTAAGGCTCCGCGCCCACCTGCTGCCCAGCGACGAGATGTCGGGAGCGTTGCGGGCGGCACTGGACCTCGCCCGGTCCCAGGGCGCCGCGCCGTTCGAGCTGCGAATCGCCCGTGACCTCGTCGACAACGGCGACCCCGACGGCATGATCCTGGTCGCCGAGGCCACCTCCCGGTTCGCGCACGACGCCCACTACCCCGAGCTCGAGGACGCCCGCGCCTCGGTCGCTGCCGGCGGGTGACCGCACGTCGTCGGGTCGCCATCCTGGGCGGGGGCATGGGAGGTCTCGCCGCCGCGTGGCGGCTCAGCGAGCCCGGCTGGCGTGATCGCTACGAGCGGATAACCGTCTACCAACGCGGCTGGCGCCTCGGGGGCAAGGGCGCGAGCAGCCGCGGCCGCCACGGCCGCGTCGAGGAGCACGGGCTGCACGTCTGGCTCGGGTTCTACGAGAACGCCTTTCGGCTGCTGCGCGAGTGCTACGCCGAGCTCGATCGTCCCGCCACCGATCCACAGGCACCGATCCTCACGTGGCGCGACGCCATACGCCCGGCATCGGCGGTCGGGCTGGAGGACCGCAACGACCGCGACGACTGGCGCCACTGGCTGGCGCGCTTCGCTCCCAACGACCTCGAGCCGGGAGAGGCCGGGGCGGACCACCAGCCCGCGAGCCTCGCCGAGTTGGCGCTGCGGGCGTTGCGGTTGGTACTCGACGGGGTGGAGTCGTTGGCGGACGTCGACTCGATCGACGCGACCGACCGGGTGGTGCTGAGCGCGTCGGCCGAGCCGCCCGCGCGGTCGCTCGTCGACGGCGTGGTCCTGGGAACCCAACTCGCGGTGCCGGCGGCGCTGCTGGAGGCCACCCGCCTGGCGAGCCGGGCGTTGGCCGGTAGCGGCCCGACTCCGGAGGCCGTTCCGGGCGGTGCCGGGCCCGAGCTGCTCGATGCGCTGGACCGGCTGCAGGACCGGCTCCGCGGCGTTGTGGGCGGCGATCCCGACCTGAAGCGCGCCTGGCAGTACATCTCGCTGACGGTCGCGCTGCTCCGGGGTCTGGTGGCCGACGGGGTCTTCGCCGGTGTGCCCCTCACCCAGCTCGACGACGAGGACTACCTGGTCTGGATCCGTCGGCACGGAGCCGCGCCGGAGGCCGTTGACGGCGCCCTGCTGCGGGCGATGTACGACATGTGCTTCGCCTACGTCGACGGCGATACGTCACGCCCGAGCTTCGGTGCCGGATCTGCGGTGTTGCTCGCCGTGAAGATGGCGCTCGAGTACAAGGGCGAGATCTTCTGGAAGATGTGTGCCGGCATGGGCGACGCCGTATTCGCGCCGCTCTACCAGGCGCTCCGGCGGCGCGGCGTGGACTTCGAGTTCTTCCATCGCATCGACGCCCTCCACCTGTCCGCCGACCGGAAGGCGATCGACGCCATCAGCGTGGGTCGCCAGGCGGCGCTCGCTCCAGGCATCGAGCGCTACGAGCCGCTGGTCCGGGTGCGGGGCCTGCCGTGCTTCCCGGGCGGCCCGCTCACCGACCAGCTCGCCGACGCCGACGGGATCGAGCACGAGCCGCTCGAGGCGCACGGCTGCGCCTGGCCCGACGCCGAGCGACGCGTGCTGCGCCGGGGTACCGACTTCGACATCGCCGTGCTGGCGATCCCGGTGGGGATGGCGGACGTCGTCTGTCGGGAGCTGATCGACGATCGCCCCGAGTGGCGTCAGATGGTCGCCAACGTGGCGACCGTCGCCACGCAGGCGTTCCAGATCTGGCTGCGCGAGCCCGACCCCGTCCTGGGGTGGCCGCACCCTGGCGCCACGATGAGCGGTTACGCCGATCCGTTCGACACGTGGGCCTCTATGCCGCAGCTGATCGACGCCGAGGACTGGCCCGACGACGACCGCCCTGCCGCGATCGCCTACTTCTGCGGCGTGATGCCGGGCCCGAGGTCGCCGGTCGCCGACGCCAGTGACGGGGATGGCCACCGGGACCAGGTGCGGGCGAGGGCCGTGACGTTTCTCGATCGGAACCTGGGGCACCTGTTGCCGGGGGCCGTAGACGACCAGGGGTTCCGGTGGGACCTGTTGTGCGGGCGCGACGGGTCGACCGGGCCCGCGGCGTTCGACTCGCAGTTCTGGACTGCCAACGTCGACCCGTCCGATCGCTACGTGCAGTCGTTGCCGGGGACCGGCCGGTACCGGCTCCGGTCCGACGAAAGCGGCTACGACAACCTGTTCCTGGCGGGCGACTGGACCGATTCGGGACTCAACGCGGGCTGCATCGAGGCGGCGGTTTTGTCGGGGCTGCAGTCCGCCAACGGGGTGCTCGGCCGTGCCCGCAACCACCGCGTGGTGGGCTACCTGCCGGACTGACCGGCGGCGGTACGGTGCCACCCCATGGTCGATCCGCGCGCGCGACCCATGACGGCCTTCCAGGAACGCCTCGGGCGCGTCGCGGTGCGGTGGATGACCGGCCTCAACACCGCCGCCTACCGGCTCAGCAATGGGCGGGTGGCCGCCCACGTTCCCGGCGGCGCACCGATCTGCCTGCTCACGACGACCGGCCGGCGCAGCGGCCGGCCCCGCACCGTTCCGCTGCTGTACATCCCCCACGACGACGACCAGATCGTGGTGGTCGCGTCACACGGCGGAATGAGCACCCATCCGGCGTGGTACCTGAACCTGCTTGCCGACCCTCGGGCGACGGTCGACGTCGGGTCGCAGCGCCGCTCGATGACGGCTCGGCCGGCCAGCGAGGCGGAGCGTGCGGCGCTGTGGCCGGCGCTCACCGCGGTCTACCCACGCTTCGACGCCTACCAGCATCGCACCGACCGCATCATTCCGGTGCTGATCCTCGCTCCGACGCCTGGTCCCTGACGGCGCCGAAGATCAAGGTGGCGGTCGCGGTGGCGTCCCGGGCGACGAGGCCGACCCAACGAAACCAGTCGTCGACGAGGTCCTCGGCGTGATACGTGCCCGCCGAAAGCTTGGCGTTCGCCGAGTTCCACAGGTCGACGTAGCGCTGGAGCCGCTCCCCGAGCAGCTCGGCGATGTCATCCGCGTCCGACGCGTCGCCGGTCACATCGCGTCCCGAGGACGGATCGTCCGCTGCACCAGTTCGAGCCAGAGCTCCAGGCCGCGTCCCGCCAAGGGCGTGAGGTGCTCCCAAGCGTCGATGACTTCCGCGGTCATGGTGTCTACGGTCCACTCGTCGCCCTGCAGCGATCGTGCGCCCCACTGCTGGATCAAGTCGGCGTTGACCTGTCCCGCGTCTTCGAGCAGCTCCGTCACCCTGCCGACATAGCCCGAGAACCACTCGCCATCGTCGTGCTCAGCGTCCACCGGTCCTCAGGGTACGCGACGGGGCGAGGGTCCTCAGCGGGTGGATCTCGCGGCGTCGCCCACCAGCAACGGCACGGGATCCATGGCCGGGTCGCTGGCGGGGATGGGGGTGGGGCCGGTCGTCGTCCGCAGCTCACGCCAGATGGCCGGCACGATCCGCCGCAGGTACGGGCCAAGCCGGACGAAGGATCGGCCGTGCCGTCGGAAGCGGTAGCTGATCGGTACCTCCGCGTAGCGGTAGCCCTTAGCCACGAGGTCCAGCGTGAGCACCTGGGCGTAGTTGAAGTCGTGGACGATCTCGGCGTGGGCCGCGGCGGCCGGTGACAACGCCCGGTAGCCGGACTGCCCGTCGCTCAGCCCCCGTACCCGCCAGCGGCGCACCAACAGCTTCATTCCCAGCGTGAGGACCCGGTTGCCGAACCACCGGTGTGGGCGCATGTCGCGGGGCAGGCCGGCGAAGCGCGAGCCGACAACGTAGTCGGCACGGCCCTCGAGGATCGGGGCCACCAGATCCGCGAGCTCCTCGGGCGCGTACTCGCCGTCGGCATCGAGGAAGGCCACGGCCGCCGCCCGCCGCTCCACCCCCCACGCCAGCCCCGCCCGCACGGCGGCGCCGAGGCCCTGGTTCGGCTCGAGCGAGTGGACGCTGGCGCCCGCGGCCCGTGCCAGGGCGGCGGTCTCGTCGGTGGAACCGTCGTCGACGACCACGACCTCGACCGGGTGCCCGTGCACCTCGGCGGGAGCCCGCCGCACGACATCGCCGACGGTCGCCTCCTCGTCGTGCGCGGGGAGCACCAAGACCACGGGATGGGGACCGATCGGTTTGGTAGCGTCCATTTGTTAAGCATTCTTCACGCTCGACCGGTGGCATGGCTAGTCTCCCGGTGATGGCACGCAGAAGATCGGTGGCTGGGGCGGTGCTCACGGTGGCGGTCGTGGCCGCTGGCCCGGCACTCGCCGCGTGCAGCTCGGGCGGCGACGACCGGCTCGTCGTGTACAGCGGCCGCACGTCGAACCTGATCGATCCGCTGCTCAACGACTTCGCCGACCAGTCCGGGATCAGCATTACCGTGCGCTACGGCGAGTCGGCCGACCTCGCCCTCCTCATCGACGAGGAGGGCGACCGCACGCCTGCGGACGTGTTCATCTCGCAGAGCCCGGGCGCGGTCGGGTACCTGGACGCCGCCGGCCGCCTCGCACCGCTCGACGACGAGCTCATCGCCGTGGTCCCCGAGGGTGACGCCGCCGACAACGCCGGCTGGGTCGGCCTCTCCGGTCGGGTGCGCACACTGGTCTACAACTCTGAGCTCGTCGACGAAGCCGACCTGCCCGACTCGGTGCTGGACCTGACCGCAGCGGAGTACGCAGGCCAGGTGGCGCTGGCGCCGACCAACGGGTCGTTCCAGGACTTCGTGACCGTGCTGCGCGACCAGCTCGGCGACGAGGAGGCGGCGGCGTGGCTCGACGGGATGGCCGCAGGCGATCCGCCGACGTTCGACAACAACACCGCCATTGTCGAGGCCGTGGGCCGGGGCGAGGTGCCGATGGGCCTGGTGAACCACTACTACGCGTTCCGGGCCAAGGCCGAGAACCCGGACCTGCCGGTCGAGAACCACTACTTCCCCGACGGCGACCTGGGGTCGACGCTGCTGGTCACCGCCGCGTCGGAGATCGCCGAGACCGACATGCCCGACGAGGCCAGCGAGCTCATCGAGTTCCTGCTGTCCCCCGAGGCGCAGCGCTACTTCAGCGAGGAGACGTTCGAGTACCCGCTCGCCGACGGCGCCGAGGTGAACAGCGTGCTGCCGCCGTTCGAGGAGATCTCCAAGACCCGGGTCGACCTCGAGGAGCTGGGTGGCGGCCTGGAGGCGACCACCGCGATGATCGACGAGAGTGGCCTCACGTGAATTCGACGGGGGAGGGAAACCCTCCGGCCCGACCCCCGCCCACCGCCCCGTGATGGCGTCGGTCTCCGACCGACTCGCCGCTTCTGGCCTCCCCCCACCTCTTTGGCGCCGCCTGCAGGCGGCCGCCATCCCTGGTCGTTCGACCGGCGAAGCCGGTTCGACCGACGGTGGGGGGCTCCGGCAGGAGCCTCCGCCCCCCACCCCCCCCGCCGATCGGAGCTTCGCTCGCTGGTCGTTCACCGGGACCGCGCCGCGGTCCCTCGTTGCCGTGTGCGCCGTCATCGGGCTGCTGTTCGCCGCCCCGCTGCTCTACCTGATCTGGCGGAACCTCACCGGGGACGAGGACCTGGTCAACCTGTACCTGTCCGAGGCCACGCTGGTGCCGCTGCGCAACACCCTGGCGCTGGCGATGGCCACCGCGCTCTCCACGGCGATCGTGGGCACCGGCCTCGCGTGGCTCACGACCCGATCCGACCTGCCGCTGCGCCGCCTCTGGGCCGCACTCGCCCCCCTGCCGCTGGTCTTTCCGTCGTTCGTGGGCGGGCTGGCGCTCCTGGCGGCGGTGGCGCCGGGCGGGCTGCTCGACGTGCCGTTGGGGTGGGTAGGCGCCGAGGCCACCCGCCCCGAGGGCTTCTGGGGCGCCTGGCTGGTGCTCACCCTGTTCACGACGCCGTACGTCCTGCTGCCGGTGGCCGCCCGCCTCGTGGCGCTGCCGCCGTCGCTGGAGGAGAGCGCGCGGCTGCTCGGGCGCCGCCCGTGGGGGGCGTTCCGCACGGTGGTGCTGCCGCAGATCAGCGGCGCCATCGCGGCCGGGTCGCTACTCGTGTTCCTGTACACGGTGAGCGACTTCGGGGTCGTGGTGCTGCTCCGCTACGAGACGCTCACCCGGGCCATCTACACCAACCGGTTGCTCGACCGTGACCAGTCGGCGGCGCTGAGCCTGCTGCTGGCCGTTGTCGCGCTGGCGGTCGTCGCGGGGGAGAGGACGCTCGCCCGGCGTCGACATCGCGGCACGCTCGAGGGGGTCCGGACCGAGCGGCCCCTGCGGGTGCCCCTCGGGCGCTGGCGCCTGCCGGCGCTGGCGGCGGTGATCGCTTGGGTGGGGCTGGCGCTCGGCGGCCCGCTGGCGTCGCTCGGCCTGTGGGCATGGCGCGGGCTCACCGGCGAGACCAGCAGCCTCGCGTCCGGCGACCGGACGCTCGGCGACCTGGTGGAACCGGCGCTCAACACTGCGGGCATCGGCCTCGTCACCGCACTCGTGGCGATCGCCGTGTTGCTTCCCCTCGCGTACCTGTCGGCCCGCCACCGGGCCCGCGCGGCCGACCTGGCCAACGGCCTGGTCGCGACCGGCTTCGCTCTGCCGGCGCTGGTGGTGGCGCTCTCGCTGGTGTTCTGGAGCCGCCAGCTGCCCGAGGCCTGGGGCCTCTACCAGAGCTTCGCGATGCTGGTGTTCGCCTATGTCGTGCACCTCGGTGCCCAGTCGCTGCGGACCGCTCAGGTGGCGGTGGGGTCGGTCCCTCGCCGCCTGGACGAGTCGGCGCGTGTGCTGGGCGCCGGTCGGGTCCGCCGGTTCGCCACCGTCGAGCTGCCCCTGATGCTGCCCGGCCTTGCCGCCGGCGCCGGCCTGGTGCTGCTCTCCACCATGAAGGAGCTGCCGATCACGCTGCTGACGCGGCCGCTCGGGTTCGAGACCCTCGCTACTGGGATCTGGGAGGACGCCGAGGCGGTCTTCCTCGCCGAGGCGGGCCTGGCCAGCCTGGTGCTGGTCGCCCTGTCGGGCGTCCTGACCTGGCTTGTGGTCGTGCGGCGCACGGAGCGCCTGGCGTGAGCCGGCTACGCCCGTCCGCTCCCCTCCGCTCACGGGTCCTGTCGCCTCCGGTGCGGGGCCTACCGCCGTCGGCTCCGGTAGGCGCCGACAGCGGCCCCGCATCCTCAGCGCCACCCGCTCGTTACCCGCCCTCCGCGGGAGTCGGAGAGGCGGCCTCGGCCTACGGCCGAGTCGAATCTCGTTGGTGGATCCAAACGACCGCTGGAGCGGCGACGATCGTCGGTGTCGTCGTGGCCGCGTGGGCGATGATCGCCATCCCGGCCCGCGCCACCTACGGCACCCTGACGACGGCCGACGAGCCGCAATACCTGCTGAGCGCCCTGAGCCTGTTCGAGGACGGCGACCTGCACATCGACGACGAGCTGGCCGACGCCAGATTCGTGCCCTTCCACGAGCTCGACCTGCCCGTGCAGACGGAGGTGCTGGACAACGGTCACCAGGTGAGTCCGCACGACCCGCTGCTGCCGGCCATCCTCGCCGTGCCCATGGGCCTGGGCGGCTGGGCCGCGGCGAAGGCGACGCTCGCCGCCCTGGGCGGCGTGCTGGCGGCGGTCCTCGTGTGGACCGCCCACCGGCGCTTCGCGGTGCCGCTCGGCGTCGCCGCCGCCACGGTCCTCGCCTTCGGCGTCACCGCCCCCCTGTCGGCCTACGCGACGCAGGTCTATCCCGAGCTGCCCGCGGCGCTGGCGGTGACCGCGGCGATCGCCCTCCTGACCGGTGGTCGAAGCCGCGCCGCACTTGTGGGCTTCGGCCTGGCGGTGACGGCGTTGCCCTGGCTGGGGGTCAAGTACGCGCCGGTGGCGGCCGCTCTGGTGGCCGTCGCGGTCGCCACGCTCGTGGGGGAGCGCCGCATTCGGGCCGCGGCCTCGATGGTCGTCCTGCTCGGGCTGGCAGGCATCGCGTACCTCGCCGCCCACCGCCTGCTCTACGGCGGCTGGACCGTGTACGCCACGGGCGACCACTTCACAGGCGGCGAGCTGACGGTGATGGGGAGGGATCCCGACTACGTCGGGCGCAGCCACCGGCTGGGCGGCCTGCTGCTGGACCGCGGCTTCGGGCTGGCGGCGTGGATGCCGGCCTACGTGCTGGTGGTCCCGGCTCTGGCGGCCCTGGCCCGCCGGCGGCCGCCGGGATGGTGGACGCTGGTGGCGCCGCTCGCCGCCGGCTGGGCGACGGCGACGTGGGTGGCCCTCACCATGCACGGCTGGTGGTGGCCGGGCCGCCAGGTCGTGGTCGTGGCGCCCTGCCTGGTGCTCGCCATCGCCTGGTGGGCCGGCCGGACGCGGGCGGCGCGGGGCTTCGTCGTCGTGGCCGGGGTGTTCGGGGCGCTGGCGTGGGGCTGGCTCGTGGCCGAGGTGCTCGATCGCCGGCGCACGCTGGTCTTCGACTTCGAGTCGACGGCCAACCCGCTGTACCGGGCGTGGCGCCTGTTGCTCCCCGACTATCGGCACCCGGACGCGGGGGACTGGCTCCTCCAGGCGGCCTGGTTCGCGGCGCTGGCCGCCGTTGGGTTGGTGGCGTTACGTGTTGCCCGCTCTCGCAGCTTCGCTGCGGGCCGCTCGGGCGTCGACGCGTAGCTTCCGCTCCCACGGCCGTTCGGGCGTCGACGCGTAGCTTCCGCTCCCACGGCCGCTCGGGCGTCGACGCGTAGCTTCCGCTCCCACGGCCGCTCGGGCCGGCCTCGCCTCTCGGCTCGGCCTCAGGCGCTCGCCGAGACCGGCGCCGCTTCGTCGGCCGTGACCAGGATCCGGGCAGTGGCGAACGCCCCGATGCCGACGTGGCGCCCGCCGATCTCCACCGTCGTCGTCCGATCGGGCGACACCGCGGTCACCACGCCCGAGTGACCCGGCTGCACCGCAGCGTCTTCCAGGAACTCGAGAATGCCGGGCGTGAACTCCAGCTCCTCGGGAATGCGCGTGACCGTGAACGCCGAGCCGACCGGCAGGTCGCACAGCGCCACCGCGGCGGGTGCGGCGTACTCGGACCCGGGGATCGGGTTGCCGTGGGGACAGGTGGTGGGGTTGTCGAGCAGTCGGTTGATGGCACGCTCCACGGGCTCCGAGATGACGTGCTCCCACTTGCCGGCCTCGACGTGGGCGTCGGCCCACGACAGGCCGAGGATGTCGGTGAGCAGGCGCTCGGCCAGGCGATGGCGGCGGACCACCTGCTCGGCCAGGTGTCGGCCGTCGGCGGTTAGGTTGATGGTCGAGCCGTCGAGCGACACGAAGCCCTCGGCCTGCATCCGCTTGATCATCTCGGACACCGCCGGCCGCGAGACGTGTAGCCGCTCGGCGATCCGTGCCTGGATGACGTCGACGTCGTCTTCCTTCAACTCCCAGATCGCCTCGCAATACTCCTCGAACGCGGGGTGAAACTCGGGAGTCTGGTACTCGGGCACGGCGCCAGCCTACAGCCGGGCCTGGCCGCCCGACCTGGGGAACTTGGCCCCAGACGCGCCATCGGGCCGCTCCGAGCGGCCCGATGAACGAAACAGCCAGGGGGGCGGGGCGGGCGGGCGGACAGGCACCCCGCCCCCAGCTGGCCTGTCTCCCCACGCTACCCCATGCCTTCGGTGGACAAACACCGTCGGTGGAAAGTTTGACGACGATTTGACGACAAGGCGTCAGATGATCTCGAGTGCCCGACGGGAGCGGCCGGAGCGGTGGGAGCCGAGGTGTCCGCACCAGCAGACCCAGCGGACCAGGAGACCATCGGCGGTACGGTCGAGTCCGAGGATCCGGCTCTCGCTGAGCAGCACCTCGCTGCCATGTCGAGGGCAATTCACGCTGAACATGGCCTCATCCTCCATCCTGCGGGCGGATCTGGCGAGTGGCAGCGCCGCACATGTTCGAAAGGTTTCTGCCAAACTACGGGCATGTCACCCGTTCAACGCCATGGCGCCCGATTCCGTGAGGGGCGCCCGCGGCGCCCGCACCTCGTCGCCGCGGTGGTCGGCCCCCACGTGGCAGCCTTCGAGCTCGGGGTCGCCCACGAGGTGTTCGGAATCGACCGATCCGAGTACTCGGATCCCTGGTACGCCTTCCGGGTCGTGGCCGTCCTCGGCAATCCGGTGCCCGTGACCGATGGCGACTGGTCGATCAGCACCCCGTGGACGCTCGAGGACCTGGCCGAGGCCGACACCGTCATCGTCCCGACCTGGCCCGACCTGGACGCCCCCGCGGATCCTCGACTTCTCGACGCATTGCGTGCCGTCCACGACCGCGGGGCGCGGCTCATGAGCGTCTGCTCCGGCGCCTTCCTCCTGGCGCAGACCGGCCTCCTCGACGGCCGGCGGGCGACGACGCACTGGATGTATGCCGGCGAGTTGGCCCACTCCTACCCGGAGATCGACGTCGACCCGAACGTCCTCTTCGTCGATGCCGGCAACGGCATCTTCACCTCTGCGGGAACGGCCGCAGGAATCGACCTGTGCCTGCACATCGTGCGGCTGGACCACGGGGCCGAGGTCGCCAACAAGGTGGCGCGGCGAATGGTGGTCCCCCCACAGCGCGACGGGGGGCAGGCGCAGTTCGTCGATGCTCCCGTGCCGGCCACGCCCGGCGACGACGTGATCGGACGGACTCTCGCGTGGGCCGCCGGCCACCTCCACGAGCCCCTGACGGTCGAGGACCTTGCCCGGCGCGCCCTGCTCAGCTCCCGTACGTTCGCCCGCCGGTTCCGTGCGGTCACCGGGACGACCCCGATGCAGTGGCTCCTGCGCCAGCGGGTGCTCCACGCCCAGCGACTCCTCGAGGCCACCGACCTGCCCATCGAGATCGTGGCCCAGCAGTGCGGGTTCGGGACCGCGACCTCGTTCCGCACGCACTTCCGGCGGGTGGCCGGCACGTCACCGGCGGCGTACCGGCGGACGTTCCGCCTCGATGCGGTTGCGTCCTGATGCCGTTGCGCACGATCGGTGCCCCGAGGAATAGGCGCCGGGCCCTGCGGGTTGCCGATTGTGAAGCGATTCACTAATCCGGGAGGTGTCCCATGGGTGTGCGACCACACGTCGTGATCGTGGGCGCCGGGTTCGGCGGGCTCGCCGTGGCCCGGAGTCTCGACCGCCACCCCGTCGAGGTGACGCTGATCGACCGCAACAACTTCACCACCTTCCAGCCGCTGCTGTACCAGGTGGCCACCGCCGGCCTGAACGCCGCCGACGTCGCCCATCCGATCCGGGGCCTGTTCCACCGGCAGCGCAACCTGCGGGTGCTCATGGGCGAGGTCACGGGTGTCGATTGGCAGCGGCGTGAGGTCCTGCTGGAGGAGCACGAACCGGTGCCGTTCGACCACCTGGTGCTGGCAATGGGTGCCGTCGCCACGTGGTTCGGCGTTCCCGGCGCAGCCGAGCACGCCGTCCCCCTGTACACGCTCGAGGACGCCGTCGAGGTTCGCAACCACGTCGTGTCGCGCTTCGAGGCCGCCGATGCCGACCCGTCGCTCGTCGACCGCGGCGAGCTCAACTTCGTCGTGGTCGGCGGCGGTCCCACTGGAGTCGAGATGGCGGGGGCGCTCGCCGAGCTCTTCGCCGTGGTGTTCAAGCGTGACTACCCGGCCCTCGGCGTCGGTCGCGCGCGGGTGGTGCTGGTCGAGACCCGGGATCGGTTGCTCGAGCCCTTCCACCCGTCCTCGCAGCGGGCGGCACTGGACGCGCTGAGGGGCCGCCAGGTCGAGGTCCGGCTCGAGGAGACCGTGGACGAGGTGACACCCGACCACGTGCGCTTCACCTCAGGTGAAGTCCTGGCGGCGCGCACGGTGATCTGGGCGGCGGGCGTGCGGGCACATCCGGTGGCGGGGGCCATGGGGCTGCCGACCACGGCGTCCGGGCGGGTGGAGGTGGCGCCGGACCTGTCGGTCGTCGGCCGCGACGGCGTGTGGGCGGTGGGCGACCTCGCCGCACCCCATGCCAAGCGAGGTTCGGGAGGGGTGTTGCCCCAGCTGGCACCGGTGGCAATGCAGTCGGGGGCCCATGTCGCGCGGCAGATCGGTCGCCTGGCCGAGGGCAGGCCGACCCAGCCGTTCCGGTTCCACGACAAGGGCACGATGGCGACCATCGGGCGGCGGGCGGCGATCGCCGAGCTGCCGGGCCGGATCCGCCTCCACGGCACGCTGGCCTGGTTCGCGTGGCTGGGGCTTCACATCCTCTACCTCGCGGGCGTGCGCAACCGGGCCTCGGTCCTACTCAACTGGGCGTGGGGCTACTTCACCTGGGATCGGGGACCGCGCATCATCCTGCGACGCGACACCGCCCCCAGACGGGCCACGACTACGGAACGTGCAAAAACGGTCGTCGATTACACCGGTTCCTGACGCTCTGTCAGGTAGCTTCGCGCCATGGCCGACAGCCGCGACAGCATCACGACGACGATCGACACGTATCTCGCCACCTACTCGGCCACGGACCGTGAGGGATGGCTCGAGTGCTTTGCCGAGGACGCCTGGATCGAGGACCCGGTCGGCACCGAACGCCGCGAGGGACTCGATGCCATCGGTGACTTCTGGGACGAGGCCCACGCCATCCCCGACAGCATCGAGCTGCGGCTGGGCGACCTCCGGATCATCGTCGGCCAGGAGGCCGCCTTCACCATGGAGGCACGGCCAAACCTGGGTGGGGAGACCTACACGTTCGACGTCATCGATCACATGAGCTTCGACGCCGAGGGCAAGATCACCGCGAACCGCACGTTCTACGACGTCTCCACCATGCGCCTCGCGCACGATTGACCTCAGCCGGCTGCGGTGGTGCGGCCGGGTCGGAGCTCCTTGCGCAGGACGAGGCGCAGCCCCGACCACGTGTCGTCGATGGCGCAGACCTTGTTGTCGACCATGCCGGTGGGCAGTGCCAGCTCCCGCACGACGTCCTCGGAGATGTCGGTGCTCACCCCCGCGGCCCGCTTGGGCCACGCCACCCACAGGCCGCCGTCCACGGCGAGCGCGCGCATGAGCACCGGGAAGCGGCGCGCCAGGTCCGCACGTCGGGTGTGGAACGACACGATCACGTCGCACTCCGGCGACGCCCGCAGGCGGACGGCGACGCCCGGTGGCAGGTCGTCGATCACGAAGCCGTCAGGGGCGCCCAGCAGTGCGAGGCTGTCGCCCGGTCCGACGCCGAGCTTGCGGGCCAGGGGGGTTCCCGAATAGCCGGCCATCGCCCTCGTCTAGCACTCGCGTCGGCGCCCGCTCTCCCGTCGGGCGGGAGGATCGGGCGCAGGCCGCGCCTTCGTCCCCGGCGTTGCCGCGCGGCTGTCAGCCCTGAGGCTGCTTCACCAGGCGGAGGTAGGGCTTCTTGGCGTCCCATCCCTCCGGAAAGCGCTCCCGCGCCTCCTCGTCAGACACCGCCGGGATGATGATGACGTCCTCGCCCTGCTTCCAGTCCGACGGCGTCGACACCTTGTAGTTGGCGGTGAGCTGCAACGAGTCGATCACCCGGAGCAGCTCGTCGAAGTTGCGCCCGGTCGACTGCGGGTAGGTGAGCGTGAGCTTGACCTTGTTGTCCGGGCCCACGACGAAGACCGACCGCACGGTGACGGTGTCGCTGGCCTCGGGATGGATCATGTCGTAGAGGTCCGAGACCTTCCTGTCCGGATCCGCGATCAGTGGGAAGTTGAGCCGCGACCCGGTGACGTCTTCGATGTCCTTGCTCCAGCCCTCGTGGTCAGCGACGCCGTCGACCGACAGTCCGATGACCTTGACGTTGCGCTTGTCGAACTCGGGCTTGAGCGCCGCCACGCGTCCGAGCTCGGTCGTGCAGACCGGGGTGAAGTCCTTGGGGTGCGAGAACAGCACCGCCCAGCTATCGCCCTTCCAGTCGTAGAAGTCGACCGTGCCCTCGGTGGTCTCGGCAGTGAAGTTGGGGGCGTCGTCGCCCAGTCGGATGGCCATGCCTGCCTCCATGTGTTGCCGTGCGAACCGATGCTACCCAGTGCACCGGCGAAAGGCGACTTGACAGGTCGGGATTACTCGGACCGGGCGGGATTGCCGGCCCGGGTCTCGACCCCCGCCGGCGCTTCGGCCGGTGCGCCCTCGGCGGATGCGCCCTCGGCGGCCACGTCCTCGGCTTCGCCGTCGGTCCGCTCGTCGGCGGGTTCCTCGGCGGCAGCCGGGCCCCCCGCGGGCGCGTCGGCGAGGACGGCCCCGGCCGCCAGGGGCGTGGCTTCGTCGCTCGGCAGGCTGGTCCGGAAGATGTCGGGCTCGAGGTACATGATCCGTGCCGTCGGGACCGCCCGGCGCACGCTGTTCTCGATCCGGTTCACCGCCTCGACGGCGTCCTCGACCGACAGCCCGTGCACCAGCTCCAGCTTGGCGCCCACCAGGAGCTCATCCGGTCCGATGTGCTCGGTCCGCATGTGGATCAGCCTGGTCACGCTCGGCTCGATCTCGATGGCGGCGGCGATCCGCTGCTGGTCGGTGAGCGACGCCGCCTCCCCGATGAGCAGGCCCTTCATCTCGATCGCCAAGATGATGGCGATGACGACTAGGAGCACGCCGATGCTGAGCGTGCCGATGGCGTCCCAGAGGGGGTCGTCCGTCACTACCGTCACCGACACGGCGGCGAGTGCGAAGAACAGGCCCACCAGCGCGCCAAGATCCTCCAGGAGCACAACCGGCAGTTCGGGCTGTTTGGAGCGGCGGATGAAGCCCCACCAGCTCATGCCCCGTTCCTTGGCGCGCCTGGACTCGACGATCGCGGTGCGGAACGAGGCGCTCTCGAGCGCGATGGCTACGAGCAGGATCCCGATGGCGATCGACGGCGACTCGAGCTCGTGCGGGTGGCGGATCTTCTCGACACCCTCGTAGATGGCGAACATGCCGCCCAGGCTGAACAGGATCAGCGCCACCACGAACGCCCAGAAGTACCGCTCGCGGCCGTAGCCGAACGGGTGATCGGCGCTCGGGGCCCGGCGGGAGCGCCTCTGTCCCAGCAGGAGCAAGGCCTGGTTGCCGGAATCGGCCACGGAGTGCACGGCTTCGGCCAGCATCGACGCCGAGCGCGTGAGCAGGAAGCCCACGAACTTGGCGATCGCGATGCCCAGGTTGGCGAGCAGGGCGGCCACCACCGCCCGGGTTCCGTGTCCGCTGCCGGCCATGGTTGGCAGGGTACTGAGGTGTGGTTCCGCGGACCACGGATGCTCGGGTCGGGCACCGTTCGACCGAGATGTCGGCGGCCTCGGGCCCGGGCCTCGAGCGCGGAGCCGCCCGGCGTCGCGGGGAGCGCGACGCCGGGCGGATGGGTAACGGCGGTCAGCAGCGCTGCCGCACCGTGTCGCCGTTCACCACCTTGGTGATCCGCTCGGTGGACCGGGCGACGAGCGCATCGATGGCGTCCTGCGGGTCGACGCCGTTGGCCTCGGCCACCTGGGCGATGGTCTGGCCGTCCCGCAGCGCGGCTCGCAGCTCGCCGGCGTCGATGCCGATGGCCTCGGCGGCCGTCCGGATCGCCGCCGCGCGGCGGGGGTGGCGGTGTGCCCGGCGTTCGAGCTCGCCGTTCACGAGGTCGGCCGCACGGTCGGGCAGGGATGCCTTGCGTTCGTCGGCGGTCTCCTGATCGATACGACCCGAGGCGACCGCGGCGTCGAGACGCTCGGTGCCGTTGGCGACCAGGACGTCGACGACCTGTTGCGGGTCGACGCCGTTGGCCTCGGCCACCTGGGCGAGCGTCTGGCCGTCGTGGAGTGCGGCGCGCAGGTCATCGGTCGAGATGCCGATGACGTCGGCCAGGTCGGCGAGGCCTTCCCGGCACGGGGCTGCGGTGGGCGCGCCGCGAATGGATGCGGTGCTCGCGGCGGTGTCCGTCGAGTCGGCGGACGCCGGCCCGAGCAGCACCGCGCCGCCGAGCCCGCCGGCGAGGGCCGTGGCGGCGAGCGTCGTGACCGCGAGCGGTCGGGAGATCCTCATGGTTCCTCCGCGTGGGTGGACGGGGGTTGTCCCTGGCAACCATCGCCGGCCCGACTCCCGGCCGGCTCACATGGACCTGGGAATCAGCTGGGAGGGTCGGCCGCGGGCAGGCGGATCGTCACCCGCGTGCCGGCGCCGGGGGCGGTGTCGAGGCCGACTTCGCCGCCGTGGGCGGCGACGAGATCGGCGACGATGGCAAGCCCCAGGCCGGTCCCGCGGCGGGGGTGCTCCTCCGTCGCCGCCGCCTGCCAGAAGCGATCGAATGCCCGGGTGGCGTCGGCCTCGGTCATGCCCGGGCCGTCGTCGGCGACGACCAGCACCACGTCGCGGCGGTGGGCCTCCAGACGGATCGTGACGCGGGTGGCCGGGTCGGTGTGCTCGCGGACGTTGGCCAGCAGGTTGTCGACCACCTGCCGGAGTCGCGAGCGGTCGCCCGTCACCACGGCGCGGGTGACGCCCGCGACCTCCAGGGTTCGGCCCGGCTCGACCGCTCGGGCGTCGGCCACAGCCTCCTCCACCACGGCCGCGAGATCGACGGGGACCTCCTCCAGCGGGCGGGCCTGGTCGAGGCGCGCGAGCAGCACCAGGTCGTCGACCAGCCCACCCATGCGCGTCGCCGCTCGTTCGATGCGCTCCATGGACGTAACCACGTCGCCGGAGTCGGCCCCTCCCTGGCGATACAGCTCGGCGTAGCCGCGGATCGCGGTCAGCGGTGTCCGGAGCTCGTGCGAGGCGTCCGCCACGAACCGGCGCATCCTCTGTTCGGACGCCGTGCGCGCCGCCAGCGACTCGCCGATCCGATCGAGCATGAGGTTGAGCGCGGTTCCGAGGCGGCCGACCTCGCTGTCGGGATGGGCGACGTCGATCCGCTCGTCGGTGTGGCCCTCGGCGATCGCCTCGGCGGTACGAACCATGCGGTCGATCGGTCGCAGGCCGCGCCTGATGGCAACCCAGGTCGCGGCCGCGGTGGCGGCCAGGGCCGCCAGGCCGGCGACGAGCAGCCCGCGCCGGGCGTTGGACAACGCGGTGTCGACGTCTTCGAGCGAGATGGCCGTCGCCAGCAGGCCGCCGCCCGGCAACGACGATGTGACCACGCGGTAGCGGGGCCCCGGGCCGCTCGCGCTGACCGTCAGTGGCCCTGCCGGCGCCGACAGCCCGGCGACGTTCGGGAGCGGATCGGGATCGCCCGTCGGTCCGCTGGGCTCCTCGGCCACGATCCGCCCACCTGGACCCACCTGCACGTAGGCGATCCGGCGGATGTCGTAGATCCTGGTCTCGCGCTGGGCACGCCGTTCCAGGCGGGCGGCGGTTGCCCTGGTCACAGTGGCCGGCACACGATCCAGCTCGCGGTCGACGGCCGCGGTGAGACGAGACTCGAGCGTGGTCAGGAAGGCGACCGCGACCACGCCACCGATCACCGCCACCAGGGCGACGATCGCCGCGGTCAGCCGCCGCCGGATCATGGGTCCGTGCGCAACACGTAGCCGAAGCCGCGCACCGTCTGGATGAGAGGTGGGTCGACCGTGTCGACCTTCTTGCGCAGGTAGGAGATGTAGTTCTCGACCACGCCCGCGTTGCCGCCGAAGTCGTAGTCCCAGACGTGGTCGAGGATCTGGGCCTTCGACAGCACGCGCTCGTGGTTGAGCAGCAGGAACCGCAGCACCTTCAGCTCGGTGGGGGAGAGCTGGATCGGCCGGCCCGCGCGGGTCACGCGCAGCGTCTCCTCGTCGAGCTCGAGATCGGCGTAGCGGAGCCGGCTCGAGGGCGCCTGCGGCCCGGTCCGGCGCAGCACCGCGCGCACCCGGGCGACGAGCTCCTCGAGGCTGAAGGGCTTGGTGAGGTAGTCGTCGCCGCCCTTGGTGAAGCCCGAGATCTTGTCCTCGTCGGCGTCGCGGGCGGTCAGGAAGACGACCGGTGTCTGGTCACCGGCGGCCCGGAGGCGGCGGCACACCTCGAAGCCGTCCACGCCGGGGAGGCCGACGTCGAGCACCACGAGATCGGGATGCTGGCGCTCGATGCTGGCGAGCGCGTCCAGGCCCGTGCTCGAGGTGGTGGTGGCGAAGCCGGCGATGCGGAGCGCGCTCGAGGTCAGGTCGCGGATGAACTCGTCGTCGTCGACGACGAGCACGGTGGGGTCGCTCATGAGCCCAGTTGAGCGCCCCAACCTGGGAGGTCGCTCACAGAACGCTGGGAGCGTTCGTCGCTGCAGCTAGCGGCGGGCGTGGGCGTCGAGGATGTGGGCGACTGCGGTCGTGACCCGGCGGACGGTGGGCAGGTGTAGGAACTCGTTGGGGCCGTGGGCGTTCGACTCCGGCCCGAGCACGCCGGTGATGACGAACTGTGCTTGCGGGAACCGGCGACCGAGCATGCCCATGAACGGGATCGTGCCCCCCTCGCCCAGTGACCGTGGCGCCTGCCCGAAGGTCGCCTGCGACGCCCGGTCGATGGCGCGGGCCAGCCACGGCAGCTCGGGCGGGGCATGCCATCCGGCCTCGGCGCTCCCGCGCCTCAGCGTCACGGACGCGCCGTAGGGAGGGTCGGTTGCGAGCCGCCGCTCCAGGGCATCGATGGCGACATCGGCATCGGCGGTGGGCGGTATGCGCACCGACAGCTTCACGGCCGTCGAGGGCCGCAGCACGTTGCCGGCCTCGGCCGGCGGGGGTGCACCCTCCATGCCGGTCACCTCGAGCGACGGTCGCCAGGTGCGGGCCACCAACAGCTGCTCGGTGGTGCCGTGCGCGGGGCGCGTCCCACCGGCGAAGGGAAAGCGGTCCGAGAAGTCGCCCAGCTCCGGCGCGGTGGCGGCGATCTGCCTCAGGCGTTCGTCGGGGACGTTCGTGTGCAGCTGCGGCAGCAGCAGCTCGCCACTGGCGGCGTCCTCCACACGATCGAGCAGCTGGCGCAGGATGCGGAAGCTGGACGGCACCACCCCGCCCGCCAAGCCGGAGTGCACGCCCTCCGTCAGCACCTGGACCTCGAGCGTGAGATCCACCAGCCCGCGCAGCGACGTCGTGATCCACAGCCGCTCGTAGTCGGCGCACCACGAGTCGAGCGCGATCACTAACGAGGGCACCCCGAGCTTGTCGCCCAGCGCCTCGAGGTGCGCGGGCAGGTCGGGGCTGCCCGACTCCTCGCTGGCCTCGATGAGCACCACGCAACGGCGGTGGGCGCCACCGGCGGCGCGGACTGCTTCCAGCGCGGCGACGGCCGAGAAGGTGGAGTAGCCGTCGTCGGCGCTGCCCCGGCCGTACAGCCGGTCCCCGTCCTGCACCGGCTCCCAGGGGCCGAGCCCCTCGCGCCAACCCGTGAACGGCGGCTGCTTGTCGAGGTGGCCGTAGAGCATCACCGTGTCGCCGTCGTCGCTGCCCGACTCGCCAGCGTCGGTCGGTGGCACGTCGATCAACAGCAGCGGCGTCCGGCCATCGAGCTCGTGCACCTCGACGGTGGCACCGGGCAGCGACTCGGCGACGTGGCGCGCGCACCACTGCTGCAACAGCTCCGTGGCGCGGCCCATGTGGCCCCCCTCGTGCCAGTCGGCGTCATAGGCGACCGAGACGTTGGGGATGCGGATGTAGTCGTGCAGCACCGGGAGGATGTCGCCGTCCCAGAGTTGGTCGACGTGTCGTGCGGCGGTGTCGGCGTCGAATCCCACGGCCCCTTGCCTAGCCGACCGGGATCCGGACCACGCAACGACCGATGACGCGGCTGTCCGAGCGCTCCGGCGGGACGTCGATCGGTTCGATCGCCGCAGTCTTGGCCGCCCGCGCCCTGGCGATGCGGGCCTCGTACGTCACGCGGCCGATCGTACGGCCCGCCTCACCGGTGACGTTGAGGGACCGCCCCGCGGTCGGTCGCTGGAAGTTTGGCCCCACGTGTCGCGGCGGCCCGGGAGTGCTCTACGTTTCTCCGAGGGCCCTCGTAGCTCAGGTGGATAGAGCGACCGCCTCCTAAGCGGTAGGCCGCAGGTTCGAGTCCTGCCGGGGGCACGGCGCAAGTGCTGGTAGATTGTGCTGGCGCTGGTCACCCGAGGTGTACCGGTGCACTTGCAAAGGTTCCTCAGGTGCAGTACACCTCTTGGTACACCCGCCGGTACACCTCTCTATCCCGCGGCTGGATTGCTTCGGGGCGTCGACATCGTTCCCGGAACGCCACGGTTGTTCGTGGGCCTAGTACGCCGACGGATGAGAAGAGGGACGCGGATGGCGACTCTCAGGGATCGGTTCGAGGCGAAGGTGGATCGCTCGGGCGACCACCACCTATGGACGGGCTCCACGAAGGCTGACGGCAGCGGCAAGATGAAGGTCGACAGCAAGGCCGTCACGGCGCAGCGCGTCGCCTGGAAACTTGTTCACGGCCAACTGCCCCCAGGCACTGAAGTTCTGGCATGCCCAGTGGACAGAGCGTGCGTGCGGATCGAGCATCTCTCTCTTCGGCGAGTGCCGCGCGGGCGTCGTGGCACGCGCGGGCGTAACCGATCGCGAGGAGGCGGCTCGAAGGTCGAGGTCCGGCCTGGCGTGTGGAAGCTGAGCGTCAGCGCCGGTCGTTTTGACGATGGATCGGTGCGCCGGGTGCACCGCACCGTCCGGGCGGGCACCGTAGCCGAGTCGGCGCGGTTGCTCGCCGAGTTCGTCACCGAGGTGCACAACTCCCCATTGCCGGACAAGAGGGCGGACCGCGACATCACCATCGACGAGGCGATCGAACGGTTCCTAACCGAGTACCTCTTGGGGGAGAAGGGTCGTGATCCCAGCACGATTCGGAACTACCGAGGCGTGCACGCCAAGTGGTTCTCGCCCGAGATCGGCCGTCGACGTGTAGCCGATGTCGACGAAGCGGCGATCGACCGGATCTTCGGGCTGATGCGCAGAGCCGACCTGAGCGCGTCGCGCTTGCACGACGCCCGCAATCTCTACCAACCGTTCTTCCGCTGGGCGAAGCGCCGCGGGATCATCCGCCGCAGCCCAATGGCCGACTTCGAGCTACCGACCAGCAGCCATGTCGCCACCGAGCACACGCCGCCTGAGGTCGACCAGCTTTGCCTGTACCTACGGGCCGCGGTCGAGGTGATCCCGGACGCAGCACCAGCTCTGGTGCTCGGTGCCGTCACGGGTATGCGTCGCGGTGAGCTGGTGGGTTTGCGGAGATCACGTTTGTTCCCGAACCAGGGCAAGATCACCGTCGATACCGCGAGCGACAACCGTCGGGTGAAGACCACGAAGACGCGCAAGGTCCGTGACGTGGCCGTCGATCTCGAGACGATGGCGATGCTGTTGCGCCATTGCGTGTCGATGGACGAGCGGGCGGCAGTCTGCGGTGTCGAGGTCGCACATGATGCGTTCGTGTTCAGCTTGGAGCCCGACTGCTCGCTTCCGATGGGCGCCGACTACCTCACCAGGAGGGTGGCCGTCCTCAAGGAGTACCTCGGCATAGGCAACAAGCGGCCCGAAGTCGTGGCGAGGGAGGACGCGGCGCTGGGCCTGTTCCGGCAACCAGCCAGGCGTCGACCCAGGGGCAAGACGGGCCCGGTGCTGCGGGGCGGCATGTCGTATGAGGAGATCGGCCGTCGGGTGGGCCGAAGCACCAGATGGGCGCTCGAGGCGGTGGCCGCTGCGGAGCGCCGCGAGGCGGCAGCGCAGCGGGGAACTGCCGACTTCTTCGACGGGTCGATCCTCGCCCTACGGAGGTTCACGTCCTCGGAGCTGCTCGACGCCGGGTTCAACATCAGCCTGGTGGCGCAGCGCCAAGGCCATGGACCCCAGGTTCTGGTCAAGCACTATGCCCGATCCCGTCCCTCCGCGGATCGGAAAGCCGCAGAGCATCTCGGGCAGGTCGTCCACGGTCTGGATCGCCGAGCGAACGAACCGCCAGCAGTGTCCTAGTCGGCAGCGATCGCCAGACTGGAGCTCGGTTGTGGGCGCCGGCGGCACGAGGCCCTCCCTTTCGACGAAATCGGCATAGCCCTTGGTTCTTGCGACATCACCATCGAAACGCCGTGGCGGATGCAATACCGCCAGCTCACACACGTGTGATTCGACTGCGCCACGTGACGGCGGGTCATGCTGATGGCGGGAGCGTGGCTCGGCAGTCATCGAGGATGCGCTGAATCCCGGCCCGGGGGATCATGATTCTCCGGCCAAAGCGGACAGAGGGAAGCTGGCCGCGGGCGACAAGCTCGTAGGTGAACGCGCGGGAGAGACGCAGAACGCTCGCCGCCTCGCTGACGGTCAGAACCAATCGCTCGTCCATGGCGATTCCTCCCTGCGATCGTCGTGCGCTCGCTTCAACTAGGCCCGTTTCGGTCGAAAAGATCTCGTGACTCGTTTGGAAGCCGGTGGCCTCGACGTCGTGCCTTAGGGCGTGCACTTTGGTGGCTTGGTCGAGTTCCCAGCCTGTGAGTTGACCGGTAGGCCGGGCGAGTCGGCGCGCGGCGGCGTGGTCAACGGTGGCGGGGGATGGCGGGGAGGGCTTCGCCGTCGAGGGGGGTCGCGGGGCCGCGGACAATGGTGTCGACGATCCTGCCAGAGCACCGCCGGCCCGCCCAACGGGGGGATGATGAACCTCACCGGGTGACGCTGGGGGGATGGGGGCAGGTGCCCCGCAGGGGCACCTGCAAGGGTGTGCGCGCCGGATCTAGGGGTCGGAGACGACGGCTTAGGGTCAGGGCGGGCGACAGGAGGACGGTCACCGTTGGACACCGACGCCACGGGGGAGGACGGCGCGGCGGTGCTGGAGGTAGTCGAGGCGAGCGGTAATGCGGGCGATGTCGAGGGTGCAGTCGGCGTCGAGGGTGCGGTCGCTTTGGG
>Ga0081538_10000488_pt1 | contig 44314 bp, 40 predicted proteins | sample TabmetS5T2R1_FD_71022 | JGI IMG/M metagenome (GOLD analysis project Ga0081538, IMG submission 71022) | Tabebuia heterophylla rhizosphere microbial communities from the University of Puerto Rico - S5T2R1 | ecosystem: Host-associated > Plants > Roots > Rhizosphere ... | reverse complement strand
CGGCGGTCATGACCTGGGCGATGTTGCGGACCTGGCTCGTCAGGTTCGACGCCATCAGGTTCACGTTGTCGGTCAGGTCCTTCCAGGTGCCGGCCACGTTCGGCACCTCGGCCTGGCCGCCCAGCTTGCCGTCGGTGCCCACCTCGCGCGCGACGCTCGTGACCTGCTCGGCGAAGATCGCGAGCGTGTCGGTCATCTCGTTCATCGTGTCGGCCAGCTCGGCGACCTCGCCCTTGGCCTCGACGGTGATCTTCTGCGAGAGGTCGCCGCGGGCGACCGCCTGGGCGACCTGGGAGATGTTCCGCACCTGGTCGGTCAGGTTCGAGGCCATGTTGTTGACCGACTCGGTCAGGGCGCGCCAGGTGCCGGACACGCCCTTGACCTCGGCCTGGCCGCCCAGCTTGCCCTCGGTACCCACCTCACGGGCCACTCGCGTGACCTCGTCGGCGAAGCTCGACAGCTGGTCGACCATCGTGTTCACGGTGGTGCCGATGCGCAGGAACTCGCCCTTCACCGGCTGGCCCTCGATCGTCAGGGCCATCTTGCGGTCGAGGTCGCCGTCGGCCACGGCCTCGAGCACGCTGGCCACCTCGGTGGTCGGGCGCACGAGGTCGTCGATCAGGGCGTTGAGCGACTCGAGGCTGGTGCCCCACCCGCCGGCGGTGCGCCCGAACGAGGCGCGCTGGTCCATCCGGCCCTCACGGCCGATCACCCGGCGCACCCGGGCAAGCTCCTTCTCCATCCCGGCGTTCATGGCGACCAGCTCGTTGTAGGCCGCGCCGATCTCGCCGAGCACTCCGCGCCGGCGGCGGGAGAGGCGGCGCGAGAAATCGCCGTCGCGCGCCGCGATCAGGGCGTCGCGGATCTCCTCGAGCGTGCTGGTCGGTACGCGGCCGCCGCCATTCCCAGTGGAACCGGGCGCAGCCGGCCGAGCCGGCTGCTTGCGGCCAGGCGGCTGTCCGGTGGCGGTTCGCCCCGCTCCGCCGTCGCTGCCCGGGGTCCTTGCGGACCTCCTCTTCGCCGGAGCGGTCTTGCTGGGTGCCACCACGCCCTCCCTGGGCCTGAGTCAAGTCGCGGGGGTCCCCGATGCGGGGACGCCGAGAATTCGGCTGGGGAAGCTAACCACCGCTTGCGAAAGTGCGCAACCTGCGACCCGAGGAGGCCAAGGCGGGCCGCGCCCCGCCGCGTACACCAAGCGTCACGCCGATCGCCACCACGGCCACAGCGCCCAGCCGTCCCGGGGTCAGCTCGGCCACGCCGAGGGCGGCGGAGAAGACGAGCGCGCTCACGGGCAGGACGCCCGAGAAGAGCCCCGCCCGCTCGACGCCGAGCAGACCCACGGCCGAGTACCAGGCGACGAAGCCGAGCACCGTCACGCCGACCCCCAGATACGCCAGCGCCGCGGCCTCGCCGGCGTCCGGCGCCGGCAGCGCCGGCCCCTCGGCGAGCAGGCTCCAGACGACGAGCATCGGCACGGCGAACAGGCAGGCGTAGGTGGACACGGCGAGCGGGCCGAGGCGCTTCAGGTGGGGCACGGCGAGGAGCGAGAAGGCGGCCTCGCAGCCGAGGGCGCCGAGCGCCAGCATCAGCCCGGCCGCGGTGATGCCGCCGCCGGCCCATTGGACGCCGGCCGCGCCGGCCGCGACCACCACGGCCGCCACGATTACGCGCCCGCTCAGGGGCCGCCTCTCGAGCAGAGGGCCCGCGACGGCGAGCACCACCGGGACGCAGCCGACGATCACCCCGACCGTGGCGGGGTCGGTCTCGCGGACGCCCTCGATCACGAAGACGTTGAAGAGCACGAGGCCCGTGGCGGCGAGCGCGATCAGGCCGAGGGCCTCCCGTCTGTCCAGCCGCGGAAGGCGGCCCCTGGCGATCGCAAGGAGCACCGCGCCGGCCAGCGCGTACCTGAGGGCCTGGCCGGTCGGGAGCGGATAGGCCTCCACGAGGTCGGCGGCGGCGACGAGCGAGCCGACGAGGGCCAGGGCGAAGGCGGCGAGGAGGGAGCCGCGCGCGGTGGGACTCATCGGCATTGGACCAGCGTATGCTTGGACTGGTTCGTTCGGAAGGACCAGTCCATGTGTAGAGAGCAGGACCAGTTGCCAAGCAAGCCGGCGTGAGCGAGCGCAGCGGGGCATGAGCGGCTCGCTCGACGTCCTGCTTCGCCTCGACCGCGGCCGGGGTCCGCTTCGGGCGCAGATCGAGGACCAGCTGCGCGACGCGGTGCGGGGCGGGCGGCTCGCTCCGGGCGCGGCGCTGCCATCCTCGCGCGCGCTCGCGCGCGAGCTGAGTGTGTCGCGGGGCGTGGTGGTGGAGGCCTATGCGCAGCTCGCGGCCGAGGGCTATCTCGTCGCGCGGCAGGGGGCGCCCACGCGCGTCTCCGAAGCGGCCTCGCCCGGGCCCGGCGCGGCGCCGGCGGCCCCGGGCGAGCGCCCGCCCCGCTTCGACTTCCGCACCGGCAGACCCGATGTCTCGCTCTTCCCGCGCACCGCCTGGTTGGCCTCGCTGCGCCGCGCCCTCCGCGACGCGCCCGACGCTCGCTTCGACTACGGCGACCCGCGCGGGGCCCCCGAGCTCCGCGGCGCGCTCGCCCGCTACCTCGGCCGCGTGCGCGGCGTGGTGTGCGATCCCGAGCGCGTCGTGATCACTTCCGGAATGGCTCAGGGCATGGCGCTGTTCGCCCGGGCGCTTACCCCGGGCGGCGCGCGGAGGATCGGGATGGAGGACCCCTCGAGCGCGCCCGGCAGGGCACAGCTGGCCTCGAACGGGCTCGAGATCGTCCCGATCCCGGTCGACGAGGACGGGATGGAGGTGGCGCGCCTCCCCGCCGTCGACGCCGCCATGGTCACCCCCGCGCACCAGTTTCCGCTCGGGGTCGTTCTCGCCCCGGACCGGCGCGCCGCGTTGCTCGACTGGGCGGCGCACACCGGCGCCGTGGTGCTCGAGGACGACTACGACGCCGAGTACCGCTACGACCGCCAGCCGGTGGGCGCAGTGCAGGGTCTCGCGCCCGATCTCGTCGCCTACGCGGGCTCCATCTCGAAGACGCTCGCCCCCGGTCTCCGGCTCGGTTGGCTCGTGGTGCCCGAGCGGCTCATCGACGCGGTGACCGCGGCCAAGGCGAGCGACGACCTCGGCACGCCGGTGGTCGAGCAGCTCGCGCTGGCCGACTTCCTCGAGCGCGGCCGGCTCGACCGCCACCTCCGCCGCACCCGCGCCGTCTACCGCGACAGGCGCGACGCGCTGGTGGCGGCGCTCGGGCGCCTGCTGCCCGAGTGCCCGATCGCGGGCGTGGCCGCCGGCCTGCACCTCGTGCTCCGACTCCCCGCCGCAACGAACGAGCAGGCGGTGCTCGACGCCGCGCGCGCCCGAGGACTCGGGCTGTCGGGCATCTCGGAGCATCGGGTCGCGCCCGGGCCTCCCGCGCTCCTCCTCGGATACGGCCGCCTTCCCGAAGCCGCCGTGGAGCCCGGCGTGCGGGCCCTGGCAGATAGCCTCCGCGCATGAGCTACCAGCACGTGATCTGGGAGCGGGACGGCGGAGTCGGGCGGATCACGCTCAACCGGCCCGACTCGCTCAACGCCTGGACCCACGACTTCGGGCGAGAGCTGAAGCAGGTGATCGAGAGCGACGCCGTCGACACGGCGGTACGCGCCGTCCTCGTCACCGGCTCCGGCCGCGGGTTTTCGTCGGGCGCGGACCTGAAGTCGGGCTTCGACCCGGCCCCCGACGACGGCATGCCAGACCTGCGCAAGGCGCTCCACGAGCTCTACCACCCGATCATCGCCGGGGTGCGGCGCCTCGAGAAGCCGGTGGTGGCCGCCGTGAACGGGCCGGCCGTTGGGATCGGAGCCTCGCTCGCGTTCGCGTGCGACCTGGTCCTGGCGGCGGAGTCCGCCTTCTTCGGATTGGCCTTCGTGAACATCGGCCTGATGCCGGACGGCGGCTCGACCCTGTTCGTCCCCGCCGCGGTCGGCAAGGCACGCGCGTTCCAGATGGCCCTGCTCGGCGAGCGGATCGACTCGCGCCGCGCGCTCGAGTGGGGCCTCGTCAACTACGTGCACCCAGACGATCGCCTGATGTCAGAGGCCGAGGCCCTCACTGCCAGGCTTGCCGCGGGCCCCACTCGCTCGTACGCGAGCTCGAAGCTCGCGCTGAACCGGATGCTCTACCCGGACCTCGACGGCCAGCTCGATCTCGAGGCCGAGCTGCAGCACGCCCTCGCCCGGACGAGCGACTTCCAGGAGGGCGTCCTCGCGTTCGTGGAGAAGCGCGAGCCCGCCTTCCAGGGGGCCTGACACCCCCGGCCGAGGCATCCGCCACTAAGTGGAGGCCGGGCGGGAAGCGGAGATATGATCCGCGCGCCTTGCCCTCCGGCATGCCACGTCGTCTGCTCTTCGCCGCCCTCGCCGCGGCGCTCCTCGCGTTCCTGATCGCCCCGCCCGCGGCTCTTGCCGACCCCTTCTCGCCCGAGTCCGGCGGGTCCCCGAACGCCGACGACATCGACACCCTGTTCAAGATCACGCTCTACGTCGGGATCGTGATCTTCCTGATCGTGGAGGGCACGCTGATCTGGGCGCTCTTGAAGTACCGCGGCCGCCGCGCGGCGCCGGACGCCGCCCAGATCCGCGGCAACACGCCGCTGGAGCTCGGCTGGACCGTCGGGGCGGCGCTGATCCTCGTGGTGCTGACCGTGGTGACGTTCCTCTATCTCGACGACATCGAGAACCCGCCGCCGTCCGGGCCGGAGGGGCTGCAGGCCTCGCAGTCGCAGTTCGCGTCGATCGACCAGCCGGACCCGGAGGGACCCCACGTCCGCATCGAGGTGAACGGGCAGCAGTACCTGTGGCGCTACGACTACCCCGGCGACCGGACGCTGTTCAGCTACCACACGATGGTGGTTCCGGTCGACACGACCGTGGTGCTCGAGGTCACCGCCTCTGACGTCATCCACTCCTGGTGGATCCCGAAGCTGGGCGGCAAGGTCGACGCCGTGCCGGGCCATGTCAACGAGACCTGGTTCAAGATCCCCGCCAAGTTCGCGGGCGAGAGCTTCGAGGCCGGCACCGCCTTCGACGGCCAGTGCGCCGAGCTCTGTGGTGCGGGCCACGCCGACATGCGCGCCGCGGTCCGCGCCGTCACGCCCGAGCAGTACGAGGCCTGGGCCGAGCAGCAGCGCGACGACATCCAAGAAGCGGGCGAGGCCCTAGCCGAGCAGCGTGAGCAGCGCGAGGGCGAGGAGCGCGAGCAGTAGTGGAAGCCGGAACGGCAGCCGGTTCGCGGGTCGCACGGCCGGAGGTCGTTATGCACGGCCTGAAGCCGGAGCCGCGCGGCTGGCTCGTCTGGCTCACGACGACCGACCACAAGAAGATCGGAATCCTCTACCTGTTCGCGACGTTCCTGTTCTTCATCCTGGGCGGCGTAGAGGCCCTGATCATGCGCCTCCAGCTGGCCCAGCCGTCCGGCACGCTGGTGGATCCCGAGACCTACAACGGGCTCGTGACGATCCACGGGACCACGATGGTCTTCCTGTTCCTGGTCCCGGTGCTCGCCGGCTTCGGCAACTACTTCGTGCCGCTGATGATCGGGGCGCGCGACATGGCCTTCCCGCGCCTCAACGCTCTGTCGTTCTGGCTGCTCCTGCTCGGCGGCATCGCCTTCTACATGAGCCTCTTCTTCGAGCCGCCGCAGGCCGGCTGGACGATGTATCCACCGCTGTCCGACGACGCCTTCTCACCGGGAGGGGGTGTGGACGCCTGGATCTTCCTGATCCACCTGACCGGACTGTCCTCGATCGTCGGCGCGATCAACTTCGTCGCGACGATCCACAACATGCGCGCGCCCGGAATGAGCTGGGGCCGCATGCCGCTGTTCATCTGGTCGATCCTGATCTACAGCTACCTGCTGATCGCGGCCCTGCCCGCGGTCGCCGCGGCGGTGACGATGCTGCTCACCGACCGCCACTTCGGCACGGCCTTCTTCGACCCGGCCGGCGGCGGCGACCCCCTGCTGTGGCAGCACCTCTTCTGGTTCTTCGGCCACCCCGAGGTCTACATCATGGTGCTGCCCGCGTTCGGGATGGTGTCGGAGATCCTGCCGGTGTTCGCGCGCAAGCCGATCTTCGGCTACAAGGCCATCGCGGCGTCGACCGTGGCGATCGCCTTCCTCGGCCTGCTGGTCTGGGCGCACCACATGTTCACAACGCCCACGGCGACGGTGGTGCTGGCCTTCTTCATGCTGGCCTCGTTCACGATCGCCGTGCCCACGGGGATCAAGATCTTCAACTGGATAGCCACGCTCTGGCGCGGCAGGATCGTCTTCAAGACGCCGCTCTACTTCGCCGCCGCGCTGCCCGCGCTGTTCGTGATCGGCGGCATCTCCGGCGTGATGCTGGCGATCTTCCCGGTCGACTGGCAGCTGCACGACACCTACTTCGTGGTGGCCCACTTCCACTACGTGCTGTTCGGCGGCGCGGTCTTCGGGCTGTTCGGGGGCCTCTACTACTGGTTCCCGAAGATGAGCGGCCGGCTCATGTCGGAGTCGCTCGGGAAGCTCTCCTTCTGGCTCATGTTCATCGGCTTCAACATGACCTTCCTGGTCCAGCACTCGGCCGGTATGGAGGGCATGCCGAGGCGCATCTACGACTACTCCGAGGACCTCGGCGTGACCACGTACAACCTGATCTCGACGATCGGCGCCTTCATCCTCGGCATCGGCGTGGTGGTCACGTGCGTGAACGTGCTCATCTCGATCAAGAAGGGCAAGCGGGCGGGCAACGACCCGTGGCAGGGCAACACGCTCGAGTGGTTCACGACCTCGCCGCCGGCCCCCAACAACTTCGACGTCGTCCCGCGGGTCCGAAGCGTTGAGCCCATGAAGGACATCCGCCGCGAGGTGCTGGCAGCCAGCGAGCCGGCGGAGACGGTGGCGCAGCCGGCGGCGCCTCGCGCGCTGTAGCGATGAGGCGCCTCACCCTTGTCACGGGGATCTCGACCTTCGTCCTCATCATCGTGGGCGGGGTCGTGCGGGTGTCCGACTCGGGACTGGGCTGCGGGCCGGCGGGCTCGGGCTTTCACGGCTGGCCGTTCTGCAACGGCGACGTCGTCCCGGGCGTCGACCTCAACTCGATCATCGAGTACGCCCATCGGGTGCTGGCGATCGTCGTGGGGTTCATGATCCTCGGGCTGTTCGTGCTCGCCTGGCGCCGTCACCGGAGCCTGCTCCCCGTCACCGGGGCGCTGCTCGTCCTGGTAGTAGCCCAGGGAGCCCTGGGCGGCGCGACGGTCGAGGAGAACCTCGAGGAGGCCTACGTGGCTGCCCATCTCGGGCTGGCGATGGTGCTGATCGGGTTGCTGCTGTACCTCTGGCGCGCCGTGACGGACGCGCCGACGGAGAGCGGCGGCCCGCGCCGGCTCGCGATCGTGGCCACCGGCTTCGTGCTCTGCACGATCGTGGCCGGCGGCTACATGGCCGGCACCCAGAACTACGGCCGGGCCGACTACCAGATCGGCGACGGGGCCCACCACGCCTGCGGCAAGGAGTTCCCTTCGTGCAACGGCGAGTTCATGCCGTTCGGCGACTCGAGGCTCGTGGACATCCACCTGACGCACCGCTTCTTCATGTACATAGCCTCCGCGCTGGTGATCGCGCTGGTGGTGGTGGCGCTGCGGCGACGCGTGGCCGTGCGCTACGCGTGGGCGCTGGCGGGGCTGCTCGGGGTGCAGATCCTGGTGGGCGCGCTGAACGTCTGGCTCGACGAGTACGAGCTCCTGATCCTCCTGCACCTCGCGCTGGGGACGCTGCTGTGGGTGGCTTCCCTCGGCATGACCCTTCAAATGGCGCCGGCGCGAGAGCGGGCGAGGCGCGCCGAGGCGGTGGCCGCGTGACCACCTCGGCCCGCACCGCGACGCTCTCGACCTCATGGCGCACCGTCATCGGCGACTACTTCGAGATGACCAAGCCGAAGGTGCAGTCGCTGCTGCTCTTCACCACGGTCACGACGATGTACGTGGCGGGCGACCCCTCGCTCGGCCTGGTCGCGCTCACCTGCCTGGGCGGGGCGCTGTCCGCGGGCGGCGCGGGGGCCATCAACCACGCGCTCGACCGGGACCTCGATCGGGTGATGAAGCGGACGGCCGACAGGCCCGTGGCGAGCGGCCGGGTGACGCCGGGCGCGGCGATCGCGTTCGGGGCGGGGCTGGGCGTTTCGTCCTTCGTCCTGCTGGCGGTGGCGGTGAACCCGCTGGCGGCGGCGCTGTCGCTGTCCGGGCTGCTCGGCTACGTGTTCGTCTACACGGTATGGCTGAAGCGGACCACGCCCCAGAACATCGTGATCGGAGGCGCCGCCGGGGCGGTGCCGCCGCTCGTGGCCTGGGCGGCGGTGACGGGCGGGCTGACCGGAACACCGCTCTACCTGTTCGCGATCGTGTTCTTCTGGACCCCGCCGCACTTCTGGTCGCTGTCGCTGCTGATGAAGGACGAGTACGCACGCGCGGGAGTGCCGATGCTGCCGGTGGTGCGCGGCGAGAAGGAGACCCGCCGCCAGATCCTGCTCTACACAGTGCTGCTCTACGCCGTGAGCCAGCTCCCCTTCTGCGCCGGGGCGTTCGGAGCGACCTACCTGGTCTGCTCGATGCTGCTCGGGGCGTGCTTCATCTACGGCGCGTACCGCCTGATGCGCCGACCCTCCCGCCGGACCGCCCTGCGCCTCTACCTCTACTCGCTGGCCTACCTGGCGCTGCTGTTCGGGGCGATGGTGGCGGACGCGCGGCTGTAGGCGGGCCCCGGGCTGACAGAGGCGCCTCGAAGGATGGGCGCGCTGGCGACACATGTCGCGCTGGGCGCTAACCCTGCCCCACCCTCGGAGTGTGGGCTGTGAAAGTCACGCATATGGCGCCTTTGACAGCCCACACTCGGCTGACCGGGTGGTGCCCGGTGCCTGGGGCGAAGCGGCGCTCGCCAGTCAGCGAAAGGCCGCGGGCCTGCCCCCACCAACCGTTCGAGGAGCGACGCTCACAGGCGCCCGGCGGCCGCCTCGTCCAGCAGAACCGTGACGTTCCCCTCGACGAGCGAGGCCGGCGCCATCGGGTCGCGCCGGCTCGAGAAGGCGCGGGCCACGGCATCCGCCTTGTCCTCCCCGGTCACCAGGAACACGATCCGGCGCGAGGCGTTCACCACCGGCAGCGTCAGCGTGATCCGCGGCACCAGCGGCGCCATGCCCGGCGTCTCCACCCCCACCACCGGCCGCTCGCGCTCACCCAGGGCGTCGTCGCCCGGGAACAGCGAGCAGGTGTGGGCGTCGGGGCCGATGCCGAGCAGGATCAGGTCGAGTACGGGGCGGCCGGCCTCCTCGAGCTCGCGCTCGTACTCCGCGGCGCCCTGCTCCGGCCCCTGCTCGCCCTTCATCCGGTGCACCGTCGCGCCCTCGATCCGCGACAGCAGCGCCGCGTCCGCCATCCGGAAGTTCGAGTGCTCGTGGTCCGGAGGCACGCAGCGCTCGTCGGTGAACCATACGTCCACCCCCGACCAGTCGGGCCGCTCCGCGGCCACGCGCTCGTAAGCCTGGCGGGGCGTGGACCCGCCGGTGATGCAGACGTGCCCGCCGGTCTCGGCGAGCAGGGCCGCGGCCGCGCCGGCCGGGTCGTCGCTCACTCGGAAGGTCGGGCGAGGCTCCACGTTCCGCGCAGGCTAATCACGTTCCTGTCGGGGAGCACCGCGACGACCGCCGCGAGGTCGCCGCAGCCCGGGCAGCGGAGAACGAGGCCGGCGCCCTTGTAGAGGCGGTGGGCGCCGATCTGGCTGTCCAGCCCGCACGACTGGCACACGCGCCCGGCGGCCGTGACCTCAGCCACGAACACCTCCTGGAGCAGCCCCGCGATCTCGTTCCCGTCGGTGTGCAGCGAGTCGCTCTCCATCTCACCCTCCAGTCGGTCCGAAGCGCTCGGTGTGTACCCGGGCCGGCTCGTGGCCCAGCTGCACCAGCAGCCGCGCCGCCTCCTCCACGAACGGCGTGGGCCCGCAGACGTACACGCTTGGGCGCTCGGCCGCCGGCGGCCCCACCTCCGCGAGCATGTCGCGGTCGATACGCCGTGTGAAGCCCTCCCAGCCTTGGGGGGCCTCGCCGCGCGTGAGCGTGATCCTCACTTCCACCGAGTCGCCCGCCAGCTCGTCGAGCTCGTCCCGGTACAGCACGTCCTCGAGCGTGCGGGCGGACAGCAGCAGCCGCGCGTCCACGGTGCTCCCCGTCGCCCGGCGGTGGCGAAGCATCGCCATCAGCGGTACGAGTCCCGCGCCGCCGCCGACAAGCAGGAGCGGCTCGTCGCGAGCCGGGTCCCACACGAAGTAGCCGCCGATCGGCCCGCGCAGCTCGAAGCCGTCGCCCGGCTGCGCGTCCTGGGTCAGGTACGGCGACACCTCGCCGTCCTCGATCGTCTCCACCGTCAGCTCGAGGTCCGGGCTGCGGGGGGCCGAGGCGATCGAGTACGAGCGCTGCGCCTGGTAGCCATCCTCGGCCGTGAGGCGGACGTCCACGTGCTGCCCGGCGGCGTGACCGGGCCAACCCGGCACGTCGAGCACGAGCGTCTTCACCCCCGGGGTCTCGGGCCGGATTGCCCGGATCGTCGCATCGCGCCAGGGCAGCGGGGCCCTGGCGACTAGTCCCCCCAGTACCGCTGTTCCTTCCACGGGTCACCGTAGTTGTGGTAGCCGTAGGTCTCCCAGAAGCCGGGCTCGTCCTCGGTGCCGACGTTGAGCCCGCGCACCCACTTGGCGCTCTTCCAGAAGTACAGGTGCGGCACCAGCAGCCGCGCCGGGCCGCCGTGCTCGGGGTCGAGCGGCTCGCCCTCGTACTCGTACGCCACCCAGGCCTTGCCGCCGGTCACGTCGGCGAGGGGCAGGTTGGTGGTGTAGCCGCCGTCGCACCACGCCACCACGTGCTCGCCCTGCGGCTCGGTGCCCTCGAGCAGCCGGTCCACGGACACGCCCTTCCACGTGGTGTCGAACTTCGACCACTTGGTGACGCAGTGGATGTCGACGGTCACGGTCTCCGCCTCCAGGGCGCGCAGCTCGTCCCAGCTCCATGAGCGCCCCTCGCCCACCGCGCCGCCGATCGTGAAGCTCCAGCCCTGAAGCGGCGGGTGGGGGGTCGGGCCGGCGGAAAGCACCGGGAAGTCGGACGTGAGGTACTGACCGGGCGGAAGCCGGCCCGGCTCGGCGTCAGCGTCGGGCCGCCGGCGCCCTCGGAAACCTCTGGAGATGCGGGCCATGGCCGCTAGAGTAAGGGCTCATGCTTCGAGTTGTCCGCGGCCGCAACCTTCACGAACTGGACGTCGGCTAAGCCGAGCGCCTCGCAAGCCGCTACGCCCGCGTGGCGGTCGACCTCGGAACCGGCGACGGCCGCCACGTGCTCGCCACGGCGGCCGGGCAGCCGGACACGCTCGCCATCGGCGTGGACGCCAACGCTGCCAGCATGGCCGAGGCCTCACGCCGCGCGTGGCGAGGCGGCCTTCTGCCGAACGCGCTCTTCGTCGTGGCCGCGGCGGAGCGGCCGCCGAACGTGCTCCACGGGCTGGCAGGATCGCTCACCGTGAACTTCCCGTGGGGATCGCTGCTGCGTGGACTGCTGGGCGAGGACGACGCGGTGCTGGCTGGAGTGGCGCGGCTGATGGCGCCGGGCGCCGAGGGCACCGTGCTGCTGTCGGTGGTGCCGCGAGACGGCGTGCCGCCCGTGCCCCCGAGGGCATCGCTCGGCGTGGCCTACGCCCGTCACGGCCTCGACCTGGTCGAGATGCGCCCTGCGACGCCCGAGGAGGTGGCCGCGTCCGGCTCCTCGTGGGCAAAGCGGCTGCGGGCGGGGCGTGATCGGCCGGTCACGCTGCTGCGGCTGCGGGCTTATGGAACACTCGGCAGCCCGTGGCCGGGAACGCCCGGATACCGACCAGCCTCGTCGGCTCCTACGCCCAGCCGAACTGGCTGATCGATCGCGAGAAGCTGCGCGGGCGCTTCCCGCCGCGCGTCCGGGCCACCGAGCTCTGGCGCGTAGATCCGCGCTACATCGAGGAGGCCCAGGACGACGCCACCCGGCTCGCGATCGCCGACCAGGAGCGCGCCGGGCTCGACATCGTCACCGACGGTGAGATGCGCCGCGAGAGCTACTCGAACCGCTTCGCCACCGCGCTGGAGGGGGTCGACATCGACAACCCCGGCACCGCCCTCGACCGCAGCGGGCATCCGAACCCGGTGCCGCGCGTGGTGGGGCCGATCGCCCGCCGCCATCCTGTGCAGGTCCGGGATCTGCGGTTCCTGATGGCGCACACCAGCCGGAAGGCGAAGATGACCGTGCCCGGCCCGTTCACCATGTCGCAGCAGGCGCAGGACGACCACTACGGGTCCCCGGACGAGCTCGGGATGGCCTACGCGGAGGCCGTGCGAGGGGAGATCCTCGACCTCTTCGAGGCTGGAGCGGACCTGGTCCAGGTGGACGAGCCATACATGCAGGCCCGCCCCGAGGCGGCGCGCGAGTACGGCCTCGACGTCCTCAGGCGCGCCACCGACGGCATGCCCGGGACCATGGCCGTCCACATCTGCTTCGGCTACGCCGCGATCATCCACGAACGGCCCAGCGGCTACTCGTTCCTCCCGGAGCTCGACGCCACCGAGTGCGACCAGGTGAGCATCGAGACCGCGCAGTCGGGTCTCGACCTCGGTGTCCTCGACTCGCTCTCGTCGAAGTCGATCATCCTCGGCGTGCTTGACCTCTCGAGCGACGAGGTCGAGACGCCGGAGACGGTCGCGGAACGCATCCGGCGCGCGTTCCCCCACGCCGGGCCCGACCGGCTGACCGCCGCGCCGGACTGCGGCATGAAGTACCTCTCCCGCGCCGCCGCGTTCGGCAAGCTCGAGTCGCTCGTTGAGGGCGCCCGACGGGCCGCGGCGGACGCCCCGGTCACTGCCGGCTGAGCGCAGTCACACACGCGGTCCCTCGTTCGTCTACCTGGTATGGACGAACGTTTCGAAACACCCTCCGCAGCCGACCTCGCGGACCGTGTCGGTGCACTCTCGGCCGGCCTCGGGATCCTGACGGTCCCGCTCTTCCCGCTCGCGCTGCCGCTGATCCTGCTGACGATCGCCCCGCTCGCGGTCCTGGCCGTGGCCGGGCTGCTCCTGGCGCTGCCGATCCTCCTGCCGCTCTGGCTCGCCCGCCGGGTGATGGCCGCCCTGGGTCGAAGGCGTGGACGCCCAAGTCCCCGTCGGCCTGCTTACGCCTCCGGACGGTAGGCCATGTAGACCACGCCGTTCTCGTACGACTCACAGGCCGCGAGCGACAGCTTGCCGGGCGTTGCTCCCTCGGGGAAGAGCCGCGGACCGGACCCGCGGGTGAGCGGGTAGACGCACAGGTTCAGCTCGTCGACCAGGCCATCCGCGAGCATCGCCCGTACCAGCGTGACGCTGCCGCTGGTGTAGATGTCGCCGTCGACCTCATCCTTAAGCCTGCGAATCGCGTCGGGGTCGTACCGCCCGATGATCTCCGAGTTCCTCCACGTCCCGTCCGTGAGCGTCCCGGAAACCACGTACTTGGTGGTGTCGTTGAAGAACGGGGCGCCTGGATCGTCCTCCGCGGTCCGCGTCGACCACGCCGGCTCGAACATCTCGTAGGTCTTGCGCCCGAGCAGGATGGCTCGGCAACGCTCAGTGACCGCGCCGAGCGCCTCTCCCATCTTCGGATCGAACCCGTAGTCGAACGTCCACGTCGGCGCGTCGATCACGCCGTCGAGGCTCATGAACTCGTGCACGTGCAGTGCTCCCACTTGTCCCTCCGTGTCGATGTCGCGGTATAGACCTTGCCAGCGCCGCGAAGTCATCGTCCGGGAGAAGCACGAGAGCGAAAGGTGGGGGCCGCCGGGCGACGGGAGCCAGTGCCGTCGCCCGGCGTGTCGCTGCCCCCTTTCCCCCGTTAGCGGAGCTGGACTCGCTCGGTGGCCGCCCAGGCGCGCCCGTGGGTGGGGCGCAGGGTGGTGGTGAGCGTGTAGCGTCCGCTGTTCACCTTGTGGCGCGTGCCGATCGTGAGCGTGAACCTGCGTCCCGCTCGCACGGACCGGCGTCCGGTGCCGATCACGCGGCCGCCCTTGCGGAGCGTGATCGCAACCCGACCGCGCTGTGTGCTGACGCCGCTGATGCGGACCTGACGGGCAGTGCCGCTCAGCCGTGCGGATCGCACGATGACCCGGCCCGGGCGCCCGCGCCGCCCGCGCCTGCCCCTGGGGCCGCGCGGCCCGGCCGGGCCCTGCGCACCCTGGGGGCCGGGCGGGCCGACCAGACCGGCGGGGCCGGGCGGGCCGACCGGACCGGCGGGCCCGGCAGGACCCTGCGCGCCCTGCGGGCCGCCGACTGTGGCGCCGGTGACGTTCTCGCAGTCGCCCGCCACCACGTCGCCGCCGTCCGCGGTGACGGTGTCGGTGCCGCCGCCGCAATCGTCGCTGTCCCGGCCGCCGCCGTCGTCGCTGTTGAGCGTGTCGTCGCCGCCGGCGCCGTCCAGGCCGTCAACGCCGGGACCGCCGGTCAGGCTGTCGGCTCCGAAGTCGCCGTACAGCGAGTCGTTGCCGGCGCCACCGTCGATCTCGTCGTCGCCCGACCCGAGCACGTCGACGAACTCCTCGTCACCGAGCAGCTCGTCATCGCCGCCGTGCCCCTCGATCGTGTCGCCGCCGCTCTCGCCCTCGATCACGTTGGCCACATCGGTGCCGATCAGAACGTCGTCCCCGTTGCCGCCGCTCAGGTTCTCGATGTCGGCGTGAGCGTTGTCACCCTCGCCGGGTGCACCGTCATCGGCGACGTCGTCCAGCGTCACGCTGACCCCGGCTGTGGACCGCACGTAGTCCAGCCAGTCGTTCCCGGTCCCGCCGATGAACTCGTCGGCGCCGGTCACGTCGGACGCATCGAAGCGGTCATTTCCGGCCCCCAGGTCGATCCGGTCGTCACCGGTCCATCCGAAGTACTCGTCGTCCCCGTCGCCGCCGCTCAGCACATCGTTGCCGCCGCCGTCGTCGAGGAAGTCATCCCCCTCGCCCCCGGCGACCGCGTCGCCGCCCGGGCCGTCCTCCACGTAGTCGTGCCCGGCATCGCCGGCCACGTCGTCGACGCCCTCGCCGGCCAGAATGAAGTCGCCTCCCTCGCCGCCGCTCAGCGTATCGTCGCCTTGGTCGCCGTCGACGTCGTCGTCTCCGTCCCCACCTTGGATTGTGTCGACGCCTTCGCCGCCCTCGATGACGTCCCCGCCGCCCCCGCCGGTGAGGTCGTCATCGCCGGTATCACCAAGAATAAAAGCAAAGGTCGTGATTCCAGCATTGATGCTGGTCACATCGTCGCCGTCACCCACTTCGAGGCCGATCCCTTCCACACCGGCGTCCGGGCAGGTCGCCACTGTGCCGGCCACCGTGCACCCTCCGGCGCCGTCGCCATCGGTCAAAGTAACTCCTGCGCCGGACTCCGTGAACGTGAAGTTGCCGCCGCCCTGAACAACCTCAACGTCGTTTGCCTCGCCGGCGGAGGCCACGTAGGTGATAAAGAAATCGCCGGCGCTGATCTCGGCCGCGAGCGCACTGGACGGCACCATCGCGAGCACCGCGGCAAAGACAAGCCCAAACATGGGCACAAGCCGCGAACGCCGCTTCCTCGACCGACCTGACAGGACATCCATGCGCCATTCCTCCTACGGGTCTGGTTGTGAGCGAAAGGGATCCGTCGGGCCGCAGCAGAACACGACCCGCTGACATTTCGCTGACGTCTCGCTGACGCGGGGCCGTCAGCGGACGAGTGGTTGCGGCGCTTTCCGCCCGGAAGCTCTAAAAAACCGGAGAGCACCCGGGCCGCGTGGGCGGAGCATTGCAGTACGTTCACCGCGTGAGCCGGGTTTGGTCCCTCGCGCGCACGTACGGGCTCGACGGGCTGATCGTTGTCGGCGCGCTCGCCAGCGCGCTCGAGGTTGCGCTGAGCGACGACCCGCAAGAGCTGAGCACGTCCCCCTGGTTCGCCGCACCGGCCATCGCGCTCGTCGTGCTGGTGCTGGTCGGGCGCCGCCGCTTGCCCTTCGCCGCACCCGCGTCGGTCTGGGTGCTCGCCGCGGCGTTGTCGTTCGTGGACGGGCGGCTGGTCCCTCTAACGGCCAGCGCCTCCATCGCCGGGTTCGCCGCCGCGTTTTTGCTCGGCAATCTCCGAGACGCCGGTCAGGCGCGGATCGGCTTCGCGATCGTGCTCAGCGGGATCGCGATCGTCATCTACAACGACCCGACCCACGACACCGGCGACTTGATCTTCACTCCCCTGCTGTACGCCACCGGCTGGCTCGCGGGGTTCGCGATGCGCGAGCGTGCCGAGCAGGCCGAGGCGGCAGAAGCGCGTGCCCGCCTGGCCGAGCGGGAGCGGGAAGCCGCCGCCCGCATCGCGGTCGCCGAAGAGCGCAGCCGCATCGCACGCCGCATCGTCGAGGCGGGCGACGCCGAGCGCCGGCGGCTCGAGCGCGACCTGCACGACGGGGCCCAGTCCCGGCTCGTGGCGCTTGCCGTCAAGCTGCGGCTGGCGCGCATGAAGGCTGAGGCTCAGCCCGAAGTCCTTAAGCTCCTGGACGAGTCGAGCGCCGAGTTGCAGGCGGGTCTCGACGAGCTTCGCGAGCTCGCGCGCGGGATCCATCCGGCGGTCCTGACCGACCGTGGGCTGACGGCGGCACTGGCGGCGCTCGCCAGCCGAGCGCCGGTCCCGGTGGAGGTCGCGTGCGAGCCGCCCGACGGCCTGCCCGACGCCGCGGCGACGGCCCTCTACTTCGTCGTGTCCGAGGCGCTCACCAACGTCGCCAAGTACGCCCGCGCCGAGCGCGCGACGGTTGCAGTGCGGCGCGTCGCGGACAAGGTGGTGGTCGAGGTCACCGACGACGGTGTGGGCGGCGCGAACCTGGCCGGCGGCTCGGGCCTTCGCGGCCTGTCTGACCGAGTCTCGGCCCTCGACGGGCGCCTCGAGGTGCGCAGTCCGGTCGGCGAGGGTACGCGGGTCCGGGCAGAGATTCCCCTCGGGAAGACGGGATAGGATCGCCGCGCCCGACCGCAGGAGGACTCAATGCCCGCCGAGCCCGTCAAGTTCACCCTTTCCGAGGACCGGATCCCGACTCACTGGATCAACCTCCTTCCGGATCTCCCGGGCGATCCGCTGCCGCCGCTGAACCCCGGCACCATGCAGCCGGCCGGGCCCGACGACCTGACCCCGATCTTCCCGATGTCCCTGATCGGCCAGGAGGTTTCTGCCGAGCCCGAGGTCGAGATCCCCGAGCCGGTCCGGGACGCTCTCAAGCTGTGGCGGCCCACCCCGCTCCACCGGGCCCGCCGGCTCGAGCGTGACCTCGATACGCCCGCGCGCATCTATTACAAGTACGAGGGGGTCTCGCCGGCCGGCTCGCACAAGCCGAACAGCGCGGTCGCGCAGGCGTACGCGAACAAGGAGGCGGGCATCGAGCGGCTGGTCACCGAGACCGGAGCCGGCCAATGGGGCTCGGCACTCGCGCTGGCATGCAGCCTGTTCGGGCTCGACTGCCTCGTCTACATGGTCGGCGCCAGCTACGACCAGAAGCCGTACCGGCGCGCGATGATGGAGACCTGGGGCGCCACCGTGATCCGCTCGCCGAGCGACACGACCGATTCCGGACGCGGTCAGGCCGCCCACACCACCGGCTCGCTCGGCATCGCGATCTCTGAGGCCGTGGAGGTCGCGGCCGGCGACCCCGCTACGAACTACGCGCTCGGCTCGGTGCTCAACCACGTCTGCCTCCACCAGACCGTGATCGGCCAGGAGGCGAGCTCTCAGATGGAGCTGGCGGGCGAGGAGCCGGACGTGGTCGTCGGCTGCGTGGGTGGCGGCTCGAACTTCGCGGGGATGAGCTTTCCGTTCCTCCGCCGGGTCCTGCGCGGCGAGGCGAAGACCCACTTCGTGGCAGCCGAGCCGGCCGCGTGCCCGACCCTCACGCGCGGGACGTACCGCTACGACTTCGGCGACACCGTCGGCCTGACGCCGCTCATGCCGATGTACACGCTCGGGCACGACTTCGTGCCGCCGCCCGTGCACGCCGGCGGGCTGCGCTACCACGGCGACTCGCCGATCGTATGCGGGCTCGTCAAGCACGGCCTGGTGGAGGCGCGCGCCTACAAACAGAACGAGACATTCGCGGCCGCGGTGCGGTTCGCGCGCAGCGAGGCGATCCTGCCCGCGCCCGAGCCGGCGCACGCGATCCGCGCGGTGATGGACGAAGCGGAGGCCGCGAGGGAGGCGGGCGAGGAGCGCGTGATCCTGTTCAACCTGTGCGGGCACGGGCACTTCGACATGTCGGCGTACGACGCCTACCTGGCGGGGAAGCTCGAGGATCCCGAGTTCTCCGAGGCGGACATGCAGGCCGCGCTCGAGCGGCTGCCCGAGACGCCGGCGATCGCTTAGGCGCCGCGGCCGGGTTTGTTAGGCGGCGGCCGGCGCGAGGCCAGTCCCGGCACCGGGCCGGTTCCGCGGAGTGCGGATGCCCGCTAGCCCCCAGCGCCCCAACGTCAGGCCGCGCCGGACGCACCAACCTACGAACCGGGTGATGGCCGATGACCGTGAGCTTTCGTCGCTAGAGCGACCCGATAGGGGGTCCAACAAGTTGCGGCCATATGTTGGCCGGAAGTTGTTGAACCCCCTCTGACGTCACGATTTCGGCCACGAGTCGCGCGATCGTGAGGCTCTCGACCCCCCGGCCTCCTGGCGCCGGCTCTCCCCCTTACCGGCCAACGACGGTCGGCGGGAGGAGACCGCCCAGCCCAACGGGGCGCGCGCGAGCGGCCGGCTACGTCGCCAGACCCAGCCCCGGCCAGTCGGCCACCATCACGGCGCCGAGCTCGCGCATCGAGATCTCCCACGAGGCCGGCGCGTCGTCCCAGGTCCAGTCGCCCGCGGCCAGCGCGGACGCGCTCTCGTGCTCGGTGGACAGCCGGATCAGGGCGCGGGCGTCCGGCATCGCGCGGGAGAGCATCTCGAGGTCCAGGCGCGCGCCCTTGCGCGGGAGCTTGTTCACGACCAGGAACATCGGCGGCCCGGCCCGCTTGAGCAGCTGGCCGGCCTCCGCCACGAGGCTTGCCGTGGAGGGCTCGGCGTCGGTGACCAGCACGATCTGGTCCGCCGCCTCGATCGCCGCCGCCGCGGCCGGTTCCTGGAGCCCCGTGCCGCAGTCCAGCACGAGCGTTCCGACGGTCGTCTTCAGCCGCTCGAAGACCTTGTTGTAGGCGGCCTTGTCGAGCCGTGCCATCCGGCTCGGGTCGGTCGGGGCGGGCAGCACAAGGAGGCCGTCGAACGCGCGGCCGAGCTTCCGGTCGAGCTCGGCCACGGTCAGTCCCGGGTGGTCGAGCACGTCCACGAGGTCGTCCACGAAGACGCGGTGATCCGGGGTGAGCGCCCGCCCGAGCGACCCGTAGTCCGGGTTGGTGTCCACCGCGACGATCCGCTCGTGACGCACGCGCGCCAGCAGCGACCCGAGCAGCGCGGTGATGGTCGTCTTCCCAACGCCGCCCTTCGGGGAGACCACCGCCACCGTGGCGCAGCGCCGCAGCCGCGGGGCCGCGATCTGTTCGTCGAGCCTCCGCATGTAGCTGGTCGAGCGCCACGCCGCCTTGGCGCGCGCCCGGCGCGACGGCGGCCGGCGAACGGTCAGGTCGGCCGGGCGCGCAACCGGCGCTGCGTCGTCGGCGTCCTCCACGCGCGGCTGCGGCTTCACCACCGCCGGCTCGACCGGCTCGCTCGACCAGAACGCCGAGAACCAGGCGCTCAGCCGCTCGCCGAAGGTCGGCGCGTCCGGCAGCGCAAGGCGCGTCCGCTGGATCGGAAAGCCGGCGCGCCGCTTGAGGTCGGCCTCGTCCTGCTCGCGCTCGAACTCCTCGTAGGTGATCGTCTCGGGCTCCGGCTCAGCGCGCTCCTCCGCCTTCATGGGCTGGAGCTCGAGCAGGGCACCGTCCATCACGCCGCACTCGGCGAGCGTGCTCGTCGGCGGCAATGGCGGGCTGCCGGCGGGGGCGAGCCCGACCGGGTCCCCGTTCACCGGTTTCTCCTCGATCACGCCGAGCGACATGAACGTCGGCATCAGCTGCTCGATCGGCGTCTCCGCGGGCACCGTCAGGTCGAGGCTGCGCTCGGGTCCCGCGATCGTCACGACAACGGTCTTCATCGTCTGCCTCCGGTATGGGCCTCGGCGAGCGGGGTCGCGGGCGCGGACCGCCCCTCGGTCGCCAGCGGGGTCTGAATCAAGGACGTGCGCCGGTCGCGGCGCACCAGCCAGCCGCGGCCCGGGGGCAGCGGCATCGCCCGGCGGCCGCCGATCAGCGGCCCCTCGTCGGGGTCGCCGCTCAGGATCAGCCCGGGCGCGCGAAGCTCGGTAACGCGCTGGTAGAAGGCCTCGAAGGCGCTGCGCGACACGCCGCCGACGCGTCGCGCCAGCACGAGGTGGAAGCCCACGTCGCGGCCGTGGGCGAGCAGATCCACGAGCGAAAGCAGCGGGTTCTCGGCCGCCCCCGGGACGAGGTCGTAGTCGTCGACCAGCAGGTACAGGCGCGGCCCGCTCCACGAGGCGCCCCGCATCAGCTCCTCACGGGTCGCCTCGGGGCCGGGCAGCCTGCCGGCGAGCTCGTTCCGCAGCTCGCTTGCGAGCGCGGTGGCCATCGCCGCGTTGGCCGCATAGCCGCGCACGTAAGGCTGGTCCGCCAGGTCGAGCAGGCTGCGCCGGTAGTCGACCATCAGCACCTGCGCGCGGCCGGGGTCCTGGCGCGCGGTCAATGCGCTCGCGAACCAGCGCAGGAAGTTCGACTTGCCCGACTCGGCGTCGCCCAGCACGAGGAAGTGCGGGTCGCCGCCCGCCAGGTCGATATAGGCCGGCTCGAGCCTCAGCTCGTCGAGGCCGATCGGCACGCCTCCCGCCCGGTCCTCGCCCGGCCCCGGGAGCTGCGACGGCTCCACCCGGAGCGGCAGCATCGGCACCGGCGGCGCCGGCGTCCCGCCCCAGCGCTCGGCCGACTCGCGGGCGGCCTCCACGTCGGGCATCGCGGCCTGGAAGTGGAGCGCGTCCGGGGCGAGCCCGCGGCCGGGCACGTCGCCCGGCAGGGCGTCGGCCACGCGCCGGCCGTGCTCGGAGTCGATCGGGTCGTTCAGGCGCAGCTCGAGCCGGCTGCCCACGTTGTCGCGCAGGTGCGGCCTGATCTCGGCCCAGCGGTTGGCTGACAACAGCAGGTGCACGCCGTAGTTGAGGCCGCCGTTCGCCAGCTGCTCCACCTCCTGGTCGAGCCCCTCGAAGTCGCGTTTCAGCGCGGCCCAGTTGTCGACCACGAGGAAGACGTCCGGCAGCTCCTCCTCGAGCTCCCCGCGCGCGCGCCGCGCGCGGGCGTCGGCCATGGAGGTGAGGCCGAGGCGCCGGAACGCAAGCTCGCGCTCCTCGAGCAGACCCTGCACGTGCCGGATGCTCTGGCGCACCCGCTCGCGGTCGAGCTTGGTCGCCACTCCCCCCACGTGCGGCGCGGCCTCGAGCTCGGCCAGCGCGCCGCCGCCCAGGTCGATGCAGTAGAGGCGCACCTCGTCCGGCGTATGCTCGCGGGCCAGCGCCGTGACGAGCCCCTTCAGGAACGTGCTCTTCCCGGTCTGCGGCGCGCCCACCACGGCCAGGTGCCCGGCCGCGCCCGCGAAGTCGAGCGCGAGCGGCGTCGTGCGCTGCTCGGCGGGCAGGTCGAGCAGCCCCACGGTGGCCTCGACGCCGTCCGACACGCCGTCGCGCCGCCACCAGGCGGGAGGCCGCTCCAGGTCGTCCGGATCGAGCGAGCGTGGAAGAGGCGGCACCCAGACCTGGTGGACCGGTCCGCCGCCGTGCGCCGCGACCATGCGCTCCACGAGCACGTCGAGGTCGCTCGGTCCGCCGTCGCCGTTCTCGCCGGCGGCAACTGCGGGCGCTGCCGACACGCCGCCGAGGCCCGGCGCGAACGGCGCGACGTCCGTGACCGGCCCGCGCGGCTCGTCCGGCTCGTCGCGTCCGCTACCCGACACGAGCGCCACTTTGAAGCGCTCGTAGATAGCGGTGTCCACCTTCAGGTACGCGGCGCCGGGGAACGGCGGCAGCAGGTATGCGTCCGGCGTGCCCAGCACGACCTTGCTCTCAACCGCCGAGTAGGTGCGCAGGCAGATCCGGTAGCGCAGGTGGCTCTCCAGGCCGCGCAGCTTCCCTTCCTCCAGGCGCTGGCTCGAGAACAGCAGATGCATGCCGAGGCTCCGTCCCACCCGGCCGATCCCGAGGAACAGGTCGATGAACTCGGGCCTGCTCGAGAGCAGCTCCCCGAACTCGTCCACCACCACGAGCAGGTAGGGCATCGGCGCGAGGCTCGGGTCCTGCTCGCGCGCCTGGCGGTAGGCGCGAATGTCGTCGAGGTTCCCCGCGTCGCGCAGCATGGCCTGGCGGCGCTCCTGCTCGCCGAGCAGCGCGTCGCGCATGCGGTCGACCAGGCTGCCGTCCCGCTGCAGGTTGGTGATCAGGCCGGCTGCGTGTGGGAGCCGCGACAGCTCCGCGAAGGCAGCGCCGCCCTTGTAGTCGATCAGGACGAAGGAGAGGGTGTCCGGCGGATGGCGCAGCGCCAGGCCGGAGACGAGGGTGCGCAGCAGCTCGCTCTTGCCCGAGCCGGTGGCGCCCACGATCAGCCCGTGGGGGCCGAGCCCGCCCTCGGCCGCCTGCTTGAGGTCGAGGGTGACCGGCTCGCCGGCCCCGCCCACGCCGATCGGCACGCGCAGCTGCTCGCGCCGCGGCCGCGGCCGCCAGCTCTCGTGCGGGTCCGCCTCGGGCGCCGAGCGCAGGCGGAGCAGCTCGAGCGCCCGCACCTCGTCGGCGCCCGCCGGCCCGCGCTCGCGGTCCTCCAGGCGCAGCGGTGCGAGCGTGCGGGCGATCGCCTCGCTCAGTCCGAGGTCGGCGGCGTCGGGCCACACGCCCTCCGCCCGGCCGCCCTCGCCGCGCCGCTCCTCGACGGTGGCGGCAGCGCCCGGGGAGAGGACGATGCGGACGTCGGCCTCGGAAGGCTCGGTGGCGGTCGAGTCCGCGAGCAGCACGGCGGTCACGGCAAGGCGGTCGCCCTGCTCCAGCACGTCGCGCATCAGCGGCATCCGAGCCACGGCCGAGTCGGGCGACCAGCCGTCCACGAACAGCACCAGGTGCGGGCCGGCCAGGCGCGGGCGGGCCGAACCGTGGTTCTCCTCGTCGAGCCGGGCGAGCTGCTCGAGCCGGGGGCCGATCTCCCCCTCGAGCAGCCGGCCCAGCGCCTCCTCGGAGGAGGCGAGCAGGATCGGCGGCGGCAGCAGCTCCGGCGCATCCTGCCTCGCGCGAACCTCGGCGCGGGCGTGCGGCAGCCACTTGATCCACTCCCAGTCGCCGGCCGCCGCCGGCTCGTAGGAGGTCAGCACGCGCAGGTCGTCGGGCGCGCGGAAGACCGCCAGCTGGGAGACGAGCGAGCGCGCCAGCGCGCGGGCGGCCTCGGGCGCCCCCACAAGCGTCACCACGCGCGCGTCGCGCAGGTCGACGGTGACCGGCACGTCGTTCACCCGCTCCCAGCGCCGCCTGACCGTGCTCGCCTCGTCCTCCAGGTCCAGCTCGCGATCGGCCAGCGGATCGTCGCCGATGTCGAGCCGAACCGGGCGCGAGTGCGGGACACGGCCACGACCCACGCGCAGCTCGAGGAAGTCGCCGTCCGAGGCGCGGCGCTCCCACAGGCCGGCGCGCGCCAGCGCGGTGGCCCACAGCTTCTCGTGGTCCGGGTAGAGCCGGTCCGCGGCCGCGAGCTGGGCTTCGGCGTCACGCCCCAGATCACGCTCCACGCGCGTGAGATACATGCGGTACTTGCGACGGTTGCGCTTGCGGCGCTTCTTCACCGAGCGCACCTGCGAATAGCGGATCAGGAACGCGAGCAAGATGCTGAGGCAGACCAGCCCCAGCGCGATGTACATGAACAGCGGGTTGTTGTAGACGAGCGCGAAGGCGAGCAGGCCGAAGCTCCCGATCGCCGGGAACATCGCGTGGACCATCCCACCGGTCGGGGGCTCCGGCTTGGTCGGAGGCGCATGGATGCGCAACTCCTCCGACGGCGCCGGCTCCGGCCACTCGCGCGGCGGCCGATGGAATATCTCCGCGGCGGTTTGCCGCATGCGGAAGGGATTTACCCGTCCGGGGTCCCCCGGGAAACGCCGCTGGACGCTCATACAGGGGTTACGCGCGCCCGCGAGGGGGAACTCCCCGAGCGGGAATGGCCAGGGTCGACCTGTACGTGAAGAACACGATGTGGACCGTCGGGGAGGATTGGTTTCTGCACTCGTTCTTCAGCACGATCGCCTACCGACTCGAGCCGAACGCGCTCTGAGCGCGGGCAGCTCCTCCGGAGTCGCGAACAGGCGCCGCGGCCACAGCCGCCACGAGACGTGCCAGAACAGAGCGGTCGCGGCCGCGAGCAGCGCGACCTTGGCGCCCACGAGCAGCCACCACCCGGACCCCGTGCCGTCGCCGGCCTCGAGCGCGACGAGCACGGCCCCGGATGCCGCCAGGAGGGCGATCACGCCCAGCACGGGCCGGCGCGCCCCGGCCGCGAGCTCGGCCGCGAACGCCTCGCGCCGCCGCTCGTCCTCGATGAACCGCTGCGCACGCGGCTGCACCACGGCCAGGCTGTAGGCCATCGCCCCCAGCCACACCGCGCCGGCGAGCAGGTGCACGCTCAGCTCCAGGAAGGTCACAGGCTCGGCCTACGCGACCCCGCCGACCACGCCGAACGCCCCGATTCCCTGCGTGGCGGGCGCCCCGAGCGACAGCGTCGGCTCCATCGGCCTCATGATGCCAGCGGCCGCGCCTCCCGAGCCGTTTAGGCATTCGAGTCATGCGGGAATCTTCGCCGTACCGCAACCGAGATCGAAGGGATTCCTCGTATGGCGACGGCCGGACACATTCGCGTCACCCCGGAGCAGCTCGGAGCGATCGCCAGCACGTTCCAGCGGTAGCCGGCGATGTCGCGGTTCGAGGTCGAGCCCGCCCAGCTCGGCGCCGGCTCGTCACGCGCGGCGGTCCTAGCGAGCGGCCTTGCCGACGTGCGGGGCCGGCTCGCGCTCGCCGCGGCCGCCGCCTCCGCCGCCGGCCAGCCGGCGGCCGAGGCCGCCATCGGCGAGGCCTGCGGCGGCCTGGACGGCGCGGTCGAGGGGTTGCGCCAGCGGGCCGCCGGCCTTGGCGCGAATCTCGACGGCGCGGCCACGGCCTACACGACGACCGACCGCGCAGCGATGCCGGGCCGCGGAGGCTAGGGATGGCGCTCGGTCCGGGAGCCAGCCACTCGGGCATCACCGTCCCGATGGGCGACCCGGGGCGGCTCGAGGGACTCGCCCACAAGTTCGCCGGCCTGTCGGGCGCGCTCGAAGGCACCTCGGCCTCGTTCCGGACGCTGACCGCGGACATGTCCACGTGGCAGGGCGCGGCCAGCGTCGCCTTCGCGTCCGCTGCGCTCGAGGCCGGGACGAGCGGCGATCAGGCCGCCGCGTCGCTGTCCGCGCTGAGTCGCGCGGCGGCCGGCTACGCGCGCGTGCTCGAGGATGCCCAGCGCTCGGCGCGCGAGGCGATCGAGCAGGCTCGCGAGGCCGAGCGGCGGATCCGGCGGGCCAAGGAGCTGATCGCCGAGGCCCGGGCCCGGCACGCCGCCGCGCTCCTCCGGGCGGCCGCCGCCGAGACCGAGATCCTTGCCACGAGCCTGACCGGCAGCCCATCCCCGGGGGCCGAGGCCGCGCGCTCCGACGCCTACTCGGCAGCCGACGCGGCGGCAGACGACGAGGCTCGCGCCCGCCGCATGCTCGAGGAGGCGCGAGAGGACTTGGAGGCGGCCCGGCGCCGCGGGGCACGTGCCGAGCGTGAGGCCGACGAGGCGGGCGCCGAGGCCGCTCGGATCTTCGGGGCCGTGGCCCCGGGGATCGCGTTGGCGAGCCTCGGAGCACCGGCAGCGGGCTTCGGCGGCGGAGCCGCCGCTCCGCCGATGCCGCAGGCGCGGCCGGTCGGGGCAGGCGCCGAGCTGCGGCCGGGCGCGGGCTCGCCCTCCGGCTTCGGCGACCTGACGCCGCTGGTCGTGGCCGCCGCACCCTGGGTGCTCACGGGCGGGAGCGGCGCCTTCGGCGGCTATCGCAAGGCGCGCAGCATGCCGCTCGGTCAAGCCCTGAAGCGAGCGCCGGCCATGGCCGCCGCCTACGGCAGCGCGGCCTGGCGGGACCCCGGCATCGGTCCGCACTGGCTGGCCCGCGCGCGTGAGCAGCGTGCGGCCGCGGCGGCCAAGCTCGCCGGCTCGCAGCGCGCGGCAGGCGTGCTGCGCTGGGGCGCCCGAGGCTCGGCCCTCCTGGCCCCGGCGGGGGGGTTCCTCCAGTACAAGGCGAACGAGGGCAAGATGAGCCACGAGGAGAACGTGGTGCGCAGCGCGTCGACCGCGGCCACGGAAGTGGCCTTCGGGACCGCTGCCGGGGCCGCCTGCGCCTTCAGCGGCGTCGGCACCTGGGCCACCGCCGGATGCGGCGCACTCGGCGCCATGGGCGGCGCGTTCGTGGGGGACAAGCTGGTCGGCCCGATCCTGTATGACCTGGGCGCCTACGACGCCGGCGACTGGACCTACCGCAACGTGCTCGAGCCGGTCGGGGACTGGGTCGTGGCCGACGACACCGGGCCGCCTCGGAACGACATCTTCGGCCTGGCATCCGGGACGGGCGGGCCGTGATGCCCTGGCCGCCGTTCGCCCTGAGCGTCGGCGACGTCCTGCTCGAGCTGTTCTTGGTCGGCATGACAGTCATCGGAGTGCTGGTCGTGCCGAGAATCTGGCGCAACGAGGGCGGCTTTCACTCCGATCAGCCCCACCCGGGCTGGCCCTGGGGCGAGCGGATCTGGCGCGCCTGGATACGCTGCGTCCCGCTCTGCTTTCCGTTCGCGCCAATCGGGGCCGTCTGGTACCCGATCGACCTGAACATCGATCAGGACGGCACGGTCCACCAGATCGGGACGTACGTGTTCGGGATCCCGATCGTCGCGAACATCGTGGCGCTCGTCACGGTCTTCCTGTTCAACCGGCCGAAGTTCCTCGTGGCGCCTCACCACCGCCATCAGAAGAGCCTCCTGCTCGAGCTGCTCGGGCGGCGCAGCGCTCCAACGCCGGCCCCGCGCAGGCCGCCGGCGTGGCACTCGGAGCCGGCGGGCGAGGACTCGGCGATGGGCCACAACCGGGGATGAGCGGACCCCTCGAGCTGTCGGACCTCGACCTCCCCGACGGCTTCGCGCTTCAGGCCGAGCTGCCTACGGTCATCGTTCATGTCGCGCGCGAACACGACTTCCGGCCCAACCTGATCGTCACGGCCCAGCCCCTGTCCGAGGGCGTGAGCTTGGAGGCGTGGGTCGAGGCGAACGTGGAGGAGCAACTCGCGCTCCTCGCGGCGCCTCGCCTGATCGACCGCGAACGGCATGAGGAATCGCCGCCCGCCGAGCGGACATTGATCCACCACGTCCACGGCCCCCATTCGGTCACGCTGGAGCAGTGGTGGCGCCTTGCCTCCGGCCGCGGCTGCGTGGCATCGGCGTCCTGCGCCACGCTCGACTACGACGAGTTCGCCGGCTCGTTTGCCTCCATCGCTGCTGCGATCGACGCGCGGCTGGCGTGAACGCGGCGCCACAGATCGATCCCGAGACCGGCGTCGTGCTGCTGACAGAGCAGCAGTGGGAGGAGTCCTTGGACCGGTACCGGGCCGGTGAGGACACGCAGCCGGAGTTGGCTCCGGCCCTCAGCGCGGCGGCCCGCCCCACGGCCCGAATCGCACTGGCCCGCGGTGGCAGGCGCTGCCTCGGCTGGACCGGGGGCGCGGGCGCCTTCCTCATGGTGCCGCGCGACAGGCCGCTGCTCGAGCTGATCCCGCTGCAGCTCGCCTTCCTCCCCGACGCGATCGCGCGCCTGGTCGAACTCGGCCCCCGTCCGCGCCCGGCCCGGGAGACGCTCCGGCCCCCTCCGGCCGACCTGGCCCTCGCCGTGGCCCGTGGGGCGCCGCTCCCGGGCCTGCCTTCCGTCGAGCGCCACTGGGAGCTCCGCCTGACAGGCGAGGGCGACGAGCCGCTCGGCTCGATCGAGGTGCTCGACACAGCCGACGGGCTGTGGGTGGTGCAGCCGCAGGGAGCCGAGGTCACCATACGGCCGTCAGAAGCGACCGCCGTATGGCGCCGGCTGACCGCGCTCGTCCGAAGCGTGGCAGCGCGCCGGTAAGCGCGCCGCCACTGGGGCCAGCGAGCATCGGATCGCAGGTTCGTCGAACCGAGTTAGTCATTTCCGGGTAGCGGGAACGCTCGCTGTACCACAAGCGAGATGGAAGGGATTCCTCGTATGGCGACGGCCGGACACATTCGCGTCACACCCGAGCAGCTCGGAGCGATCGCCGGGCAGCTCAACGCCGGGGCGGCGAACATCGAGCAGATCAACCAGCAGCTGCAGGGCCAGGTGGCCCCGCTCGGCTCCGACTGGGCCGGCGTCGCGCAGGCCCGCTTCCACGAGCTGTGGGCCGAGTGGCAGCGCTCCTCGCAGGGCATCCAGCACGCCCTTCAGGGCATCAGCCAGCTGATGACCCAGGCCAGCGCCAACTACGCCGACACCGAGGCCGCGATCGCCAGCACGTTCCAGCGCTGATCCCGCGGCACACGGAAGATGTCCGGGTTCGAAGTAACCCCCGGCGAGCTCACAGGAGCCTCGGCGACGCTCGGCTCGGTGGGCGGCGAACTGGGGTGCCCGCGGCTCGGTCCGGGTGACCTGGGCTCGCCCGAGCTCGAGGCGGCCATGTCGTCGTTCTACGCCTCGACCAACAGGGTCGCGATGGCCATGGGGGACGCGATCGGCCAGGCTTCCGCCAACCTGAACGCGGCTGCCTCGGCGTACGAGGTGACGGACCTCGGCGCCATGCCCGCTGCCCGCTAGCCATGGGGTCCGTAGCAGGAATCGCTCTCCCCGAGGGAGACCCCGGCGCCGCCGCCGACGCGGCTGCCGGGCTGCGCTCGGCCGCAGGCGGCTTCGAGAGCACGGGCGGCATCACCCAGCGGGCGGTGGCCGGGACCCCGTCCTGGGACGGGATGGCGAGCTTCAGCTTCCGAGACAGGTGCGCCGGCTACCAGGACGCGGCCGCCGCCGCGGAGACGGCCTGCGCTCAGGCGGCCGGCGTGCTGGGGCGCTACGGCCAGCGGCTCGAGGAAGGCCGCGAGCGCGTGCGCCGGCTTCAGGAGCGCGCCCAGGAGTGCCTAGAGCGGATCAGGCTGGCCGAGGCGCGGGCCGCGGACGCGGCCGACCGCGCGGCTTTCGCGTCCCACATGGCCTACCAGTCGACCCTCGGGTCCCCCGCTGACGCCGGCGCGACCGCGGCGGCCTTCCGGGCGCAGGCCGATGAGGCGTGGCTCGAGAATGCCGCCGCCGAGTCCGACGCCCAGGCGGCGCGCGACGAGCTGGAGCGGCTGCGACAGGCCGCCGAGGACGAGCGTGAGCTCGTGCTCGAGGCCGGCCGGGTGGCGGCCGGCATGGTGGCGAGCGCCGCTGCCGGGCTGCCCATGGTGGCCGTGCCGGGCTCCGCGGCGCCGGCCCCCGCCCCCGAGGAAGCGGAGGAGGACAAGCCCTGGTGGGAGGACGCCGCCGGAGCACTGGGCGACGCCGCTACCTGGACCGGCGGCCAGATCGTCGGCTTCGGCAAGGGAGTCGGCGAGGGCGTGGTGGGGATCGGCGAGGGCGGGCTCATGCTGTACCGGCTCTCGGCGGTGAACGCAGTGATCGACCCGGAGTCCCATGAGCGCGAATGGGACAACGTCACGAACGCGGCCGAGTTCGCGTGGAACAACCCCGGCGAGTTCGCCAAGGCCGTGGCCAACTGGGAGGATCTGTCCCAGGGCCGCTACGGCGAGTGGCTCGGCAACCTCGGCCCCGACGCGGTCCTGGCCGTGACGACCGCCGGCGCCGGGACCGCCGCCACGCGCGGGCTGCGCGGCGCCGACGCGCTCTCCGACGTGGCGGGCGCCGCCCGCAATGCCGACAGGGGGGCTGACGCGGCAGACGCCGCGCGCGATGCCGGGAGGGCGACCGGCGCGGCCAACGGCATCCCCGGCGGAGGGCTCACCGAGGCGGGGCAGCGCGCCCTGAGCCAGGGCGACGAGGTGGTGCGCCACTGGACCCCGCTCGACTCCGATCGCCCGCTCGTGGAGACCGGCCGTGGAGACACCTTCCGCTCCTCGACCTACGACGAGGTCCGGCTGACCGAGGACCGGCTCTTCTATCGCGACTACAGCGACCCGGACCGCCGCTTCTCGGCCTTCTGGACCCGCGAGCCGTCGTCCGGCCCCGTCCAGTCCATCATCGACAGCGCGATCCTCCCGCAATGGGGGAACAGGGCGACGGACACCGTCACCATCCGCGTGCCCGCCGGCACGACCGTCTACGAGGGCCCCACCGCGCCGCAAGGCGGTCTGGTGGGCGGCGGTGACCAGACCGTGATCCCCAAGGTCGACCCGGCCTGGGAGGTCGGGCCATGACGGCGGGCTGCGCCGGCTGGGAGCCGGTCGAGGGGTTCCGCTCACCGGGGGAGTACGACCGCTTTCAGAGCTGGATCTCAGGCCTGGTGGACGACGGGTCGGCCGAACGCGTTCCTGTGGACGCCGGCTGGAAGGACGCGAATCCGCTGCTCGAGGAGTGGTACCGGTGCCCCGAGACAGGGCGAGTCTGGCGGCTGCTGTTCCCCGACCCGCCCTCCCCGGGGGCATTCGTCCCCGTCGACACCGATCCCGGTGGCTGACACCTTCACCCCGCAGAACCCCCTCGAGGTGATGATGGTCGAGGCGCACGCCGGCCGGATGGCCATGGACACGCTGATGAGGGCGCTGCTCACCGCGCCCGTCTACCTGGTGCCGGGCGACGACTCTGAAGCGGGCGAGCTCTCGCTGGCCGCCCTCGAAGGTCGCGACGGGGGGCGCTACATACCCGCCTTCACCGACCGCAGCCGGCTCGAGCGCTTCAGCGGCAGCGATCGGGCGGCGAGCGTGCCGCTTCGCGACCTCGCCCCGGACTGGCCGGCGGAGGTCTCGCTCGTGATCGATCCCGGAGACCCCATCGAGCTGGTTCTGCCCGGTCCGGACTTCCGCCGGATCGCCGGCGACCGCGAGCCGGGCGGAGAGGAAACCGTGCCCGCCGGGACGTCGGTCATGATCGGTGACCCCGCCGAGGAACCGCAGGAGGTGCTCGAGGCGGTCGCGCGCACCTGCTCCGGTCGTCCGGAGGTGGTGTCCGCCTACCGGGCCCAGCTGCACGTGAACCGTGCCGGCGAGCGGCCGCATCTGGCCATCGGCCTGGTCGTGGATGCGCCTTCCGAGGACCACCACGAGCTCCGGCGCGAGGTGGCCCGGAGCGCCACCGCGGCCGGGGCCGAGCAGGTATCCGTCGTGGTGCTCGACCGGGTCGCGGCGGGCGACGCGGTGGCCGCCTACATGCTGGAGAGAACCCGGCCGTTCTACAGCCGAGGGGATGGCTGACGTGGGTCAGTGTCGCGCTGGGTCAGGCTTCCCGCGCTGATCGACTCCCGCACCGGGGGGAACGTTCTGTCTTCGTGCGGCTAGCCGCACCCCGAGACGCCGGGAAGCCGTACCGGGGCCGGCGAGGAGCGCTGGAACCCTCGGATGCATGCTCTCCACTCCGAAGCTCGCCGACGAACTCAAGGGCCACGTGATCGAGCCGAACGATCCCGACTACGAGCGGGCGCGGACCGTCTTCTACGGCACCGTGGACCGTAGGCCGGCCGCGATCGTGAAGGTGGCGGATGCCACCGACGTCGCGCGCGTGATCGCCTACGCCCGCGACGGCGGGCTGGAGCTGGCGGTGCGCAGCGGCGGCCACAGCGTGGCCGGCCACGGCGTCACCGACGGCGGGATCGTGCTGGACCTGTCGGACATGCGCGCGCTGGAGATCGACGCCGAGCGGCGCACCGCATGGGCGGAGACGGGCCTCACGGCGGGCGAGTACACGTACGCGGCGGCCAGGCACGGGCTGGCCACCGGGTTCGGCGACACCGGCTCCGTAGGCATCGGCGGGATCACCCTCGGCGGCGGTGTCGGCTTCCTCGTCCGCAAGCACGGCTTGACGATCGACGACCTGCTGGCGGCCGAGGTGGTGACCGCCGACGGCGAGCTCCTGTACGCGGACGCGGAGAGCCATCCTGACCTGTTCTGGGCGATCCGCGGCGGCGGCGGGAACTTCGGCGTGGCGACCCGCTTCAAGTTCCGGCTGCACCCCGTGGACGGGTTCGTCGGCGGCATCATCTTCCTGCCGGCCACGCCGGACGTGATCGCGTCCTTCGTGGCCCAGGCCCAGGCGGCGCCGGAGGAGCTGTCCACGATCGCCAACGTCATGGCCGCGCCCCCGCTGCCCTTCGTGCCGCCGGAGGTGCACGGCAAGCTCGTGGTGATGGGGATGGTGGCGTACGCCGGCGACGTGGAGGACGGGGAGCGCGCGATCGCGCCGTTCCGGGCGCTCGCAACCCCGATAGCGGACATGATCCGGCCGATGTCCTATCCGGAGATGTATCCCCCGGAGGAGGAGGAGTACCGCCCCGTGGCGGTGGCGCGCACGATGTTCGTGGACGGCGTCGACCGCGCGGCGGCTGGGACGATCCTCGACCACATCCGCGCCTCGAGCGCGATGATGGCCGTCACGCAGATCCGCGTGCTGGGCGGAGCGGTCGCCCGGGTCCCAGCGGACGCCACGGCCTACGCCCACCGCGGCAGCCGCATCATGGTGAACGTGGCGGCGCTCTATCAGCTCCCCGCGGAGCGGCCTGCGCACGAGGCCTGGGTGAAGGGACTCGCCGGTGAGCTGCTGCAGGACGACCACGGCGCGTACGTTGGCTTCCTCGCCGACGAGGGCGAGGAGCGGGTCCGCGCGGCGTACCCGGGACCGACATGGGACCGGCTTCGACAGGTCAAGCGCCGCTACGACCCGGACAACCTCTTCGCGCTCAACCAGAACATCCCGCCGGCCGGCGAGGACGACCAGCGGTAGCTACCGGACCATCGCCTCGGCCTGGTCCAGCGCGCGCCGGTAGGCCGGGTCGCGCAGCAGCGCCTGGCGGATGCCCTCACCGAGGATGCCCGCCTCGCCACGCGACGCGCCCAGCACCGTCCAGGTGGACTCGCGGCCCTTCCGGTCGCTGCGCCGCGCGCTCAGCCCGCCGGGGCCGCGGTCGAGGGAGATCCGCATGCCGCTCGCAGTGCCGATCTCGATGCCGGCCAGGCCGGGCACGGACATGGTGGGGTCGGGCGCGAGCTCGATCTGAACGTCCTGGCGGCGCGCGTGGGCGTGGCCGCGCAGCGAGCCGTTCACGTCCATCAGGCCGCCCGGCTCCCACCCGAGCCGCGATGCGAGCCAGCCGCAGAAGAGCAGCCCGGCGATCGCCGACTGGGGCTGGTGGCGCACGACGACCGCGTCGATGCGGCCCAGCTCGTCGCGCCACTGCGCCGGGTCGAAGGTCGACGCCACGCGCTCGCGCCACGGCGTGGAGCGCAGCCAGGCGAGGTCCACCACGTAGGCGTCGCCGACCAGCTCGCGGGCTCGGGCCACGGCGGCGGCCGAGTCGGGCTCGTTCACCGAGTCCACCAGCACCACCTGCGCGAGGCCTAGCAGGGCGTCCACCGCCTCGGGGTGGCCGTGCGGCGACCAGACGACCGTGGCGATGTCGGTGACCACGACCGGATCGACGATCGTGCTGAGCTTCTCCAGGTGGTGCGGCCCGAGGTCCAGCACCAGCCGCTCCCGCGTGAGCGCCAACTCGCCGGGCTTCACGTGCTGGGGGTCCACGCCCGTGATCGCCACCGTGGCGTCGATCGTGGTGCGATCCGGCTCCACCGCGCACAGGATCGTGCGAGAGGGGTGGTAGCGGCCCACGCGGTCGAGCCGGTTCAGGATCTCGCCGCGCCACTCGCGGTCCACCACCACAACCAGATTCAGCACGCGCGCAGGGGCGTAGGCGTCGTGGCGGCCGCATTGCTCCATGATGAGCTGTCGCAGCGCCTCCTCGATGGCGCCCGGGGTGGTGTCGCGCGCGCTCCAGACGCCGCCCGAGTCCATTAGATGCCTGACTCCGCGGCCGCGTCCATCAGATCGCCCGCCAGCGCTCGCCCTCGGACAGCAGCCGGTTCGCCTCCTCCGGCCCGGCGGAGCCCGCGGGATAGGTCGGCAGCGCGCCGTCCTCCGCGCCCCAGCGCGCCAGGATCGGGTCGATGATCCGCCACTGCTCCGCCACCTCGTCGTCGCGGGTGAACAGCGTGGCGTCGCCCCGCATGGCATCCATGATCAGGCGCTCGTAGGCCTCGGGCGACTGGGACAGGAAGGCCGTGCCGTAGAGGAACTCCATGTTGACCGGGCGGATGCGCATGCGCGTGCCGGGGATCTTCGCCCCGAGCGACAGCGACACGCCCTCGTTCGGCTGCAAGGTCATGACCAGCTGGTTGGGCTGCACCCCGATCGAGCCCGCCGCCTCGAAGGCGAGGTGCGGGACGGGCTGAAGCGTCACCGCGATCTCCGTGACCTTCCGCGCCAGGCGCTTGCCGGTGCGGACGTAGATCGGGACGCCCGCCCAGCGCCAGTTGTCCACCTCGAGGCGCAGCGCCGCGTACGTCTCGGTCCTCGAGTCGGGCGGCACACCCTCCTCCTCCACGTAGCCCGGCACGGGCTTTCCCTCCGCCATGCCGGCCGTGTACTGGGCCCGGACCGTCGCCTCCGGGGGCTTGATCGCGTGCAGCACCTTCACCTTCTCGTCGCGCACGTCGTCCGCGGAGAAGGTCACGGGCGGCTCCATGCAGAGCAGGGAGAGCAGCTGAAGCATGTGGTTCTGGACCAGGTCGCGCAGCGCCCCCGACTTGTCGTAGTAGCCTGCCCGCGAGCCGATCCCGAGGTCCTCCGCCGCGGTGATCTGGACCGAATCGATGTAGTTGCGGTTCCAGATCGGCTCGAACATGCCGTTCGCGAAGCGGAACGCCAGCATGTTCTGCACGGTCTCCTTGCCCAGGTAGTGGTCGATGCGGAAGACCTGGGACTCGTCGAGCACCGAAAGCACCCCGCGGTTCAGCTCGAGCGCCTCGTTCAGGCGGGTACCGAAGGGCTTCTCGATCACCACGCGCACCTCCGACCCCTCGTGCCGCTCGAGGTCGTGCTCGCCCAGCTTGGCGACGATGACCGGGAAGAACTCGGGCGCCGTCGAGAGGTAGAAGACGCGGTTGAAGGGGATGCCCGCCTCCTCGTCGAACTCGCGCAGCTCGCCGCCGAGGCGCTCGTAGATCGAGTCGTCGTCGAAGGTGCCGGGCACGTAGCGCAGGCGGTCGAGCAACTTCTCGAGTACCTGCTCGTCCGGCGGCCGCCGCGAGTGCGCCGCGATCGACTCGCGCGCCATCCCGCGGTAGTCGTCGTGTGGGATGTCCGCGCGCGAGATCGCGACGAGGTTGAAGCGCTCGGGCAGCGCGCCCTCGTGCGCGAGGTTGTAGACGGCCGGGAGCAGCTTGCGGTTGGCGAGATCGCCGGTGCCGCCGAAGATGACCAGCGTGGTCGGGTGGACGGGGAGGCGCTCGAGGCCCTCGACGAGCGGGTTGGGCTGCTGCTCGACGGTCGCCATCGCCCTACTCCGCGTGCGCCTGGGCCTGGGCTGCCGGGTCGGCGGCCTTTAATGCGTGGCCGCCGAACTGGTTGCGCAGCGCGGCGTCCACCTTGGCGGCGAACGCGTTCCGGCCGCGTGAGGAGAAGCGCTCGAACAGCGCAGTGGTGATCACCGGCATCGGGATGCGCCGGTCGATCGCGTCCTCGACCGTCCAGCGCCCCTCGCCCGAGTCCTCCACATACGGCGCGATGCTCTCGAGCTCGTTGCCCTCCTGCTCGAAGGCCAACGCCGCCAGCTCGCACAGCCAGGAGCGTACGACGGATCCCTGCATCCAGAGGTGCGCGATCTTTGCGTTGTCGAGCTCGTATTCGCTGGCGTCGAACAGCGAGAAGCCCTCGGCGTAGGCCTCCATCATCCCGTACTCCACGCCGTTGTGGACCATCTTCACGTAGTGGCCGGCGCCGGTCGGGCCGAAGTGGCCCCAGCCCGGCCCGTGCTCCTCCGTCTCGGGCGGCGCGAGCACGTCGAGGATCGGGCTCAGCCGCTCGACGGCCTCGTCGGGGCCGCCGACCATCATGCAGTAGCCCACGTGGAGCCCCCACACGCCGCCGCTCACGCCAACGTCCACGTAGTGGATGCCCTTCTCGGAGAGCTGCTCCTGGCGGCGCTTGTCGTCCGTCCAGCGCGAGTTGCCGCCGTCGATGATCGTGTCGCCCTCGCCGAGCAGCCCGGCGAGCGCCTGGACCGTCTGCTCGGTGGGGTCGCCCGCCGGGATCATGATCCAGACCGAGCGGGGGGGCTCGAGCTTGGACACCAGGTCCTCGAGTGACGAGGCGCCCGTCGCACCCCGGCCCTCCGCCTCCCTGATCGAGTCCTCGCTGCGCGCCCACACGACGCATTGGTGATCGGAGTCGCGATGGATGCGATGGACCATGTTGCCGCCCATCTTCCCGAGGCCTATGAATCCGAGTTGCATCAGATGATCCTCCTCACCGCGTCAGCGGGGTCGCCTTGCAGGTCGATGCGCACCGCCGGCAAGCCGTGCTCCTTCAGGGTCTGGGCATCGCCGAGCGCCTGGGCGTTCTTCAGGTGCTCGAACGAGTAGCCGGCCTCCGGTATCTCCACGTCCTCCTCCGCCCGAGCGTAGAGCTGCAGGAACACGCCGTTCGGCGGGCCGCCCTTGTGGTACTGACCGGTCGAGTGCAGGTAGCGCGGTCCGTAGCCGAAGGTGGTGGTGGCCTTCGTACGGTCCCGGATCTTCGTGCGCAGCTCGTCCACGGCGGCGTCGAACTCCTCCGACGGCGTCACGTATCCGAGGATCGCCACGTACTGCGGCGGCGAGGCCCCGAGAATCGGGTCGAGGTCGGACGGCGGGGCGTCCGCTCCCTCCTTCAGGACGCGCGCGGTGTTGTCCTTCGCCTCCTGCACGTTGGGTTGGTCGAACGGGTTGATGCCGAGCGCCCAGCCCGCCACGGCGACGGCGAACTCGGCGAAGAAGAAGATCCGGCCGAGGTCGGCCGGACCGTGCACCGCGAGCGTGAGGACCGGGTGGCCCGCGCGCGCGAGCGCCTCCATCTTGGCGTCCGTGTCCGGGTCGGCGTTGTCGGGGTCGCGCAGGTAGGCGAACACGCGATCGTCGCCGTAGGCCCCCGGGTCGCCGAGCGGCTCGCCCGCCACCGGCAGGATCCCCTTCCCGTGCTTGCCGGTGGACTCGGCGATCAGCTGCTCCACCCAGAGCCCGAAGCTCGAGATCGGCTCCGACACCACGAAGGTCGCCTTGTCGCGTCCCTGGGCGGCCAGCTCGCCTATCACGATCCCCATCCAGAGGCCCGAGTTGGAGGAGCTCGAGTCGAAGTGGGTGCAGTTCTGCTCGGCCACCTGGGCGCGGTGCAGGAGCGCCTCGACGTTCACGCCCGCCAGCGCGGCCGGCACGAGCCCGAAGTACGAGAGCACCGAGTAGCGGCCGCCGATGTCCGGATCGTTCTCGAACACCTGGCGGAAGCCGCGCTCGCGGGCCAGGTCCACGAGCGGGCTGCCCGGATCGGTCACGGCGACGAAGCGGCGCCCGTCCCCCGCGGTGAGCTCGTAGAAGTAGCGCATGTGGGAAAGCGTCTCGAGCGTGCCGCCGGACTTGGAGGACACGATGAAGAGCGTGGTCTCGAGGTCGATCGCCCGCTCCACGCGGAGCACCTCGCCCGGATCGGTCGAGTCGAGCACGTGAAGCCGCAGGCCGTCCGGTATCTGGCCGTAGGAGCGCCTGATCACCTCCGGGCCGAGCGACGACCCCCCCATCCCGAGCAGCACGGCGTCGGTGAAGCCCTCGGCTCGCACGCCCTCAACGAACTCGTTCAGCTCGGGCGCGTGCTCGAGCATCTTCTCGCTGATCGTGAGCCAGCCCAGGCGGTTGCCGATCTCGGGCACCCCGGGGCCGCCCCAGAGCGACTCGTCGCGCTGCCAGACCCGCTTCGCGACGCCCTCGGACTGGGCCTGCTCGATCTTCCTGACCAAGGCCGGCTCCAGGTCGTCGGGGATCGAGGAGCGGATCGTGGGCGGACGTCCCGTCACGATGCCCTCGCGCGTCAGCTCGACGCCCTCGATCAGCTTGTCGAACGGCTCGACGAACTTGGCGATGCCGTCGCGCAGCAGCTTGTCGGTCACGTCGCGCATGTCGATCCCCGCGTCGGCCAGGGCCGCCAGCTCGGCGCTCGGATCCTGGTCGGCGGTCGGGCCGGTGACCTCGAGCTGCTCCTCGCAGGCGAGCAGGGTCGGCGCCGGCATCGTGTTGACGGTGTGCGGGGCTATGAGCGAGTCGACGTACTTTGTCTCTGGGTAATGCGGGTCCTTCACGCCGGTCGACGCCCACAGCGGCCGCTGCACCGGGCACCCGTCGTCGCGCAGGGCGGCGAAGCGCTCGCCCAGGAAGATCTCCTTGAAGCGCATGTAGGCCGCGCGGGCGTTGGCGATCGCGGCGGTGCCGCGCAGGTCCTCTCGGCCGAGCTCTGCCAGCCGCTTGTCCACCTCCGTGTCCACGCGCGAGACGAAGAAGCTCGCGACCGAATGGGGGTAGTCGCCGTCGCGGCGCTCGGAGCCGCGGATGTAGGCCTCGCAGACGCTCTCGTAGGCCTCGACCGAGAACAGGAGCGTCACGTTGACGTTGATGCCCTCGGAGATCGCCTGCTCGATGGCCGGAGCCCCCTCCTCGGTGCCTGGGATCTTGATCATCAGGTTCGGGCGACCCACCCGCTGCCAGAAGTCCCGCACCTGGGCGAGGGTGCCCTCGGTGTCGTGCGCCAGCGCGGGCTCCACCTCGAGCGAGACGAAGCCGTCGGCGCCGTCCGCCTCGTCCCAGACGGGGCGCAGCACGTCGGCCGCCAGCTGCACGTCCCTTATCGCGATCTCCTGGGCGATGCGGTGGGCGTCGTGGCCCTGGCCGGCCAGCTCGGCGATCTGCTCGTCGTAGTCGCTCGAGCCCAGGATCGCCTTCTCGAAGATCGCCGGGTTGGATGTCACGCCGCGCAGCGAGTCCTCGCGCACCAGTCGCGCGAGCTCACCGCTCGTGATCAAGCTGCGCCGGATCTGGTCCAGCCAAACGCTGGTGCCGGCGGCCTTGAGGGCCGCGAGTCGCTCGTTCACCTGTGCTTCGACGCTCATGCGGTCTTCGCCCCCAGTCTCTCTACGACGGCCCTTCCCTCGGCCGCCACCTTTTCCGGCGTGAAGCCGAAGTGCTCGTACAGGTCCTTCTGCGGCGCCGACGCGCCGAACCCCGTCATCCCGACCTGGGCGCCGTCGTCGGTGGTCCAACGCGCCCAACCGAAGGTGGAGGCGGCCTCCACCGACACCCGCGCGCGCACCGCCGGCGGGAGCACTGAGTCTCGGTACTCATCGTCCTGCTCCGCGAAGCGCTCGAGGCAGGGCGCCGACACAACCCTGGTGGCGATGCCGTCGGCCTCCAGCAGGTCGGCCGCACCGGTGCAGATGTGCACCTCCGATCCGGTGCCGATCAGGATCAGGTCGGGGTCGCCCTCCCGGAAGGAGTCGCGCAGCACGTAGGCGCCGCGGTGGATGGCGTCCCTCGGCACGCCACTCGGGTTCCAGACCGGCAGGCCCTGGCGGCTCAGGGCGAGCGCCACCGGCGCGGCCGTCTGCTCGATCGCAAAGCGCCACGCCAGCGCGGTCTCGTTCGCGCCCGCGGGGCGCACCATGTAGAGGTTGGGCGTGGCCCGGAGGTGCGCGAGCTGCTCGATCGGCTGGTGCGTGGGGCCGTCCTCCCCGAGCCCGATCGAATCGTGCGTGAACACGTGGATGGCCGGCAGGTGCATCAGCGCGGCGAGCCGGATCGCGCCCTTCATGTAGTCGGAGAAGGTGAAGAAGGTGGAGCCGAAGGCCTTCAGCCCGTGCAGGCAGAGGCCGTTGACGATGGCGCCCATGCCGTGCTCGCGCACGCCGTAGTGCACGTTGCGCCCGGAGTAGTCCCCCTTCTTCACCGAGCCGCCGTCCTTGATCTGCGTGAGCGTGGAGGGCTCGAGGTCGGCCGAGCCGCTCACCAGGTGCGGCACCCGCTCGGCGGCCCATTGGATCACGCTCTGCGACGCCTTGCGCGTCGCGACCATGCCGCCCTCGGGCCGGAACTTGGGCACCCCGGAGTCCCACCCGCTTGGAAGCCGGCCCTCCATCGAGAGCGATAGCTCGTCCCACAGGTCCGGATACTCCGCGCGATAGGCCGCCGCGCGCTCCTCCCACTCGGCCTCCGCCCTTGCGCCGCGCTCGCCGGCCGTCTCGCGGAAGTGAGCGAGCACCTCGTCGGGCACGACGAACTGCGCGTCCGGATCCCAGCCGTAGACCTCTTTGGTCAGGCGCACCTCCTCCTCGCCGAGCGGCGACCCGTGCGCCTTCTCGGTGTCCTGCTTGTTGGGCGACCCGTAGCCGATGTGGGTGCGCAGGACGATCAGCGACGGCCGGTCCGCGACCTCCTGCGCGGCGGCGATCGCGAGGTCGATCCGGGCGAGCGCGATGTCCTCGCCGAGGTCCTGCACGTGCCACCCGTACGCCTCGAAGCGCTTCGCCACATCCTCGCTGAAGGCCATCGAGGTCTCGCCCGCGAGCTGGATGTGGTTGTTGTCGTAGAAGGCCAGGAGCTTGCCGAGGCCGAGGTGGCCGGCCAGCGAGCAGGCCTCTGAGGCCACGCCCTCCTGCATGTCGCCGTCGCTTGCGACCGTGAACGTGCGATGGTCGATCAGCTCGTGGCCGGGGCGGTTGAAGCGCGCCGCGAGCATCGCCTCGGCGAGCGCCAGGCCCACCGACATGGAGATGCCCTGGCCGAGCGGGCCGGTGGTGGCCTCGATGCCGGCGGCGTGGCCGCGCTCGGGGTGGCCCGCCGTGGGGCTGCCGAGCTGGCGGAAGCTCTTCAGGTCATCGAGCGTCAGGCCGTACCCCGACAGGTACAGGCTCGAATAGAGCAGCATCGACGCGTGCCCCGCGGAGAGGACGAAGCGGTCGCGGTCGAACCACTCGGCGTTCGCGGGGTTGTGCTTCATAACCCGCGTGTAGAGCAGGTAGGCGAGCGGTGCGAGCGCCATCGGCGCGCCGGGGTGCCCCGACTTCGCCTTCTCCACCGCATCCATCGAGAGCGTCCGGATGGTGTTGATGGCGAGCTCGTCCAGCTGCTCGGTGCCGGTCGTCATTCGGCCCTTTCGGTCGCGGGGGTCTCGGACCTCGCAGTATCGCTCGCGAGTTCCTGCGCTGCCAACACGGCCGCCCCTATCACGCCGGCCTGGGCGCCGCCCTCGGCGAGCGCGATCGTCGTGCGCCGCCAGAGGGCCGGCAGCGCCCGGGCCTGCGCCTCCTGCATGGCGCGGTCCAGGAACAGGCCGCTCGCCCTCGACAGGCCGCCGCCTATCGCGACGCGGTCCGGCTCGAACACGTTCACGTAGCCGGCCAGCGCGATGCCGAGCATTCGCGCGAAGTTCTCGAAGATGAGGACGGCGTCGGGGTCGCCGGCCTCGGCCGCCCCCACGAGCTCGTGCCCCGACACCCGCCCGTCCGCGCCCATGCACCCGGCGAGGCGGCTGTCGGGGCGGTCCGCGGCCATCTCGGTCGCGTCGCGCTCGAGCGCCTGGCCCGAGCAGTAGGCCTCGACGCAGCCGCGGTTGGGGCAGTTGCCGGGGCAGGGCGGCCCGTCCGCGTTGAGCGTGAAATGCCCCAGCTCGGCGCCCAGGCCATGGGCCCCGCGAAAGGTCATTCCACCGATGACGACGCCGCCGCCGACCCCGGTGCCGAGGGTGAGCATCACGAGGTCGTCCTCGCCGAGGATGTGCGCCTCGGCAAGGGCGGCGCAGTTGGCGTCGTTGTCCACCACCACCGGCAGTCCGAAGCGGCGGCCGAGCTCCGCGCGCAGCGGTACCCCGGTGAGCGGGATGTTCACGCTCGTCTCGACGGTGCCGGTGGAGTACTCGATCTGCGACGGCACTCCGACGCCGATCGCCGTCGGCTGGCCGACCCGCCCGACGAGGAGCCGGACCGCCTCCTCGAGCCCGTCGAGGAGCGCGGCCGTGCTGCCCAGGACCGTGGGGCGCTGGATCGAGTCCCGAACCGAAACTCCGTCGACCGCCGCGACCGCGACCTTGGTGCCGCCGACGTCCACTCCCAGGACCACGACTCGCAACGCTATCGGTCGGACGGCGCCCCGAGGGCGCGGCGCGGCCTACACCACCAGCTCCATCAGCAGCTCGTCCTCCCACTCGCCCGTCACCCGGCTGCGCGCGGCCTTGCGCATCACGCCGACGGGCCGGAACCCGGCCTTCTCGTAGGAGCGGATGGCGCGCGCGTTGTGCGGCGAGGTGGAAAGCGTGATGCGGTGGTGGCCGCGCTCCTCGATGAGGTGGCGGACGACCAGGCCGAGGGCCTCGGTGCCGAGCCCCCGGCCCTGATGCTCGGGCCCGAGGAAGATGTCCACGTCGGCATGCCGGCTGTCTGGGTCCGCCTCCTCGGCGTACTGGATGTAGCCGGCCACCTCCCCGTCGACCAAGACCGTGAGTTGCTCGACCGCCTCATCCGTCCGCTGCGGCCACCCCTCCGGGGCGGGCTCCCACCAGCGCTCCACCCCGGGGCAGGCACGCAGCTCCCGGAGCCGATCGCCGTGCTCCGGGCGGGTGGGCTCGAGCACCAGCCCGTCGCCCTCGATCGTCATCCCGCGCCCCGGTCGCTGTGGCGCAGGGCGCTTGTCGTCGCCTGCTCGGTCATCCTGTCCCCTTCCGCTGCGCAGCCTTCTGAAGGCTGCCAGGGCATCGCTCCAGAACGTGTCGAAGTAGGCGCGAATCGGGGACAATCGGGCCATGAGCCCCCCTCGCCGCCGCCTGGTCGGCGGCCTCGACCTCGGCGGAACGAAGATCCAAGCGGTCGTCCTGGACGGGCGGCGGAACGTAGTCGCCGAGAAGCGCCGGCCGACGCCTCAGGAGGGCGGACCGGGGGACGTCGTGGAGGCGCTGGCGAGCGCCCTCTCCGATGCCTGCTCGGAGGCGGGCGTCGAGACCGGCGCGCTCACCGGGGTGGGGGTCGGCTCGCCCGGCGTCATCGACGCGCGCCGCGGCGTCGTCACCGGCGCCCGCAACCTGCCCGGCGAGGGCGCGCCGATCAGGATGACGGCCGGCCTGCGCGAGCTCACCGGGACGCGCGCGTACGTGGACAACGACGTGACCGTGGGCGTCACGGCGGAGCACGCGCTCGGCGCGGCGCGGGGGTCGAAGTCGCTCCTCGGCGTTTGGTGGGGCACCGGCGTGGGCGGCGGCATCATCCTCGACGGGAAGCCGTGGGAGGGCCGCGGCGCGGCGGCGGAGCTGGGCCACGTGGTCGTCAAGGTGAACGGCGCGCGCTGCACCTGCGGCCGGCGCGGCTGCCTCGAGGCCTACGCGGGGCGCGGGTCGATGGAGATCCGCGCGCGCCACATGCACCGGCGCGGCCACAAGACGGACCTCTTCAAGATCATGGAGAAGCGCGGCCGCACCCGGCTCCAGTCCGGCGTCTGGCAGCGCGCGCTCGAGCACGGAGACCCGATGGCGGTGGAGCTGATCGACCGGGCGGTGGAGGCACTCGGCGCGGGCGTGGCGTCGGCGGTGAACCTGCTCGACGTGGAGGTCGTGGTGATCGGCGGCGGGCTCGGCACCCGCCTGGGCGAGCCCTACGTGGAGCGCATCCGCGAGGCGATGATGCCGCACCTGTTCGCCGACGACCGGCCGCCCGCCGTGCGTCTCGCGGCGCTCGGAGACCTCGGTGGGGCCATCGGGGCGGCGCTGCTCGTGCCGCGGACGGCCGCGGCGCGCAGCACCTGACGCCGGCTCAGTCGTCCACCTCCACTTCGTTGCCTCGAGGCGAAAGCCGGACCGTCACCGCTCGCTGCCATCCGACCCTGGCGAGGATCCAGCAGCGCGCCTCGCCGCCGGGCCCGATCCGCCGGGACGGGCAGGCGATCACCGCATGCTCGGCATGCCGGAGCCTCGGATATCGCAGCGCGAGCACACGCTCCGCCTCGGCCCGGGAGATCGGCTCGCTGGGCGGCGCAGGGCCGGAAGCCACAGCGATCGTCGCGACGGCCCCCGCTGCG
>Ga0081538_10000487_pt1 | contig 44314 bp, 42 predicted proteins | sample TabmetS5T2R1_FD_71022 | JGI IMG/M metagenome (GOLD analysis project Ga0081538, IMG submission 71022) | Tabebuia heterophylla rhizosphere microbial communities from the University of Puerto Rico - S5T2R1 | ecosystem: Host-associated > Plants > Roots > Rhizosphere ... | reverse complement strand
AAGCCTGGTTCGTCGCTCCACTTGCATGTGTTAAGCACGCCGCCAGCGTTCGTCCTGAGCCAGGATCAAACTCTCCGTGAAAGTCTGGCGTGGTTTCAATCCGCCGGCTCGAGGGAGACCTCGAGCACGCCGGTTCCACTGTCAGATCATGAAGAGTTGTCAAGTCGTCGGTGCCTCCGCGCACACTTGCGGAAGGCTGGACTTGACGGGTCTGTTCAGGCCCCGCCGCGCACGCGCGAAATGCGCCAGCGTCGGCAGGGATCGAACCTGGGCGACCTTGTCCCGCCCGCAAGCAGAAGCTTGCGCTGCGGGGGTCGCGTGCACTGCTGAGTTTTCAAAGACCGTGCGCCCCCAGGGGTGGGGCCACCACCGGCGCCTGAGGCGCGACGGAGCAGTGTAGCACCCCAGAGGGGTCGCCAAACTGCCGCACCGAGGAAGTCTAGCGCCGCCGGAGCCGCTTGAAACGGCGCTTTCCAAGCTGGATCACCGCGCCATCGAGCCGCTCGGGCGGCAGGTCCAGCTCGGAGCCGTCCAGGGCCTGGCCGTCCAGCTTGACCCCGGACTGGGAGAGCAGCCGGCGGGCCTCCGAGCGGGATACGCCAAAGGCCTCGGCGAGCAGGGCGGGAAGGTGCACCGGCTCGCCCCCGTTCGGGAAGGCGTACTCGTCGATCTCGTCGGGCAGCTCGCGCCGCACGTGCAGCGTGTCGAAGCGCTCCTGCGCCGCTTCGGCGGCCTCCTCCCCGTGGTAGCGGGCGGTCAGCTGGTACGCCATGTGCCGCTTTGCGTCCCGCGGGTCGGCCTGGGGCTCTTCGTCGAGCAGCAGCGAGTAGTAGACCGGCATGGCCGCGTCCGGCACCCTCATCAGCTTTCCGTAGACCTCTTCGGGCGGCTCGTCCACGCCGACATAGTTGCCGACCGACTTGGACATCTTCTGCACGCCGTCGATCCCGGGCAGAAGCGGCATCGTCAGCACGGACTGCGGCTCCACCTCGTAGGCCTTCTGTATCTCGCGCGCGAGGAGCACGTTGAAGCTCTGGTCGGTGCCGCCGAGCTCGACGTCGGAGCGGATCGCCACCGAGTCGTAGCCCTGCAACAGCGGATAGAGCAGCTCGAGGATCGTGATCGGCTGGCCGCCCGCGTAGCGCTTGGCGAAGTCGTCCCGCTCGAGGAGCTGGGCGACCGTAGAGGTCCGCGCCAGCCGGAACAGCTCTTCCATCGCCATGTCGAGCCACTCGCCGTTCCGGCGCACCTCCGTGCGCTCCCGATCGAGCACCTTGAAAGCCTGCTCCTGGTAGGTCTCGGCGTTGCGGTCGATCTCCTCGGCGTCCACGAAGGGCCGCATCACCGAGCGCCCGCTCGGGTCCCCCACGCGCCCGGTGTAGTCGCCGACGATCAGCACGACTTGGTGGCCCAGGTCCTGGAACTCGCGCAGCTTGCGGAGCACGACCGTGTGGCCCAGGTGGATGTCGGGCGTCGTGGGGTCCACGCCCAGCTTGACCCGCAGCGTTCGGCCGGACGCCAGCTGGCGCTCGAGCTCCCCTTCTGGGAGGGCGTCGACGGCGTTGCGGGTCAGAAAACGGGCCGCCGCGCCCGGGGAGTCCGTCATGGCGCCAATGCTAGACTGCCGCCCTTCGCTGGGCGCCCGGCTCAGTGCCGTGCGGACGGGCGCCGGACGCCGAACCGCGCACCACGCGGTGGACCCTCAGCCGGGGCCGCTCAGAGAGAGCATGCAGGAGCCGCCGACTTCCATCACAACTCGTACTGCCACGCGCGGGCCGCGCTTCGCCCGCCTGCACGGGACCCCTCCGCCGCCGGCTCCGCCTCGGCCCCCGAAGCCGAAGCTCAAGAAACTGCGGCTGGCCTTCGTGATCCTCGGCCTGTCGGTCCTGGCCCTGATCTCGACCTTGTTCGGGATGCTGATGGCGGTGGCGAGGGACCTGCCCTCCCTCGAGAACCAGGCCGAGTTCATGGCGGCGGAGAACTCGATCCTGTACGCCGACGGCCCGAACTGCAAGGAGTTCGACACCGAGAAGTGCACCGAGATCGCGAAGCTCACCGGGAACCTGAACCGCATCCTCGTCGGCGAGGGCGACATCTCGCCGCACATCAAGAACGCGGTCATCTCGATCGAGGATCGCCGCTTCTACAGCCACGAGGGCGTCGACTACAGCGGCATCGCCCGCGCCCTGTGGCAGGACATCCTGCGCCGCAGCGCCGCGCAGGGAGGCTCCACGATCACCCAGCAGTTCGTGAAGAACGCCCTCGCCGCCCAGGGGAACCGCTCCGTCTTCCAGAAGCTGCGCGAGTCGGCTCTCGCCTACCACCTCGAGCGCCAGTGGTCGAAGGAGAAGATCCTCACCCAGTATCTCAACACCGTGTACTTCGGGAACGGCGCCTACGGGGTCGAGGCCGCGGTGCGGACCTACTTCGGCGAGGGCGACGAGCCGGAGGAGCTGAACGGGGCCGATACCACTGCCGGCGTGACCCTCCCTCAGGATCCGACGCTCGACCCGCAGCCCGATCCGGATGAGCGCGCGGCGAGAGACGTGACCCCGGCCCAGGCCGCGCTGCTCGCCGGGATGATCGCCTCGCCGTCGATGTACGACCCGATCGAGCACCAGCAGCAGGCGGCCGAGCGGCGCAACCTCGTCCTGTCGCGAATGCTCGAGCAGGAGATGATCACGCAGGGTCAGTACGAGGAGGCGCTCCGCACGCCCGTCCCCGACGAGGACGAGGTCGACCCGCCCGACGCCGATTCCGACGAGCCCTACTTCACGAGCTGGATGACCGAACACCTGCTCGACCTCTACAGCCCCGGCGTTGTCTTCGGGGGTGGGCTGAAGGTGAAGACCACGATCGACCCGCAGCTGCAGGACGCCGCCGAGAGCGCAATCGCCGGCCGCCTCGCGGGCGTCGGCCCGAGCGCCTCCCTCGTTGCGATCGAGAACAAGACCGGCGAGGTGAAGGCGATGGTGGGCGGCACGGACTTCGACGCCCGGCCGTTCAACCTCGCCACGAACGGCCACCGCCAGCCCGGCTCGTCGTTCAAGCCGTTCATCCTGGTGCGCGCGCTCGCCGACGGCATCGACCCGAACAGCTCGTGGGCCTCGATGCCCAAGGAGCTGCCATTCCGGGGCAAGAAGGGGCCCGAGCTGTTCAAGGTGTCGAACTACGAGGACTCCTACCTGGGCACCGCGTCGCTCTGGTCCGCCACCGCCACCTCCGACAACTCCGTCTTCGCCGAGCTCGGAATGAAGGTCAAGCCGCGGCGCGTGGCCAGGATCGCCCGCCGGATGGGCATCCGCACGCAGCTCTCGACCAACCCCGCCATGTTGCTCGGCGGCCTCGAGGAGGGCGTCACCCCACTCGAGATGGCCTACGCGTACTCGACCCTGGCCAACGACGGCCGCCGCATCTCCGGCACCCTGGCCCCGAACGACACCGGCCCGGTGGCGATCGAGAAGGTCGAGGGCCCGGGGGCAGACAAGGAGAACAAGCCAGTCGAGAAGCGGGTCTTCCCGGAGAAGGTCGGACAGGTCGCGAAGGACCTGCTCTCGCTGGTGGTGTCGAGTGGAACCGGCGAGGCGGCCCAGGTCGGCGACGAATGGATCTGGGGTAAGACAGGTACGACCGAGAACTACGGCGACGCCTGGTTCGTCGGCAGCAACGACCAGCTCACGGTGGCCGTCTGGGTCGGGTACGCCGACAAGGTCCAGCCGATGGAGTACGAGTACGCGGGCAGCCCCGTGGCGGGCGGCACCTACCCCGCGACGATCTTCAGCGACTTCATGTCCTCCTGGGTCGAGCTGCGCGAGGCGCGCGGGCTGAACAAGGAGGAGGAGAAGGACGGCGACACCGGGGTCGCGCCCGCGCCGGCCACCCCCTACCCCGCGGCGCCCACGGAGGAGGCGGCGCCCGCGGTACCCGAGGAGGAAGCGCCGGAGGACACTCCCGAGGCGGCGCCCGCCCCGGAGACCCCGACCGAGCCGCCGGCGCCGGAGACGCCCGCCCCGGTGGAGCCGGCGCCGGTCCCGGCCCCGCCGCCGGACAGTGGCGGCACCGGCGGGGGCGTTACGCCGGACGGCGGAACCGGATAGCCGCCCTACGCCGCGCGGCTGCGCATCCGCGCCGGCCAGGGCCGCGAGACGTGCCGGCTGTCCGCGTCGCAGAAGCGCCAGGGCAGGTCCGCCGCCTTCGTAATCCCGATCCGCTCGCCGAGCACGATGCGCGGCTCGCGCTCGCCCGGCTCGCGCTCGAGCACCTCGATCGGCCCGTCCACCAGCGAAGTCCCGTTGAGCGACAGCCCGATCCCGAGCGCCTGCGTGAGCTTGCCGGGCCCGTTCGCGAGCTCCTCGTCGCGCGCCAAGCGGCGACGAGTCCGCATCAGCTCCACCCCGTCCACGGGCTCCAGGGCGCGGATCAGCACGGCCGCGCCGACCCCCTCCTCCTCGGCCACGGCGTTCAGCAGCGAGTGGATGCCGTAGGAGAAGTACACGTAGGCGTGGCCCGGCGGCCCGAACAGCGTCCGTGTGCGGGAGGTCACCCCGGCGAAGGCGTGACAGGCCGGCTCCTCCATGTGGTAGCTCTCGGTCTCGACGATCCGCCCGGCGGTCTCGCCGTGCCGCACGACACAGCCGACAAGATCGCGAGCCACGTCGTGGACGGAGCGGGCGTAGAACGGCGATGCCAACCGGGGGCTCACGCCCCCGGACCCCCGTCGGCACCTGGCCGGTGGATGCGATCTGCGAGCTTCATGCTTCGTCGAGCACGTGGCGAGCTTGCACCAGCTGATCCTTCACGCGCGCGAGGGAGGTGCCGCCCTCCGAGACCTTCGACTCGAGCCACGCGCCCGGCTCGAGCAGAGCCCTGAAGCGCTCCGGCGGCAGCGCGGGAGCCAGCTCGCTCAGCTCCTCGTCGGTCAGCTCCGACAGGGTCTTGCCTCGCTCGACCGCCGCCCGCACCACTCCGCCCACGATCCCGTGCGCCTCCCGGAACGGCACGCCCTCGCGCACCAGCAGGTCGGCCGCATCAGTCGCCGCAATCAGCTCGTCGGACGCGGCTGCCGCCATCCGCTCGCGGTCGAACTCGATGCCGGCGAGCATCTCGCGCGCGACCCGCAGGCACAGCTCGAGCGTGTCGATCGCGTCGAAGAGCGGCTCCTTGTCCTCCTGGAGGTCCTTGTTGTAGGTGAGCGGCAGCCCATGGAGCATCCCGTGCAGCCCGGCCAGGCGCCCGACGATGCGCGGGGCCTTGGCGCGCAGCAGCTCGGCGGCGTCGGGGTTCTTCTTCTGAGGCATCAGGCTCGACCCCGAGGTGAACGCGTCGGACACGCGGCAGAAGCCGAACTCGGCCGTCGACCACAGCACGATCTCGCCGCCGAGCTGGGACAGGTGCCCGGCGCACGTGGCGGCGGCGCTCACGTAGTCGAGCACGAAGTCGCGGTTTGAGACCGCGTCGAGCGAGTTCTCGGCGATGGCGCGGAAGCCGAGCTCCTGGGCCACGAACATGCGGCTGGTGTCGAAGTTCACCCCGGCCAGCGCGCCCGCGCCGAGCGGTAGGTCGTCGGTGGCCGTCATGCAGAAGTTGAAGCGCTGCAGGTCGCGGCGGAACTTCCAGAACCACGCGAGCAGGTGGTGTGAGAGGTAGACGGGCTGGGCGCGCTGGAGGTGGGTGTAGCCCGGCAGCGGCCAGTCGAGGTGGCGCTCGGCGAAATCGACCAGGGTGCCCATCAGCCCGTGTAGCAGCGTGCGCGCCTCCAGACTGTGCGCGCGCACCAGCATCGCCACGTCGGTCGCGACCTGGTCGTTGCGCGAGCGGGCAGTATGGAGCTTGCCGCCCGCCGGGCCGACGATCTCGGTGAGGCGCCGCTCGATCGCCATGTGGATGTCCTCGTCGCCCTCGGCGACGACGAACCGGTCCTCGTCGATCTCCTCGCGTACCGCGGCGAGGCCGCGCTCGATCTGCTCCAAGTCGTCATCGCCGATGATGCCGCTGCGGGCAAGCATGCGGGCGTGGGCGAGCGACTGCTCGATGTCGTAGGGCGCCAGCCGGTGGTCGAAGGAGATCGACGAGTTCAGCGCCTGGAAGAGCGGGTCCTGGGGGTCCCGGAAGCGGCCCATGGGGGCCGCCAGTGTGTCAAAGCGCCGCGGCGACCTGAGCGGCGACGGCGAAGCCCATGAGGTACAGCGACATACCCCAGCCCAGGTAGGCATTTCGCATGCGCGGGTAGAGCCTGCTGCCCGGGTTACGGCCGGCAGACCACGCGACCGGCAGGAGGCAGAGCAGGCCGAGCGCGATCAGGCCGTAGCCGAGCCAGCCGGTGAGGAGATACTCGGCCTCGAGGCGGAAGTCGCTCGCCATGAGCGAGATGGCGCGGTGCCACAGCGCCCACGGCAGCACGGCCGCGATGGCGAACCCCGCCAGGCCGACAAGCTGCTTCTCACCTCGGGACGCACGGCTCACAGTCCAGGTATCGGCTTAGGATCCGTGCGCCTTGATCGAGGTCCGCAAAGCCAGGCCCGACGACTTCCCGCGCGCGGCCGAGCTGCTCCATCACAGCGCCGCCGACATGTACGACCGCTTCACCGGCGGCCGCGAGCGGGCGCTCCTCGTGCTGCGGCGCTCGCTCGACGAGCCCGGCAACGCGTCGAGCGCCGAGGTGGTCTGGGTGGCGGCCGTGGACGGCGAGGTGGCCGGGGCGATGGCCGCCTTCCCCGTGGAGGACGCCGCCCCGCGCGCACGCGCCTTCCTGCGCATCGCCCTGCGGGTCGCGCCGCCATGGCGCTGGCCGGTTGCGCTCTACCTCTACTGGGCGGGCGGGCGCGCGGCGCCCAGCCCACCGGCCTCCGCCTTCTACGTGGACGCGCTCGCCACCGATCCCGGCTTTCGCCGTCGCGGCGCTGCCCGAGCCCTCCTGGCCGCGGCGGAGCGCGAGGCACGCGAGCGCCACCTGCCGGCGCTCGCGCTCGACACGACGATCGCCAACGACCCCGCCCGCGCTCTGTACGCGAGCGAGGGCTTCGACGAGGTCGCCTACCGGCCGCCCGGCCGCGGACTGCCCGGGTTCGTGGCGCTGGTCAAGCCACTCAATTGACCGGCGATCACCTCGCGCAGCGCCTCCGACACGCGCTCGACGTCGCCCTCGGTCAACTGCGGGAAGAACGGCAGCGCGAGCGAGCGGCGCGCCACGTCCTCGCAGACGGGGAACTCGCCCTCGCGGTGGCCGAAGCGCTCGCGGTAGAAGCTCATCAGGTGGATCGCCGGCAGGTACGGCTTCGTCTCCACGCCGCGCTCGCGCATCGCCGGGACCGCGGCGTCGCGGTCCATGCCGGCTGGCAGCTGGACCACGTAGACGAACCAGGAGCGGCGGTCGCCGCCCTCGTTCGCGCAGGGCAGGTCGAGCCCCTCCACGTCCGCCAACGCCTCGGCGTACAGCGCGGCGACGCGGTCCCGCCCGGCGAGCAGCTCCTCCAGCCGCTCGAGCTGCGCCAGCCCGAGCGCGCATGAGAGCTCGTCGATGCGGTAGTTGAAGCCGAGCCGGTCGTGGTCGAGCCAGTCCATGTCCGGCGCACGCCCCTGGTTGCGCTCGGAGTCGACGCGCTCCTTGAGGGCGGGCGTGGGACATACGACGGCGCCGCCCTCCGCGGTGGTCATCTGCTTGTTGGCGTAGAAGGCGAAGACCGAGAGGTTCCCGCGCGCCCCCACCGGCGTGCCGTCGCCGTGCACGGCCCCGAGCGCCTCGCACGTGTCCTCGACGATCCACAGCCCGCGCTGGCCAGCCAGCCGCTCGAAGGCCGGCATCGCCGCCGGGTAGCCGAAGATGTGAACGGGAAGCAGCCCGGTGGTGCGCTCGCCAACGGCTGCCGCGGCGGCGTCGGGATCGATGTTCAGCGTGCGCGGGTCGAGGTCGCAGAACACAGGCCGCGCGCCCTCGTACAGCAGGCAGTTGGCCGAGGCGACGAACGAGAACGGCGACGTGACGACCTCGTCTCCCGCCTCCACCCCGGCCGCGCGGACGGCGAGGTGCAGGCCGGCCGTCCCGCTCGAGACCGCCGACACGGGCCGCCCGCCGAGACGGGCCGACAGCCCGTCCTCGAAGGCGGGAAGCCGGGGACCGAGCGAGAGGCGCCCGGAGCGCAGCGTCTCGAGCACGGCGGCCTCCTCGGACGGGCCGATGCTCGGCCGCGCGAGAGGGATCACGGGGTCGTCGCCGCGCGTGCCCGCTGGTGCTGGCTGCGGCCGGGCAGCATCCCCGCCTCGAGCGAGTCCACGAGCGCCTCCCAGCTCGCCTCGATGATGTTCTCGGACACGCCGATCGCGCCCCAGGTGTCGGTGCCGTCGCTCGCGTCGAGCAGGACCCGGGTGACGGCGCCCGTGCCCTTCCGCTCGTCGAGGATGCGCACCTTGAAGTTGACGAGCTGGATGTCGCGCAGGTGCGGGTAGCGCTCTCCGATCGCCTCGCGCAGCGCCTTGTCGAGCGCGTTCACCGGGCCGTTGCCCTCGGCCGTGCGGACGTAGCGCTCGCCGTCGACCCAGATCTTGATGGTGGCCTCGGTCTCCACCCGGCCGTCGGCGCGCTTCTCGACGATGGCGCGCCAGGACTCGAGGCGGAACAGCGGCTCGTACTCGCCGGTCTCCTTCCGGATGAGCAGGTCGAACGACCCGTCGGCGGCCTCGAACTGATAGCCGGAGTGCTCGAGCTCCTTCACCCGGTCGACCACGCGGGCTGCGGTCTCGCCGTCCACGTCCGCGCGCGCCAGGACCGTGCCCTTCCCGGACAGCTCGGACACCAGCACGCGCCGGTCGGCGCCCACCTCCGCAGGGTCGACGTGCTCGAAGGTCCGGGCGTCCCGGTTGACGCCGGCCACGTGCATACCGCCCTTGTGGGCGAAGGCGTTCGCCCCCACGTAGGGTTGGTTGGCGTTCGGCGTGACGTTGCAGAGCTCGTCCACGAGGTGCGCGACCTCGGTGAGGCGCCGCAGCCGGTCGCGGCCGATGCACTCGCGGCCCATCTTCAGCTCCAGCGTCGGCACGATCGTGACCAGGTTGGCGTTGCCGCAGCGCTCGCCGTAGCCGTTCATCGTGCCCTGCACCAGCGTGGCCCCGGCCTCGACCGCGACGAGCGAGTTCGCCACGCCGCAGCCGGAGTCGTCGTGGGTGTGGATGCCGACCTCCGCGCGCACCTCCGCCACCACGCGCGCCGTCGCCTCGGCCACCTGCGCGGGCAGCGACGATCCGTTCGTGTCGCACAGGGTCACGTTCTCCGCTCCGGCCTCGGCGGCGGCCCGCAGGCAGCGAAGCGCGTAGTCGGGATCGGCGCGGTAGCCGTCGAAGAAGTGCTCGGCGTCGTAGATCACTCGCTTGCCGCGCGCCACGAGAAAGCCGACCGAGTCGGCGATCATCCGTAGGTTCTCCTCCGGGTCCACGTTCGTGACCTTCTCGAGATGCAGCGACCAGGTCTTCCCCACGAGCGTGCAGACCGGCGCAAACGAGTCGGCCAGCAGGCGGAGCCCCTCGTCGTGCTCGGCCGCCCGGTCCCGGCGCCGGGTCATCCCGAACGCGGCGATCTCGGCCGCCTCGAAGCTCTCGCGCGAGAGCACGTCGAACAGCGCCTCCTCCTTGGGATTCGACGCCGGGAAGCCCGCCTCGATCAGGTGGACGCCGAGCGAGTCGAGCGCGTGCGCCACACGCACCTTCTCGTCCACCGACAGCGACATCCCCTCCCCCTGCATGCCGTCCCGCAGGGTCGTGTCGTAGACAGTGATCACGTACCCGACGGGACCGGCACCAGGTCCAGCCAGTCCGCGTACTGCGGGCTGCGGCCGTAGAGAGCGTCCTCGAAGGCGGCTTGGATCTCGCGGGTGATCGGCCCGGGGATACCGTCGCCGATCGCCAGGTCGTCGACCTCGCGCAGCGGAGTCAGCTCACAGGCCGTACCCGTCAGGAAGACCTCGTCCGCGAGCGCGAGCTCGGCCCGAGACACGTTCCGCTCGACCACCTCGTAGCCATGGTCCCGCGCGATCTGGATGCACGACCTGCGGCTGATGCCGTCGAGGATGGAGGCCGACTGCGGCGGCGTGTGGATGACGCCGTCCTTGATCACGAACACGTTCTCGCCGCTGCCCTCGCAGACGTGGCCCTTGTCGTCGAGGAGGATCGCCTCGTCGTAGCCCGACTTGAGCGACTCGATCTTGGCGAGCACCGAGTTGAGGTACTGGCCTCCGGCCTTGGCGTGCGGGATCAGCGACTGGGCGCTGATCCGGCGGTAGGACGAGACGCGGGCGCGGACGCCCTTGCGCTTGCCCTCCTCGCCCAGATACGGGGCCCAGACCCAGACCGCGATCATGGCCTCGACCGGGTTGTCGAGCGGGTTCAGCCCCATGGGGCCGTGGCCCCGCCAGACGAGCGGGCGGATGTAGCAGGTCTTGAAGCCGTTCCGGACGATCAGCTCGTGGGTGACCTCGCGCATCTCCTCCTTCGACCACGGCAGGTCCATGTAGTAGAGCTTCGCCGAGGCCTCGAGCCGGTCCAGGTGCTCGCGGTGGCGGAACACCCCGGTGCCGCGCTCGGTCTCGTATGCGCGGATCCCCTCGAACACGCTCGTGCCGTAGTGCATGGCGTGCGTGAGTACGTGTACCTTCGCGTCCTCCCAGGCGACGAACTCTCCGTTCAGCCAGATCTGGTCGGCGGTGCTCACGTACTGCTCCTAGAGGTTTGCGAGGACCGCCCGGGTGGCGGCCTCTGTGGTTGCGTCTCCGCCCAGGTCCGGAGTCCGGAGGCCATCCCCGAGCGAGCGGTCGACGGCGGATTCTAGGGCAGCGGCTTCCGTTTCCATAGCGAGTCCGTGGCGCAGCATGAGCGCCACAGAGCCGAACATCGCCAGTGGATTGGCCGTCCCCGCGCCCGCGATGTCCGGCGCCGAGCCGTGCACGGGCTCGAACAAGCCGGGGCCCGATCCGTCGCCGAGCGAGGCGCTCGGCAGCATCCCGAGCGAGCCGGTGAGCATGGCGGCCTCGTCGCTGAGAATGTCGCCGAACATGTTCTCGGTCAGGATCACGTCGAAGTCGGCCGGTCGCGACACCAGCTGCATCGCGGCGTTGTCGACGAGCATGTGATCGAGCGGCTTCTCCTCCGCCTCGCCCATGCGGGTGACCACCTTCCGCCACAGCCGGGACGTCTCCAAGACGTTCGCCTTGTCCACGCTGGTCACCTTCCGGCGGGCGAGGTCGAACGCCACGCGCGCGATTCGCTCGATCTCGGCCTCCGAGTAGACACAGGTGTCGTGGGCGGTGTCGCCGTCGAGCCCGCGGTCGCCGAAGTAGATGCCGCCGGTGAGCTCGCGCACGACGAGGAGATCGGTCCCCTCGATCCGCTCGCGCTTGAGCGGGCTGGCGTCGAGCAGGGCCGGGCTGGGACGGACCGGCCGCAGGTTCGCGAACAGGCCGAGGCCCTTGCGGAGGCCGAGCAGGCCCTGCTCGGGCCGCGGAGCGCCCGGATCGGTCGTGTCCCACTTGGGGCCGCCCACCGCCGCGAGCAGCACGGCGTCGGCGTTCCGGCAGGCCTCGAGAACCTCGTCGGTGAGGGCGGTCCCGTGGACGTCGATGGAGGCGCCGCCCACGAGCCGCTCGTCGAGCTCGAACTCCCCCAGCGCGCCCAGCACCTCGCGTGCGGCGGCGGTGATCTCGGGGCCGATGCCGTCGCCCGGCAGAAGCACGACTTGGGCCATGGAGTCGAGACGCTACTGTCTGCCGGCCATGGCAGGACGCTTCGATTCGACAGTCGTGGTCGACCGCCCGATCGAGGAGGTGTTCGACTTCCTCGCCGACGGCACGAACGATCCGAAGTTCAGCCCGCGGGTCCAGGAGATCGCCAAGACGAGCGAGGGCGAGACGGGCGTGGGGACCGTCTGGGCGAGCACGGTCAAGGACGCGGGCGTGAAGACCAAGCGCGAATTCAAGATCACCGAGTTCGAGCGCCCCTCGAGGATCCGCTGGACCGAGGTCTCGAAGAACATGGTGAGCGTGCCCGAGGGCGGCTACGACCTGGCTCCGGAGGGCAGCGGGACGCGGGTCACCCTCTTCAACGTCTTCGAGGGCCGTGGCGCGGGCAAGCTGATCGCGCCCCTGGCCTTGCGGGCGGCCCGCAAGGACGCCGACGACTTCGGGCGGCGCATCAAGGCCGCCCTGGAGTCGGCCTAGGCCGGCGTCACGGAGCGGCGGAGATGGCCTCCACGAGGTCGCCCACCTGCTCCTCCTCGACGTTCACCGCCAGGTCGGCCTGGCTCACCACGCCGACGAGGTCGTGGCCGTCGATCACCGGAAGGCGGCGCACCTTGTACTCCTTCATCGTCTGCAGCGCTTCCTCGACCGAGTCATCCGCTCCGATCGTCACTGGCTTGCCCTCGCCGAGCTCGCCGGCGCGTACGTCGCCCGGATCCTTGCCCTGCGCCAGGACCTTCACGACTATGTCGCGGTCCGTGAGCATGCCCTTGAGGCGGTCGTCCTCCCCGCAGATCGGCATCGCCCCGACATCGAGATCCGCCAGCTTCTTGGCGGCGTCCAGGACGGTCTCGTTCTCGCCGACACACTCGGCGCCCCCCGTCATCACATCGCGTGCTTTCTTTGCCACTGTTGCCTCCTCTTTCGCCGTCTAGTACCCGGCGCGCGGGCCGGAAACAGTGAGCATGGGCGGCAGGCTGCCGGGCGAGCGCGAGGCGCTCAGGCGAGCGAAGGCGCGCCTCGATCGGCTTGGCTTCTACGCGAGCCCGGTCGACCTCCGCGGCGTGCGGATCCTCGTCGTGCCATGGCTCTTCCGCGTGCCGGGGTTCCGCCGGTTCCGCGGCTACGCCACGCGGCACCTCGTGCTGCTGAAGCATCCGGTCCTGGACGACGACCTGATCACGCACGAGCTCTGCCACGTCTGGCAGCTCCAGCACAGGCCGGTGCGGGTGTGGCTGTCCTACGCCCGGCCCTCGACGTTCTCGCGCGACCGCAGCCGCTACCGCGCCAACCGCTACGAGCGCGAGGCTCGCCGGGCCGTGATGTTCAGCCGCACGTAATCGAGCTCGTCGCCGGCGCGCCCCAGCACCGACGTCACGTAGCCGGCGCGGAGCTCCTCGGGGAGCTGCTCGAGGTGGTAGCCCAGGCAGACCGTGCGCAGGTAGTCCTCCGGGTCGTCGGGTGCCACCGGAAACGGCTCGAGCCACGTCTCGATCGCGTCGAAGCCGGCGCGCTCCAAGCGGGCCGCGGTCTCTTCCGGGCCGGCGAAGTTCCACGGTCCCTCCCATCCGGCCAGGTGCTCCGCGTAGGGCGGCTCGGAGGCCGCCTCGCGCGCGGCTCGGTGGAAGGCCGCCACGTTGCCCGCTCCCCCGCACTGCGCCACCAGCCGGCCGCCCGGCCGAAGCGCTGCGAAGAGGCGCTCGAAGAGGCGGTCGTGATCGGGGATCCAGTGGAAGACCGCGTTCGAGAACACGGCGTCCACGGGCTCGTCGAGCACCAGCTCCGTCAGCTCGCCCCGGAAGACCGTCGCGCGGTCTCCGAGCGCCTCGCGCGCGTGCTCGACCATCGACGGGGCCTGGTCGACTGCGACCACGTGCCCGTGCGGCAGCCGCTCGAGCAGCATCAGCGTGACCCGGCCCGAGCCGCAGCCCGCGTCCAGAACCGTCTCGTCGCCGCGCAGGTAGAGGCGTTCGAGCACCGCACGCGCGAACTCGACCTGCGGACCGGAGACCCGGTCGTAGGTCGCCGCGTCCCAGTCCCGGCTCATGCCAGGGCTGTGGTGACCGGGCCGCTCCGCTCGCGCTCAGCCTCATAACGCTCGATCGCGTCCGCGTGCTGGAGCGTCACGCCGATGTCGTCGAGGCCGTTCAACAGGCGGCGCTTCGTCTCGGGATCGATCTCGAATGTCGCCGTGCCGCCGGCCCAGACGACCTCCTGCGACGCGAGGTCGATCCTCGCGCTGCCCGCGGCCATCACGGCGCGAACCTCGTCCTCGCCGAGCACGACCGGCAGCAGCCCGATCTTGGTGCAGTTCGAGTAGAAGATGTCCGCGTAGCTCGGGGCGACGATCGCCTCGAAGCCGTAGTCCTCGAGCGCCCAGGGCGCGTGCTCGCGCGAGGACCCGCAGCCGAAGTTGCGGCCGGTCGCCAGGATCGGGTTGCGCTGGAGCTCCCAGCCCGGCTGCTTGGCCCAGTCGTAGAACAGGAACTCGCCGAAGCCCGTCCGCTCGACCCGCTTGAGGAACTGCTTGGGGATGATCTGGTCGGTGTCGACGTCGGCCCGGTCGAGCACCGACACGCCACCTTCGATCACGCCGACCGCCCTCATTCCCACTCCCGGATGTCGACGAAGTGGCCCTCGACCGCGGCGGCGGCGGCCATCCGCGGGCTGACCAGGTGAGAGCGGGCGCCGCGGCCCTGGCGCCCCTCGAAGTTGCGGTTCGAGGTGGACGCCACGCGCTCGCCTGGAGCCGCGATGTCGGGATTCATCCCCAGGCACATCGAGCAGCCCGCCGAGCGCCAGTCGAAGCCCGCGGCCCGGAACACCTCGTCGAGGCCCTCGGCTTCGGCCTGCGCCTTCACCTGCTGCGAGCCAGGCACCACCATGGCGTCCACCGAGCTCGCAACCCGCCGCCCACGGACCACCTCGGCCGCCTCGCGCAGGTCCCCGATGCGGGAGTTCGTGCAGGAACCGATGAAGACGCGATCGAGGCGGATCTCCTGCATCGGCGTGCCGGGCTCGAGCGCCATGTACTCGAGCGCCCGCTCGTCGCCCTCGCCGCGGGGCTCCGGCACCGCGGCGGTCACGTCCGTGACCATGCCGGGGGTCGTGCCCCACGTCACCTGCGGCGAGACGTCCGAGGCGTCGATCTCCACCTCCTTGTCGAAGCTCGCCCGTTCGTCGCTCCGAAGCTCGCGCCACTCGTCGAGCGGCAGCGGATCCGGCGCCGCCTCGCGGCCCTCCACCCACTCGAAGGTCGTGTCGTCCGGGGCGATCATCCCGGCTCGGCCTCCGCCCTCGATCGTCATGTTGCAGATGGTCATGCGCCCCTCCATCGATAGCCGCTCGATCGGAGGCCCGGCGTACTCGATCACGTGGCCGACGCCGCCGTCCACGCCGATCCGCCCGAGCGTGCCCAGGATCAGGTCCTTGGCGCTGACCCCGTAGCGGAGCTCGCCGTCGTAGCGGATCCGCATCGACCTCGGCTTGCGCTGCTGGAGCGTCTGGGTGGCGAGCACGTGCTCCACCTCGCTGGTGCCGATGCCGAAGGCGAGCGCGCCGAAGGCGCCGTGGGTGGAGGTGTGCGAGTCGCCGCAGACGATCGTCATGCCGGGCTGGGTCACGCCGAGCTCGGGACCGATCACATGGACGATGCCCTGGCGCGCCGAGCCGATCGAGTAGGCCGGGATGCCGAACTCATCGCAGTTGCGCTCGAGCGTCTCGACCTGCACGCGCGACAGCCGGTCGCGGATCTGGGCAGCGGCGGTGGACCCGTCGGTGGGAACGTTGTGATCGGCCGTGGCGAGCGTGCGGTCGGGCCGTCGCACCTCGCGCCCCGCCAGGCGCAGCGACTCGAAGGCCTGCGGCGACGTCACCTCGTGCACCAGGTGGAGGTCGATGTACAGCAGGCCGTCGGCCACCTCGTGCGCGGCCCAGATCTTGTCGAAGAGAGAACCGGCCATCAGCTCCTCCGCAGCCCGGCCGCCACGATCGCGTAGAAGCGGGCCTCGCCGGCGCCCGGGTTCTCGAAATGGTGGGACAGGTCGGAGTCGAAGGTCACCGAGTCGCCCTCCTCGAGCTCGTATTGAAGCCCGACGCAGACGAGCCGCAGCCGGCCCTCGACCACGATCGCGGTCTCCCGGCTGCCCGGCTCGTGCAGCGGCGGATCGTCCGGCTCGCCGGTCGAGGCCCCGGCTGCGAGCGTGTGCAGCGAGACCTCGGCGCGCAGGCCGGGGAGCGGCGGTGTGAGCACCTCGTAGCCGTGCCGGCGTCCACCGCCACGGCGGCGCTCGCTCGCCCGCACGACGGTCACGCCGTCGGCCTCGTCCAGGCGCAGCAGCTGGGATAGGGTGAGCTCGAGCCCGCCGGCGATCCGCTCCGCGACGGACAGCGTCGGGCTGGTCTCTCCGCGCTCCACCTGCGAGAGCATCGGCGCCGACACCCCGCTACGCTCGGCCAGGTCGCGCAACGAGAGGTCCATCCCCTCACGCAGGCGCCTGATTCGGGTCCCGAAGGGATGGCCGTTGGTAGCCGCCATATGCCTCGTACGTTATCACGAACACTTGTATGTCTCATGGCCGCCTTGGCTGCGGCGTGCGGGGCGGCGGCCTGCGGGGACGACGAGAGCGCTCCCTCCGTCAGGACCGAGCCGTTCGAGCAGACGCGGCTGCGGGAGCCGGGCGAGTCGGGCACCGTCCAGGAGACGGTCTGCAAGCGCGTGCCCGCGCGCGCCGTGGCGCGCGCGATCCGGATGCCCGGGACGCGCCTCGAGGCCAAGCCGAACGACTCGCTCGACCTGTCGGTGTGCGACTGGCGCGCGAAGGGCGTGCGCGTGCAGATGATCCTCGACAGCGCCCCCCGGGCCGAGCTGCGCTACTTCAACCAGCTCTCGGAGCAGCTGGAGTTCTACAACGCCGATCCCAAGCGGCGGCCGTACCAGATCAAGGGCGTGGGCGACGACGCCGCCTACGGCGGCGCAGGCGCCTGGTGGACCCGCGCGAAGGGCCAGCTGGTCGCCTACTCGACGAAGCGGATCCTGCGCGTCCGCGTGGTCGGCATCCCCGCGAAGCGCCGGGCGGCGGTCCGGCTCGGCAAGCTCGGGTTCCGCCGCCTCAGCGCGCCTGCGCCGTAGGCCGCACCAGCAGCTCGTTGAGGCATACGTAGGCCGGCCGCGTCACCGCATAGAGGATCGCGTCGGCGATGTCCTGTGCCTTGAGCACCTCGCCGATCTGATCGCGCGTCCGCTCGATCGCCTGCCTGACCACGGGGTTGACGTTGTGGCCCTGAAGCTCCGTCTCGACGAAGCCCGGCGCCACGGTGGTCACGCGGACGCCCTGGTGGAGCGCCTCCTGCCGCAGGGCCTCCGAGAACCCGTGCACCCCGAACTTCGTCATGTTGTAGACGGCCCCGCCGGCGTCGGCGCGGCGCCCGGCCACCGAGGAGACGTTCACGATGTCCCCTCCCCCGCTTCGGGCGATCAGCGGCAGCGCCGCATGGGTGCAGACCAGGAGCGCCCATAGGTTCACCTCGAGCATCCGGCGCCACTCGGTGGTGTCGGCGCCGTCGACCGGGCCGAGCAGCATGAGTCCGGCGTTGTTGATCAGCACGTTCAGGCCGCCGTGCTCACGGTGCGCGGCCTCGATGAACCCGCGCGCCTCGTCCTCGTCCGTGAGGTCGACCTCGTGGACGGAGCAGGGGCCCTCGGCCTTCGCCGCCACCTCGTCGAGCCGCTCGCGGCGGCGCGCGCCGAGCGCCACGGCGGCCCCCGCGCGCGACAGCGCGAGCGCGGTCGCCTCGCCGATCCCCGAGGAGGCGCCGGTGATCGCGGCGACCCGGCCTGCCAGGGGCTGCTCCGCCATGGGAGCCGGGATCCTATCCCCCAGGCAAGAGACGCCGCGCGCGAAGGGCCAGCTCGAGCTCGAAGCGGCCGTCGGGCGCGTCGAGGCGGTCGCCGAACAGCTCGCGCAGCCGCGCCAGCCGGTAGCGCACCGTCTGGGGATGGACGTGCAGCGCCTGGGCCACCTGCTCGGTCCGCCCCCGGTGGCGGAGCCAGGCCTCGAGCGTCGAGGTCAGCCGCTCGCGGGACACCTCGGTCTCGCCGTCGAGCGGTGCGAGCGTCCTGGCCGCCAGGTCACGTGCGAGCCGGCGGTCGCCCGCGAGGACCAGGTCGGCGTGGTGCGCCTCGGCAACGGCCAGCCCGTCGGACTCGACGGCCCCGTCATGGACGAGCTCGAGCATGCGGTGGGCGCGCGCGAAGCTGACCCCTGCCTCCGGCCAGCCGACCACAGGGCCGAGCGCCGCGCGCCGGCCACGCAGCGCCGCGACCAGCTCACGGCGCCGGCCGGGTGCCTCGGGGTCGGGCAGCACGACGAGGGTCACGGCGGGCAGCGGGGCCACGAGCGCCTCGGCGCCAAGGCGAACCGCCAGCCGGTCCGCCTCCTCGCCCTCCACGGCGAGCGCGGCGACGGTCCGCGGAAGCGCCCAGCCGGCGTCGGCGGCAGCGCCCTCGACCGCGCCGGTCGGCGCCGGCGGATCCTGCACGAGCAGCGTCGCGAGGCGCTGGCGGCGGCGCTGGAGCGCGCCGGCCCGAGCGGCCTGCTCACGCGCGTAGCCCTCGATGGCGTCCGCGGACAGCTCGTCGATGTAGGCGAAGATGGCCTCCGCCAGCGTGTAGAGCGTGGCCGGCGGCAGGCCGGCCCGCTCGCCGACGGATGCAAGCCGCCGCCACGCGACCCGGGCGCCGATCCGGTAGGCCGCCAGCAGCGCGTCGAGCCCGCGTCCGGCGCGCATCTCGCCGCGGCCGAGGTCCACGTAGGTCTCGCGCGTGTCGGCGCGGGCCAGCTCGGGATCCTCGATGGCCGCCAGGAACTGGCCCAGCGCCTCCTCGACGCCGGTGCGGAGCGCGCGTCCGAACGGTCCCTCGAGCGGGCGAGCGTAGTCGGGCACGCCTTCGCTCACCGCCGCGACGATCTCGTCGGCGAGCGCGGGCAGCTCGGGACGCAGGGCCGCCGCCACCTCGGGCGACAGCGCCTCCCAGGGCCGGTCGGCCAGCGGACCGACCTCGTGCGGGCGCGGCGTCCCTACGCCGCGCGGCATCCGCTCGGCGAACGCGTCGCGCGCCCGGGCGCGGCCGGCCTCGAGCAGATCGGTGATTGCGGGCGTCATTTGGCGAGAACCTACAAGAAACGGGCGCTCGATCTTGGCGGAAGCCCGGAACGAGCGCGGCTTCTTCTCCGTAGCCTCCAGTCGGTGACCCGCTTCCACCGCAACGTCAACATCGCCGCCGTGATCCTCCCGTTCGTGGCGTTCATCGCGGTCATCCCGATGGTGTGGAACGAGCTCATCGGGTGGACGGACCTCGGTCTGTTCGTGCTCATGTACTTCCTCAGCACGATCGGCATCACCGTCGGCTACCACCGGCTGCTCACGCACCGCGCCTTCCAGACCTACAAGCCGATCGAGTACCTCTTCGCCGGGCTCGGCTCGATGGCGGTGGAGGGACCCGTGATCGGCTGGGTGTCCGACCACCGGCGCCATCACGCCCACGCCGACGACGAGGGTGACCCGCACAGCCCGCACGGGCACGGCGGAGGGTTCACCGGCACGGTGCGCGGCCTCTGGCACGCGCACCTCGGGTGGCTGTTCGACCACCCGACGGCGGAGGGCGCGGAGAAGCACGCGCCCGACCTGCTCGAGGACCGCGGCATGAGGGTCATGCACAAGCTGTTCGTTCCGCTGGTGGCGCTCGGCCTGGCCATACCCTTCGCGCTCGGCTGGTTGGTCGGCGGCGGGCTCGCGACCGGGCTGACGGCGCTCTTCTGGGCCGGGCTCGTCCGGATCTTCCTCGTCCACCACGTGACGTTCTCGATCAACTCGATCTGCCACTTCTTCGGGCGGCGGCGGTTCACGACCGCGGACGAGTCGACGAACGTCTTCTGGCTTGCGTTGCCCTCGTTCGGCGAGTCGTGGCACCACAACCACCACGCGTTCCCGCGCTCGGCGGTTCACGGGTTGCGCTGGTGGGAGGTGGACGTGGGCGGCTGGGTGATCCGCGGCCTGAGGCGCCTCGGCCTCGCGTGGAACGTCGTCCTGATCACCAAGGAACGGCAGAAGCAGAAGCTCGCCGCCTCATAGGGCGGCGCGCACCAGCTCCGTGAGCTCCGCCTCGTCCGGCGGCTCCGGCGTGTTCGCGAGCGCCGGATGTCCGCGCACCGCCGAGATCACGGCCGGCACCTGCTCCTCGGTCACCCCGAGCGTCACGAGGCGCGTGTGCCCGGAGCGCGCCGCTATCCGCGCGAGGTCGCCGGCCGCGGCCTCGGGGTCCCCGGCGGAGTCGCCCAGGGCGCGGGCCAGCTCGGACATCGGCCCCGGCGCGCGCCCGGCCATCAGGCGCGCGGAATGGGGCAGCACGACCGCGTTCGTCTCGGCGTGCGGAGTCCCGGCGGTGCGGACGATCGTCTGGCAGACCGCGTGGTGGAACGCGATTCCGGCCGAGCCCGACGCCCAGCCCGCCAGCACCGCGCCGAGCGCGAGCTCCTCGCGGCCCGGCGGCTCGCGCGTGACGCCGTCCGCCAGGAGCTGCGCGGCTCGCAGCGCCGCGATGTCTCCGACCGGGCTGCGCAACGTGGTGTAGAGCGCCTCCATGGCGTGGGCGAGCGCGTTCATCGCGCTGGCAGCGAGCCGGGTGAACGGCGCGCCGGTCATCAGGTCGGGATCGGCGATCACGAGCGCGGGCCGCACCATGCGGGCGCCCTCCACCCCGGCCGGCAGCCGGTGGAAAGGGGTCATCTCGGCACCCGACAGCGTGGTCGGGATCGCGGCGCAGCGCATCCCGCCGGCGCCGGCGAGCGCCTTCGCGGTGTCGACCACGCGGCCCCCGCCGAGCGCGACGAGCGGCGCGCCGTCCGGCACCGACGGGAGCAGCTCGGCCGAGATCTCGTCCACCTTGCCGGCCGGCACGTGGAGCAGCCCGGCGGCCGCCCCGGCGAGCGCGGGCGCGGCTCCGGCCGCCCGCTCGGTGGTCAGCAACGTGAAGGACGCGAAGCCGTTCCGGTCGAGCAGGGCCGGCGCCTCACCTGCGACGCCGAGGCCGAAGCGGATCACGCGCTCGCCGTCGCGCCAGGTGAAGTCCTCCCCCATCGCTCGCGCATTCTCGCGAACCGGTGTAGAACCAAACGATGCGCTGGCCCGCCGCCGTCGCGCTCTGCGCGGCGATCCTGCTCGCGACCGCCGCCCCGGCGGCCGGTCAGATCCGCTTCGGCGCGAACCTCAACCGGCCGGCGAACGTGGGCTACGGCTGCCAGGCGTTCCCCACCACCGACTTCGCCGGCAACCGCGCCTTCCTCGCCTCCGGGTTCGGAACCTGCACCTACATGGGCACCGGGTCGGCGTTCAGCTTCGCCGAGACGCCCCAGGCGCCGGCGGAGGGAGTGGTGACCAGGGTGCTGGTGAAGGCGGGCCCGACCGTCGGCCCGATGCAAGCGGTGGTGCTGCGCTCCACTCGCTCCGGCGCGGGGGCGGCGTGCTGCTTCTTCGCCGCGCAAAGCCAGGTCTTCACGCCGCAGCCGAACGCGGTCACTGCCGTGCCTGTGCGCCTCCCGATGCGCAAGGACCTCGACGTGCAGTTCGGCGAGACTGTCGACTACCTGGGCCTGAGCGTGCTCGCGCCCGGCGTGCCGATCCCGGGTCACGACGAGGGCGTTCCGGGGGACGTCTCGCGGAACGGCGCGATGGCCTGGTGGCCGCACGTGCAGCCGGGCGACACGCGGGCCGACGGCGGCGGCGTGGGCGCGTTCACCCCGCTGGTCGCGGGCGACCTCTTCCCGGTCTGCAACCCCGCCCCGATCCGCGGCTTCCCGACTGCCGCCCAGGCGCGCGTGCCGTGCATCCCGGGCGTGCAGATCGTGGACAACCTGGCCATCGCCGATGGCGCCGGCGTGTTCGTCAACGTGATCTGCAACGTGGCGGCGCCGTGCAACGGCGACATCCGCTTCCAGAGCAGGCGAGTGCGGGTGGCAGCCGCATCCGCGCGCCGCGTGACCTACGGGCGCGTCCGCTTCAACGTCGCTTCCGGCGACCGCCGCCGCGCCAGGGGCCGCCTGACCGCGGCCGGCCGCAGCCTGCTCCGCGGCCGCCGCCGGGCGAAGGTCTATGCCAACGCCCGGGTAGGCGGCCGCGTGGTGTCGAGCAGGCGAGTCACGCTCAGGCGCTAGTGGTCTCCGACGGTTCGCAGCCGCCGAACGCGAACGTATTTGCGGAGGCGACCACTAGCTAGGGCGTCGGCGGTCCCGCCAGCGAGCAGAACAGGTCGCCCAGGGCGCCCTGGCCGGGGAACGCGTTGATCGTCAACACGACCGGCGAACGCCGGTTCTCGCCGTACAGCAGCACGACCAGTCCGAGGAGGTTCAGGTCGAGCGGGCCGACGACCAGCCGCAGCACCTTGCAGCTCGGTCCTTGGAGCTGAGACGACTCGGCGTCCGGGGTCAGCGTCGCCCGCACCCCGACGGCGCGCATCGGCCGCCCCTTCATGCGCGTGTTGAGCGAGCGCACCACCTTCCTGGCGTGAGCCGCCGCGCGGATCGAGCCGCGCAGCCGGATCGAGCTCCGGGCGAGGCTGCAGAACAGCCGCCCGAGCACTCCGCTTCCCTCACCCCGCGGGATCCCGAAGAGCCGCAGGTTCACGGTGCTCACGTCGACCTTGAGACCGAGCAGCTCGAGCTGGAGGTCGTCGAGCGTCAGCGTCAGGATGCGGCAGTTGCCCCGCTGGGCGCTCACCGCGAACCGCACCGGGCGCCGCACCGTCTGGCTTGCGCCCCTGTTGTCCTCGACCCGCGCCGTCAGCTCGCCGCGGCCGACGATCTGCCGCTGGCTGACGCCGAACTTCTTCACCGCCACGTTCAGCGTGACGGTGCCCTTCCGCTGGCCGCCATCCTTTCCGCTCGCGGCGGCCGCCGGCGCAGCCATGACGAGCGAGGCAAGGATCGCAGCCAGGACGACTAGGCGTACTGGCATGGAGCTACCTCCGTGTAGTGGTGCGCGTCCGGTACCCCGAATGCGCGCGCGCACCCTACGGGGTGGCCGTTTTTCGTCCTTCCCGCTCGAGGACGCGCTCGGCCTCCGCCACGGCATTGTCGGAGAGGACGTTCGACAACGCCCGCAGGTACGCCTTGCCCGAGGCCTCGAGGATGTCGGTCGACACCCCCACGCCCGACGCGAGGCGCCCGGCCAGCTCGAGCAGCACGGTCACCTCGCCGAGCGCGTCGCGGCCGCCGGTGACAGCGGACACGTGGTACTCCTTGAGGCGAGCGTCACGGCCCGTGGCGGCGTTGATCGCGCTGAAGAAGGCGTCGACCGGGCCATCGCCCGTAAACGAGCCCGACTCGAGCGTGCCGTCGGGCATGCGCACGGTGACCTTGGCCAGCGGGGCACGCACGTTCGAGGCCTCCACCTCGAACGACTCGATCGCGAAGGCCGCGGGCGCCTGCTTCATCTCGTCGGAGACGATCGCCTCGAGATCGAGCGCGGTCACCTTCTTCTTCTTGTCCGCCAGCTCCTTGAAGCGCTTGAACGCGCTGTTCAGCGCCGCGCCGTCGACCTGGAAGCCGAGCTCCTCGAGCGCCTTGCGGAGCGCGTGCCGGCCCGAGTGCTTGCCGAGCACGATCGAGTTGGCCTCCAGGCCGATCGTGGTGGCGTCCATGATCTCGTAGGTGGTGCGCTCCTTCAGGACGCCGTCCTGGTGGATGCCGGCCTCGTGGGCGAAGGCGTTGCGGCCCACGATCGCCTTGTTGGGCTGGACCGGATAGCCGGTCAGCCGCGACACGAGCCGCGACGTGCGCGCGATCTCACGCGTGTTCACGGCCGTCCACACCCCCACGCTCGACTCGCGCGTGTGCAGCAGCATCACGATCTCCTCGACGGAGGCGTTGCCCGCCCGCTCGCCGATGCCGTTGACGGCACCCTCCACCTGGCGCGCGCCGGCCATGACGCCGGCGAACGAGTTGGCCACGGCCAGCCCGAGGTCGTTGTGGCAGTGCACCGAAGTCGTGACCTCGCTGAGATCCGGCACGAGCTCGTACAAACGCCGCCACATCTCGGCGTACTCCGCCGGCATCGTGTACCCGACCGTGTCGGGCACGTTGATCGTGGTCGCACCCTCGTCGATCGCGATCTGGATCACCTCGGCCATGAACTCCACGTCCGAGCGCGAGCCGTCCTCGGGCGAGAACTCCACGTCTTCCGTGTACTGCCTCGCATGCGCTACCGCGGCGCGCGCCTGCCCCTTCACGTCCTCGCGCGTCGTCTGCAGCTTGCGCTCGATGTGGATGTCGCTGGTCGCGATGAAGGTGTGAATGCGGGGCCGCTCCGAGTCCTTCACGGCGTTCCATGCGGCGTCGATGTCCTGCTTCCCGGTTCGCGCCAGGCCGCAGATCACGGGACCGTCCACCTCCCGCGCGATCGCCTGCACAGCTTCGAAGTCGCCCGGAGAGGTGATCGGGAAGCCGGCCTCGATCACGTCCACGCCGAGACGGGCCAGCTGGTGGGCGATCTCGAGCTTCTCCTGCTTGCCCAGCGAGATCCCCGGCGACTGCTCCCCGTCGCGGAGGGTTGTGTCGAAGATCCTTACTCGGTCCTTCTCGTCGCGGTCCATGTCGTACTGCTCTCCTTCGTCGATCCTGCCTGGTTCTCCTTGGGCTTGCGGCTAGGCGGCCGCCACGCATTCGCTCCCCCTAGCGGGGGAGGAGAAGGAGAAGTCGCAGGTCGGCCAGGTGCGACATGGAGAGCGAAGCGTACACGGTCAGCGGCGGCGCTTCGGCTTGACGACGCGGAGCCGGAGGGGCTTGCGGAACGTGCGGCGCTGGACGGCCTCTCCACTTGACGGGCGATAGGTCGCCTTCAGCCTGAGGACCACCCTGATGCGCTTGCGCTCGTACCCGCGGTACAGGCGCCGGCCGGCTCTCGTCAGACGGAGCCGAACGCGCTTGCCCTGTGGCGCGGTGAGTGTTGCCCGGCGCCGGGCGATGACGGCGAGCCTTCGTTGCGCCGCCGAGCTGGTTCTGCCGAAATTGGCGAGCAGCTCTGCAAGGATCACCAGCCGCTCCCCCTCGATGACACCATCGGGTGTCTCGATCCGGATCGTCTTGCCGTCCTCGCCTAGCGGCGCGTTCAGCAAGGTGGCCAGGTCGTCCAGGTCGACGTCCCGGTCGAGGTCGAAGTCACCTGCGGGTCCGGGCCCGCCGCCGGTCGTCCCGCCCATGCCGCCCATCCCGTTGCCGGTCCCCGGCGAAGTGGGATCCGGGACGACGGCGAGCCCGTCGAGGTTCTGCTGCGACATCGGGCCCCCGACCGACGTCGCCTGGCCCGTGGTCAGGTTGAGCAGGTGGAAGAACGACGCGCCTGGGAAGCCGGCGATGAAGTAGGCGGTGCCGTCGGGCGCGATGTCGAAGCCGACGAGATCGCCGGGGTTGACGCCGAGCGGGCCCACTTGGACGAGCTCCCCGCTCAGCTCGTTCTGCCTGACGATTGCGTCCAGCATCGAGTCGAGCCCGAACAGAGTCGTCGACGACGCCCCGGCGAGATTGTTGCTGTACGCGGATCCGACGAGGTTGGGGTCGGCGCCTCCCATGAAGAACACATCGGGCTGCGGTCCCACCTGCATGCCGGTGTTCGGATCGAGCAACAGGTCCTGATCCGCGTCGCTGACCACCCGGAGCCGATCCGCAACGGGGTTGAAGTCGAACCCGAAGTCGCCGCCGTCGAGCGTGAACTGGCCCGGCGACCCCACCGGCGTGGCCGCGCCGGTGCTGAGATTGATCGTGTAGAGGCGGTTCGAGTTCCCGAGCGCGTAGAGCTGGGCCGTGGTCGGGCGCACGTCGATTCCCAAGATCTCCTCGCCCATCCCCAGGCCCGTGATCTGGGTGGACGAAATGATGGTGTTCGGGTTCGCGCTGTTGAAAAGGAGCAGCTGGTTACCCGGAGCCACGGTGGTGATCGTCGCCGCGCGCGCGGGCGCCGCGGCCGCAAGCGCCAGCAGCGCAGCCGAAAGCAGCAGGGCCAAACGAGGGGTGCGAGTCCTCATGGCGGCCTCTCGATTGGAACACGGCCCCTCGCGTCTGTCAAAAGGCCGGCCTCAGCCGGACCAGCCGATGACGAGGGCCCTCATCCCGGGTAGGCAGCCGATATCGTGGAGTTCGGCATGAAGACAGCCAGCGGCACGACGGCCGACATCAAGGACTCGATCCTCGACGCCGTCGGCGAGACGCCGCTCGTTCGGCTCGCTCGGCTCGGGAAGGCCCTCAAGCCGCAACTCGTGGCCAAGGTGGAGGCGCTGAATCCCGGCGGCTCGATCAAGGACCGCGCCGCCATCGCGCTCATCGAGGCGGCCGAGCGGGACGGCAAGCTGAAGCCGGGCGGCACGATCGTCGAGCCGACCAGCGGCAACACCGGGACGGGCCTTGCCATCGCCGCCGCGCTCAAGGGCTACCGCGTGATCGCGGTGATGCCCGACAAGATGTCGAAGGAGAAGATCGACCTCCTGCGCGCCTACGGCGCCGAGGTCGTGGTCGCGCCCACCGAGGTGGCGCCCGACTCGCCCGAGTCCTACTACCGGGTCGCGGACCGGCTCACCGAGGAGATCCCCGGGGCCTTCCAGCCCAACCAGTACCGCAACATGGCGAACCCGGAGGCCCACTACCTCACGACCGGGCCGGAGCTGTGGCGCCAGTCGGGCGGGCAGATCACCCACTTCGTTGCGGGCGTCGGCACCGGCGGCACGATCACCGGCGTGGGCCGCTACCTGCGCGAGCAGAACCCGGACATCGAGATCATCGGCGCCGACCCCGTCGGCTCGATCTACTCGAACGACGAGGTCAAGCCGTACCTGGTGGAGGGCGTCGGCGAGGACTTCTGGCCGGAGACCTACGACCCCTCGATCGTCGACCGCTACGTCACGGTGTCGGACAAGGACTCCTTCATCTGGACGCGCCGGCTCGCCGAGACCGAGGGCATCCTCGCGGGCGGCTCCTGCGGCCTCGCGGTGTACGCCGCCTACCAGGTCGCGCGCGAGATCGACGACCCGTCGGCCATGGTCGCGGTGATCCTGCCCGACGGCGGCCGCTCCTACCTGTCGAAGGTCTTCAACGACGCCTGGATGCGCCAGTACGGCTTCCTCGAGCGCTCCGAGGAGCTGACGGTCGGCGATGTGCTGCGCCGCAAGCACGACGAGGGCGAGATCCCCCCGCTCCTGACGGTCGAGACGCACGCCAAGGTGCGCGACGCGGTCTCCCTCCTGCACGAGCACCGCGTCTCGCAGCTCCCGGTGGTGTCGGGCCACGACCCGCACACGGTGGTGGGGTCGGTGAGCGAGCGCGGGCTGCTTCGGCACGCCATGGACGATCCCGCCCTCCTCGGCGCGGAGATCGTCGACGTGATGGAGGCGCCCTTCCCGGCGGTCGCCGCCGAGGACGCCGTGCGCGAGGTGGTCGAGTTGCTGGCGGACAAGCGCGAGGCCGTGCTCGTGAACATGAACGGGCGCGCCACGGGCATCCTCACCCGCGCCGACTTGCTCGAGTCGCTGGCTCGGTGACCGAGCGGAAGTTCGCCACCCGTGCGGTCCACGCCGGGCTCGAGCCCGATCCGGCCTACGGCTCGGTCATCCCGCCGATTCACCAGACCTCGACCTACGTCCAGCCGGCGCCGGGCGAGTTCGTCGAGGACTACGACTACGCGCGCTCGGCGAACCCGACCCGGACCGCGCTCGAGCGGGCCATCGGCGAGCTCGAGGGCGGCCTCGGCTCGTGCTTCTCGAGCGGGATGGCCGCCACCCACGCGCTGCTGACCGCGCACTGCAAGGCGGGCGACCACGTGGTGCTGCCGCTCGACCTCTACGGCGGCACCTACCGGCTGCTCGACAAGGTGCTCACCCGCTTCGGCCTCGCCTACGACATGGTCGACCAGACCGACCTGGACGCGCTCGAGCGCGCGATCCGGGCGGAGACCACGCTGATCTGGGTCGAGACGCCGACCAACCCGCTTCTGAACGTCGTCGACATCGAGGCGGTGGTGGCCCGGAAGGCGGGCGCCATCGTGGCGGTCGACAACACGTTTGCGACGCCCGCGATCCAGCGCCCGCTGGAGCTCGGCGCCGACGCCGTGATCCACTCCGCCACGAAGTACCTCGGCGGGCACTCCGACGTGGTCGGCGGCGCCGCGGTGGTGCGCGAGCCCGAGCTACACGACCGCGTGCGCTTCGTGCAGAACGCGGTCGGCGCGGTGCCCGGCCCGCTCGACTGCTTCCTCGTGCACCGCGGCCTCCGCACGCTCCACCTGCGCGTGGCGGCGCACACCGAGAACGGCCGCGCGGTGAGCGAGTTCCTCTCCGGGGCCGACGGTGTGGAGGACGTGCGCTGGCCGGGCTTCGGAGGGATGGTCTCCTTCCGCCATCCGCGGGCCACGCAGATCGCCGCGGCGACCGAGATCTTCGCCCTGGCGGAGTCGCTCGGCGGCGTGGAGTCGCTGATCGAGGTGCCGCAGGCGATGACGCACCAGTCCGTCGAGGATTCGGACGCAGCAGTGCCGCCCGACCTGGTCCGCCTGTCGTGTGGCGTGGAGGCGGCCGAGGACCTCGTCGACGACCTGCGCCGGGCAATTACAGGCTGACCGTCCGACCCGCCTCGAACCCCTCGCTGGCGGCGATCCGGTCGACCACTCCCTGCGGCACCGACGAGTCGGTCGTGACGACCATCGTCGCCACGCCGCCGACGTGGTCAGCGTCCGGGCGGCGGCCCACCGCGGCGGCGCTGATGTTGATGCCCGACTCGCCGAAGACCGTGCCGACCCGGCCGATCATGCCGGGCTGGTCCGTGTAGCGGAACACCGCGAGGTTCGGCTCGAGCTGGATGTTGAAGCGCGAGCCCCAGGCCTCCAGCAGGTGCGGGCGGTGGGCGCGGCCGAGGGTCGTGCCGACCACCCGGCTGCCCTGCCCGGCGCTCACGACCGTCACGCGCACGAGGTCGGTGAAGTCGCGCGCCTGGACGGAGCTCGTCTCGCTCACCGCGATGCCGCGCTCCCGGGCGAGCGGCCCCGCGTTCACGTCGTTCACGTCCTCCTCGATGTGGCCCGCGAGCGCGCCCTTCAGCACCTGCACCGTGAGCAGGCGCGTGTCGCGCTCGGCGATCCGGCCGAGATACTCGATCTCCACTGCGTCGACCGACGTGCCCTCGGCGAGCGCGACCGCTATCCGACCCAGGTCGCGCGCCAGCGGCAGGAAAGGCCCGAGCGCCTCCAGGTCCTCCGGCGCGATCGCCGGCACGTTGACCGCGCTCGTGACCACGCCGCCGGTGAGCGCCGCCACCACCTGCTCCGCGGCCTGGTAGCCGGCCCGGTCGGTGGCCTCGGCCGTGGACGCGCCGAGATGCGGCGTGACCACCACGTTGGGATAGCCGAACAGCGGGTGCTCGGTGGCCGGCTCCTGGCGAAACACGTCGAGGGCGGCCCCGGCCACCTTGCCGGAGTCGAGCGCCGCGCGTAGGTCCTCCTCGACGACGAGCTGGCCGCGCGCCACGTTGATGATGCGCACACCGTCCCTCATCTTGGCGAAGGCCTCGGCGTCGAGGAAGTTCTCGGTCTCGGGCGTGACGGGCAGGTGGATCGTGATGAAGTCGGCACGCGCGTAGAGCTCGTCGACGCTGTCCGCCCGCTCCGCGCCCAGCTCGCGGAAGCGGTCCTCGCCCACGTAGGCGTCGAAGGCGACCACGTGCATGCCGAAGCCGAGCGCCCGCTGGGCCACGAGCTGGCCGATGCGGCCGAAGCCGACCACTCCGAGCGTCTTCTCGTACAGCTCCACCCCGCTGAACTTGGAGCGCTCCCACGCGCCCGCGGTCAGCGAGCCGTGCGCCTGCGGCACCTTGCGGGCCAGCGCCAGCAGCATCGCGAGCGTGTGCTCGGCGGCGGTGATCACATTCGACTGGGGAGCGTTCGCCACGACCACCCCGCGCTTGGTGGCGGCGCCCACGTCCACGTTGTCGACGCCCACGCCGGCGCGGCCGACGACCTTCAGCCGCTCCGCGCGCTCGATCAGGCCCGCGTCCAGGGTGGTGGCGGAGCGGATCAGGATGCCGTCGAACTCGGCTATGCGCCGCTCGAGCTCCGGGTCCTCCCAGTCGGTCCCGACCTCGACCTCGAGGCCGGCGTCCCGCAGCAGCTGGACGCCCGACTCGCCGATCTTCTCCTTGACGAGAACCTTCACGTCATGACCGGCACGCCCGCCTCCAGGAAGACGCGCTGCGCGGCTCCGACGCCGGCGCCGAGCTCGACCTCGTGCCCGAGCTCGCGGAGTGTCATCTCGAACGCGGCCATCGTGACCACGATGTCGAACGCCCCGAAGTATCCGCAATGGGCGATCCGGGCGATCTTGCCCTTGAGGCGGCCCTGGCCGCCCGCGATCGTGACGCCGTAGCGGTCGCGCATGATCTTCGGGACGCGGCCGCCGTCGATCCCCTCCGGGAGCTTGATCGCGGTGACCACGTTCGCGTTCTCGTCCGCCTCGCCGAGCGGCTCCAGGTCGAGCGTCCGAGCGGCCTCGCGCGTGGCCCGCCCCAGCAGGCGGTGGCGCTCGTAGACGGAGTCGAGCCCCTCGTCCTCGATCATGCCGAGCGCCACGTCGAGCGCCTGGACGAGCCCGACCGCGGGCGTGAACGGGCTGTCGGGCGGATCCTGGCGCTGGCCGGCGGCGGTGGCCGCCCAGTCGAAGTAATGCCGCGGGCCCGGCCTCGCCGCGGCGCGCTCGAGCGCCGCCGCGCCGGGACTGGCGAAGGCCAGGCCGGGCGGGGACATGAGCGCCTTCTGCGACCCCGCCACCACCACGTCCACGCCCCACTCGTCCTGCGGCAGCGGCACGGCGCCCATCCCCGATACGGCGTCGACCGCGATCAGCGCCCCGTGGCGATGGGCCACTTCGGTCAGCTCCCTGACGTCGTTGACGACCCCCGTCGACGTCTCCGAGAACGTGGTGAAGACGACCTCCACACCGGGGTGCTCGCCCAGCCGGCGGTCGAGCTCAGCCGGGTCGACCTTGCGCCCCCACTCCGTCTCCCAGTGCACGGTCTCCGCGCCGTAGGCGTCGCACAGCTCGGCCCAGCGCTCGCCGAACTTGCCGCAGCTCGCGACGAGCGCGGGCTCGCCCGCCCGCACCAGGTTCGCGACGGCGGACTCCATCGCGCCGGTTCCCGAGCTCGCGAACAGGAGCACCTCGTTGCCGGTCTGAAACACGAGCTTGAGGCGCCGGAGCGCGCGCGCGTAAACCTCGACGAAGGCGGGCGCGCGGTGGTAGAGCATCGGCTGCGCCATCACCTGCGACACCGCCGGCGGCAGCGGCGTCGGCCCGGCGGTCATCAGGTACTGCTTCAGGTAGGGGTCGGACATAGCGCCTCAGGTTATGCCAGGAGGAGGCGTCCGGCGGCCGCGCCGACCTGCACGAAGGCACGGATCGAGTTCGAGTCGTCGAACTCGTTCTCGAAGTCGCGGCGGAACTCGTCGTCGGTGGCGAGGGCGATCACCAGCGCGATGTAGAGGAGCGTCGCCAGGATCGAGAGCACCAGGCTCACGATCGAGATGATCCAGCCGGCGTTGGCCAGCCCCGCGTTCTTGGTCGTCTCGCCCGACTCGACCTTGCGCTTGCCCTTGCGCGAGTAGACCAGCCCGAAGATCGCGCTGGCGAGGGAGATGATCGACGACACGCCGAAGCTGATCACCAGCAGGCCGAGGGAGACGAGCGAGAGCACGAAGCCCGCCACCGCGGACCCGTTGTCGGGCTGGACCGCCTGGGGCGGCTGGCCCCAGCCGGGCGGCGGAGGCTGCTGCCAGCCGGGCGGAGGCTGGGGCGGCTGCGAGCCGGGGGGCGGCTGCCAGCCCCCGTAGGTGGGCGGGGTCTCGGCGGCCGGCGCGGGCACGGGCCGCGTGCCCAGCTCGGGCTCGGGCCCGGCCGGCTGCGGAGGTAGGAACTCGCGGCCCGCCTCGTCCATCTCAGAACTCCGTGTCGATCCAGTCCATCATCGCGCGGAGCTCCTTGCCCTCGCGCTCGATCTGGTGGTCCTTCTGCTCGGCGCGCATGCGCTGGAAGCTCTCCTGACCGGCCTGGTTCTCGGCGATCCACTCCCGGGCGAAGTCGCCCGACTGGATATCCCCGAGGATCTTCTTCATGGCCTCGCGCGTCGGCTCGCCGATGACGCGCTTCCCGCGGGTCAGGTCGCCGTACTCGGCCGTGTTCGAGATGGAGTAGCGCATGCCGCTGATGCCCTTCTCGTACATCAGGTCCACGATGAGCTTCAGCTCGTGCAGGCACTCGAAGTAGGCGAGGCGCGGGTCGTAGCCGGCGTCGACGAGCGTCTCGTATCCGGCCCGCACCAGCTCGGTCACGCCCCCGCACAGCACGGCCTGCTCGCCGAACAGGTCGGTCTCCGTCTCGTCCTTGAAGGTGGTCTCGATCACACCGGCGCGGGTGCAGCCGATGCCCTTGGCGTAGGCGAGCACGAGGTCCCGGGCGCTGCCGCCCGCGTCCTGGTGGACCGCGATCAGCCCCGGCACGCCGTTGCCCTCGACGTACTGGCGCCGCACGAGATGCCCGGGCCCCTTCGGGGCGGCCATGCCCACGTCCACCTCGGGCCCGGGGTCGATCTGGCCGAAGTGGATCGAGAAGCCGTGGGCGAACATCAGGAGATTGCCCGGGGCGATCCCGTCCCTGATCTCGCTCTCCCAGACCTCGGCCTGCTTCTCGTCGGGCAGCAGGATCATCACGACGTCGCCTTCGCTGGCGGCGTCGGGGATCGACTCGACGCGCAGGCCGTCCCCGCGCGCCTTGTCGACCGAGGCCGAGCCCTCGCGCAGGCCGACCAGCACGTCCACGCCCGAGTCCCTCAGGTTGAGCGCGTGGGCGTGGCCCTGGGAGCCGTAGCCGAGGATGGCGACGGTCTTCCCGTCGAGCTTGGAGAGGTCGGCGTCCTTGTCGTAGATCATCGGGCGGGACACTCTATAGACGCCCTCTCTCCAGCTTTCCGGCGGGATTGCGGGGGAGCACATCGACGATCTCGACGGCCTTCGGCACCTTGTGCGGCGCCAGCCGCTGCCGGCACCAGGCGCGCAGCGCCTCTCCATCCGCCGGCGCGCGCAGCACCACGAACGCCGTGATCGCCTCGCCCCACTCCTCGTCCGGGCGGCCCGCCACCCCAGCGTCGGCCACCGCCGGATGGGCGAGCAGCACCTGCTCGACCTCGAGCGGCGCGACGTTCTCGCCGCCGGTCACGATCAGGTCCTTGACGCGGCCCTCGACGTGGAGCCGGCCCTCGTCGTCGAGCCGCCCCTGGTCGCCGGTGTGGAGCCAGCCGTCGGCTGCCAGCGAGCCGGCGGCGACCATCGGGCCGCGCACGAGGATCTCGCCGTCCGCGCCGATCCGGAGCTCGACGCCGCGGAGCGGGCGGCCCGGGCTGCCGGCGACGACCTGCGAGGAGGTCTCGGTCATTCCGTAGACCGGCACGACCGGGATGCCCGTATCGGCCGCCCAGTCGAGCAGGCCCGCCGGGATCGGTCCGCCGCCAAGCGCGATCGCCCGGAGTCCGGGCGCCTCCCGCAGCCCGGCGTCGCGGAGCCTGACCAGCATCGTGGGCACCAGGGAGGCGAGCGTGACCTCACCCGCCTCTAGCGAGGCCTTCACGCGCTCGACCTCGAAGCGCTCGTGGAGGACAGCCGTGGTCCGGGCGATGGCGCAGCGGATCAGGACGGCGAGGCCCCCCACGTGGTGAAGCGGAAGCGGGCAGAGCCAGCGGTCGCCCGGCTCGGTGCCGAGCGCGTCGGCCGAGGCTGCGGCGCTGGCGGCGTGGTTGGCGAAGGTGAGCTCGACCGCCTTGGGCGCGCCGGTGGTGCCGGAGGTGTGGATGACCGTGTGCACGGCGCCGGGATCGACCTGCCGCAGCGCGACGTCGGCCTCACCGCCGTCGAGGGACGGCTCGGGCGGATCCGTAGGCGGGTGCGGCTCGAACACGGCCCCGAGACGGGGAACGGCGTGAAGCAGCCCAGCGAACGCGATCCCAGGCGGGTGCGTGACCCGCACGCGGTCACTGACCCTTACGCCCGCCGCCGCCAGGCGGCGCGCGACGCGCGCGGCGCTCTCGTCGAGCTCGGCGTAGCTGACGGCGCGGCCCCCGGCGATCACCGCCGGATGGTCCGGCCGCTCCCGGGCCGCGCTTCTCAGCCAGTCCTCCACCCCCGGATCGTAGGTGGGAGGGGCCGTTTCTCCGACGCTAGCCGTTGGGGTCCAGGCGGAGGCTGTCGAGAATCCCGAAGGCCTCGCGCCGCATCGCTTCGGGAGCCTTCCTTCCCACCCCCACGAAGACGTGGAAGGCGCGGCCGGCGTCCCGGAAGCCGAACCAGTAGTCGAGCATCGAGATCGGTGGCTTCTTGTATCCGTGCAGGCAGTACGGCCACTCGGACTTCCCCGGGAGCCGGGGGTCGGGCTCGAAGCTCGCCGGCCGGGGCGGGAACGTCTCGTCGCCGCGAGCGGCGCGGGTTCGCTCCTGGAGCGTGACGAGGGCTCGATCCGGCGGGATCCTGGCCAACGCATCGCACAGCTCGTGGCGGCGACCGATCCGGAAGCTCGCGGCGAAGAGGATCTCCCTGGGCTCGACCAAGCTTGGACTGAGGCTCTGCTTCGCGAGATGCCAACCCGGCGGCAGCGAGACCGTGTACCCGTGCTGCTCGCTCCGGTGCGTGTGCCAGTCACTCGTCGGCTCGGCGTCGTCGCACGCCGCCAGCAGGAGCGCGCACCCGACGAGGAGGAGAACGGTGGACCGGTCGCCTGGCACTCCATGCCGGGTACGCTCAGGCGCCGCGATGGGGTCCCGTCAGCCGGTCCTGATCCTCACTGGCCCTCCGGGGGTCGGGAAGACCACGATCGCGTCATCCGGTCCGGCTATGTGGAGCCCTGGAAGCCGGAGTCTCACGAGCAGAACGAGGTGGTCATGCGGATCGTTGCCGGCGCGGCGGCCACCTACGCCGGGGCGGGCTACTTCACGATCGTCGACGGGATCGTCCTGCCCCGGTTCTTCTTCGAGCCCCTGCGCGACGCGCTCGCCGAGGCGGGGCATCGCGTCGCGTACGCCGTCCTCAGGGCCCCGCTCGAGGTGTGCGTGTCCCGTGCCGGCGCGCACGACTCGCAGCCGCCGGCCGACCCGGCCGTGGTCGAGCGCCTCTGGCAGCACTTCGCGGGCCTCGGTCCCCTCGAGACCCGCGCCCGTGGATCTCGAGGCGCAGGATCCCGCAGGCGCCGCCGACCTGCTGGAGCGCCGACTCCACGACGGCTCCCTGCGGGCTTGACTTCCACTTAGGCGAGGCTCTGCGCCGCGCCGAGCGATCGAGGTCCTGCGTGCGCACCCCTCAGCACCAGCGCCAGCGCGGCGCCCAGGGGGATGACGATCAGCGGCCACACCCTGTAGCCGTGCATCACCCACGCGACGGGATGAGCCACGCTGGCGAGCACCAGCGCCGTGGCGAGCGCCGCCTCCGGATGCGCCCGGGCCGCCCGCCACGAGAGCACCGCGGCTACTAGCAGGGCGATGCCGAGCGCCGTGATGAGCGTCTCCGACTCGAGGAGCCACGGCAACGGGTACGGCGTGCCGGAGCTGACCGTGGGCTCGAGGCCCGGTGCGTTGTACGTCACGACGAGGGGCCGCTCCGGCGCCGGCCGCGGCAGCAGGTGGACGAGGGCGACCGCGGTCGGGAGCATGCCGAGCACCAGGCGGTCGAGCGCCACTCGGACGGAGCGCACCGGCTTGCGCGGGAGGCTCAGAGCGGCGCCGAGCAGCAGCAGCGTTGGCAGTAGCGACGCCGCCCCGAGATCGACACCGGAACCCTGGAAGAAGCTGGGCGTGTCGGCGAGGGCGACCTCCGTTCCCATGCCCACGTGAGGCGACGCCGCGGCGACGAACACGGCGGCCGCCCCGAGCGCCGTGACCCAGCGCGACCGGAAGGCGGCGCCGACGACGGCGGCGAGCGATCCGCCGAGCAGCAGCATCCATCCCTCGCCCAGCGGCCAGTGGTCGTAGCGCGGCACGTAGCCGAAGGTCCAGAGGCACAGCAGCGCGGCGGACAGCGGGAGCGCGAGCACGGCGAGCGCGGAGCCCCACGGCGCGCGCCACACGTCGTGCGCCGCAATCCGCGCGCGGACCCGCAGCCCGGCGCCCGCGAGCGCGAGGCACTCGCGGACGAGGACACGGAAGCCGCCACCGTCGATCGCGTCGCGGGCGCAGTCGCGCACCGCCCGCGCGTCGTCGCGGCGGGACGGCGGAAAGGAGAGGGCCGCCAGCGCGGTGAGCGCGTCCCTCAGTCGCGGGGTCACGCCGCGCCCTTCGCCGCAGCGGGCGACGGCCGGCGCCGCTGCACGACCCGCGCCGCAGCAGCTAGCCGCTCGGCCTCGCTCGTCACCGCGTCGCGGCCGCGATGGCTCAGCCTGTAATAGCGGCGAAGCCTCCCCTCGACCGTCTCCTCGCGATCGAGCTCGACGAGACCGCGCGCGGTCATCCGCTCGAGCGCCCCATAGAGCGTGCCCGCCGTGAGCCGGACCTCGCCGCCTGACAGCTCGTCGGCCCGCCCCGCGATCGCGTAACCGTGGAGAGGACCATCGAGCAGCGAGGCGAGCACGAAGTAGCTGGCCGGCCGGAGTTCCATGCCAAGCCACACGATACATCGTGTGACGACCTATGTCGAGCTGAGCGCGCGTCACCCGCGAACCTGGCGGCGCTTGGCGCGTTTCAGCTTGTTGAGAATGGGACGCATCGGCCTCATCGTCGTCCTGATCGCCACGCTTCCGGCGATCGCGCTGGGACACCAGAACCAGCCCGGCAACCTGACCCTCTCGGCGAGCGCCGAGACCGTGAAGTTCGGGCGAGGCGTCACGCTGTCGGGCAAGCTCACCGGCCCGAAGAGCGACGGCAAGAACGTCACGCTCCGTGAGGACCCGTTCCCGTTCGACGCCTTCGACAACGTCGGCAACGCCACGACGGACGCGAACGGCGACTACGCGTTCGTCCGCACCCCGACCGTGAACACCCGCTACCAGGCGCGCCAGGGCGGCGAGGAGAGCGAGGTCGTCGCGGTCTCGGTCATGCCCGCGATCTCGCTGCGCGTTGGCGACCGCACTCCGGCGGCGGGCCGGCGCGTCCGCTTCGGGTGCCTCCAGCGCGATGGCCGGCAGCCAGCGGTCGACCGCCCGTGGCATCCACCAATTGCGCCGTCCGACCAGGCGCATGGTGGCGGGCACGAGGATGGTCCGGACCAGGGTGGCGTCGATCAGGACAGCGGCGGCCAAGCCGAGGCCCATCTCCTTGAACGGCACCAGCCGGCCGGCGGCGAAGGCGCCGAACACGGTGACCATCACCAGCGCGGCCGAGGTGATCGTGCGCGCGGTGCTCTCCAGGCCGCGGGCCACCGCCAGCTCGTTGTCGCCGGAGCGCAGGTACTCCTCGCGGATCCGGCTGAGCAGGAACACCTCGTAGTCCATGGAGAGCCCGAACAGGATCGAGAACAGGAACAGGGGCACGAACACCTCGATGTGGCCCTCGGAGGTGAAGCCGAGCAGCCGCTCGCCCCAGCCCCACTGGAACACGGCCACGATGAGCCCATAGGCGGCGCCGACCGACAGCAGGTTCATGACGATCGCCTGCAACGGCAGCACCAGCGAGCGGAAGGCCATCGCCAGCAGCACGAACGACAGCGCGAGGACGGTGAGCACGACCACCGGGAGCTGGCCGGAGATCTCGCGAGCGAGGTCCAGGTTGTCCGCGGGCATGCCGCCCACGCGGGCCTGCCCGGCGAGGCCGGCGGCGGGCACGTAGCGGTCGCGGACCCGGTCGACCAGGTCCTGGGCCGCCTCGGACTGGGGCGCGTCCCTGGTGACCACCGTGACCCGGGCGAGGTCGGCGCCCCGGTCCCAGTTGGCCAGCCCGGCGACCGCGGGAGCCATCCTGGGATCGATCCCGTCCAGCCCGCGCGCATACAGCCTGGCGTAGCCGTCCAGGCCGGCATCTGGCAGGACCGCGGTGAGGCTCTGTACGCCGGCCACGGCCGGGTCGGCCCGGAGGGCTCGGGTGAGCCGGTCCACCCGCTCGAGGTTGGTCCGGGTGCCCGCGCCGCCCGGCGTGTCGACGACGATCTCCATGGGGCCGGTCACGCCGGCCCCGAACTCGGCGGCGAGGCGCTCGGTGGCGAGCCGGGGGCCCTCGTCCGCGGGCAGGATCGCGGCGCCGGGCTGGCCCAGGCGGATGGCGGTGAACGGCACGGCCAGGGTGACGAGGATCGCCAGGGCGACGGCCAGGAAGGCCCAGGGCCGCCGCATGATCCCGACCGCCCAGCGGTGCCAGAAGCCCTCGCCGGCGGTGGCGCGCGGGCGCAGCACCGGGATGCGTAGGCGGTCGACCCAGCGGCCGACCAGGCTGAGCACGGCGGGCAGCAGGGTGATGGCGGCCAGCACCGCCACCGCGACCACGCTCATCGACCCGATGGCCATGGAGCGGAACGCCTGGATGTCGACCAGGAACATGCCGGCGAGGGCCACGATGACGGTGGCGCCGGAGAGCGCGACCGCACGGCCAGAGGTGGCCAGGGTGACCGGCACCGCCTCGGCGACCGACCGGCCGCGGCGCAGCTCCTCGCGGAAGCGCGTCACCACGAACAGGGCGTAGTCGATGCCGACGCCGATGCCGACGATGGAGGCGGTGTTGGTCACGTAGACGTTCATGTCGGTGACACCGGCCAGGAAGTACAGGGCGCCCAAGGTCACCCCGAGGCTGACCAGCGCGAGCATCACCGGCAGGCCGGCGGCGACCAGGCTGGTGAAGGCCAGCAGCAGGACCACCAGCGTGATCGGGAAGCTCACCCGCTCGGCCTGCTCCAGGTCGTGGCGGGAGATCTCGTTGAGCCGGTTGAAGAAGGCGGCGCTGCCGCCGGTCTCCACCTCCACCCCCGCGGGCAGGTCGCGCCGGGCGGCCTCGGCGACCTTGGGAGCGGTGTCGAGCTGGGTGTTCTGGCTGCCGGTCAGGCCGGCGACCAGGTAGGTGGTGTGCCGGTCGGGCGACACGAAGGCCGGGCTGCCGGTGGTGATGAAGGACTCCACGCCTCCGACGTTGGGCACGACCCGCACGCGTGCGGCGATGTCCTCGACGACGGACCGGTAGGCGGGGTCGTCGACGGTCCGCGCCCCGTCGTGGACGGTCACCAGCGCAGTGGTGGGGAACTGGTTGGCGAAGCGCCGCTCGAGGTCGTGCTGGACGGCCAGGGACTGCGAGCCGGGCACCTCGAACCCGCCCGACCCGAGGCGGTCCTGGAGGCCGGAGGCGAAGGTCCCCATGACGATGAGCAGGACCGCCCAGGCGGCAATGACGTACCAGCGGCGCCGCACCGTGAACCGGCCGAGCCGCCCGAGCAGGCTGCGCTCGGTTGGGGTCCCGGATGTCGTGTCGATCGCGTTCATGCTCCCTCCATGCCCGACTAAACCGACCGGTTGGTAGGTTTGATGGCTGTCGGGTGTCCAGTCGATGGCGTCATGGCCGGTCAGGGGGTGCGGCAGATGGCGTCGAAGAACAGCTTGCGGAAGTCGTGGGCGCGCCGGCGGAGATCCGCCCGGCCGGTGAGCGTCTCCGAGATGGTCTCCAGGCCGATGAAGGAGGCGACCGCCACCTCGGCCGCCACGGCCGGCTCCACCTCGGGCCGGATGTCGCCCTCGTCCTGTCCCTTGCGGATGACCGAGGCGACCACGTCCACCCAAGTTGTGAACTGCGGAGTGAGCTGCGGGCGCAACTCCGGGTGCTCCTCGCTCAGCTCCGTGCAGAGCCGGCTGACGGCCCGGCATGTGGGGTCCTGCTCGTGCAGGTCGCAGAGGGCATCGACCATCGCGTCGAGCTGCTCGACCGCACGCGGGCGGCGCAGCACCGCCGCCATCACCGCCGCCGACCACTGCTCCTGCTTGTGGCGCAGCGTGGCGAGTGCGAGCGCCTCCTTGGACGGGAAGTGGAAGTAGAAGCCGCCTTTGGTGACCCCGCTCGCCTTCAGGACGTCGTTCAGGGAGGTGCCGACGTAGCCGCGCTCCGCGAACGCCTCCGCCGCGACCTCGAGGATGCGGCGGCGGGTCTCCCCGCCCCGGTCCGTCGCAGCTGCCGCGACCGCCATGCCCATCCTCTCCCAGGGTTCCTCCGGCTGGAAGTCTAGAAACCGACCGGTTGGTCTGTCAATCCCCGGGATCCTCGGTCGACCACGTCATGAGAACGTCAGACGCCTGTGCGTCGTTACGGCTCCATGCCAGCCGCCCGCGGATGTAATGAACCTGCCCGTCCTGTCGTTCTCTCCACAACAGGGTGCAGACAGGCAGACGGGCGAGGACGCCCACGCGAGGGCGGGATGATCGGGCCGTCGTTCCCGGCCGTGTTGGCGGCCGCGCAGGGTGGGGATGAGCAGGCGTTTGCGGTGCTGTGGCGGGACCTTCAGCCGGCGGTGCTGCGCTACCTGCGGGTGGCGGCGCCGGTCGCGGCGGAGGACCTGGCCGCCGACACCTGGATCTCGGTGATCCGTGGGCTGGCCCGCTTCCGCGGCGACGAGCAGAACCTCCGGACGTGGGTGTTCACCGCAGCCCGCCACCGGGCCATGGACTGGCACCGGCAGGCTGTCCGCCGGCCGGTCGCGTCCTTGCCGGTCGAGCTGCTGGCCGCCCGAGCGGCGCCTGATGACCCGGCCGCAGCGGTGCTGGAGGCTCAGTCGACCCAGGCGGCGCTGGCGCTGCTGGCCGAGCTGCCCCCCGACCAGGCAGAGGTGGTGGCGCTGCGGGTGCTTGGCGGCCTGGGGGTTGCCGAGGTGGCACAGATCGTCGGCAAGCGGCCGGGTGCGGTGCGGGTGCTTGCCCACCGGGGGCTGCGGCGGCTGGCACGGCGGCTGGAGGCGGCCGGGCTGGCGCGGGGTGTAACGCGATGAGCGACGAGGACGGTCTTGTCGCCGACATGCATCGACTGCTTGGGTTCCTTGAGGTCGCCCCGCCGGTCGCCGACCCGGACACGGTGGAGCGGCTGTTGGCCGGCCGGCTGGACCCCTCGGACGTCCCACCCGGGTACGGAGCGGTGGCCAGGCTGCTGGCCGCAGCGACCGCCCCGGCCGCTCCGGAGGAGCTGGCCGGCGAGCCGCTGCTGCTGGCCGAGTTCAAGGCCGTCGCGCGGTCGCATCCCCCTACCCTCGCCCCCCGGAGGGAGACCATGCCCAGCAGGCTCGCAAGCGTCAAGGTGGCCGCCGCGGTGCTCACGGCGGTGCTGTCGATCGGCGGCGTCGCCGCCGCCGCGACCGGGCTGCTTCCCGGCCAGGCGGAACAGGCGGCCGAGCGGGCGCCGTCCACCACGGGCGCTGGCGCGGCCGGCCGCGGCCAGGTCGGCGAGGCCGCGGCGGCCGGCCTGGACGCGGCGGCCAAGCAGGGCCTGTGCGAGGCCTGGCAGGCCGGCCAAGGTGCCGACCACGGCCGTCGGACCGACGCGGCGGCGTTGCGGGAGCTGGCGGTGGCGGCCGGGGGTGCCGACAACGTCGCCGCCTACTGCAAGGACGCCACGGCGGCCGGCGGGAACGAAGCTGCCACCGGACCGGACGCGGGCAGCCCCGCCAAGGCGGGGCTGTGTCGGGCCTGGCTGAGCGGTCAGGGCGACCACGGGCGTCGGATGGACTCGGTGGCATTCCAGGCGTTGGCCGACGCCGCCGGCGGGGCCGACAAGATCGCCGCCTACTGCAAGGACGCCGCGCCCGGCAGCGCTGGCGCCCAGGGGCCGGGATCGAGCTCGCCACCGAGGCGGTCGGCGCCGTCGACCACGGTCTCGCCGCCAAGCGGCGGCCCGCCCGCAGACCCGGGCTCGGGAGGGCAGGGGCAGGGCGGACCACCAACCACCGGCTCGTAGGCGCCCACCGATGGCCGATGGGCGCCAGACCGACCAGCCCTCGGACGACGAGGCCCGGGGGACGGACCTCAGTGCGCTGGTCGACGCACCGGTTGCGGCGCTGGGCCTGTCCAGCAGCGACGCGGAGGCCCTTGAGCAGGCGCTCGGCGTGAAGACCGTCCGCGATCTGGCGGTGCACAGGTACGTCCGCCGGGCGCAGGCGATCCTGCACCTGGCGGAAGGCGACCGATAGCGTACTGGGCGGCGAGCGCGACGGGGCGGGCCGCCGCGGTCCCGGCGCCGCCGCCCGCTGTGGTTCGATGCGTGCATGGACGCCGACGAGCAGCGCATCCGCGAGCTCGAGCGCGGGTTCCGCCGCGACGGGCTGCCGAACCTGATCGTCGACCTGACCGCCACCGAGGACGTCTTCACCCGCGCGCTCCCGTTCCTGGCGGTGGTGTTCGTGCTCGAGATCGCGAACGCGTTCGCCGTCAACGCCGGCTGGGCGGAGCTCTTCCTCGTGCTCGGCATCGCGGCGGCGCTGGTCCTGGGGTTCGGGCTGCTGAACGTGGCCCGGGGCCGCGACTTCCTGTCCGTCCCGCGGCGGGTCGGCGTCCCCGAGCTGGTCGTGTTCGTGACCCTGCCGGCGCTCCTGCCGGTGGTGCTCGACGGGCAGTGGCGCTTCGGCCTCGCCACCCTGCTGGTCAACCTCGCGATCGTCGGCCTGGCCTACGTGGTGGTGGGGTTCGGGCTGGTGTTCATCGTGTGGTGGGTCGTCGTCCGGCTGTTCGCCCTGCTGGGCGTGTCCATGACCGTGCTGGCGCGGGCCGTGCCGCTGCTGCTGTTCTTCTCGCTGGTGGCGTTCTTCACCACCGAGATCTGGCAGGTGTTCAACGCGACCGGCCTGGCGACCTTCTGGACGGCGGTCGCCATGTTCGTGCTCCTCGGCATGGGCTTCCTGGCGGTGCGCATGCCGGGCGTCGTGCGCGAGGTACTGGCCGAGTCGCACCTCGGCTCGGTGCCGCTCCGCCGCCGGGAACGGGTGAACCTGGCGCTGGTGGCGCTGATCAGTGAGGCGCTCCAGGTGGGGTTCGTGAGCGCGGCGGTGTGGCTCTTCTACGTGTTACTGGGCGCCCTGCTCGTCTCCGCCGACGTGCGGGGCGACTGGCTGCTCCAGCCGCATACGGTCCTCTGGGACGTCGCGTGGTTCGGGGAGCGCGTGCAGGTGACGACGGCGCTGCTGCGGGTGGCCACCGGGGTCGCGGGGTTCGCCGGCCTCTACTACGCGGTCACGATCCTGGTCGACGCGGCCTACCGGGACCAGTTCGTGGACGCCCTCACCGAGGAGCTGCGTGACACCTTCGCGCGCCGCGCGGAGTACCTGGAGCTGCTGCGGCGGCGGGGCGCGGCGGCGACGCCGGCTGAGCCCGGCTAGGCTATGGGAAGCTGAACCGATGAGCGACCAGATGCAGCGGCTCCTACGGCAGCTCGACGCGGCCTGGACCGCGTTCGCCGACTCCTACGCCGGCCTGCCCGAGGCGCGACTGGTCCAGCCCGGCGTGGTGGACGACTGGTCGGTGAAGGACATCGTGGCCCACGTGACCACCTGGGAGCAGGAGGCGCTGAAGCACCTGCCGCTGATCGTCGCGGGTGGCACCCCGCCCCGCTACGCGGCGCAGGGCGGCATCGACGCCTTCAACGCCCGCGCCACCGAGGCCGCCCGGCGGCTGTCGCTGGCCGAGGTCCTCCGGCGCCGCGACGAGACCCACGCCCGGCTGGTCGAGCTCATCCGCGCCCAGCCCGCGGGCACCCTTGGGGACCGGACGCGGGCGCGGCGGCGGCTGCGGCTGGACACCTACGGCCACTACCCGGAGCACACCGCGGCCATCCGGGCGTGGCGGGAGCGCGGCCCGTGAGCCCGCCGGCCGCCTCGGGCGAGGCGCTCGAGCGCCAGGCCAGGGCCCTGTACCTGGAACGGGACTACGAGGCCGCGGCGGCGCACTACGAGCGCGCCTACGCCGCCTACCGCCGGGAGGGCGACCAGGCGGGCGCCGGCCGGGCGGCGGTCACGGCCTCCTGGGTCACCGGCAACGTGCTCGGCGACTGGGCCGTCCGCAACGGCTGGCTCGCGCGCGGCCGCGCCGTCCTGGAGGAGGCCGGCGGGGACGGGCCCGAGCACGGCTGGCTGCTGCTCACCAAGGCCTTCATGGAACCGGACGCGCAGGTCCGCGAGGCGCTGATGCGCGAGGCGATCGCGGTCGGGCGCCGGCTCGGCGACCCCGACATCGAGTTCGAGGCGCGCTCGTACCTGGGCGGCGTGCTGGTGATGACCGACCACGTCGAGGAGGGCCTCACCTTCCTGGACGAGAGCCTGGCGGCGGTCGTGGCCGGCGAGCTGAAGGAGCTCGCCACCGTGGAATCGATCTTCTGCCTGTTCTTCTGGGCGTGCGAGCTGGTCAACGACGTCCCCCGCGCCGACCAGTGGATGCGCGCGGCCGCCGACCTCATGGAGCGCCGCAACGTCGTGGCCGCCTTCTGCCGCGCCCACTACGGCGGCATCCTCACCGCGGCCGGGCGCTGGGACCAGGCGGAGACCGAGCTGCTGGCTGCCGCCCGCCACTTCGACCAGGGCATGTCGACGCGGCGGGGCGCCGCCGTCAT
>Ga0081538_10000457_pt2 | contig 44426 bp, 48 predicted proteins | sample TabmetS5T2R1_FD_71022 | JGI IMG/M metagenome (GOLD analysis project Ga0081538, IMG submission 71022) | Tabebuia heterophylla rhizosphere microbial communities from the University of Puerto Rico - S5T2R1 | ecosystem: Host-associated > Plants > Roots > Rhizosphere ... | reverse complement strand
GGGCCCCCCGATGCAAGCGGGAGGCCGGGGAGGTCGCGGGCGCGGTCCGGGCCATGCGACTCCGACAGCACGCGCGCGGCGAGCGGCACGAGGACGATGCCGATCGGGACGTTCGCCCAGAAGATCCACTCCCACGCGATGCCCTCAACGACCGCTCCGCCCACGAACGGGCCAAGCGCGACGCCCAACCCGGTGATGCCGCCCCAGATGCCGAGCGCCATGGCGCGCCGCTCCGCCGGGAAGGCCTCGCTGACGAGCGTGAGGGTGAGAGGTGTGACGATCGCGGCACCGATTCCCTGCAGCGCACGCGCTGCGATCAGCGCCTCGATCGAGGGTGACAGTGCGGCGAGGGCGCTTGCGGCGGTGAAGATCGCGGTTCCGGCGATGAACATCCGCTTGCGGCCGAAGCGATCGCCGAGCGCGGCCCCGGTGAGCAGCAACACCGCAAAAGCGAGGGTGTAGGCGTTGACGGTCCACTCGAGGCCCTCGATCGAGCCGCCGAGGTCGAGCCGGATCGAGTGCAGGGCGACCCCGACGACGAGGCTGTCGAGAGCCGTCATGAACAGTGCGATGCCGGTGACGGCGAGCGTCCAGCCGGCCTTGGAAGTGGTTGAAGGAGTCATGGCTCGCAAGCTAGGTCCGCCGGCCCGGGCCTACAATCCGCCAGATCACCCAACGGCACCACCCAATCTCGATTCGGCAGGGGTTGGTTGGTCGCACGCGGGAGCTCGCCACTCTGGAGACGCTGATCGGCGAGCTCGCGGACGGCTGCGCGGGCGTCGTGTGGGTGTCGGGCGAGGCCGGCATCGGCAAGACGACGCTGCTCGCCGCCGCGTCGGAGAGCGCCACGAAGCACGGCTGCCGGTTGCTGTCAGGCCGGGCTGCGGAGTTCGAGCAGGACGTGCCGTTCGGCGTCTTCGTCGACGCGCTCGAGGCGAACGACGTCTCCTCGCTCCTCTCCGGGGCCGAAGTCGCGGGACCGGACGAGCGCCATCGCGTGCTCCGGGCCGCGCGCCAGGGGCTGGCCGCGCTGGCGGCCGAGCGTCCACTGCTAGTCGCCCTGGATGACCTGCACTGGGCGGATGCCGCCTCGGTCGACCTGCTCTGCCACCTGCTGCACAGGCCCTTCCAGGAGCCGCTCCTGCTGCTGCTCGCCTCGCGCCCTGCGCAGACGCCGGCGCGGCTCACGGCGGCCCTCGAGGACGCGGAGCGCTCGGCCGAGGGCCGTCGAATCGAGCTCGAGCCGCTGTCGCGGGCGGAGTCGGAGGGACTGCTGGGGGAACAGTTCGCTGCGCCGCTTCGTGAGACGCTCCTTCGCGAGAGCGAGGGCAATCCGTTCTACCTCGGGGAGCTCGCGGCTGCGGCGCGGCGCGGGGACATCCTGTCGTCCCTGGACTCCGACAACGGCTCCGGCGTGCCCGCGCTGGTGGGCGAGGCGCTGCGCAGCGAGCTCTCCTCGCTGTCGACTGAGGCGACCGACCTTCTAAGGGCTGCGGCGCTGCTCGGTGACCCGTTCGATCCCGAGCTGGCCGCCATCACGGCGGATGCCGCCGAGGCGGACGCCCTCGCGGCGCTCGACGAGTTGCTCGACCATGACCTGCTGCGTGAGACGGAGACACCCGCGCGCTTCCGCTTCCGTCATCCGTTGGTCCGGCGCGCCGTACACGAGACGGCGGGTCGTGGCTGGGCACTCGCCGCACACCGGCGTGCGGCCGCCGCGCTGGCGAAGCGGGGAGTGCCGGCCGCGACCAGGGCCCACCACGTCGAACGCTCGGCCGCCGTCGGGGACGAAGCGGCGATCGCGACGCTGGTCGAGGCCGCCGACCAGATCGCCATACGCGCGCCGGCGAGCGCCGCGCGCTGGTTCGGCGCGGCGTTGCGACTGCTGCCGGAAAGCCCCGCAAGTCATGAGCGCCGGCTCGACCTCCTCGGCCGGCGGGCGGCGATGCTTGGGCTCGCAGGGCGCCTGCGCGAGGCCCGGGAGGCGCTCGGCACCTACCTCGCCGACTCGCCTCGGGCCCGCAGCGACGCTCGGGTCCGGGCCGCGGTGCTGGCCGCGATCCTCGACGAGATGCGCGGCATGCCCGGCGCCAGTCGGGCGCTGCTGATCGAGGAGCTCTCGGCGATCCCCGAGCGGACTTCGGCGGAAGCGGCCGAGCTGATGCGCGAGCTGGCCTTCGCCTGCCTCCTCGAGCGCGATTGGGTCGCCGCTGGCGAGTGGGCTGAGACCTCGCTCGCCGCCGACTGCAGGGGCCTGGTCAGGGTCGGCTCATTGAGCGCCCTCGCGCTCGCCACGATCGGGAGGGGAAGCGTCGACCAGGCGCGCGAGCCGATCTCGCTCGCGGCGTCCGAGTTCGATGCGCTGAGGGACGACGACCTGGCCGCCCACCAGCCCGGCATCGCCATCTGGCTGTGCAGGGCAGAGCTGTGCCTCGAGCGCTTCGCCGATGGGCTGCGCCATCTCGACCGCAGCGTCCAGGTGTCGCGCGCGAGCGGGCAGCGCCACCTGACCGTGCCCCTCCTTTCGATGCAAGCCGAGGCGCTCATGCTGAACGGGCGGCTGGCCAAGGCCGCCGAGTCGGCCGAGGCCGCGACCGACGCCGCGCTCCTGTCGGACAACGAGGTGCTGCTGAGCTGGGCGATGCGGCTGCGCTGCAGCGTCGCGCTACTCAGCGGCGACCTCTATGCCGCGGTCAGCTTCGGCGAGCGCGGCGCGGCGGGCGCCACCGGCAGCCTCCTGTCCGGAGTCCCCGCCGCCCCGTTGGCGGAGGCCCTGCTGGCGATCGGTGAGCCCGCACGCGCGCGCGAGCAGCTGCTCGACTCGGCGGGTGAGCTCACGGTGCCCGCGCTGCCGCCGCTGGAGGCGGGCGTCCTCGAGCTCCTCTGCCGCATCGAGCTCGCACGCGGGCGGACGGAGCAAGCCGACGAGGTCGCCACACGGGCCCACGAGGCGGCCGCTCGAACCGAGCCGCTGCTCGTCCTCCCGCTCGCTCAGGCGAGATCAGCGCGCGCGGCAGTGCTGCTCGAGCGGGGCCAGGCGGCGGAGGCATCCGAGCTGGCGCTCGAGTCGGCCGCTCGCGCCGAGTCGGTGGGCGCCGTGATCCCAGCGGCCCGCGCCCGGATCCTCGCCGGCCGTGCCCTCGCGGGGATCGACCGTCCCCGTGCGACGGCCGAGCTGGAGGCCGCACACTCCGAGCTCGCCCGCCGCGGCGCCGTCCATCTGTGCGACGCGGCAGCCCGCGAACTGCGCGGGCTCGGCCGAGCCGTGCCGCGCGTGGCCCGCGACGGTGACGACTCCGCCGTGGCAGGGCTGACCAAGCGCGAGCTCGAGGTGATCGAACTCGTGGCGACCGGGAGGACGAACCGTGAGATCGCGACCCAGCTGTTCCTAAGCGTGCGCACCGTCGACCGCCACGTCTCACGGATCTTCGACAAGCTCGGCGTGTCCTCACGCGCCGCCGCCGCGAGCGAGTTCGAGCGCGCGCGACAGCGGGCGCCGAGATGACCGCCAGCGCTCGCTCCCAGCTGCCCACGGCCGCTATGCTCGGCCCTCGCACGCGGGCGTAGCTCAGCTGGTTAGAGCGCCGGCCTGTCACGCCGGAGGTCGCGGGTTCGAGTCCCGTCGCTCGCGCTGATACGGGCTGCAAACCTGCGCCTGGCTGTGTCATCGGGGCCGGGATGTGCGGAGCACTATCCCGACCCCTCTTCCTTGCCAGGCTTGGTTTTCGCACTCAACGCGAGCGACGTCGCCGCTCGCGTTCTCAGGAGTCCCTGCTACGGCGGGGCCCACCCGGACCGAGGTCGGTTTGTGGCGATGACTTGATTGACCTCAACCGGTCTCATGTCCAGGCGGCCCGACTATCACTGTCGGGCCCAACACGACAACACGGGGAGGCTTCATGAATTGGACCCTCGAAGTGGTCGTGGTCCCGGTATCCGACGTGGACCGTGCTAAGGCCTTCTACGCGGAGCAACTCCGTTTCAACGTGGACCACGACGTCGAGGTCATGGAGGGGAATCGCGTCGTTCAGCTCACGCCTCCCGGGTCTGGCTGTTCGATCGTCGTCCGTGAGGGGACTGCCGCGGACATGCCTCCGGGGTCGCTTAGGGGTTTGCAGCTGGTCGTGTCCGACATCTACGCGGCGCGTGCTCAGCTCGCTCAGCGAGGAGTTGAGGTCAGCGAGATCGAGGTCATGGGCGAGAATCCCACCCGTCAGCCAGACTCGCTCGACAACGTCGGGTTCGTCTTCTTCAGCGATCCGGACGGCAACGGGTGGGCTGTGCAGCAGATATCTGCCCGCGGCTAGTCGAAACGCCACAACGATCGCCGAGCCTCTCCCAAGCCACGTCGCGAGTCAACCCAAGTGGGCGCGCTGCCACCTCACTCAACCGATCGCGTTAATGTCGGCGCGTCCTGTGGATGTCACAGAAGGAGGAGTGAGCAGTGCCGAGCGTTTCGCACTTTGAGATCCCGGCCGACGACGTCGAGCGCGCGAAGGCGTTCTATGCCGACACGTTCGGCTTCGCGATCAACACGATTCCGGACATGAACTACACGATGGTCGTGACAGGCCCCACCGGCGAGGACGGCCGGCCGACGGAGCCGGGTCACATCAACGGCGGGATGTTCGCCCGCGAGGGCAACTTCGCCAACTTCCGCGGTCCGATCATCACGATCGTCGTCGATGACGTCGAGACAGCGCTCGCCGATGTGAAGTCGCACGGCGGCGAGCAGCTCGGCGAGACGTTCGAGGTTGGCGGGATGGGCGTCGCCGGCTACTTCACCGACCCGGAGGGCAACGTCCTGGGGCTCTGGCAGTCCGCGGAGTGAAGTCGCTGGGTCCTTCGTGACCTTCACGCAACCGGCTCAGGCCCCCCGAACAAGTGGCCCACGTCGCTTTGCTTGTTGCCGCGACGATGACCACGGCTAAGCGACGACGAACGTGTAGTCGCGTTCGATCCGCCCGTCCGCGGCGAGGACCAGGAAGTTGAGCCCGACTGCAAACAGCTCGTCGTCCTTGGCGACCGCCTCCCAATGGAACTTGACGACGTCGCCGAGTCGCTCGGCGTCGTCGCGGCCACGGAAGCTGAGCCCCTCGGAGCCGACCCAGTGCTCGTACGCGCTTGTCACGCGAGCCTCTATCTCGTCGTATCCCGTTGCCTCGAGGCTCGACCTCAGGCCGATTCCGGGTTGCGCCGCGATCTCGCGGATCTCCTGCGGCGGCTGGAGGATGTGTCTCCCGTCCTCCGTCCAGAGCTCGGCGATCATCCGCCGGCGCTGGTCCGCATCGGGCTCGTTCCAGAGCGCCATGTACTTCTCCGCCAATTCGGCTGCCTGTGTCTCGGCCATCGGTTACCTCCGTGGATTGTCTGGTTGCTTCGCGTTCAACGGTCCCGGAGGCAGGGCCGCGCGTCGATTACCTCTCGTGTAACGCGGGCGCTAACTTCCCCCGCGTGGTCGTCCAGACCGAGCATGAGCCCCAGACCGCGGGCGAGCTGATCCGCTTCTGGCGCACGCGGCGCGGCCTCAGCCAGCTCGAGCTGTCCTTGGACGCGAACGTCTCGACCAAGCACTTGAGCTTCGTCGAGACCGGCCGGTCGACCCCGAGTCGCCAGCTTCTCGTCCACCTGGCCCAGCACCTCGATCTGCCGATCGCAGAGCGCAATCGACTGCTGCTCGCGGGCGGCTTCGCGCCTCCCTATCTGGAGCTGCCCTACGACGGGGAGGTGATGCAACCGCTTCGGGAGTCGCTCGAGCGGCTGCTCGAGGCGCACGAGCCGAACCCGGCGTTGATCGTCGACGGGCTCTGGAACTTGATCGAGTCCAATCGGGCCGCGTCGCTGCTCTGGGACGGGGTCGACCCGCAGCTCCTCGAGCCACCGATCAACCTGCTCCGCCTCGGCGTTCACCCGGGCGGCCTCCCCCGGATCTCGTCGATGACCGCCGCGTGCAACGCGCCGCTGATTCACCGGCTGAAGCGAAGGAGCCGCGAGGACGCCGACCCCGCCCTCGCCAAGCTCATCGAGGAGGTCGAGTCCTACCTCCCCGACGAGCCGCCGGCCGGCCTGGCCACCCAGCCGGTGGTCTCGCTGAGGCTGCAGACCCCCCTCGGAGAGGTCGAGCTGTTCACGGTCATCGCCACCCTAGGAGCCCCGCTCGACGTCACGGCCGCGAACCTCGCGATCGAGACCTTTCTGCCGATGGACCCCGAGAGCGCGGCCCGGCTCGCCGAGCTCAGCTCTCGTCCGCTACCGATCCTGTAGCGCCTCGATCCCGCCGCGGAGGAAGACGGTGGCGTCGTCCAGCACTGCGAGTGCGTCGGTCTTGGCGGTGCGCTGCTCGGCGCTGTCGCGAACGGTTCCCTCGAGTGAGGACAGTGCCGCCATTCCCGCTGCGGTCACCAGTCGCGGCCGCAACGCATCGGGCGGCTCATCGAGGTCGTTGGCGACCGCTTCGTGCAGCAGCTCCTCGATGCGTGCCTTGATGCCTACCTCGAAGTTGGCGAGCCCCTCGTCCTCGCGGCACAGGCGCTTGCGGAGGAGCGCCTCATCCTCCTCGTCCATCCACTTGTCGAACTGCGCGTCGATCCAGCGTCGCAGCGCGTCGAAGGCCGTCTCGCCCGGCACGCGGTCGCGGAGCGCGCCCTCGAGGGCCTCCATGTCGCGGTCGACGTTGTGGAAGACGACCGCCTCCTTGGACGGGAAGTAGGCGAAGAAAGTGCGCGGCGCGACGTCCGCGGCGGCCGCGATGTCGGCAATCGTCGTGGCGTGATAGCCGCGCTCGGCGAAGAGGCGCATCGCCGCTTCGATGATCTGCTCGCGGGTGCGCTGCTTCTTTCGCTCCCGAAGTCCCTCCGACACGCGTCAATCTTACCAATGAAACGTGCAGCTCATGCAACTGCACAGCTAAGGCAAATATGCAGTAGTTGCAAAAACGCAGCGAATGTGCTTCCCTTGCGGGCATGGCACATCTCCTCGGAAGCATTGCCGCCTGGGCGGCGGGACACTGGAAGCGGTCACTGGCGATCGCGGCGACGCTGTTCGTCGCAGTCGGCGTTGCCGCTGGCACCGCCGGCGGCTCGTTTGTCGACGACTTCGCGACCCCCGGCACGGAATCGCAGAGCGCGACCGACCTGCTGACCGAGCGCTTCCCGGCGGCGTCGGGCGATACCGCGAACGTCGTGTTCGCGGTCGACGCGGGCACACTGCGCGAGCCCGAGTCGCGGGCCGCGATCGAGCGCACGGTCGAGGAGATCCGGGCGCAGCCACACGTAACGGGCGCCCCCGATCCGTTCGCCAGGAACAGCGGCCAGCTCTCAGAGGATGGGCGGATCGCTTACGTGCCCGTCCAGTACGACGACACCGCGTCCGCGCTCGGCAAGCAGCCGGGCGAGCGGCTCGCGCAGGCTTCCGAGATCGGCGAGCGCGCCGGTCTCGAAGTGTCGCGCAACGGCGCGATCGTGGACCAGGCCGAGCAGACCACCGCCCCGGTCGGAGAGCTGATCGGCGTAGCGGTGGCGATCATCGTGCTGACGCTCGTGTTCCGCTCGGTGGCGGCCATGGCGCTCACGCTCATCTCGTCGCTGATCGCCCTGGCGGGCGGCCTGCTGATACTCCAGTTCGCCAGCGCGTTCGCGGACTTCCCCAGCTTCGCGCCGACGCTCGGCGTCATGCTCGGGCTCGGCGCCGGGATCGACTACGCGCTGCTGATAGTCGGCCGCTACCGAGAACAGCTGGCGAGCGGCGACAGCGTCGGGCACGCCGCGCGTGTAGCGAACGCCACCGCCGGCACGTCGGTGGTGGCCGCGGGAGCGATCGTCGTAGTGGCGATCGCCGGTCTGCTGGCCACCGGCATCCCGTTCGTCGGCCGGATGGGGATCGGCTCCGCGATCATCATCGCGATGGTCGCCGTGGGCGCGGTCACCGTGCTGCCGACACTGATGGGCGCGTTCGCCCGCCGGCTGCGGCCCAAGCGACCCGAGCACGTGCAGCCCTCGCCACGCTTCGCGCGCTGGGCCGGGCTCATCACACGCCGGCCACTCGCGGCCATCATCGCGGGCGGGCTTGTGCTCGTCCTGCTCGCGGTGCCGTTCGCCTCGCTGCGCCTTGGCCAACCCGACGACGGCAATGACAGTGCCGGTTCGACCACTCGCGTCGCATACGATCGGCTCGCCGAGGGCTTCGGCGCCGGTTTCAACGGCCCGCTCGTGCTGGCCGCCACCACGCCCGCCGACGGCTCAGGCAAGCCCACCCTGAACCGCGTCCAGCAGGCCGTGGCGCAGGACCCCGATGTGGCCGTCGTCTCCAGACCGCAGCCGTCGCCGAAGGGCGATGCAGCGGTCCTGACGGTGATCCCCAAGAGCTCGCCCCAGGATGAGCGCACCAGCGAGCTCGTCGAGCGGCTGCGCGCCGACGTGCTGCCCGACGCCACGCGCGGCTCGCAGGTCGCCGTCTACGTCGGCGGCGCGACGGCGACGCTGCAGGACCTCGCCGACAAGATCGCAAGCCGGTTGCCGATCTTCATCGCGATGGTCGTCGGCCTCAGCGTGCTGCTGCTGATGGCGGTGTTCCGCTCGCTTTGGGTACCGCTCGTATCGGCCGCGTTCAACCTTCTCTCGATCGCCGCCGCGTACGGCGTGGTGGTACTCGTCTTCCAGGACGGCGTCGGCTCCAGCCTGCTCGGCGTGGACGGCGAGGTCCCGATCGTGTCCTTCGTCCCCCTGTTCATGTTCGCGATCTTGTTTGGCCTCTCGATGGACTACAACGTCTTCCTCCAGTCGCGCATCCGCGAGGAGTACATGCTTGGCGCGCGGCCGGACCAGAGCGTCGTGCGGGCGATGGCGCGCGTGGGCAGGATCATCCTCGCGGCCGGCGTGATCATGACCAGTGTCTTCCTCGGCTTCGTGTCCGATCCCGACGTGGTCGTCAAGACGATCGGCCTCGGCCTCGCCGCCGCCATCCTGATCGACGTCCTGATCGTGCGCATGGTCGTCGCCCCGGCGGTGATGACGCTGCTCGGCGACCGCGCGTGGACGCTGCCCGCATGGCTCGACCGTGTGCTCCCGAGGATCTCACTCGAGGGCGACCTCCAGGACGAGAACCGCGAGCCGGAGCCGACCGGCGGCGACCCCAGGCCGGCCGCTCCGGGCCGCGCAGCGGAGGGCGTCGGATACTCCTGACTTTCTAGGTTGCGTATCGGGCGGCCAGGCGCACGTCTCGTCAGTTGTCGACGACCGCGACGGCCTCGACCTCGATCAGGAACTCAGGCCTGGACAGGGCCTCGACCCCGACCAGCGTGTCCGCGGGCTTGTGATCACCGAACAGCGCCGCCCGGGCCTCGTCGATCACCGGCAGCTGCTCACGGCTGTAGTTGACGACGAAGATCGTGATCTTGGTCACCTGTTCGGGCCGGGCGGCGGCGGCCGCGAGCGCGCGGCCGAGGTTGGCGAACACCTGGTGTGCCTGAGCCGCGAGGTCGGCGGCACCGACGAGGTTGCCCCACTCATCCTCCGGTTCCTGGCCGGCGACGAACACCAGCCTGGTTCCGGTTGCGACCACGACGTGCGTGTACGCCTCGGGAGTGGGCAGGCCGTCAGGGTTGATCAGTTCGAGCGTCACGCTCACACCGGCTCGGTCCACACGAGCGCCGAGCCGTCCAGCACGACCGTGCCCTCCTGGTTCGTGATCGTCGTCCGTAGCTTCGTGAGCGGTTTGTCCTCACGCGCCTCGAGCACTTCGACCTCGGCGGTGATCTCGTCGCCCGGCCGGACCGGCGCCTTGAAGTCCCACTCCACGTGCAGGAAGACACTGCCGGGGCCCGGCAGGTCCTCCGCCACGACCGCATTCAGGAGTCCCGAAGTCACGCCGCCTTGCACGATGATCCCGCCGAAGCGCGAGTCCGTGGCCGCCCGCTCGTCGTAGTGGAGCGGGTTGCGGTCACCCGTGAGCTCCGTGAAGAGCTCGATGTCCTGATCACGAACCGTGCGGGTTCTGGCGGCCTTCTCACCTACCTGGCGCGGCGACATCCGTGCAGCGTATGGGCCGGCTCGCCAGAAGTCCCCAAAGCTTGACGAACTGCTCGTGGCCGGTGCTAGGCGTTCGACTGCGAAAGCAGCCAGAGCGCGAGGCTCGTGAAGCCGACCATCACGGCGAGCATCCAGTACTGAGAGCGCACCGCCTGCTTGGGTTCGTCGTAAAGCGCGAGCGCGCGATCGTGCGCGAGCACGAGGGCCGCCACGTGGCCGATCACGACGAAAGCCACCTGGAAGTACCAGGTCGCCTCGCCGCCGATGATCGTGTAGTCGATCTGGCTGTCGGCGGTGCCGAAGATGTCGCTGCCGTCGCCGAGTGGATCGGACACCAGGTAGGCCATCGCCTGGCCCTGGAAGAGCAGCAGCGTGAAGTAGTGCGCCGACACGTACGCGAGCGCGATCGGCACGAGTGAGTGCACGAACTCGTTCGCGAGCCGTCCCGCGCCGAAGCCGCCACCCACACTGCGCGCCCCGAGCACGCCCAGCCTGTAGAAGCAGAAGACCAGCACGACCGCGAGGATCAGGCCAATCAGGAACGCCAGCTCCAGTGAGTGCTGTGGGCTCAACCCGAGATCCTGGAAGAACTGGGCGAGGTCCGGCGAGATGTCCGTCCACGGCTGCGCCTCGGAGGCGCCGTCGAAGGTCACCGAGCCGATCATCACCGCCAGCAGCGGCACCGTCCCCGCTGCCTGCGGCAGCTCGGCAAGCCCCGACAGCGGCTTGCGGACGCCCAGGTCGCGCCCGCGCGTCTCGAACACCGAGATGCGCGAGAACAGGTTGAAGTAGACCGAGAACGCCTCGCCGCGGTCGGACCAGGCCTCGACGCCGTAGAGCGCCATCGCAATGAACGTCAGCGCCGAGTAGATGAGAACGGCGATCGCCAGGTTCTCAGGCCGATCGCCGTTCGAGGCGACGAGCTCGATCGCGGCAAAGGCGAAGATGCCGGCCGCGGCAGGCCAGCGGCCGAGCTTCTCGGGGTACGCGAGCGGTGCAGGAAGGTCGCCGCGCGCTGCCGTCCTTGCGAGGAAGGCCACCCCACGCCCGATGGCGCGCCACGGGTTGAAGGCCCGGAACACGTCGCCCAGCAGCACGCTCGCGGGCACGAAGCCGAGCCAGAAGATCACGTAGATGAACGTGGGAGCGAAGTTCGCGGTCGAGCTCTGCACACCCTCGAAGCCGGTGTAGACGACGACCCCGAGCAGGAAGATCCCGATCGCGCCGCAGAGGATCTCGACGACCCGGCTGGTGACCGCCCGGCCGATCCAGCGCGGCAACGCCCGCCAACCCTCGTCCTCGAGCTTCGGTTCGGGCCAGAGGATCGCCAGCGCCACGAACGAGACGACGAGCACCATCGCCGCGGCCCAGCCAAAGAGCCATTCCGGGATCGGGAGATCGGATCGGGCTACAAGCCCGTGGGCGATCTGGATCACGGGCGGATCAGGAGGGGTTCACCACCAGCCGCGCGACGAGCGGCTCGAGACCGGCGTCCTCGGCGGTGTGGCTCTCCAACTCAAAAACTCCCTCGAGATCGGCGATGAAGACAAAGCGCGCCGGTGCGCCGGGTGCGGCCTCCTTCGTGAGGTCGTAACCGTGGAGGTGGATCTCGTCAGGGGCGTCGGCAGCGACGACGATCCGAACGGGCTCGCCCTGGACGGCGTCGATCGACGGTGGCCCGCCCACGACCTGGCCCCCCCGGATCCGGACCCGCGTCACCTCCGGCTCCGGCTCTGGCGGCGTGGTCTCCGTCTGGGTCTCGACGTCGGTTTCGGTCTCGACCTCGGTCTGGGTCTCGACCTCCGTCTGCGTCGTCGTCTGCGCCGCCTGGTTACCGTCGTCCTCGTCGTCCCCGCCAGGATTCGCGATCACGAAGGCGATTACGGCCACGGCAACGGCCGCGACGACCAACAGGATTCGCTGGTTCCTGGACATCGCGCGGCGGAAGTATGGCAATGCGTGTTGCCCATGCCCTGGCCCCTGGGGCGGCGCACGGTGCCGCCAGCGCGAAGCGGCAGCCTGGCGGTACGAGAGCGGCCTAGACGGCGCCGGTCGTTTGCAGCACGAGGCCCGCGATTCCGGAGCCGAGCACGACGGCCACGACGGTGAGCTTGCCGTGCCAGCGGTTGAGGGCGAGGAAGGCCGCCAGAGCGAGCACGGCGGCAGGCGCGTCGACGATGCTGGTGTCGAGGATTTGGACTGTGACGGCTGCGATCAGCCCGATGACGGCGGCGGCCACGCCGAGCAGGAATGGCCGGATGCGCGGGTTTTCGGCGATCGCCACGAGCCAGCGGTGGAAGAAGATCGGAAGTACGAAGGCGGGCAGGAAGATCCCGAGCGTCATCGCGAGCCCGCCGCCGAGCCCGCCGGCGAGGTAGCCCACAAAGGTGGAGAAGATGATCAGCGGCGCAGGCAGTACGCCGCTCATCGCGAGTCCGTCGACGAACTCGGCTTCGGTGAGCCAGTGCTGGCCGTCGACGGCCGCGTCGTGCAGGTACGGGATCACCGTGAACGCTCCGCCGAAGGTCACAAGCCCCGCCTTCAGGCCCTCCCAGAAGATTTCCGCGGTCAACGAGAACGTCAGCGCACCGGTCGTCGCCGCAATGATCACGGCCAGGCTGAGGGTGAGCGAGTGCGCCTGCCGCGTCCAGCGCGAGGCGTTCGTCCACAGCTCGTAGGCAAGACCGGCGCCCAGCAGGACGAGGGCGAAGTTCGCGGAGGCGAAGACCGTGAGCGCGAACGCCGCCGCGGCCAGCACTGCCAGTGGCACGTCCGTGATGAACGAGCGGCTCAGCCGGACCAGCGCTCGGGCGACGACCGCGCCCACCGCAGCCGTCAGCCCATAGAACAGCTCGTCGAGATGGTCGGCCAAGTCCGCCTCTACGTAGACGACCGACAGCGCGAGCATCAGCAGGAAGCCGGGCAGCATGAACCCCAGCCCAGCTAGGAAGCCGCCGAGCTTGCCGCCCCTCCTGCGCCCGAAATACACGCAGAGCTCATGCGCCTCGGGACCGGGCAGCACCTGGTAGACGGCGAGGGTCTTCTTGAACGTCTCCTCGCCGACCCAGCGCTCCTCGTCGACGCACTCGCGCTTGATCATCGCGATCTGCGCCGCGGGGCCGCCCCACGCGAGCGCCCCAAACTTCAGGAAGCGCAAGAAGATTGCGAGCGGCGGATCGCACGCCGCGTGCCTGACCTCGTTTCCATGGGGCGCTACCTCGGATCGCACCGAAGCGCGGCAGTCTGCCTTATCGCGGGCGACCCTCGCGGCGCCCGACCAACCCGGTTAGTCAACGGTGACCGCTCGTCCGCGGCGTCCGGCTCGCCTAGAGCGCGGAGCGGACGGCTTCGGCGGGGAGGTCCTCCTCCACCGCCTCTGCCGGGCGGTCGAGCGCGGGGATGCCGGCCCGCTCGTCGCGGCGCTCCGGATCGAAGCGGTAGCCGACACCGAAATGCGTGTGGATGTAGCTCCAGCTCGGCGACGCCTTCTCGAGCTTCTGGCGCACCTTGCGGATGAAGACGTCGACCGATCGGTCACCGTGAGCCATCGCGTAGCCCCAGACCGCCTGGTAGATCTCCTCGCGCTGGAGGACCTTGCCCTCGGCCTGGGCCAGCAGCTGAAGGACCTCGAACTCGCGGCGCGTCAGGTCGACGCTCTGCCCCCGCGAGAACGCCTGGAACTGATCGGCGCGGATTTCGAGGTCGCCGGCCACGAGCGGGCCGCTCTCGACCCGCGCCGAGGCGCGCTTGCGCCGGCGCACGACCGCCTCCACCCGCGCGAGGACCTCCTCGGGGTGGCAGGGCTTCGTGACCCAGTCGTCGGCGCCCAGACGCAGCCCGCGTACTCGCTGCGAGACGCTCGAGCGCCCGGTACAGACGACGATGCCGAGGCCGGGCAGCGCCTCTGCGACGCGCTGGAGGAAGTCCCACGCCCCCGCGCCGAGCAGGCCGAGGTCCACCACGAGGGCGTTGACGCGCATCGCCACGAACTCCTCCGTGCGCGGAGGCGCTTCGAGGCGCCGGTACTGCCAGCCGAGATCACCCGCTCTTTTGACCAGAACGCGGACGAATCCCGAATCCGAGTCAAGGATTGCGAGACGGAGCTCCGACATCCGGCGAGGAGTCTACCCGTAGCGTCAGCGGAGAGAACGAATGATTTACAGCTTTTTCACAGGCCGACAACGGCGCGATAACTGAGATTCCGCATATAGCTGGAACAGTCGCCGGGCCATGGAGGCCGCCACGAACCGCGAGAGCTATCAGATCGGGGCGCTTGAGATCCGCCCCTCCGAGTTCATGGCGCTCCTCGACGGCCGGCGCCTCGAGTTGACCGTGCGCGAGCTCGAGCTCCTGACCGCTCTGGCAGAGCGCCATGACCGCATCGTCAGCCGTGAGGAGCTGTACCGCGTCGTCTGGGGGGAGCCCTACCGCAAGTCGGACCGCTCGGTGGACGTGTACGTCGGCAAGCTGCGCCATAAATTGGAACAGGCGCGGCCCGGCCGGCGGCTCATCCACACGCATTTCGGCTTCGGTTACCGGCTCTCCTCGGAGTGACGCCCGTCTTTCACACGTTTTTCACAAGACGGGCACAAGCCGATAACAGACTCCTCGCGGGTCATTGAGAGTGTCGCGCCCTCAATGTTCCGAGACAAGGAGAAGAACCGCATGAGGAAGCTCCTCGTGTTCGCCGTCTGCGGCGCGCTCGCCCTGGGGGCAGCCGCCTGCGGTGATGACGACGACGACAGTGGAGGCAACGGGGGCGGCGGAGGCGGCGGTGACCTCTCCGGCACCATCCGCATCGACGGATCGAGCACGGTCGCGCCGTTCGCACAGGCCGCGGCCGAGGAGTTCTCGGCGACCAACCCGGGCGTCCGGGTGACCGTCGGAACGTCCGGAACCGGCGGCGGCTTCGAGAAGTTCTGCGCCGGCGAGACCGACATCTCAGATGCCTCGCGCCCGATCGAGGAAGACGAGATCGAGGTCTGCGAGAAGAACAACATCCAGTACACCGAGGTACAAGTGGCGAACGACGGCATCGCCGTCACCACCAACCCCGACCTCAAGGTCGACTGCATGACGACCGCGCAGCTGAAGGAGCTCTGGAACAAGGGCTCGAAGGTCACGAAGCTGAGTCAGATCGACCCGAGCCTCCCGGACACGACGCTCAAGCTGTTCGGGCCCGGCACCGACTCGGGCACGTTCGACTTCTTCACCGAGCAGATCAACGGTGAGGAGGGTGTCTCGCGCACCGACTATCAGCCCTCCGAGGACGACAACGTGCTCGTCCAGGGCGTCGAGGGCGAGGCCGGCGGCCTCGGCTACTTCGGCTTCTCCTACTACGAGCAGAACCAGGACAAGCTGAACCTGGTCGGCGTCGGGGAGAGCGCGAACAACTGCGTCAAGCCGGACTCGGAGAACATCCAGAGCGGCGAGTACAAGCCGCTCTCGCGCCCGCTGCTGATGTATCCGAGCGCCAAGGCCATGAAGAAGCCCGAGGTCAAGGCGTTCATGGACTACGTGGTCCAGAACTACGACTCGATCGCCGAGGCGTCGCAGATCGTGCCCATGAGCCAGCAGCAGGCCTCGAAGGCGCAGAGCGCAGTCGGGAGCTAGGTGGCAGCTCGCAGCACAGCGGCTGCTGAGGGCCGCGCGGAGGCACCCGTCCTCCGCGCGCCCCGGCGCCGCTGGGGTGAGGACCTCATCAAGGGGTTCCTCATGCTGGCGGCGCTGATCTCGATCCTCACAACCACGGGGATCGTTCTCTCGCTCCTCACGGAGACGATTCGGTTCTTCGAGGAGGTGCCGGTCGGGGACTACCTGTTCGGCACCGACTGGTCGCCTCTGTTCGAGCCAGCCTCGTTCGGTGTACTGCCGATCGTGCTCGGCACGATGGTCATCAGCCTGATCGGCATGCTCGTGGCCATCCCGCTTGGCCTCGCCGCGGCCATCTACCTCGCCGAGTACGCCCGGCCCGCGGTCCGCAAGACGATCAAGCCGATCCTCGAGCTGCTCGCGGGCGTCCCGACGATCGTCTTCGGCTACTTCGCGCTCACCTTCTTCACCCCCGAGATCCTGCGCGCGATCTTCGGGGAGGGCAACGTGGGCGTCTTCAACGCCCTATCAGCCGGCATCATCATCGGCTTCCTGATCGTGCCGACGATCGCCTCGATCTCCGAGGACTCGATGTCGGCGGTGCCGCAGTCGCTACGCGAGGGCTCCTTCGGGCTCGGTGCCTCGAAGCTCCAGACGACCATGCGGGTGGTCTTCCCCGCGGCGCTGTCGGGCATCGTGGCCTCGATCGTGCTCGGCTTCTCGCGGGCGGTGGGCGAGACGATGGTTGTGGTGATCGCGGCCGGGCTTCAGCCCCAGTGGGGCCTGGACATCTTCCAGTCGATGGAAACCATGACCACCTTCATCGCCTCCACCGCCAAGGGCGACGTGTCCACCGGCAGCATCGCCTACAAGACTCTGTTCGCGGTCGGCACGACCCTGTTCGTGATCACGCTGATCATGAACATGATCTCGATCCGCTTCGTTCGCAAGTACAGGCAGGTGTACGAATGAGCAGGGAGATGGAGACGCTCGCGTCGGCGCAGGCGATCGGCAGAGCGCCAGGGGCGACCCGCACGAAGAACACCGGCTTCCAGATCGGCCTCATCGCGTGCGTCGGCATCTCGGTGCTGCTGCTCGGCGTCCTGCTGGTCGACGTGGTCGCCGACGGCGCCGGCAACCTGACCTGGGACTTCATCACCAGCTTCTCGTCGATCAACGCCGACCAGTCCGGCATCCAGGCCGCGTTCTGGGGAACGATCTGGCTGATGGGCGTCTGCGCCGCCTTCATCATCCCTGTGGGCGTGGCGACCGCGATCTACCTCGAGGAGTACGCGGACGCGAACCGCTGGTACAACCGCCTGATCGAGCTGAACATCCAGAACCTGGCCGCCGTGCCGTCGATCGTCTACGGCATCCTCGGGCTGGCCTTCCTGGTGCGAGGCCCGCTCTCGCTCGGCCCGGTGGTGCTGGCCGGCGGCCTCACACTCGGGCTACTGGTGCTGCCGGTCGTGATCATCGCCGCGCGCGAGGCGATCCGCGCAGTGCCGCCCTCGATCCGCGAGGGCTCGATGGCCCTCGGCGCGACCCAATGGCAGACGATCTGGCGCCAGGTCCTCCCGGCTGCGATCCCGGGGATCGCCACCGGCGTGATCCTGGCCCTGGCCCGGGCCATCGGCGAGACGGCTCCACTGATCGTCGTCGGCGCGGCGACGTTCATCGCATTCAATCCCGAGGGCCTCGACTCGTTCTTCACAGCCATGCCGATCCAGATCTTCGACTGGATCACACGGCCCTCCAACGACGTCAACGACTACCGACCGCTCGCCGCGGCCGGCATCCTCCTGCTCATGATCATGCTCGTGTTCATGAACAGCGTTGCGATCTGGCTGCGAAATCGTTACGAGCAGAAGTGGTGAGGTGATCTAGAGTGGCAGAGCGCATGACTGAGCCCCAGGACAGGCCACAGACCGAGAACGCCGAAGCCACGGACGCAAGCCAGCCGGCCGAGGAACAGGAGCAGCGCGGTCTCACCCAGAAGATCGAGGTTCGCTCCCCGCACGGAGAAAGCACCTCACCGGCCGTCGAGGGCATCCCGGCCAAGGAGAAGAAGCCGCGCGAGGCGATCTTCGCGCTGCACGACGTGATGGTCTCGTACAACAAGAAGCCCGCCGTCAGGAACGTCTCGTTCGACATCGGCAAGAACGAGATCACCGCGCTGATCGGCCCCTCGGGCTGCGGCAAGTCGACGCTGATCCGCTGCCTCAACCGCATGAACGACCTGATCCCCGGTGCCACCGTGGACGGCGAGGTCCTCTATCACGGTCAGAACATGTACGCGCCACAGGTCGACGCCGTCGAGGTACGCAAGCGCATCGGCATGGTCTTCCAGAAGCCGAACCCGTTCCCCAAGTCGATCTACGACAACATCGCTTTCGGCCCCAGGGTCCTTGGCATGAAGGGGAACATGGACGAGACGGTCGAGCGCGCTTTGACCCATGCGGCGCTCTGGGACGAGGTCAAGGACCGGCTCAAGACGAACGCCTTCGGGATGTCGGGCGGCCAGCAGCAGCGGCTATGCATCGCCCGCTGCCTCGCGGTCGAGCCCGACGTGATCCTGATGGACGAGCCCTGCTCGGCGCTCGATCCGATCTCGACGGGCAAGATCGAGGACCTGATGCTCGCGCTGAAGGACGAGTACTCGATCGTGATCGTCACCCACAACATGCAGCAGGCGGCGCGCGTCTCGGACAAGACTGCGTTCTTCACGGTCGAGCTCAGCGACGACGATCACCGCACCGGACGCGTCGTCGAGTTCGACGACACCGACAAGATCTTCACCAACCCGGAGGATCCGCGCACGGAGGCATACGTCACCGGCAAGGTCGGCTAGGGCAGGTAGCGTGTCGGATACGACCCGCGTTCAGTTCCAAGAAGAGCTCGCTCAACTCGAAAGGCAGGCGATGGGCGCGTTGCCGATGGTGGTGACGGCCCTCGACCGCGCGCTTGAGACCGTCCAGCACCAGGACGTCGAGCTCGCGAGCATGGTGATCGCCGACGACGACCGCATCGACGGCCGCTATCTCGAGGTGCACCAGGGGGTGCTCTCACTGCTCGCGCTCCAGGCGCCGGTGGCGACCGACCTGCGCGTCGTCGCCGCGCTGCTTCACATCATCAAGCACATCGAGCGCATGGGCGACCAGTGCGTGAACATGGCGAAGCTCGTGCCGCTCGCCGGCCACGAGCCCCCGGCGGACCCCGAGATCCTCGACCTGATCGCCCGTATGGGCGCGCAGGCCCGCCAGCAGGTCATCCAGTGCGGCCAGGCCTTCGAGCGCCGCGACGTGGCGATGGCGCGGGACCTCGTCTGCCAGGACGACCACATCGACAAGTTGAACCGGCAGGTCTTCCACCGCGCGCTTGAGATCGGCGACGACCCCGATCAGCGCGAGTGGGGCATGCACATGATGCTCGTGGCGCGTTGCATCGAGCGCGTGGGCGACAACGCGGTCGACATCGGCGAGCAGACGGCCTTCGTGGTCACAGGCCTGTTCCGCGAGTTCGAGGATGCCTCCCATCCGGAGCTCGCCCCTCCCAGCGGTTGATCTGCGCCTGCATAGACATCGGGAGCAACACCACGCGGCTGCTCGTTGCCGACGCCGACGAGGGCGCGCTGCGGGAGCTCGTGACCCAGCGCGCGTTCACGCGCATCGGGAAGAGCATCCGCACCGGCGGCGAGATACCTCGGGAGAAGATCGACGAGACCGCCGAGGTGGTGCGAACGCAGGTGGCCGTGGCAAGAGAGGTGGGCGCGGAGCACATCGTCGCCGTGGCCACCGCCGCGATCCGAACCGCACCCAATCGGGACGAGCTTGTCGAGGCGGTCGAGGAGGCAGGCGGCACCGAGCTGTCGGTGCTGACGGGCGAGGAGGAGGCGCGACTGTCGTTCGTGGGCGCCACGCGCACCCTGCTGCGCCCGGTGGAGGGCACGGTCGCCGTCATCGACGTTGGAGGCGGCTCCAGCGAGATCGCAATCGGCGAGCCCGACGGGCGCATGGAGTGGTCCGAGTCCTTCCGAATCGGGTCGGGCTTCCTCGCGGACTCATATCTGCGCTCTGATCCGCCTTCGGTCGACGAGCTCGAGAAGATGCGGCGCCACATCGCGGGGACGTTCGAGGGGCTCGAGCCGCCGTCTGCGCAGCACGCCGTCGCCGTTGGCGGCACGGCGACCTCGCTGCGCCGGCTCGTCGGCGCCGAGCTCGCACACGACACGCTCGAGCGCGGGATCCGGGTGCTGTCGCTGACGCCGATTGCGGAGGTCGCGCGTCGCTTCGAGCTCGACACGGAGCGCGTGCGCCTCCTGCCCGCCGGCATCCTCGTCCTCGAGGCCATCTCAGACCTCCTACAGCTCCCGCTGCGGATCGCTCGCGGCGGCCTGCGCGAGGGAGTACTGCTCGAGCTGGTCGAGGGGCGCCAGCTTGCCTAGTGACCGATCCGCTTGATCTCGGCGGGGCGCATGAGCACGCGCAGCTCGCCCCCGTCGATCGCCGCCAGGCCGCCCTTCTTGAAGTCGATGTCGCCGCCCGTGAGGTCGCGCACGGCATTCGAGAAGTCGGGTTCGTGTCCCACCAGCAGGACTACCTCGCCCGCCCCGGCGGCGAGCTCGATCGGGTCGAAGCGGCCACCCGCGAGCCGCGGCTCGTCCTGCGGCGCGACCCCGAGGGGCTCGCAGGCAAGCGTCGCGGTGTCGGCCGCGCGCTTCTTCGGGCTCGTGAGACAGGCCTCGATCTTCACGCCGAGCTCCTTCAGCGCGGCCCCGGCGGCGCTGGCCTGGCGACGGCCTTTGTCGGTCAGCGGACGCTCCGCGTCGGGCGAGCCCTGCTCGGCATCCCCGTGTCGCAACAACCAAATCACGACGAAGCACCATAATCGAGGCCTGTGGAAGCCGTAACCGTCCCATCCGAAGCGCCCTCGCTCGATTCACCCGAGCTCTACAACAACCGAGAGCTGTCCTGGCTCCAGTTCAACGAGCGGGTGTTGGAGCTGGCAGAGGACGAGCGCACGCCGCTGCTTGAGCGCGTGAAGTTCTGCGCCATCTACGCCTCCAACCTGGACGAGTTCTTCATGGTGCGGGTGGCCGGCCTGCACGACCAGGTCGACGCGGGCATCGACGCCCGCGGGGTCGATGGCCTCTCCCCGAGCGAGACGATCGAGCGGATCGGCGTGCGCACCCGCGAGCTCGGCGCCCGCCACTCGCACGTCTGGGACGAGGTACTCAGTCCTGCACTCGCCGAGCAGGGCATCCGCGTGGTCGACTGCGCCCGCTGCAATCCGGAGGAGCTGCAGGCGATCGACCGCATCTTCGCCGAGCAGATCTTCCCGGTGCTGACACCGCTGGCGGTCGGCCCCGGACGGCCTTTCCCCTACATCTCGAATCTCTCGCTGTCGCTGGCAGTGTGGCTCCGGGATCCGGTCTCGCGGGCCGAGACGTTCGCGCGCGTGAAGGTGCCGAAGGAGGTGCTGCCCCGCTTCGTGGCGATCGGCGACAGCATGTTCGTCCCGCTCGAGACCATCATCGCCCGCCACCTCGACTCGCTCTTTCCGGGCATGGAGATCCTCCGCCACGACTACTTCCGCGTCACGCGCGATGCCGACTTCACGGTCTCCGACGAGGCGGACGACCTGCTGCGGGCGGTCGAGGACGAGCTGCGCCGGCGCCGCTTCGGTGAGGTCGTTCGACTCGAGGTGTCGTCCTCGATGGATCCCGACATGCGCGAGTACCTGATCGAGCAGCTCGCCGTGGACGAGGCGCAGGTGGTGGACGTGTCCGGGCTGCTGGATCTCGAGGACCTCTGGCAGCTCTATGGGGTGGAAGGCCACCGCGAGCTGCGCGACGAGCCCTGGAGCCCGATACCCCCGCCCGCCTTCACCGACGGCGAGCACGAGCCTGCCGACCTCATGGCTGCGTTGCGCGCTGGCGACGTCCTCGTCCACCATCCGTACGACTCCTTTGCGGCGAGCGTCGAGCGCTTCGTTCAGCAGGCGGTCCGGGACCCGGACGTGCTCGCGATCAAGTTGACCGTGTATCGCACGTCGGATGACTCCACACTGGTGCCGTCGCTGATCGAGGCGGCCGAGCGCGGCAAGCAGGCGGTCTGCCTCGTCGAGCTGAAGGCGCGCTTCGACGAGCGCCGCAACATCGGGTGGGCGCGCGCGCTGGAAGAGGCGGGCGCGCATGTCGTGCACGGCTTGCCCGGGCTCAAGACGCACGCAAAGGCGCTGCTCGTCGTGCGCCGCGAGGGCAGCGGCGTCCGCCACTACGTGCACATCGGGACCGGCAACTACCACGCGAAGACCGCGCGACTGTACGAGGACTTCGGTCTCTTCACGACCGATCGGGAGATCGCCCAGGACGTTGCCGAGCTCTTCAACGCGCTGACGGGCGCCGCGCGCTCGCCCGACTATCGGAAGGCGATCGTCGCTCCCGACCACATGCGCAAGTGGTTCCTGCGCGAAGTCGAGCGCACCATCGAGGCGCACGAGGCAGGGCTCGACACGCGCATCGTGCTGAAGATGAACTCGCTCGTCGACCCACGCTCGATCCGCGCGCTCTACGAGGCCTCGCAAGCCGGGGTGCGGGTCGAGGTGAACGTGCGCGGCATCTGCTGCCTGCGCCCCGGTGTGCCCGGTGTATCCGAGAACATCGACGTGACCTCGGTGGTGGGGCGCTTCCTCGAGCACTCGCGCGTGTACGGGTTTCAGCGCGGCGACGAGCGCCGCTACTGGATGGGCTCCGCCGACCTGATGCCGCGCAACCTCGACACCCGCGTCGAGTTGCTCGCCCCGGTCACCGACCCCGCGCTCGTCGCGGAGCTCGAGGACACGCTCGAGCGCTGCTTGGCCGACAACACGTTCTCCTGGGAGCTGGGGCCCGAGGACTCCTGGCGGCGCCGCACGGAGGGCACGCGCTCGGTGCACCGCGAGCTGATGGACCGCGCGCTCGAGCACGCCTCAGCCGAGTAGGGCGTGCCGCAGCCCGTCGGAGCCCACATCTGGGGGGTCGACCCGCTCCGCGAGGCTGACGAGGTCGGCGCCGACTGCATCCAGCTGTTCCTCTCCGACCCACAGGGGTGGAAGAAGCCGCCGCCGCGTGACGACGCGGACGAGCTGCGGAGCTCGGACGTGGGCATCTACGTGCACGCCCCCTACCTGATCAACGTGTGCTCGCCGAGGACGAACGTTCGCTACGGGTCGCGCAAGATCTTGGACCAGACCTGCCAGGCCGCGGCCGCCGTGGGGGCGCTCGCCGTGGTCGTGCACCCCGGTCACTCGGAGGACGGGCTCGACGAGGGCGTCGGGCGTTGGGTGCGAACGCTGGAGCGGATGAAGTCGGAGGTGCCGGTGTTTCTCGAGAACACCGCCGGCGGCGATCACGCCGTGGCACGCCGCTTCGACGCGCTCGCACGCCTGTGGGAGGGCGTGGCGGCCGCCGACACGCAGGTCGAGCTCGGCTTCTGCTTCGACACCTGCCACGCACACGCGGCCGGGGAGGACCTGTCCGATGCCGTGGAGCGCGTGATCGCGATCACCGGAGGGATCGACCTGCTGCACGTGAACGACTCGCGCGACCCGCCCGGCACCGGCGCCGACCGCCACGCGAACATCGGCACCGGCACGATCGATCTCGATCAGCTCCGCCACATGATTCGCACCGCCGGCGCACCGTCGCTCGTGGAGACACCGCGCGAACCCGCCGCCCTGAAGGCGGACGTCGACTTCGTGCGCGCGACGCTGGACGCCGCCTAGCCGGGTTCGTTAGACGGGTCGTCAGCCGAGCAGCGACCGCTTCAGCGCGAGCACGCGTGAGGCGCTCGCGCGCACCCGCGCGCGGAAGCCCGGATCAGCTTGGGCCTCCTCGAGCAGGCGCGGGAAGACCTCGTTCCAGCTCGCCGATCCTGTCAGCAGCACGAGATCGGCCCCTGCCCGGACCGCGCGCACCGAGGCGTCGGCGACGCCCGAGCGGGCGAGCACGGCCTGCGCCTCCATGCTGTCCGTCACGACGACGCCCTCGAAGCCAAGCTGCTCGCGCAGCAGGCCCGACGTGATCGCGCGCGATTGGGATGCGATCGCATCCGCATCGAGCGCCGGATAGAGGGCGTGGGACAGCATCACGAGCGGTACGCGCTCCGCGATCGCCGCTTCGAAGGGCACCAGGTCGGTGTCGATCTCGCCCTCGACGGTGGCGGGGGCGTCGTCGGTGTTGATCTGCGAGCCACCCAGCCCGGGGAAGTGCTTGGCGGTGGCGGCGACGCGGGCCGAGCGCATGCCACGGATCGAGGCGCGCGTTGCGGCCGCCACCTCGTCCGGGCCGCCGGCGAACGCCCGCCCGTCCATCACGGAAGGCACGCCGCCGCGGTCCGCGACGTCGGCCACCGGTGCGAGGTTGACGTTGACGCCCACCCCGCGCAGCTGCCGCGCCGCGTCACGGGCAGCCGCCTCGACCTGCTCGGGAGCGCCCTGGCTCGCCTGCCCGGCCGCGGGTCCCGCGAACGAGACGGTGCGGATGTCGCCGCCCTCCTGGTCGACCATCACGAGCGCGCGCCCGCGCGCGGCATCCTGGATCGAGCGCGTCAGCTGGCGCCAGTGCGCGGCGTCTCCACCGTTGCGGCCGAAGAGGATGACCCCGGCCGTCTCGCCCGCCTGCAGCCGCCTGCGGATGTAGTCGGGCCGGGTCGCCTCGTCGAAGCTCGAGATCACGAGCTGCCCGACCTGTCGACGCAGGCTGAGGCGGTCGACCGCTTCGCGCGCCTCGCGGCCGCGTGCCGCCTCGCGCTCGGCCGGGGTGGCGGCGGGCTCCTGCTCCGGCTCGTCGTCAGGGTCGCCGGCCGCCCCGATCACGATGCCCACCACGAGCGCGGCCGCCGCCGCGGCTCCGAGCGCTGCGAGCCGTCGCCGCGCGGCCGGGTCGTGCGAGAGCCGCACTCAGCCGGCGCTGGCGGGCGCCATCGACGCCGAAGCCTCGGCGCGCGCCGTCCCCTCCTCGGCGATCCCGGCCTGGGCGCAGCCGTCGGTCAGCGCGTCGAGCCCGAAGCCGTCGATTGGGCCGAGGGCGCCCGCGCCCTGCGTGGCGCCGGCGGCGACCCGCTCGGCGCCCCACGCGAGCATGCGGCCCGTGAAGGTGTAGCCGCTGACGCCCGTGAGGTGAACCTCGCTCAGCTCCTGACCTGCGTCGTCGTAGGCGATCGCGACGATGTGAGAGCCGGACCCGGAGCGCGCGGTCTCGTCCGGGCCACCCGTCGAGCCCTTGACGAGCTTCTCACCCGCCGCCTTCCAGAGCCCCTCGACGCCCGGCACCTTCATCGCAACGCTCATGCCAGCGGACATCACCTGCATCGCTCGCGACGCGGGGCCGAACCAACCCAGGTAGGCGTTGACCTCGCGCAGCTGCGGCGCGACGCGCGGCAGCGTGAAATGCTCGGAGCTGCCGACGGACACGCCCGCGAGCTCACGCTCGCCCACGCGGAAGCTGCGCAGGTCCTTCGCGCCGCGCTCCGTCCGCACGCGCCCGTCCCGGAAAGCGAAGGACGGCGCCGCGATCACGCCCGCAAGGGAGGCGCGCGTGCCGCCACTCATCGAGCCCGGGTCGGCCTTGCCGGTCACGAAGTAGCCGACGTCGATGCGCACCGCCGACTCGCCCGCTCGCGCGAGCGCGAGCCCACCGGCGAGGTTGCCCGGCACCCAGTCGTAGCCGAGCGCGGTCAGCATCGCGCAGCCCGCCTGCTCCGCGACCAGCCCATAGCGCTCGAAGACCTCGCGGACGAAGGGCGGCTCGCCGGTGGAGTCGATGTAGTGCGCCCCGGCGCGCGTGGCGGCAGCGGCGGCGGGCGCGCCCCAGCGCACGAACGGGCCCACCGTGGTCACGAGCACATCGCCCTTCTCGACGAGCGCGCGCACGCTCGGCGGATCGGTCACGTCGGCGACCACCGTCTCGAGCGGCTCGCGCAGGCCGGCCCCCTCCGACGCCGCAACGGCGAGCGCCCTGCCGCCGAGCCGCCCCGCGAGAGCGTCGAGTTTCTCCTGGCTGCGCGCCGCGAGCACGGGCCGCAGCCCGCGCTCCACCATCGCCTGGGCGGTCAGCTCGCCCGTGTAGCCCGTCGCGCCGAAGAGGACGATGCGGCCGGCCACGACCTACTCCGCCGGCGGACGGCGCTCCTCGAGCGTCGCTCGCACACGCTCGATCGCCTCGGGAACGCTGCGCTCGATGCGCTTCAGGTCCCAGCCCGTGAGAGTCACGATCCGAACCGGCGTCTTGGCGGTGACGGTCGCGTTCCGCAGTGTCTTCTCGAGCAGTCCCATCTCGCCGAAGAAGTCGCCCGGCCCGAGGTCGGCGACGTGCTCGCCGTGGCGGGTGACCTCGGCCTCCCCCTCCTCGATCGCCATGAACTCGTAGGAGAAGTCGCCCTCGCGCACCAGCTCGCGACCCGCCTCGACCGTGACCTCCTGGGCGAAGGTGGCGATCTTGGCGAGCTCCTCGTCCGCTATGTCAGCGAACAGCGGGATCGACTTCAGGTGACTCGGATCCAACGGGCCCTCCTCGGCAACGCGGTCGCGGCGACTCTACCCAACTGATCGAGGCCACGCGGCCTAAGCTGAGGGCGCCGCGTACCATGCCAATCCGGTCCGATGATCGCTCGCACAGCCGCGTCAGCCGTGCTCGGCCACATGCGCGCCGGGCACGTCGAGATAGTCGAGCCTGACGGCACGAGACACGAGTTCGGCCCGCCGGACGCCGACCTCTCCACGACCCTGCGCGCGCACGACCCCGGCTTCTGGCGCGCGCTCGCGCGCGGCAGCCGGGCGCTAGCCGAGCTTTACGCCGAGGACGGTTGGGATGCCGATGACATGGTGACCGCGGTGCGCATCGGCGCACGTGAGATGTCTCGGCTCGATGGTCTGCGCCGCCCCTTCGCCCCGTTGCGGAACGCCTTCACGCGCGTGCCGCGCAACACGCGGGCCGGCGCGCGCCGGCACATCGCGGCGCACTACGACCTGGGGAACGAGATGTTCCGGCTGTTCCTCGACGAGTCGATGACCTACTCCTGTGCCTATTTCGAGACCCCGGCCATGACACTGCACGAGGCGCAGCTGGCGAAGCTCGACCGCGTCTGCCGCAAGCTCGAGCTAAACCCCGATGATCACCTGGTCGAGATCGGTACCGGCTGGGGGTCGCTCGCCCTGCACGCCGCTGGCGAGTACGGCTGCCGCGTCACCACCACGACGATCTCCAAGGAGCAGCACGCCGTGGCGAGCGAGCGAATGCGCGCTGCCGGGCTCGACGACCGTGTGCAGGTGGTGATGCTGGATTACCGAGACCTCACGGGGAGCTACTCCAAGCTCGCGTCGATCGAGATGATCGAGGCGGTCGGCTGGCAGTACTTCGACGTCTTCTTCCGCTGCTGCTCGAACCTGCTGGCGCCCGATGGCCTGATGCTGTTGCAGGCGATCACGATCTCGGACAGCGCCTACGAGATCGAGAAGGGCTCGCGCTCCTTCGCCAAGGAGCTGATCTTCCCGGCCGGCTGCCTGCCTTCCGTCGAGGTGATCTCGCGCTCGGTCGCGAAGCAGACGGACATGCGCCTGCTCGATCTGGACGACATCACTGCGAGCTACCCGCCCACGCTGGCCGCCTGGCGGGAGAACTTCACGGCCAAGACGCCCCAGCTCGAGCAGCTCGGCTACGACCGCCGCTTCAGGCGAGTCTGGGAGCTCTACCTGATTTGGTCCGAGGGTGGCTTCCGCGAGCGGCGGATCCAGGACTATCAGGTCCTGTTCGCCAAGCCGACCTATCGCGCGTCGCGCGCGCACGCCCTGCTCGCAGCGGCATCGAGCGACGCCGGAGGGCCGCGCGAGGCGAGCTTTGCCAGCGCCGGCCGGCAGCCGAGCGGCAGTACGTGATCGTCGCGGCCCGCGCCTGTTCCGCGGAACAGGGATGACTTCTCTCAACCACGTCCGCCGTGGCAGCGGCGAGCCGCTGCTGCTGATCCATCCGCTCGGCGCGGACATCGTCGTGTGGGAGCCGGTGCTCGAGCCGCTGTCCGCGCAGCGCGACGTGATCGCCGTCGACATGCCCGGCTTTGGGGGTTCGCCCGCGCTCGCCAACGGCACCGACCCCACGCCGTACGCCCTCGCCGCCGCGCTCGGGCGCTTTCTCGACACGCTCGGGCTTGAGCGCGCGCACGTGGCCGGCAACTCGCTCGGTGGCTGGGTGGCGCTCGAGCTGGCCAAGGCAGGCCGCGCCCTGTCGGTCACGGGGCTCTGCTCGGCGGGCTTCTGGACGCGGCCGCTCGGACCGCGCGGAGGCCCCGACGTGCGCCGCATCGGCCGTCGGCTGCTGCCGCTGGTGCCCGCCCTCGCGCGCAGCGCCGGTGGGCGCCGGCTGCTGCTGCGCACGTCGGTCGGCTATCCCGAGCGCGTGCCCCCCGAGGCGGCTGCCCGGCTCGTGCGCTCCTACGTGACCTCGCCGGGCTTCGAGGCCGCCAACGCGGCGATGCGGGCGGGCGTGTTGTCAGACGCCGAGCGCATCGACGTGCCTGTCACGCTCGCGTGGGGCGAACTCGATCGGCTCATCCGCAGGCCGCGCACGAAGCCCGAGCACTGGCGCACCGTGCTGCTGCGAGGCTGCGGCCACATCCCGACCTGGGACGACCCGGCGCAGGTCTCGCGGGCGCTGCTGATGGCGAGCTCTTGAGCTAAGTCGGTGCGCGGGCTGCCGCACGCCTGCTCCTCACGCGCCGCCAGCCGAGGAACAGGGCCACCAGCAGGCCCACGACGAGCAGGAAGGCCAGCACCGGCAGCACGAACGCCACCAGCACGAGGAACGCCGAACCGGCGTCCTCGATCAGCGACAACACGGGGTTGCCGGCGCCTCCCGTCGTGGCCGTCGAGAGCGGCCGGACCGCAGCGCGGCCCGCGTGCACGGACTCGGCGGTGCCTGCGCCGAGCAGCGCGGCCACGAGCGTCGGGACGTCCGCGTCGACGCCGGTCTCACCGGTGAACATGACCGCGCCGGAGATCGGTGCTATCACCGTGCCGACCGCGTGCAGCACGTGGTCGATCGCCGGGATCTTGTCGCCGATGAAGTCGGCCGCCGTGAGCACGCCGAGCACGACGATCCATCCCGTACCACTCAGGTCGTCGAATGGCGCAGCCAGGTCGACAACGTCGAGCCGGTTGAGCAGCGCCCCGGCGAACAGTGGCAGCCAGGCGTTCAGGCCCGAGGCGGCCGAGAGCCCGAACGCGGCGCAGACGCTCGCCAGGTCCATTGCCGGAAGCCTAGGATTGCGGGCGTATGACCGTCAGCGCGCCACCCCCGGTCACCGAGGGAGTCATGAACCGGGTGCGCTTCGACATGCGCTGGATGCGCGAGGCGCGTGGCCAGTTCCCGCCCGGTGAACTGGGGTTCAGCATGCGCCGCACGCGCGAGTTCGAACGGGAGCCGCTGCCGTTGCTGCTGCGCATGCACGACGAGTACGGGCCCGTCTTCACGCTGCGGCTGATGTACGCGCCGATCGTATTCGCGCTCGGCCCGCAGGCGAACCACTTCATCACCGTCTCGAACGCGGCGAACTTCCGCTGGCGCGACGGCGGCATGGGCGACTTGATCCCGCTGCTCGGCGACGGCCTGCTCACGACCGACGGCGCGTACCACCGGCGCGCCCGACAGATCATGCTGCCGGCGTTCCATCGCGAGCAGATCGCGGCCACCGCCGGCACCATGACCGAGGAGGTCGAACGCGCGCTGGCGGACTGGCGGCCCGGTTCCCGCCTCGACCTCTACAGCTGGACACGCGCGCTGGCGCTGCGGATCGCCATGCGCGCGCTGTTCGGCTTCGACCCCGACCGCGGTGTGCGCGACGCTCACATGGCCGAGGAGTTCGAGCGCGCGCTCGGCTTCTGGGGCGAGGACTACGCGGTGCAGATGCTGCGCGGCCCGGGCAGCCCCTGGCGCAGGATGCAGCGCGCCCGGGGACGGCTCGATCAAGTGATCTTCGCCGAGATCGAGCACCGCCGCCGCTCTGGCGAGCGTGGCACCGACATCCTCAGCCTGCTGCTCGACGCCGAAGACGAGGACGGCTCGCGACTCTCCGAGCGCGAGCTCCGCGACCAGGTCATGACGCTGCTGTTCGCGGGCCACGACACGACGACCTCGACCGTCACATTCCTCTTCTATGAGCTTGCCCGCAACCCGCAGGAGCAGCTTCCGATCCTCGCCGAGCAGGACGCGGTGATGAACGGGGCGCTGCCGACCTCAGCCCAGCTCATCCGCGAGCTGCCCCGACTCGATATGGCGGTCGACGAGACGCTGCGCATGTACCCACCGGCCTGGATCGGCCCGCGGCGCTCGATCGAGCCTTTCGAGCTGTACGGCGTGCGGATCCCCGGTGGGGTGCTCGTCAACTACTGCTCGTGGGCGAGCCACCACCTCTCCGAGGTCTTCCCGCAGCCGTGGCAGTTCCGGCCCGAGCGCTTCGCCCCCGAGGAGCGCGCCAAGCTGCCGAAGGGCGCCTACGTCCCATTCGGCGGTGGCTCGCGCACGTGCATCGGGATGCGCTTCGGCCAGCTCGAGATCAAGGCGATCGCGACCGCCGTGCTGCGCCGCTTCTCGATTGAGCTGGTCGAGCCGATGCGACCGCTGTCGATCCGCCAGATGCCGACGCTGTCGCCGCGCGGCGGCCTGCCGGTGGTCGTGCGCGAGCGCGCTACGCCGCCGTCGTGACCGGCACGTTGTCGAGCGCAGCGGCCAGCGCGGCGCGCGAGCCGGTCCCGATCGCCGCCGCCACCGAGCGCAGGCTCTCCGTGGCCGTGTCGCCCGCCGCGTAGACGCAACGAACGTCGGTCCGGCCGTCGCCGTCGGTCACGATCGTCCCGCCCTCGGTCAGCTCACAGCCGAGTGCCTCCGCCAGTCCGTTCGGTTGTCCCCGGCGCGTCCGCACGAACAGCGCGTCGCACTCCTCGAAGGAACCGGAGGCGAGCTCAATCCGAGCGAGGCTGCCGTCCCGGCCCGCCAGGTGGCGGATCGGCTCCTCCTGGACGCGCACGCCGGCTGCGTCGAGCACGGCCCGATCAGCATCGCCGAACTGCGCCGGCCCGTCCGTCAGCAGGACGACCTCGCTGCTCCAGCCGGACACGACGAGGGCCGAGCGGACGGCCTCGGGTCCGTTGCCGTGCACGGCCAGCGACCGGTCGCGAACCTCCCAGCCGTCGCAGAACGGGCAGTGGAAAACCGAGCGGCCCCAGAGCGGCTCGATGCCCGGGAGCGCGGGCGGCTCGTAGCTCAGGCCATGGGCCAGCACGAGGGCGCGGGCGCTGAGCATGCTGCCATCGCTGAGGCTCACCCGCACGCTGTCCACGGTCGTGTCGGCATCGATCACCGCGGCCTCGCGCAGCTCGACGCTCGGGAGGTCAACGAGTTGCTCGCGTCCGGCGCGGCGCAGCTCCACGGGCGCCACGCCGGACTGACCGAGCAGCCCTCCGATAGAGCTGGACTTGACGTTCGCGGGCCGGCCAGTGTCGAGCACGAGCACCCGGCGCCGGGCCCTCCCGAGGACCAGCGCGGCGCTCAGGCCGGCCGGGCCACCCCCCACGACGACGGCGTCGAGCCGCCCGATCCGCGGGCGGGGGCTGCCGTGACGCAGCCGTCGCCGGCCGCCGTGCCGGGCGTGCTGTAGCGAGTCGCTGGTATGTGTGGCGATGTGGCCGGACATTGTTGCTCGGTACGACGCCGGGGGACGTCGGAATTCATCGGTATGCCGAGCAAACCATTAGGCGAATTGGTCCAGTGTGAGACGTCTCACATACCGGGGGGTCGGCGCACGTGCTCATAGTGGTGACGCATCGCCGCGAGCAACTCCGGCAGGTGATGGTCGTGCAGGCGGTAGTGGCCGTGGCGCCCGTCGCGGCGCACGGCGACGAGGCGATGCTGGCGCAGCACGCGCAGCTGGTGTGACGTCGCGCTCGGGCTCAGCCCAACCATGCCGGCGAGCTCTTCGACGCTGCGCTCGCCGTCGAGCAGTGCCCACAGAAGCCGGAGCCGGCTCGGCGTCGCGAACACGCCGATCGCATCCGCGAGCTCCTGCGCCTCCTCGTCCTTGAGCGGCCGCTCGACGGCCGAGTGCTCGCTGGGATCCGGCATGCAGGACAGTTAACCACTCACGTGCGAACACCTGTACATCTGCGCATATATCGTTAGTGTGAGCAAGCGTGAGCGCTCACGCCCACGCCCACGGGCACAGCCACGGTCTCGTCGACCCGTCGATCAAGCGCTCGCGCGAGGGGCTGCAGGCGGTCGGGCTGGCCCTGCTCCTGCTCGGGCTCACCGCGGCCGCGCAGGCACTGGTGTTCGTCTGGTCCGGCAGCGTCGCGCTGCTCGCGGACCTGATCCACAACGCGGGTGACGCCGCGACCGCGATTCCGCTCGGGATCGCATTCGCCCTGCGGAGCGCCCGTGCCGAGCGCTGGGCCGGCCTCGCCGTCGTGTTCGCGATCTTCGCGAGCGCCTGCGTGGCGGGCTACGAGGCGGTGCTGCGGCTCATCGAGCCGCAGCAGGTGGAGCACCTCGCCCCGCTCGCGGCCGCCGGCGCGCTCGGCTTCGCCGGCAACTGGGTCGCGGGCCTGATCCGCACGCGCGCCGGCTCCCGCCTCGACAGCCCGGCGCTCGTCGCCGACGGGGCGCACGCGCGCGCCGACGCTTACGTGAGCCTAGCGGTGATCGCGAGCGCCGCGGCGCTATGGGCCGGCGCCGATCTCCTCGACCCGCTGATCGGCCTAGCGATCACTGTGGTCATCCTCCGCATCACGTGGCACTCGTGGCGGACGGTCCGGGACGGTCGGGTGGCGGCGCGGTAAGGCCGCGCTGGAGCGCCACCGAGCGGGTCAGGCGCACCATCACGATCACCGGCACCAGGCCGACCAGCACGATCAGCAGGGCCGGCAGCGCGGCCGTATCGAAGCGCGAGTCCTTCGTGGCCTCCCAGACCGCTACGGCGAGCGTGTCGCCGCCCAGCGGCCGCAGCAGCGCGGTGGCGGGCAGCTCCTTCATCACCTCGACGAAGACCAGCAGCGCCGCGGTCACGAGCCCGGGCCAGAGGAGCGGCAGATGGACCTCGCCCAAGATGCGGCCCGGCCCGGCGCCGAGGCTGCGTGCGGCGTCGTCGAGGGAGGGATCGAGGCGGTTCATGCGCGTGTCGACCGCGAGGATCGCGAGCGCCATGAAGCGCACCACGTACGCGGCCACTAGACCGAGGATCGTGCCGGTCACGATCAGGCCGACGTCTAGCCCGAGCACGGCGTCGAAGGCGTCGTTTAGCCGGTGATCGGTCCAGGCCAGCGGCACGTATACCGCCACCGCCACGACGGTCCCGGGCACCGCGTAGCCGATCGCGCCGAGCCGCACGGACAGGCGCGACGCCGGAGTCGACCGGCGCCGGCGCCCGTACACGATCAGCACGGCGCCGATCAGCGTGATCAGGGCCGCGATCGTGGCGAGCAGCACGGTGAGCGCGGCAGCCTCGCCGAGGTCCGCCGCGGCCGCGCCCTCGCCGAGCGACTCGACCGACCAGGCCACGAGCTGCACGACCGGGGCGACGAGCACGACCACGAGCAGCAGCGCCGGAAGCAGGCATGCGAGCCAGGCCGCCGGGCCGCGCAGGCGGCGCGGAACCACCGCCTCGCCGCGGGCCTGTGCACCGAGGTGGCGCGCCCGCCCGCGCAGCAGGCGCTCGAGCACGACGAGTGCGAACGTCAGCGAGACCAGCACCATCGCCAGCTGGACGGCCGCCGCCTGGTCGTAGGTCCCGTACCAGACCTTGTAGATCGCGTCGGTCATCGCTCGGTAGCCGAGCAGGTTGACCGTCCCGAAGTCTGCGAGCGCTTCCATCACCGCGAGCGCGACGCCGGCCGCGAGCGCGGGTCGCGCGAGCGGCAGCGCCACGCGCAGCAGCGCCCTCCCATAGCTCATCCCGAGGCTCCGCGCGGCCTCGAGCACGTCCCGCGCCTGGCCCAGGAACGCCGCCCGCGCGAGCGCGTAGACGTACGGGTAGAGGACGAGCGTCAGCACGACGATCGTGCCGAGCGTCGAGCGGATCTCGGGCAGCTGGAAGTCCGAACCGAAGACGCTCCGCAGCCCGCGTTGCAACGGACTCGAGGCGTCGTACTGGCCAAGCAGCACGAAGACGAGCACATAGCCCGGCATCGCGAGCGGGAGGATCAGCGCCCAGTCGAGCCAACGCCTCCCCGGGAAGTCGTAGAACGAGACCAGCGCGGCGAGCGCCCCGCCCAGTAGGAGCGTCCCGAGCCCGACGCCGAGCGCAAGCACGAGGCTGGCCCTGAGCGCGTCGGGCAGCAGCGCTCCGGGGAGCTCGGCGAGCGCCCCGGGATCGGCGACGAAGGAAAGCGGCAGGACGAGGAGCGGCGCCGCGACGACCACGGCCACCGCGACACCCGCCAGAGTCCAGCCCGAGGCGCGCCGCCTGGCGACCGCAGCTGTGGCTAGTCCCACCCTACGCGCTCCATCATCTCGACCGCCGCCGGCAGGTTCTGGCCCGCCCCGTCGACGTCGATGATGTCGCGCTTGATGCCGGCCCAGTCGCTTATGTAGTCGGCCGGCGGCACTTCGGGGTTGGCGGCGAATTCGCCGTTGGCGGCAATCTCGCGCTGCGCCTCGGGCGACGTCAGATGCTCCATCAGGGCGATCGCATCCTCGCGGTGCTCGGAGCCCTTCACGAGGCCGACCCCGGACAGGTTCGTGTGCGCGCCGGCGCCGTCCTGTTCGGGCCACGCCGGTGCCACCGGAAAGTCGGGGTTGTCGGCCAGGATGCGGGCCAGGTAGTAGTGGTTCGTGAGGCCCACGTCACAGCGACCCGCCTCAATGGCCTCGAGCACCTCGACGTCGGAGCCGAGGATCTGTGGATCGTTCGCCATCCACGAGCGCAGCAGCCGCTCCGTCGCCTGGCTGCCGCGCTTGGCGATCTGATCGGCGACCAGCGACTGGTTGTACTCGTTGCTGCTCGTCCGCAGGCACAGCTTGCCGCGCCAGCGCTTGTCGCCGAGGTCGGCGTACGAGCCGATCGCGTCCTCGGGCACGCGCTCGGTGGACCGCATCGGCGTGCGCACGCGGAGGCTGAGCGGCCACCAGGCATTGTCGGGGTCACGCAGTTCCGCCGGGATGTTGCGCTCGAGCGTGGGCGAGGTCACCGGCTCGAGCAGGCCCGCCTCCTTGGCACGAGCGAGGTTGGCGAGATCGGTCGTGACGAGCAGGTCGGCGGGGGTGTCGGCCCCTTCGCTCGTCAGGCGCTCGTACAGCTCGGGCGCGGTGCCGCCGCGCAATTCGAGGCTCTTGCCGGCCTCCTTCTCGAAAGCCGTGAAAGCTGCCTCGTCGCCGTACTGGGAGCGGCCGTTGTAAACGACGACATCGGCCGAGCCCGTGATCGCAAAGGCGGTCACGACGAGCACCGCCACCAAGACGATGGCTCCGCCCACAGCGAACCACTTGCGGCGACCCCGCAGCATGCGGCCTTAGGCTAGCCTAACCTTCTCGAGGGAAGTGTCGTGAGCATTTCGAGCACACGCCAACCAGCGATCGAGACCGCCTCGGTCACCGTCTCGTACGGCGATTTGGCCGCCGTCGTCGACGCGCACCTGTCCGTTTCACCGGGCGAGCTGATGGCGCTCCTCGGGCCGAGCGGGTCGGGTAAGACGACGCTGCTGCGCGCGATCGCCGGCTTCGAGCGGCCAGACGCGGGCAGCATCCGCGTCGGCGGCCGCGAGGTGTTCGGGCCCGGCACCTGGGTCGAGCCGGAGCAGCGGCGGGTAGGCATGGTGTTCCAGCACGGTGCGCTCTTTCCCCACCTGACGGCGCTCGCCAACGTGGCGTTCGGGGCGGCCGACGCTCGCGGGGCCGAGCAGCTCCTCGAGCTGGTGGGGCTGTCGGCGCGCGCCGGCAGCTACCCGCACGAGCTGTCCGGCGGAGAGCGCCAGCGCGTGGCGCTGGCCCGGGCGCTCGGACCGGAGCCCGCCGTGGTGCTGCTCGACGAGCCGTTCGCGTCGCTCGACCCGTCGCTGCGGGACAGTCTGCGCAGCGAGGTGGTCCGCATCCTGCGCGAGGCCGGCGCGACGGCCCTGCTCGTGACCCACGATCAGGCCGAGGCGCTCTCCGTAGCGGACCGCGTCGCCGTCATGCGGGCTGGCCGCATCGAGCAGCTGGGCCCGGCCGACGAGGTCTACCTGCGCCCCAACAGCCGTTGGGTCGCTGAGTTCGTCGGCGAGGCCAACATCCTGCCCGGCACCGCCGCGGACGGGCTCGTCGAGTGTGAGCTCGGCCGGATCGCGGCGCTCCCGAGCATCGACGGCAACGTGGAGATCGTGCTGCGCCCGGAGAACGTCGCGTTGGAGCCCGCCGGCAACGGCAACGGCGCCGTCGAGGCGGTTGTGCTCGAGCAGCACCAGTACGGGCACGATCACCTCACGGCCGTGCGCCTGCCCAGCGGGCGCGTCGTGCGCAGCCGCCGGCTCGGATTCGCCACCTGGCCGCAGGGCGCGCGTGTCCGCATCGAGGTCGAGGCGCCGGTCGGTGTCCTGCCTTCGGCTCAGCCCGGCGGCGTCGCTCGGTAGAGGTCGCCCGTCCCGGCCGCAAACACGAGCTCGCCGCGCGCGTCGACGCCGATGTGGGTCAACCCGGGGACCCGCGCCCGCTCGCGCCGCACGTCGTCGGCCCGCCCCCCCGGCGTGCCCTCGAGCGACCAGAGCGTGCCGGAGCAGAAGTCGCCGTAGATGTAGCGACGGTTGAAGGCGGGCAGGAGTGCGCCCCCGTAGACGACACCGCCCGTGATCGAGCAGCCGTCGTCATGGGTGTAGGTGGCCACGGGCCAGATCAGTTCCCCGTCCCCGTGCAGCGTGCCGCCGTCGACCGAGTCGTCGCCCTCGTACGCGCTCCAACCGAGGTTCTTCGGCGGCTCGTCCGGCTCCAGCTGGACGCGATTGACCTCCTCGATCTCGTCCTGCCCGACGTCGCCGATCCAGACCTCGCCGAGCGCGGTGTCGAACGCGAAGCGCCATGGGTTACGCAGGCCGTAGAGCTCGATGCGCCAGATCGGACGCCGGGCCTCGACGTCGAGCGAGATCAGCTTGCCGAGCAGCTGCCCCTTGTCCTGCGCCATCCGGTGCGGATCGAACGCACCGCCGCCATCACCCAGTCCCAGGTAGAGGCGGCCGTCGGGCCCGAACGCCAGCTGCCCGCCGTTGTGGTTCTCTTCGGGTTGGTCGACCGCGAGCAGGATCCGCTCGGGCTCGGACGCGAGCCGGCCGTCCTTGCGCGATCGGAACTCGGCGACCCGGGTGTCGCCCGCCGGATCGCTCCAGTGGAGGTAGACCAGCCCGTTCCGAGCGAAGTCGGGATGGAAGGCGATGCCGAGGAGCCCCTGCTCGGTGCCTGTGCGGACCCGGTCGCTGAGATCGAGCATGGTCTGCTCCCGCCCGCCCGACAGCCTCACAACGCGGCCGGGCTGTTCCAGCACCCAGAGGGCCCGGTCGTCGCCCGGAGCGGCGCCCACGAACGTCGGCCGGTTGAGGCCGGTGACGATCCGCTCCGCGTCGAAGTGATGGGCCTTGCCCGACTCGGTCGCCGCGGGCAGCGGGGTCGGACCGCTCGCCTCGTCCGACCCGCACGCGGCGAGGCCGAGGGCCAGCACGGCACCCGCCAGAAGGATTGCTCGATGCACGGGCGCGCATATTAGGGATCCCTAACTGCAGCTGCGGAATACCTGCCAATGGCTGTTGCGCACAACCGGGTTGAAGCCGTCCGGTACTCCCGGCTGCACGGGATCCCCTTCGCTCAGCGCCGAGCGGAATACGAATCCCGGCGCCTGCGGCGGATCATCGGGCTCGACGACGCGCTTGGGGACGTCGAGCTTGTACGCCATGAGCGGCCCCCGGAGCGGGCCCACATAAGGGCGGCCGCAGGCGAGCACGGCGTCACGGCCCCCGCTCGCCCGGATGCCTTCCTCGAGCTCCTCGGCGAGCGCCCACTGATATGCCTGGCGTTCGCGTATGTCGGCCAGGTCGATCAGGCGTGGGACCGCCGCGACCGCGACGAGCGCGACGGCCAGGCCGAGCATCCAGCGCCGGTCGCGCGCGTACCGGCCGCCGGCCAGCCCGACTGCGCCGCTGATCGACACGAGCGCCGCGCCCGCGATCGAGTAGCGCGGCTCGCCCGAGAAGCCCAGCTGCGCCATGACGGCGACGATCAGGATCCAGGCGACACCGGCCGCCGCGGGCAGCAGCGGCGTCCAGTCCCTCGTCCGGCGCGCCTCGACGGCAAGGATCGCCACACCGGCCCAGAGCGGCCAGAGCGGGAGCCGGAGCGCCTCACCGAGCGCGGCGAGCACGGGCACGTCGGCGAGGGCGGGCTGACCGGGGTTAGGCATGCGCGCGCGACCGGCGCTGCGGAACGGCTCCCCGGAGCCGATCAGCTCGGGCACGATCCACGCAAGCGGCACGACCGTGGCGGCGGCCAGCAGCGCGGGCCGCAGCTGCGGCGCCCGGCGCCACAGCAGCACGCCGGCGAGCGCCACGAAAGGCCAGGCCTCCACCCGAAGAAGCGCACAGCCGAGGGCACAGGCGATCACGAGGCCATAGCGCTCCCTTCTCCAGGCCTCGGCCGCGCCCAGTCCGAGTGCCACCAGCAGCGGCGTCTCGGCCCCGGCCGCGCCCGTGCCGAGGAACGCGCCGCAGAGCGCCACCCCGACCCCGCCGAGCAGCCCGGCGACCCAGGAGCCGCCAGCGAGGCGGCGAGCCAGCTTGAAGGACAACAGGAGCGCGGCCAGCGCCGAGATCCGCACGAGGGCGACCCACAGGACCGGCGCGAGCGAGCCCGTTGGTGCGAGCAGCGCGGTCAGCGCGACCGGCAGCGGCTTGAACGCCGGACCCTCGCGGGTATCGAGCGTGCCGTGCGCCAACTCGCGGCCCCACAGGAGCCATGACCACGGGTCGTAGCTCGGGGCCGGAGCCACGAGCAGCAAAGAGAGTCCCGCGAACAGCGCCACTGCCGCCCCAGCGGCCACCACGCCGACTACGGGGCTCCGGCGGTGGCCCCGCACCTCCACGATCACTCCCTGCGGGTTCACGAGTAAGGGGAGCCTAATCGCGCCACGCCAGGGCACGGCGGCCTTCACGGGTAGGCTGCGCGCGGTGAGACGGCTGGCGCTTGTTGCACTCGCGGCGGGCCTTGCTGCCGGCTCGGCCCCGGCGAGCGCAGGAGAATCCGGCGCGCGCCCGGACCCCACCTTCGGCAACGGGCGTGGGTGGGTGACGACACCAATTGCGGGGGCGATGCCGGTCGCCTACGGAGCGCTGGTCGTCCCGGGAGGGAAGATCGTGGTCGCCGGGGAGGCCGCGACGCGCGGGGGCGGCGGACAGATTTTCGTGGCGCGCTACCGAGCGGATGGGCGTCTGGACCGTGGCTTCGGCACTCGCGGCATCTTCAGAACGGCGCTACCGAGAGCAGCCGGGCCTTTCCTCGCGACCGCCGTCGCGCGCGAGGGGAAGACGGGCCGGCTTGTCGTCGCCGGCGGCGGCCAGGCGACGATGCTGGTGATGCGATTGACTCCGCGCGGGCAGGTCGATCGGTCCTTCGGCCGCTCCGGCCTGGCGCGGGTGCGCGCCGGCGGGATCGCCCAGTCGCTGGCGCTCCAGACGAACGGCGGCATCCTGTTGGGTGGCTCGAACGCAAATAGCAACGGGCGGCCGATGGTCGTAGCGCGCCTCACTCGGAAGGGGCTGCTCGACCGCGGATTCGGCCGGAGAGGGCTCGCCCGCGTCCTGTTCTGGAATCCCGATCTCGCGGCAAGCGGCGGTGTCGTAGACCTCACGACGACCCCCGCCGGCGAGATCATCGGCCTCGGGCATCTCGACTACATCGGATCCGATGGGCACGGAAGCGCCGGGGTGTTCCAGCTCACGTCCGGCGGCCGCCCGGCGCAGCACTTCGGCAGCGGCGGCCACGTCGAAGTCGCGCTCACGATGCCCGCCGGCGGATTCGCTCAGTGGTTTCCCTGTGCGATGACGCGCGTCTCGGGCGGTCGAATCATGGTCAGCGGAGACGGGCAAGCCGGCGCCAGCAGCGCGCTTCTCACCACTCGACTCACGGCTCAGGGCATGCCTGACTCCTCGTACGGCGGCGCCGGGAACGGATTCGCGGTCACCCCCGGCTTGCGGAACTTCAGCGACACGACCTGCGGAGCGACGTCCAGCGCGGCGGGCGCCCTGACCGTCGGCGTCGGAGCCAGCCTGGGGCAGCTGCAAGCCGACGGGTCTCCCAATGAGCGCTTTGCTCGCGGTGGAATCATCAGCATCGCCAGGCCCAGAGGCCTTGACATCAACGCCGTCACGCGCGCCGGTGCCCGCCGCGTGGTGCTCGCAGGCGGTGCAGGCAACGCCGTATACGTCGCCCGATACCGGCTACCGGCCCAGCGCTAGCGGACCTGGATCTCGCCGGAGCGGCCATGGAGGGTCTTGCCGTGCTGGACCTCCGGATGCACGGCGACCGCGATGCCGCCTAGGAGCAGTGCCACGACGACGATCCAGACCGCGGTCAGCACCCCGCGACGCCGGCGTCTACGCCGATCGGCCGCCAGCTTCTCGGTCCCGACGAGCTCGGCGACAACGCTCTCGGAGAGGCCGAGGTCCCGATCGCGGCAGTGGGCGAGCAGTCCGTCGGGCCCATCCAGCGGCAGGAGCTCGAGGCCATATGCCTTCGCGAGTCGCTCGAGCTGGCGTGCGTTGCCGTTAGGCAGCAGCGCAAGTGCGTGCGGTCGCCCGCGCTCGGCCCGGAAGCCGTCCGCGTGCACCTCGACCGCGCCGGACGCCTCGAGGATCCCCGGCACTTCGCCGCGCATGCCACACACCCGGCGCGCGGTCGCGCGGCTCGGGTGCCAGGCATGCAGCCCGCATCTGCATGTCGCTCCGGGCGGGGCATGGGATGGCGTCGCGGAGCACTCGGCCTCGAGCATCGCGCCCCCGGACGGCCACGGCGTTGACCGGTATGACCCGATCAGGCGCTCGCCATCCGGCGTGCGGGCCACACGCCACGTTCGCAGGCCGTAGATCGGACCTGGAACCAGCGGAGTCTCGCTCATCCCTGGGGCTGTGGCTGGCGCTCCGGTTTCTTCGCCGCGGCGGGCGCCCGGATCGGAGCCGCGGGTTTCGGGATCATCGTCCTCGAAGGCACCGCGATCGCGACCACAATCCTCCGCGATGGTTGCTCAAGGCGCACAAGATTCATCGTACTCCTCGCACGGTGGGCCTTCGTCGAGGCGGCGCTCGTCGGCCGAGTAACCCAGGATCATTTCGGCCTCGGTCGGTGGGGTGCAACCTCGTAGGCGTGCGCGCCCTAGGCTGGTGCAGGGCATCACCAAACGAGAGGACCGTTTTATGCGACCCACAATCGTTCTCGTCCACGCCTTCGCCGACTCCTCGAACTGGGACGTGGAGACGTGACGTACCTGATCACCGAGAACAATGCGCTTGCGGAGGAAGTAATCGGAAAGATCTGCGAGGTGCTCGGTCGGGAGCACCGGACGGCGGTGGCGGCCAACGAACCGGGCGAGGCACGAGCGATCCTCCACGTGGCTCACGAGTTTGCGAACGAGCTGGCCGCCGCAAGAGACGATTTCGACCGCGTGCGGTTCATCCGGGAGATCACCGACGATCGGTCATGACGGACGTTGAGATCGAGTTCGCATCGACGGTCGAGGCGACTTTCGTCTACAACGGGGCTTCCGGCACCCGCCGCCCCAACCCGCCTAAGAAAATCTCGCGCGCCCTCAGAGCGGTAGTCCTGGAGGTTTCCGCGCGAGGCCCCTAGGGTCGCTCGCCACCCCCGCCGCGGGCGCTCAGCGCCGGCCGCGGCCATGGGAAGCGCAGGGGCAATGGGCGGTGCCTGGCTCGAACAGGCGACCTCCTGCTTGTAAGGCAGGCGCTCTACCAGCTGAGCTAACCGCCCCGCGGCCGAGTCTAGTATCAGCGCCCGTGAATTCCCGACTGTTCTGGAAGTCGCTCGTGGTGCAGGCGCTGTTCGTCGGCGTGCTGTTCGGGATCCTGGTCGCGCTGCCGCTCGGCGACGACTTCTTCGAGGACTACGGCTGGATCACCGGTCCGGTCGCGTGGTTCGGCTGCTCGCTGCTGACCGCACGCGTGCTCGACATCCCGGTCGGCTACGTGCTTTTCTCCGCGATCGCCGCCGGGGTCTGTGGCGCGATCGTGCTGCTGGTGGCCACCCACTGGGCCGGCATGGTCGTCGCCCTGCTCGTGTTCGCCGCCTCGAACGCCACCTACGACCCGGACTCGGTCGAGGAGGACTACGACCCGGCGCCTAGGTGAAGGCGTTCACGGCGCGCGCGACCACCAGGCCGAACAGCGCGAGCGCGACGGTCGACTGCACGAGCATCGTGTACTTCGCGCGCAGCGTCAGCGGCATCACGTCGGTTGGGCTGAAGGCCGTCGAGTTCGTGAAGCCGAGCGGGCCAACCGTCTGGAGGCGACCGCCGCTACGGACAGCGATCAGTCCAAGGACGCGAACCAGCGCGCGAACAACTACATGTTGGGCGTCGTGCTCCTCGCAACGTCGCTGTTCTTCGCCGGCCTCAGCACCAAGCTGGAGGGCGTGACGGCACAGCGCGTGATCCTCGGTCTCGGCTGGGTGGTCTTCCTTGGAGCTCTGATCTGGTTGGCCACCCTGCCGGTGGAGCTCACGACCTGAGTAGCCCCGACGAGAATCGAACTCGCGCTACGAGAGTGAAAGTCTCGCGTGCTAACCACTACACCACGGGGCCGCGCGCCTAAGTCTAGGCTCGCGTCAGTAAGGCGGGACAAACTCGTCCCAGCGCAGCTCGGGACGCTGGGGCGGGCAACGGAGCACCGCGAGGCCACCGGCCCCGCTCGGTACCCCGCGCCGCCAAGGGCGGTGTCGCCAGCGGAAGGCGTCCGGCATGGCGTCGGGCTCGAGCGCTACCCCGAGATTGCGCTCCGCGTAGGCGACGGCGGTGCGGATCGACGGCATCCACATGTCGTCCATGACGATCAGCCCCTCCGGACGTAGCAGCCGCGTCATGAAGTAGAGGTCGATCAGCGCCGACTCGAAGCGATGATCGCCGTCGACGAAGGCAAGGTCGAACACGCGCCCTTCGGTGACGAGCCGCGGCAGCGCGAGCTGGCTCTCCTCCTCGATGACCTCCACGTGCTCACGCACCCCGGCGGCCTCCAGCGTCAGGAAGCCGGCGCCGCTCCATGACGACTCCTGAAACGGGTCGATCGCGACGTGCCGGCCCCCACGCGGGGTCACCGCCTGGCAGAGGAAGAGCGCGGACATCCCGAGCGCCAGGCCGACCTCGATCGTCTGCTCGGCGCCCTCGGCGATCGCGAGCTCGCAGAGCGCCTCACCCTGGTCGCGCTCGATGCTGTGCGGGGAGAGCGCGATCAGGTCGCCGGTCCGGGTGGGCACGTGGCCGCGCTCGTACACCTCGGCCACATGCGAGCTGAGCCGATCCGCGACGGTCACGCGGAGTCTTGAGTGGGTCGCCTGGGACTCGAACCCAGAACCAACGGATTAACAATCCCGCACCGGCTCTCACCGGCCGCCGCGTGGGCGGCGTTGCGGGCTGGACCATCTCTTCGCCCTCGACTCGACGTTAGGGCGGGCGGCGTATGGCCTCTGAGGGCTCTCCGGATATCCGGGTTGCCTGCTGATTGCCCAATCCCGGGGATTGTCACCGTTCGGTACCCACGGGCTCTAAGGGGGTTCCAGCAAACAGCCGCCGACCAACCAGCGGTCTCCCGACTGGCGCTCCTTTCAAAGTCCGCTGCTCTGCCAATTGAGCTAACGACCCAATGGCCAATTATGGCGTGCGAGCCGACGCCTGGGGTCTGACTCCGTCCAGGCCGGTGTCAGGCCGCAGCGACTTCGCCGCTCGCGACGCTCGGCGCCTTCGCCGGCTCCGCCGTCAGGACCGCGTCGAGCAGTCCGGGGAAGCGGTCGTCGAGGTCGTCCTTACGTAGCGACAGCATGCGCGTGCGGCCCTCGGGACGGGTCCTCACCACGCCCGACTCGCGCAGCACGCGGAAGTGGTGGGAGAGCGTCGCCTTCGAGAGGCCGAGATCGAAAGTGCCGCACGTGCACTCGTCGCGAATCGCCAGCTGACGGACGATCTGCAACCTGGCTGGGTCGCTCAACGCGTGAAGCACGTCGGGAAGCTCCAGCTCCGTACACGATGGGTGGTGGGGCTCTCTCATGAAAAAGAAGCCTGCCGCCGCAACTCTAGCGACCGTTCGATGGATGTCTAAGCGGCATTGGGATGATCAATGGCGGAAGTGGCGGCGGGCGGTGAACACCATGGCGACGCCGGCGGCATCGCACAGGTCGACGACCTCCGGGTCGCGCTGTGATCCGCCCGGCTGGATGATCGCGCGCACGCCGGCGTCGATCGCAAGCCGGGGGCCGTCCGTGAACGGGAAGAACGCGTCCGAGGCCATCACGGATCCCTCGAGCGCACGCTCCGCCGCGCGCGCTTTGTCGATCGCGAGCCGCACCGAGTCGACGCGGCTCATCTGACCGGCGCCGACCCCGGTCGTCGCCAGGTCCTTCGCGAGCACGATCGCGTTAGAGCGCACGTGCTTCGCGACACGCATCGCGAACAGCAGCTCCCCCCACTCCTGCTCGGTCGGCTTGCGCTCAGTCGCGACGCTCATGTCCTCGCGCAGCTCGAGCCCGGTGTCGCGGTCCTGCACGAGCAGGCCACCGCGCAC
>Ga0081538_10000486_pt1 | contig 44589 bp, 46 predicted proteins | sample TabmetS5T2R1_FD_71022 | JGI IMG/M metagenome (GOLD analysis project Ga0081538, IMG submission 71022) | Tabebuia heterophylla rhizosphere microbial communities from the University of Puerto Rico - S5T2R1 | ecosystem: Host-associated > Plants > Roots > Rhizosphere ... | reverse complement strand
GGCGCCGGGGCCCCCGCCCCCGGGGCCCCCGCCGCCCCCCCCGGGCCCCCCCCCCCTCCCCCGGCCGCCGCGCGCCGGGGGCCGCCCCCCGGCCGGCCGCGCGAGCCGGTTCCGCCGGCTGGCGTCCCCGGCGGGGACGGACAGGAGCAGCCCCCCGGCGACGGCGCGCCAGAGCGCCCCGCCGAGCCGCTCGTTGGCGCGGGCGCGGGCGAGCAGCGCGGCGAGTCCCGGCGGCAGCAGAAGCGACCGCGACGCCGCCAGAGCAGGCGGCGCCGCAAGCACGGGAGGCATCGCTGATGGCGGCGGCGGTCTGGTTCACGGTCGGGCTCGCGCTGTGGCACTTCACCGTGTTCGTGCCGGACCGGTTCTGGAGCGGGATCGTCGGCGCCTTCCTCGGAGCGATCACCGGGGCGATGATCACCGGCGCCGCGGCCCAGATCGCGGCCGGCAAGGGCATCGGCGAGACCGACATCGCGACGGTGCTGGTGGCGATCCCCGGGTGCCTGATCGGAATGGGCATCGTGTACCTGATCGGCCTCCGCGCCGAACGGGCCGAGACCGCGTAGCGAGATTCCGTCCAGGGCCGAACCTAGCCTGGCGGCGTGGCTGGACAGGCCTCCGATCGCGCGTTTCGCGTCGCGCCGTACGCCTACTCCGAGGCGCGGGCGCTCGCCGAGGGCCTCGGCGTGTCAGAGCCGATCGCGACAACCCTCGTGCGGCGCGGCTATCGCACGCTGGAGTCGGCTCGAGAGTTTCTCGACGCGGTCGACCACCACGACCCGTTCGCGTTCGAGGGGATGGAGGACGTCGTCGGGGGGTTGCTCGAGGCGGTGAACGCCGGCCGGGCGATTACGGTCCACGGTGACTACGACGTCGACGGAGTGTGCTCGACCGCGATCCTCGTGACCGCCCTGCGCGAGGTAGGGGGGCGCTGCGACTGGTACATCCCGGACCGGCTGGGCGACGGCTACGGGCTGACCGCGGCGGGGGTGGAGCGCCTGGTGGCGCGCGGGACCGAGCTCCTCATCACCACCGACTGCGGGATCGGGGCCACCGCAGAGGTGGCGGCGGCGCGCGCGGCCGGGGTCGAGGTGATCGTCTCCGATCACCACACCCCGGGCGATGAGCTGCCGGAATGCCCGATCGTTCACCCGCGGCTCTGCGGCTACCCGTGCGCGGATCTGTGCGCGACCGGGGTCGCGTACAAGCTCTCCGGCGCGCTGCGTGAGCGGGCCGGCATCGACCCCGGCGGGGCGGACGCGGATCTCGACCTGGTCGCGCTGGCAACGGTTGCCGATCTCGTTCCGCTGACCGGCGAGAACCGCGCCCTCGTTCGCCGCGGGCTCGCCGAGCTGCGGCGCGCAGGGCGCCCCGGGCTAGCGGCCCTGATGTCCGCCGCGAGGGCCGAGCCATCGCGGCTCGACGAGGGCGATCTCGCGTTTCGGCTCGCCCCGCGGATAAACGCCGCAGGGCGGCTGTACCGCGCAGACGCCGCCGTGGAGCTGATGCTGTGCGAGGGCGAGGCGCGCGCCGCAGAGATCGCCGACGAGCTCGACCGCGCCAACCGCGAGCGGCGCGACGCGGAGCTCGAAGTGCTGGCGGGCGCCAAGGCGGCGCTCGCGAAGCTGCCAGGCGGGGCCGAGGCGCCCGCGCTCGTGATTGCCGGAGAGGGGTGGCACCCGGGCGTGGTCGGGATCGTCGCCTCGCGGTTGGCCGAGCGTCATTTCCGCCCCGTCGTCCTGATCGGGCTGGAGCCCGGCGGGAGCGGGCGAGGCTCGGGCAGGAGCATTCCCGCGTTCGACCTCCTCGCGGGGCTGCGCGAGTGCTGCGAGCATCTCGTGCGGTTCGGCGGCCACCGCTCCGCCGCCGGGCTCGAGATCGAGGCCGCGCGCGTGGAGGCGTTCCGCGATGCGTTCGTGGCACTGGCTGCGGAGTCGCTGCGGTCCGAGGACCTCGTCCGGACCGAGACCGTCGACGCCGTGGTGGGCGGCGACCGGCTTGGGCACGACGTGGCCGAGGAGCTCGAGCGCCTCGGGCCGTTCGGGATGGGCAACCCGCGGGTTCGGCTGCTGGTCCCCGCGGCCCGGATGCGCGACGTGCGTCCGATGGGGGACGGCAAGCACGCCCGGTTCAGCGTCCAGAGCGGAGCGGCGCGCGCGCTGGGGGTGGCGTTCGGCGTCAACGGAACTCTGGCCTCGCTCGAGGACTCGCCGATGGACCTGTCCGTTCGCCTCGAGCTCAACCGGTGGAACGGCGCCGTCGAGCCGCGGGTCGTGCTCGAGGAGCTGTATCCGCTCACCGCTTCAAAGCTGGGATGCGCCGAGCCGGCCGTCGAGGCCGAGTGGTGGGAGCGGCTCGAGGCGGAGCAACGGCGCCCGCTCGACGAGTGGCCGCCACCGGGGCTCCGGGAAGCGGCCCACCGGACCTGGTCCGTTCGCGAGGTCGTCGAGCGGGCGCCCGGCTCGGGGATCGCGACCCTCGCCGACCTGGTCTCGAGCGGGGCGCCGGTCCTGGCGTTGTGCGCGGACGCCTCGCGCCGCGGCGCGCTCGCGGAGCGCGCGGACCCGCGCCGCTTCGGGTGCGGGCCAGCAGTGCACGCTTGTGGTCGGTGCGCGGGCGACGCCCTGAGTTCGCGGGTCCGGGATCTCCTGGATGCCGGGTCGGGGATGCTGCTCGCCGACTGGGCGGCGCTGGCTCGCGACCCCGGCCTGCCCGCGCACTTCGAGCACGTCGTGTTGGTCGACCCGCCCCCGTTCGCGCACCTGGACGCCATGGTCCTGCGCGGCGCCGGGTACCTGCACCTCACCTGGGGTCGGGAGGAGCTCGCGTTCGCGCAGTGGGCACACGACGCGGCGTGGGAGTCGGGGTGGGCGATGCGCAGCATCTACCGGGCGATTCGCGAGCGCGGCGGGGAGGCGCGCGGCGCAGAGCTGATCGCCGTGCTCGGCGGGGAGGGCGCGCACCCCCGCACGCCCGAGGAGGCCGGCCGCTGCGTGCGGGTGCTGGCCGAGCTCGAACTCGCAGCGTGGGAGGGTGGCGGCGTCGATCGTGTCCTGAGGGTCGTATCCTCGACCAAGACGGATCTGGACCGATCGAGTGCCTACAACAGCTACCGCGCCCGGCACGAGGAGGGCAGGACATTTCTAAGCAGGCAAAGACGAAGCGCCGCGTAGCGAGCGGCAACACGAAGCGCTCCACAACCACGGGGAAGAGCGGCGCGCGGAGGCCGGCCGCCGGGAAGACGGTCGAGCGAACCCGCGTCGGGCTCGCCGCCGACCGCCAGCACGGCTCGCCGGCGCCCGCCGACGCGATCACGAAAGGGCTCACCGCGGAGGAGCGTGCGCTGCTCGGCGACCTGTTCGCCGTGGTCGAGGAGCACAGCGACACCGACGGCGTGGCGATCGACCGCGAGGCGGTCGAGACGGCGTTCGCGTTCGCCTGCGAGCGCCACGCCGATCAGCGGCGGCGCTCCGGCGAGGACTTCGTCAACCATCCGCTCGAGGTCGCGAAGATCTGTGCCGGCCTGCGCCTCGACACCGAAACGCTGTGCGCGGCGCTGCTGCACGACACTGTCGAGGACACGAGCGCCCAGATCGAGGATGTCGAGGCCGCGTTCGGCGGTGAGATCGCGACGCTCGTCGACGGCGTAACGAAGCTCACTGGAATCACGTTCCAAAGTCGCGACGAGAGTCAGGCGGAGAACTACCGCAAGATGATGGTCGCGATGGCCACGGACGTCCGGGTCATCCTGATCAAGCTCGCCGACCGTCTCCACAACATGCGCACGCTGTCGGCGCTCGCGAAGCAGAAGCAGCTAGAGAAGGCGCGCGAGACGCTCGAGATCTACGCGCCGCTGGCGCACCGGCTCGGCATCCACGCGATCAAGTGGGAGCTCGAGGACCTCGCGTTCGCGACGCTGCACCCACGCAAGTACGACGAGATCAAGAAGCTCGTCTCACAGCAGCGGAGGGAGCGGGAGCGCTACGTCACCGACGCCGGTGGCTTCCTTCGCAAGGAGCTCAAGGAGGTCGGCATCGAGGCCGAGATCTCGGGCCGCGCCAAGCACTTCTACTCGATCTACACGAAGATGACCAAGAAGGGGCGGGAGTTCAACGAGATCTACGACCTCACCGCGATGAGGGTGATCGTGGACTCGGTCAAGGACTGCTACGGAGCGATCGGGATCATCCACTCGCTCTGGAAGCCGCTCCCGGGCCGCTTCAAGGACTTCGTCGCAACCCCGAAGCTCAATCTCTACCAGGCACTGCACACGACGGTGATCGGCCCCGAGGGCCGCCCGCTCGAGATCCAGATCCGCACGAGCGAGATGCACGAGCTCGCCGAGTACGGCATCGCCGCCCACGTGATCTACAAGGAGGGCGGCCGCGCTTCGGCTCGCGACCCCGAGAAGGAGAAGATGACCTGGCTCCGCCAGCTTCTCGAGCTGGAGTCCGACCAGGACCCCCACGAGTTCCTCGACTCGCTCAAAGTCGACCTGTTCGAGGACGAGGTCTTCGTCTTCACTCCGAAGGGCGAGGTGAAGAACCTCTCGGCGGGATCGACTCCGCTCGACTTCGCGTACGCCGTCCACACCGACGTCGGACATCGCTGCGTGGGCGCGAAGGTGAACGGCAAGATCGTCCCGCTTCACTACCAGCTCTCGAGCGGCGACATCGTCGAGATCCTGACAGCGAAGCAGGAGCGTGGGCCCTCGCGCGACTGGCTCCGGCTCGTGCGCACAAGCAGGGCCCGCAACAAGATCCGGGCGTTCCTGAAGCGCGAACGCCGGGAGGACGCTGAGCGGCGGGGCCGCGAGGCGCTCCAGGCCGCGCTGAAGAAGCGCGGGCTCCCCGCGCAGCAGGTCGCCGGCACGCCGCTGCTCGTGGACGTCGCGCGCGAGATGGGGTTCCGCAAGGCGGACGACTTCTACGTCGCGATCGGCCAGGCGAAGCTCGCGCCGAAAACCGTCGCCAACAAGGTCTTCCAGCGGCTCAAGCAGGGAGAGGCTGTGGGCGAGGAAGAGGCCCCCGCGGTTCCGACCGGAGTCCTGCACGGCAAGGACGAGCGGCAGCGCCGCACCGAGGACGCCTCGGCGTACGGGATCAAGGTCAAGGGCGTGGACGACGTGATGGTGCGGCTCGCCAAGTGCTGCCGCCCGGTGCCGGGCGACGAGATCCTGGGATATGTCTCGCTCGGTCGGGGGATCACGATCCACCGCAAGGACTGCCGCAACATGAAGGCATTGAAGAAGTCCCCCGAGCGCTTCACCGACGTCTCGTGGGACGGTGAGAACGCGACCTCGTATCGGGTCGAGCTCCAGGTCGACGCGTGGGATCGCACCCGGCTGCTCGAGGACCTCTCGCGCACCTTCTCGGAGGCCGGGATCAACATCCTCGAGGCGACGTGCACGACCAAGCACCCGATGGTCAAGAACAGGTTCGTGGTCGAGGTGGGCGACACGCAGCAGCTCAAGCAGTGCGTCGGACGCCTGCGCCAACTCGACTCGGTGTTCGACGCGTACCGGATCACGCCGAACGATTGAGCCCCGGGCGGCCCGCGGTCAGCGTCGTCATCCCGTTCGTGGGAGACCGTGCCGCTGCGGCGTTGCTCGTGGCCGATCTGGCACGGCTCGAACTGCGGCCCGGAGACGAGCTCATCGTCGCCGACAACACGGCCAGGGGAATGGGGGCCGGAGCCATCCCCGCCGGCGCGCGCGTCGTTCGCGCGGCGGCCAAGCGCTCCTCCTACCACGCGCGCAACGCGGGCGCCGACGCTGCGTCCAACGAGTGGATCCTGTTCTGTGACTCCGACTGCCGCCCGGTCCCCGACCTGCTCGACGCGTATCTCGCTGAGCCCGTGGCCGAGCGCTGCGGGGCGATCGCCGGCACCGTCACAGGCAATCCGGAGCAAGGCGCGCTGATCGCACGCTACGCGCAGGCGCGCGGGTTCCTCAACCTCGCGGGTGGGGGGGAGGGGCCCGACTGGCGCATCGCGGTAGGCGCCAACGTGCTCGTAAGGCGCACCGCCTTCCGCGAGATCGACGGCTTCCCAGAGGGAATTCGCTCCGGAGGCGACGTGGACTTCTCGCGGCGGCTTCAGCGCGCGGGGTGGACGATCGCTCGCCGCGAGGCCGCGCGGGTCGAGCATCGTCACCATGAGCAACTCTTCCCGTTCCTCGCCACGATCTCGCGTTACGCGGCCGGGTCGCGGTGGCTCAACTGCCGCTACCCGGGCTATTCGCCGCGTTGGCCGCTGGCGAGACAGCTGGCCTTGGCCGCGCGCGATGCAGTCGTCCTCTCCGCGCGGGGCCGGGGCGAGCAGGCCGCGTTCCGCGTCCTCGACGGCCTCGGGCTCGTCGCCCACAACGTCGGCTACCTGGGGGGAAACTCCGCTGACCGTATCGCCGGCTGATCGGTCGGGAGACTCTCACTGCAGCGCTTGGCCAATCCCGAGGACGTTTCCCTCGCTGTCCCGGAACCACGCCGCCCGCTCGCCGACGCCGCCCCTGGACGGGTAGTTGCCCGCGACCTCGGCGATGCCGTCGACGGTCTTTAGCCCCGGGAGGTCGTACTCCTCGAACAGGACTCCGCGCCCGCGCAGCTCCGCGACGGTCGCATCGATGTCGTCCACGGTCCACGCCATTTGGGTGTGGTCGCCGGATGCGCCGCCAGTCGACTGGAAGATCGTGAACTCGCCGCTGCGGCAGCGGTACCGGAGCCCTCCCGGCCTCTCCTCCGCAGGCATGAGGCCGAGCGTGTCGGCGTAGAACGATCTCGCCCGCTGCAGATCCTGCGCCGGGATCCTTGCGGCGACGTCGCTGTCCTCGAGCATGCTTTCTCCTTTCCGTCAGGATTGGGCAACGGTTAGCGTGTCACGCGACAACAAGGCGCTGGTCCGCCGCCTGGTCGATGAGGTCGTCAACTCGCGAGACGAGTCGGCGATCGACGAGTTGGTGGACGGCGAGTTCGCCGACAAGGTGAAGGGCTGGATCGGCCCGTTTCGAGATGCCTTCCCGGACTTCAGGATGGAGATCGTCGAGCTGATCGCCGAGGGCGACAGCGTCGCCGCCCACTTCCGCTGCTCGGGCACGCACCGTGGTGAGTGGCGCGGCGTGGCGCCGACGGGCCGCCGCTTCGAGAACGTGGACGAGATCTACATCTTCCAGGTGCGCGACGGAAGGATTGCCGCGGCGCTGGGCCTCGAGGACAATGCGAAACGCACGCGGCAGCTCGGGATCGAGCTGTAGCGCCCGATGAACCTACGTCCAGGCGCCTCGCGCCAGCACCAGCCACCGGCGCTGGAAGCCGCGACGCTCGTACAGCCGCTGGGCGCCGTCGTTGCCCGGCATTAGCCCGACGATGACCTCGGTGATGCCCTGGCGCTCGAGCTCGGCGTCGATCGCGTCGAGCAGCCGGTTCCCGAGGCCCGCGCCCCGGGCGTCCACCGTGACGAGCATTGTCTCGATCTCGGCGACCGTTTCCGGGACGCGCCACGAGTCGGCGAGGTCGGGGCCCGCCTCCATCACCCGGACGAGCGCGTAACCGACGAGTCGATCGCCCGCGCGCGCCAGGAGCACGAACGAGCGCGGATCGGCGAGCCACTCGCGATACGAAGCGGAGCGCACCCGCCACGAGGTCTCGTCGTCGACGAATTCTCCGGTTTGCGGGGCGACCTCCGCGTGATGGTGGTGCAGTTCGAGCCAGAGATCGCGCAGCGCGGGAACGTCGTCCACGCCGCCGCGATCGATCACGATTGCGTTGTCCATTTTCGCGCCTCCCGTTCGTCGTTAGGGTGACGCGGCGAGCCCGAGCCGCCCGACCACAGGAGGAAGAATGAAGTATCTGCTGTCGTTCGTCGTCGAAGAGGAACGAATGGGAGACGCATCACCCGAGGAGATGCAGGAGTCGATGCAGCGCTGGGCGGCCTTCGACGAGGAGGCCACCGACAAGGGAGCGCTGATCGCATGCGAGCCACTCGAGAGCAGCTCGACGGCCACCACGATCCGGCTCCAGGAGGACGGCGGACGGATCGTGACGGACGGACCGTTCGTCGAGTCGAAGGAGGTCCTCGGCGGCTTCAGTCTGCTCGAGTGCGAGAACCTCGACGAGGCGATCGAGTGGGCAAACAAGGTCCCGCTGCAGTCCGGCGCGATTGAGATCCGCGCCGTGATGGACCTCTCTCGGTACGGCTACCACAGCAAGACGCTCACCCCCGCGAAGGCGACCGCGTAGCGGCCGTCGCGACGCCGGCGAGCGCGCTGCACTAGGACCGCGGGCGAGTGGCGACGGGGTCCGCAAGCACCTCGGAGGCCGCTCGCTCGCCGGATCGGATCGCGCCGTCCATGTGCCCTTCCCACCGGTTCGCGGCCTCCGCTCCGGCCCATGAGACGCGCCCCCATTGCGCGTACGGGTGCACGCCGGCGTCGCCGAGCACCCCGGGGGGGACTCCCGGCACGCAGCCCTCGATGTTCGGCTCGTCGCGCCAATCCTTCTCCACGTAGTCGACTGGCGATGAACCCGGCGGTCCGAACGCGGCGGCGAGCTCATCGACGACCTTGCGACGCCGCAGATCAAAGGCGGCGGGGTCCAGCAGCTGCGGGTCGTCCGAGAACGCCTCGCCGAGAAAGCCGACGATGACGCCGACGCCAGGAGATCCCTCGGGTCCCTCGGGCGTGGCGTCGAAGGTGAGCCTGACCAGACCATCGTCGGCCAGCAGTTGGCCCGAGAGCCCCGATTCCCGCCAGAACGGGGACGAGTACGCGACGTGGAACTTGAACCCGGTGCCCATCTCCCAGCCTTGGTGAAGGAAGCGTCGGTCGCCGGGAAGCTCCGGCCCGAAATCGATGCGGCGGCAAAGTGCGGGGTCCAGCGCTACCACGACTCGATCGGCCCGGAGCGCTTCACCGCCGGTGCGCACCGAGACAGCGTCTTCGTCCTGGAACACGGCACGGACATCGGCCCCCAGGCGGACAGCACCGCGCATCCCGTCGGCGAGCCGCTCGCACAGCGTCACCGCCCCGCCCGCGATGCGGCGATCCTGGGCCGCCCCCTCTACCCCGGTGAGCTGCTCGACTCCACCCGCCGCCCGGATGTGCTGCACAAATGCGAGCAGCGACAGGTCCTCGGGTCCGGTCCCGGTCGTGGCGGCTGCCGCGATCGTCACCACGGCGCGGGCCGCACCCGTGTGCAGATGGCGCGTCATCCACGAGTCCAGCGTGCTCTCGTCGAGCTCCTTCCACGTGGCCTCGTTCGATGCCCGGCGTGCGAGGCGGTCGAGGCGCCACTGCCCGATCGCGAGATCCACGAGCGCAGGCAGCGGGACCGGCGGGAGCCGGCCGGCCCTCGCGCGAGTGCGGCCGGCCGTTCGCATCAGATTGCGGCCACGGGTCCACTGCGGCATCGTTTCGAGGCCCAACTCCCCGATCATCGCGAGCACGCGGTCCTGGGTCGGCCCCACCCACGCGCCTCCGCCGTCCACCGTCACACCGGCAACCTCCTGGCGGACCAGCCGTCCGCCGACCCGGCTCGACGCTTCCAGCACAATGGCGCGCGCGCCTGCACGGATCACCTCGCGTGCCGCAGTCAGCCCGGCGAGGCCGGCTCCGACGACGACGACGTCCAGGTCTCTACTCACGCTCGCGAAGGCCGCCGATCGCTGCGCGGAGCGTCTCCGCCACCTCGGCCATGTGGGCGTCGCTGTCGTACTTGCGGCGCGGCCAGAAGAACCCCCGCAACCCGTCCTTGCGCTCGCGCGGGACGACGTGGACGTGAAGGTGGGGGACACTCTGGCTGACGACGTTGTTCATCGCCACGAAGCTGCCGGGCTTGTCCGTCGCGGCGGGGATCGCCCGCGCCAGGAGCTGCGCCGCCCCGAAGTACGGCTCGAGCAGCTCTCTCGGAAGGTCGCCCAGGGTCTCGATGTGCTCGCGCGGGACGAGCAGGCTGTGACCGGGAAACAGCGGGCGGCGGTCGAGGAACGCGAGCGAGGTCTCGTCCTCGTAGACCACGTGGGAGGACTCGTCACCGGCGACGATCGCGCAGAAACGGCAGTCCGGATCGGCGGTAGTCACGCGACGATTGTGAGCGCGCCGGGCTCGATCGAGAGGTCGAGCTCGGTATGGTCGCCGATGTAGTCGCCGTCGACCTGGAGCGGGAACGGTCGGATCTTGTCCTCGCGGTCGCGCGACATCGACTCGACCCGCGCCGCAACGACGTTCTCGAAGTGAGAGATCTGGCGGTGGTCGGGAGTCTGGAGGCGCTCCGAGAGCACCCGCATCGCGATCGTCGGGACGTCGCGGAGAGCCGCCCGCCTCAGCATCGCCACCGCAAGCGTCCCGTTGTCGAGCGCCGCGCCCTCGCAAACGTGCAACGGGCGGGCGCGAAAGTAGCTGTACGGATGCGAGTTCTGCGCGATCGCCGTGATCCCCTCCGCCAGCTCGCCGTCGAGCTGGAGCCGCATCACGACCGGATCGCGCAGATAGCGGCGGTAGAACGTCGACACCGCCGTCCAGGTGAAGTACCACTCCCCCGCGCGCGCCTTCAGTCGCGGGTGCGCGTCGACTCGTTGCACCACCGCTGCATCGAGACCCGCGCCGCACGCGAACACGAACCGTCTCGCGTTGACGACGCCGAGATCGATGCGCCTGGGCGCGAAGTCGTCGGCGAGCCCCAGCAGGTGCTCGGCGGCATCGACGACGTCATTCGGGATCCCGAGGGTGCGGCAGACGACGTTCGTCGAGCCACCCGGCAGCACCGACACCGGGACGCTCGTCCCCGCGAGCCCGTTGACGACCTCGTTGAGGGTGCCGTCGCCGCCGAATGCGACGACGATGTCGTAGCCGCCGTCGCGCGCCTCGCGGCCGATCTCGATCGCGTGCGCCCGCGCCTCGGTACTGACCGCCGTCACGTCGTAGCGGCCCTCGAGCGCGTAGACGACGAGGTTCTTGAGCCGGTCCGAGACCGTGGTCGCGTACGGGTTGACGATCACAAGCATGCGCTTCTTCTGAGCGCTCACGCAACTGCCTCGAACTTGATCACGCCGTTCTCGCGCACTTCGCGCGCGCGGCCCTCGTTGATCAGCAGGTCGACGTGGCCGATCACCTCGGACAGCGTCAGGAAGGCTTGCGTCACAGCGACGTCGCCCCACAGCTCCTGGGCAAGCTCGTGGCCAGTGCGCGGCCGCTCGGCGATCAGCTCGTAGATCGTCTCGGCGCGGCGGCGGGAGTGGGCGAAGCGCTCGTCGATCAAGGCGACGTGATCGGAGATCGGCTCACCGTGCCCGGGAAGCACGATCTCAGCCGGGAGCTCACGGGTCTTGCGCAGCGATTCGAGGTAGGTGACGAGAGCCTGGGTGCGCGACCCCGAGCCGTCGAGCGGCCGGGTGATCAGCGCGTTGGAGGAGATGTGCGCGAGTAGGTGATCGGCCGCGAACAGGATGCGGCGATCGGCGTCCCACAGCAGCGTGTCCGAGGGGCTATGGCCGGGGCGGTACTGCACCTCGAGGTTGCGGTCGCCGAGGCTCAGGATCTCGCCGTCGTGTAGGGGCCGCGTCACCTTCGGGCTCGAGCCCCACGCGCGAAAGCTTCGCGAGACGCTCTGGAGCGCGGTCACGACCTCCTCGGAGATCCCGTGGCTGAGCATCAGCTCCACGGCGAAATGATCGTCGCGCTCGGCGTCCTCGCCGAAGTTCTCGAGAAAGTTCACCGCCACGTCGATCGCGGCCACATCGGCGCCCGAGCGCGCCGCGATGATCTCGGCCAGCCCGATGTGATCGATGTGCTGGTGGGTGAGGATCACGAGCTCGAGATCCTCGATCGAGTGGCCGCGTTCGGCGAGTTGGTGCTGGAGGTCGTCGAGCGCCTTGCCGGAGTTGGGGCCCGTGTCGATCAGGGTCACGAGCTCGCCCTCGATCAGATAGCAGTTGACCCGGCCGACCATGAAGGGGGTCGGAAGCCGCAGCGTGTGGATCCCCTCCTGGGCGGCGCGCTCGAGCGCCTCCTCCGAGGTCACGAGCGAATTAGCTCCAAGACCTCGTCTCTCTTGCGCTCCATGTGCTCACGGGAGACCAGCGACTCGAGATTGAGGCGCAGCAGCGGCTCGGTGTTCGATGGCCGCACGTTGAAGTGCCACTCCGGGTAGTCCACGGAGATGCCGTCGAGCCACGAGATCTCCGCGTCCGGGTTGCGCTCCGCGAGCTCGCGCAGCTTCGCGTCCTGGTCCGCGACCTCTGAGTTGATCTCGCCGGAGATGAAATAGCGCTCGCGGTACTCGCCGACGAGCTCTGAGAGCGGGCGCCCCTCGACCGAAATCAGCTCGAGCATGAGCAACACCGGGATCGTCCCCGAGTCGGCGCACCAGAAGTCGCGGAAGTAGTAGTGGCCGGAGACCTCGCCGCCGAACGCGGCGTCGTGCTCGCGCATCCCTATCTTGAAGAACGCGTGGCCGACGCGGTTGACGTGCGGGATCCCGCCGCTCGCGGTGACCGTGTCTGGGACCGCGCGGCTCGCCCGCACGTCGTAGAGGACGGCGGCGCCAGGCTTCTTGCGCAGCTGCGCGGAGGCGAGCAACGCGGTGAGGAAGTCGCCGTCGACAAACGTCGCCGTCTCGTCGATGAAGAAGCACCGGTCCGCGTCCCCGTCCCACGCGATCCCGAGCTCCGCACCCTCCCCGACCACCTTGTCGACGATGAAGCGGCGGTTCTCCTCCAGCAGCGGGTTCGGCTCGTGATCCGGGAACGTCCCGTCCGGCTCCCAGTACGTGGTCACGAGGTCGAGGTCGAGCCGCTCTAGCAACGGCCCGACCATCGGGCCGGCCATCCCGTTCCCGCCGTCAACCACCACCCGCATCGGCGTGATGAGATCGGGCTCGATGAACGAGAGGACGTGGCGGTGGAAGCGGTCGTAGATGTCGAGGTGCTCGAGCGTCCCACCTCCCGGCGGCTTCGCCATGCCGCGCTCGATCTCGGCGCGCACCTCGGCGATCCCGGCATCGCCCGAGAAGGCCAGCGCCCCTTCGCGCACGAGCTTCACCCCGGTCCAGGCCTTCGGGTTGTGTGAGGCGGTCACCATCGCCCCGCCGTCGAGGCCTCGGGAGCCGACGAGGTAATAGAGCATCTCGGTCCCGATCATCCCCCCGTCGATCACATGAGTTCCCTCGTCGAGAAGGCCCTCACGCACGCATTCCGCCATCTCCGGCGAGGTGAGCCGCATGTCGCGTCCCAGGCCGATGCCGAGCGCGCTCGTGTCCTTGCCGCGCAGCTGCGCCAGGACGCGGGCGAACGCGCGGCCGAGCAGGTACGCGACCTCGCCGTCCATCTCCTCGCCGTACACCCCGCGGACGTCGTACGCCTTGAAGATGCTGGGCGAAATCGTGGTCAAAACTTCCCCTTCAGCGCCCCGTAGCTCTGCTCCAGGCTCTGCGGCATCACCCTCGTGTCCGCGATCACGGGCATGTAGTTGGTGTCACCCGCCCACCGCGGGACTACGTGCATGTGGATGTGGGACTCGAACCCGGCGCCCGCGATTCTGCCCTGGTTCAACCCGACGTTGAAGCCCTCGTTTCCGTACAGGTCCTCGATAATTGCCATCGCGCGCGTGACCAGCGCCATCAGCTCGGCCACGGTCTCGGAGTCGAGATCCTGGAGCCGCGCGAGGTGTTCGAACGGGGCGACCATCAGGTGACCATTTGTGTACGGGAAGGTGTTTAGGATCACGAAGCAGCGCTCGCCGCGGTGGACGATGAACGCGCCGGCGTCATCGTCCTCGGCCGGCTTCGCGCAGAAGATGCACTCGTTTTCCTTCGAGGCATCCTTCACGTACTCGAGGCGCCACGGCGCCCAGATGCGGTGGTTGGCCACCCGCCGGAATCTACTCGGGCGCGACCGCCCACTGCTTCAGCATCGGCAGCGGGTCGATCGGCTTGCGATCGATGCCTTCTCCGAGCCTGACCTCGAAGTGGAGGTGGGTGCCGTAGCACGAGCCGGTGCACCCCATCAACCCGACCTGGCTGCCGGCCGGGACCTCCGCGCCGACCTTCAGCCGGGCAGGGCGCAGCATGTGGAAGTAGACGTAGGTCTGATCCTCGGCGGGGCTGTAGAGCGCCACGTAGTGGCCGCGCCCGCCGTCGCTTCCCTTCTCGATCACGCGGGCGTCGTGGACCGCGACGAGCGGCGTCCCCGAGTCGGCCATCACGTCCTGCCCCTCGTGCCGGTGCCCGCCACGGTCGGCGCCGAACTTGGCGTCGTAGGCCCCGTAGTCCACCGGCCCATCCATTCGGACCGGGTGGTAGGGACCCGAGCTCGAGGTGATCGCGAGCGATGACGGCTCCTCCTCCTTTACTTCGTCCGCCGGCGCAGCGCTACCGACTCCGAGAGCAGCGGCGTTGCCCGCATCGGAGCCGATCGGCGCCACCGGCAATCCCGCGACGGCGGTGGCGGTGCTGGTTACGCACAACCCGAGCGCCGCGCACAGCGCCACCCGGCGAGCGGTTGAGCGGCACGGCGGGTCGGAGTCGGCGGCCCGGACGCGGTCCGCGGTCCGCGGCGAGCGCGGCACCCACGGTGCCGGTTCGAGTCGATCGTGGTGGGACATGTGTGGGTTCGGAAGAGCGATCGCCGGAAGCGCACCGGCGAGCGCTCGGATGGCCTAGAACCGCCTGGGTGATGAGTGCCGAGTGCCCCGGACGGGGATGGCCGAGGGCCGCAATCTACCGAACGCCTCCGACCACCGCCGGCGGGCGCCCAAGAAAGCGGAGTTTGCGCCGGTTCCTAAAGCCAGCCGCGGCGACGGAAGTACGTGACCATCCCGACCAGGATCGCCGCCATCACTCCGATGACGATCCAGAAGCCGGCCGAGGCTCCGTCGGGGGGATCGCCGCCGCCGGGCAGCCCCACATTCATCCCGAAGACGCTCGCAATCAGCGTCAGGGGCAGCACGATCACGCTGATCGCGGTCAGCACCCGGAGGATGTCGTTGACGCGATGTGAGATCACGGACTCGTTGGTGTCCTCGAGCCCCTCGACGACCTCCTTGTTCGTCTCGAGCAGGTCCCAGATCCGCTCGTGGGCGTCGACGATGTCGTCGAAGTAGATCTCGAGGTCGAAGTCGGGCGCGAGGAAGCGACCCTTGACGCCCTCGAGGTCGCGCAGCACCGGGCGCTGGGGCCGGATCACCTTGCGGAAGTTGATGATCTCCTGCTTCGCATTGGAGAGGTCGCGCACGACCTCCTCCGAGCGACCCGAGAAGATGTCCTGCTCGAGCGCGTCGAGCTTGTTCTCGATCTTGCGCAGCATCGGGAAGCAGTAGTCGAAGCCGTCGTCGACGATCCGGTACAGCAGGTAGCCGGACCCGCGGGAGAAGATCTGGTCGCGGAGCTCCTCCTTGGCGCGGCAGCGCTCGAACAGGTACTCGACCGGCTGCAGCGGCTGGTTCGGGATCGTGATCAGGAAGTCCTCACCGACGAAGATGTCGAGCTCCCCGGCGTTGAGGCGTCGCACCGAGGGATCGAAGACGGGAAAGTGAAGGACGATGAACAGGTAGTCGGGGTACTCGTCGATCTTCGGCCGCTCGTTGCGCGACAGCACGTCCTCGAGGTCGAGGCCGTGGAACCCGAAGTGCTCCTCGAGCCATTCCCACTCGAGAGCGCTGGGGCGATCGATCTTGACCCAGCGAAGGCCCTCGCCGGAGATCGTCTCTACGTTGGGCTTCTGGCGCTCAGCGGGCGCCGGCGAGGTGAGCTCGCTGCCGCGCCCTGACCTTCTCAGCCTTGGCTTGGGGAGGTTCGGCATCGCTGTTGCTCATCTCTGTTTCGACGTCGTACATCGAGCGCTCACCCTAAGGGTACGTCAACGGCCGGTCCGTTTTCTGGCTCACATGTGATCGTGCAACGCGCGGCGGGGCCGGCAGGAGAGCGAACCGCCCGCGAGAACACCACCAACATGGCGGATGACGTCGATCCCCAGCGGCTTCTCACGGCGCTGACCACGGAGCACTTCACGCTCCAGGGCGCGCGGGCTCAGACCACGAGCGAGGCCACGTCGCGCGCGGCGCTCTACATCATGGCTGTGTCCAGCACGCTGATCGCGCTGGGATTCATTGCCCAGGCATCGGAGGCCGGCGACCTGTTCAATGTGTTCTCGCTGGTCGTGTTGCCGACGCTGTACATAATCGGCATCTTCACGTTCGTGCGCATGTCGGAGAACTCTGAGGAGGATGTCGTGTACGGACGGGCGATCAACCGCATCCGTCATCACTACATCGAGTTGGCGGGCGATCAGGCGCTGCTGTTCATGATGACCGCCAACGACGATTCACTCGGTGTGCTGCGGAACATGGGGCTCACGCCGTCCCGAACGCGGCCTTACCTGACCGCCGCGTACATGATCGCGGTTGTCAACAGCGTGATCGGGGGGAGCGCGGTCGGACTTGCGATCGCCGCGACGGGGGATCCGCCGCTCTGGATTCCGGTCGCAGCAGGAGGCGTTGCAGCGATCCTCTCCCTCTTCCTCATGCATCGCTCCGAGATGGCCCGCTTTCGCCGGCTGGGCGGGTTCCAGGAGGTGCTGTTTCCGTCGCCCGAGCGGCGAGCCGAGTAGACGACACCGACTTCAGCCGTCCGGCTGACCCTCTCCGTTGGGTAGCCTGAGTGGATCGCCACCGCGACCGCCGTAGAACCCGCCAAGGACCACTGCCTCGCGCCCTCGCGGACGGTGGACGCTCCGCTCGCCGGCGCGTCGGGGCGCTACGAGCGGCTCTTCGGGGACCTCGAGCCGCTGGAGGGAGACGAGACCCGGCTGCTCGAGCTCGCGGTCCCGGGTGGGCTGTACGACGGTGGGACGAGCTGCGCGGACGCGCGCGAGACGGCGGCGGGATGGCCGTTCCTCGGCCAGTTCGTCGCCCACGACATCACCGCCGATCGCAGCGATCTCTCCAGCCGCGCCGATGGCACGCAACTGGTCAACTTCCGCACGCCGCGCGCCAACCTCGAGTGTCTGTACGGCGCCGGGCCTGTCGGGAACCCGTTCCTCTACCGCCGCGAGGATCCGGCCAAGCTGCTGCTCGGTCGCAACGACGCCGGCAAGGAGGCGGACCTGCCGCGAAACGCCGAGGGCATCGCGGTGATCGGAGATCCCCGAAACGACTCCCACCTGTTCATGGCGCAGCTCCACGTCGCGATGCTGCGCCTGCACAACTGCCTCGTCGACCACCTGCGGGCCAAGGGCGTCGCCGAGCGCGAGGTCTTCAACTGGGCTCGACGCGAGGTGAGCTGGCACTACCAGTGGGTCCTCGTCCACGACTACCTTCCGACGCTGGTCGGCGGGGAGCTGGTCGACGAGATCCTTGCGGACGGTCCGCGGTTCTACCGCGTCGACGGCTCACCGCGGATCCCGCTCGAGTTCGCCGACGGCGCGTTCCGGTACGGCCACAGCCAGATCCGCAACGACTACGTCCTCAACGACGGCTCGGGCGCGCTGCAGCTCTTCCCGGACCTGCTCGGGTTCAGGCCTATCCCGGGATCGCGCAGCGTCGATTGGCCGCTGTTCTTCGATGTTCCTGGTCACCCGCCCGCCCAGCGCGCGAAGCGGATCGACGGCCAGCTCGCGCGCTCCCTGATCGAGCTTCCCGTCGCGATCACGGGCGAGTCGGAGCACCAGGCCTACCAGTCCCTCGCCGGACGCGACCTCCAGCGTGGCCACGCCTACGGACTGCCGTCCGGAGAGGCCGTCGCGAGGGCGATGGGGGAGGAGCCGATCGGGCCCGATGAGGTCGGCCTCGCGAAGGCGGGGTGGGACGCAGAAACCCCGCTGTGGTACTACGTCCTGCGCGAGTCGGACGTGCGCGAGGACGGCGAGCGGCTGGGCCCCGTCGGCGGGCGAATCGTCGCCGAGGTCCTGCTCGGGATCATCGACCGCGACCCCGAGTCCTACCGTGCTGCCGAGCCAGAGTGGAAGCCGCGCCTGCCGGCGCGCGCAGAGCGCTTCACGCTCGCCGACATCCTCGCGCCCGAGGGCTGACCCAGGCGCCGTGGTATTCTGCCCGGCCACATAACCGCCACATCGAGAGGGGTGGAGGGACTGGCCCGAAGAAGCCCCGGCAACCCCCCGCAAGGGAAAGGTGCCAACTCCAGCAGGTGGATTGCCTGGAAGATGTGAGTGAGAGTCCCAAACCGGACCTCTGCTCACAGCCCGGCGGAGGTCTTACTCGTTAGGTCACTGAGAAGGAGACGTTGAATTGGGACTCGAATCGCTGAGATGCAAGGAGTGCGGGGCTGAGTATCCGCTCGACGCGCGGTACGTGTGCGAGCAGTGCTTCGGACCGCTCGAGGTCGGCTACGACCTCTCCGGCTTGGACGCGGCCGAGACGAAGCGCAAGATCCAGGCGGGCTCGCGCGGGATCTGGCGCTACTCGGACTTCCTGCCGTTCGAGGGCGGTCCGCCCGCTTCGCGGGGACCGCTCGAGCCGGGCCTGACGCCGCTGATCCGAGCCGATCGGCTCGCCGAGCGGCTGGGGCTGCGCGAGGTGTGGGTGAAGAACGACGCCGCGAACCCGACCCACTCGTTCAAGGACCGCGTCGTCGGCGTCGCGCTGGCCAAGGCCCGGGAGCTCGGGTTCGAGACCGTGGCGTGCGCATCCACCGGCAACCTCGCCAACGCGGTCGCGGCGCATGCCGCCGCCGCCGGCCTCGACTCGTTCGTGTTCGTGCCGCGCGATCTCGAGGAGCAGAAGCTGCTCGCCACAGCCGTGTACGGGACGACACTGGTCGGGGTGCGCGGCACCTACGACGACGTCAACCGCCTCTGTACGCAGCTCTCGGAGGCCCGCGGGTGGGCGTTCGTCAACGTCAACCTGCGCCCCTACTACGCGGAGGGCTCGAAGACGCTCGCCTACGAGACGGTGGAGCAGCTCGGCTGGGCTCTGCCCGACCGCGTGGTGTGTCCGATCGCGTCCGGTTCGCTGTTCACCAAGCTGGGGCGGGGATTCAACGAGTGGAGGGGGCTGGGGCTCGTCGACGGCGAGCTTCCGAGGTTCAACGGCGCCCAGGCAACCGGCTGCGATCCGGTCGCGGAGGCGTTCGGCGAAGGTAGCGACACCTGCCGGCCGCGGCAGGACCCCGATACGATCGCGAAGAGCCTCGCGATCGGGAATCCCGCCGATGGCCCATATGCGCTCGAGCTCGCGCGCTCGTCGGGCGGGGGCATCGACTCCGTCACGGACGCCGAGATCCGAGAGGGCATCAGCCTGCTCGCCGAGACCACCGGAGTGTTCACCGAGACCGCGGGCGGCGTCACGACCGCGGTGCTGGCGAAGCTCGCCGAGCGCCGCGACATCTCGCGGGACGAGCGCGTGGTGGTGTACATCACCGGCGAGGGGTTGAAGACGCTCGAGGCGACCCGCGAGCTGTTCGAGATCCACGAGATCGAGCCGACGCTCGAGGGGTTCGAGAGCGTCGTCGAGGGCGACCGCGCGACGGCGGCCGGGAGCGCCTCGTGATGGCGGTCACGGTCAAGATCCCGGCGCAGCTTCGCATCGTCACCGACGACGAGGGCGAGATTAAGGTCGACGGCGAGACCGTCGGCGACGCGCTCGAGGAGGTGTTCGACCGTCACGAGGACCTTCGGGAGCGAATCACTGAGAACGGAAACCTGCGCCGGTTTGTGAACGTGTACGTCGGAGGCGAGGACATCCGGTTCAAGGACGGGCTCGAGACCGAGATCTCCGAGGGCGACGAGGTCCAGATCCTGCCTGCCGTGGCGGGCGGCTGAGCGCGGCTTCTTCATAATCCTCTGAATGCAAGGCGCGGACCACGTCGTCGTGCTGTGCGGCGGGCGCGGAACAAGGCTCCAGGAGCGGACCCACGCAATTCCCAAGGCGCTGGTCGAGATCGGCGGGCGGCCGATCCTGTGGCATGTGGTGCGGATCTACGCGTCCCAGGGGCTGCGCCGGTTCGTGCTCTGCACCGGCTACCTGGGCGAGATGATCGAGCGGTTCGTCGCCTCGGAGTCGTGGCCCGAGCCGGTCGAGATCGAGTGCGTCGCCACCGGGCTCGACACCCCGACGGGGGGCAGGATCAAGCTGATCGAGGATCGGGTTGCGCCCGGCTGGTTTCACGCCACCTACGCCGACGGCGTGGCCAACATCGACCTCGGCACGCTGACCGAGTCCCACCGCGGCCACGGCGACCTCGCAACGGTCACCGTGGTGCGCCCGCGGAGCCAGTTCGGGGTCGCGGAGCTCGACGGCGAGGGACTTGTCCGCGGCTTCGCCGAGAAACCGCGGCTCGACCACTGGGTCAACGGGGGCTTCTTTTGCTTCGAGCCCGGCGTGTTCTCGTATCTCGAGGAGTCCAGCGTGCTCGAACGCGAGCCGCTCGAGCGGCTCGCAGCCGATCGGCAGCTCCACGCGTACCAGCACAGTGGATTCTGGGACTGCATGGACACCTACAAGGACGCCGTCCTACTTAACGACCTGTGGGAGTCCGGCGACCCGCCGTGGCGAGTGTGGGACCCGGTAGCAGTTCACTCGTAACCGGCGGTCGCGGGTTCGTCGGCGCGTGGCTCGCGAAGGGCCTGCTCGAGCGTGGCAGCAGGGTAGTCTCGTTAGACGTCGGGGACGACTCGTCTCGCCCGTCGGGACTCGAGCTGCACGGGATCGCCGACGAGGTCGAGGAAGCCACGGGAGATCTGCGCGACGCCGAGCTGGTCGCGCGCACGATGAGCGCCGCCGACGTCGACACCGTGTTTCACCTCGCCGCGCAGCCAATCGTTGGGACCGCCGCGATCTCTCCGGCGGAGGCCTTCGACGTCAACGTGCGCGGGACATGGATGCTGCTCGAGACGTGCCGCGAGCAAGGCGTGGGGCGGACGATCGTCGCCTCGTCGGACAAGGCGTACGGAGCGCACGAGGAGCTGCCGTACCGCGAGCACTACGCGCTCCAGCCGACAGCGCCGTACGAGGCCTCGAAGTCGGCCGCCGACCTGATCGCGCGCAGCTACTGGCACTCCTACGGAGTGCCGGTTGCCGTGACCCGGTTCGCGAACATCTACGGAGGCGGCGACCTCAACTTCTCGCGATTGATCCCCGAGGCCGTGAGCGCGGCGATCGACGGCCGCGCGCCCGTGATCCGCTCCGACGGCTCACCGGTGCGCGACTTCCTCTACGTCGAGGACGCCGTCGGCGCCTACCTGGCGATCGCCAGCGCTCTCGACAGCGCCCAGGTGCGCGGCGAGGCCTTCAACGCCGGCGGTGAACGCCCCTACGCGGTGGGCGAGGTCGTCGAGATGATCGCGCGGCTGTCTGGCTCGGGGGTAGAGCCGGAGATCCGCGGCACCGGCAAGCCCGACGGCGAGATCGACCGCCAGTTCGTGGATGCGTCGAAGATCCGCGAGCGGGTGGGGTGGACCCCCGCGGTGTCGCTCGAGGAGGGCCTGCGGCGCACGATCGAGTGGTACCGCGAGCACCCCGAGGCGCGAGCGCCGAGGCGCTCAGGCGCATAGCCACCCTGCGGGCGCAGGGCCCCTCACGGCGATGGCCGGCGATGCCCACGAGTCGCCCCTCCACGCGATACGGGCACGGTAGCGTGGGCTACATGGGAGCTCCCTCGCTCGGGCTCTTCGCCCTCAATCAGAACCTCACCGCCAACCGCGAGAGCCTGGCGCGGATGGGATCGCTTGCGGAGGAGCTCGGATACGACTCGCTGTGGGTCGGCGAGCACGTCGTGGTCCCCGACCCGCGCGTGCCGCCCTCGCCGATGGAGCCCGAGGATCCGATCCTCGACGCGCTGATTGCGCTGGCGTTCCTCGCCGCGCAAACCGAGCGGGTCCGCCTCGCCACGGGCATCGTGGTCCTGCCCCAGCGCAACCCGGTGGTCCTCGCCAAGCAGCTCGCCAGCCTCGACGTCGTCACGGGCGGACGGCTCACCTTCGGCATGGGCGTCGGCTACCTTAAGCCCGAGCTCGAGGCGGTGGGCGTTCCGATAGAGCGACGAGGGGCTCGCGCCGCCGAGTATCTCGGCGCGATGCGGGCGCTCTGGGAACAGGAGCGGCCGTTGTTCGACGGGGAGTTCGTCAGTTTCTCGGGTGTCAACGCCCATCCGCGCCCGCTCCAGCGCCCGCTGCCGGTGGTGATGGGCGGCTATTCTCCCGCCGTTCACCGCCGCGCGGCGCGCAATGCCCAAGGGTGGTACGGGTTCTTCCTCGATCCCGATGCCGCCGCGGAACAGATCGAGAGCATTCGGCTGGCCCTCGCCGATGCCGGTCGCGACGCGTCCGAGTTCGAGATCAGCGTGTCGCCGCGCGGAAGGCTGGACGCCGACGTTGTCGCCGCGTACGGTCGGTTGGGGGTGGATCGCCTCGTCCTGATCCCACCGGACGCGTTCCGGCGATCGGCGGACGCGCCGGAGGTGTCGCTCGCGGAGGTCGAGAGCTTCGTCCGCGACCACACCCCGGAGCGGCTCGCCGCCAAGCCGCTCGGCGGGTAAGGGGTGAGCGCGCCCGGCAGGATTCGAACCTGCGACTTCCGCCTCCGGAGGGCGGCGCTCTATCCACTGAGCTACGGGCGCTGAGTTGCCCAGTCTAGCCCTGGCCCACGCGGCGACTTCGCCCGCATCTACGCTAGGCGACGATGGATCTGTCGCTCGTATTCCTCGGCACGGGGGGATCCGTGCCCACCGCCCGCCGCGCGACGGCGTGCCTGATGGTGCGCCGCGGCGGCGACCGGCTGCTGTTCGACTGCTGCGAGGGCGCGCAGCGCCAGATGCACCGCTCCACCGGGCTGGTCCAGCTCGACGAGATCTACATCACCCACTACCACGCAGACCACTACCTCGGCCTGCCCGGCCTGCTTCGCACCTACCAGCTCCAGGATCGCGACAGGCCGCTCACGATCCACGGCCCGCCGGGGCTTAGCGACCTGTTCGGCTCGATCCGGCGGATCGTGGGTAAGCCAACTTACGAGTTAGAGCTCGTGGAGCTCGAGGCCGGGGAGGCGGTGAGACGCGACGGCTACGAGATCCGCTCGTTCCCGGTCGACCACCGGGTGCGCGCCTACGGCTACGCGCTCGTCGAGGACGAGCGGCCGGGGCGGTTCGATCCCGACGCGGCGGCGAGGCTCGGAGTCGAGCCCGGTCCCGACTTCGGACGCCTTCAGAGCGGGGAGGAGGTCGCAGGGAAGAACGGATCGGTGCGTCCCGAAGAGGTGATGGGTGACGCGCGGCCGGGACGCCGGGTCGTGATCAGCGGTGACACCGCGCCGTGCAAGGAGACCGCGGCGGCGTCGAAGGGCGCGGACCTGCTCGTCCACGACGGGAGCTTCGCGGTCGAGGAGGCCGACCGGGCCGCGGAGACGGGTCACACGACGGCGCGCGACGCCGCGATCCTCGCGCGCGGCGCGGGGGTCCGGTTGCTCGCCCTCGTCCACGTGTCGTCCCGCTACAACGTCACCGAGCTGCTTGCCGAGGCACGCGAGATCGATAAGACCGCGGTCGCGCCGCGCGACTTCGACCTCGCCGAGGTCCCCTATCCCGAGCGCGCCGAGCCGAAGCTCGTCCACAAGGGCGCCCTCGAGCGCGGTCCCCGCCGGGCGGACGACCCGAACTAGAGGCCGCTCGGACTAGCGTCGCGCAAGCGCGGCGATCGCTCCGGCCAACGCCGGCGCCTGGTCCTCCTGGAGAAAGTGCTTCGCCGGGAGCAGGATCGGGTCCTCGACAATCTCGCTAACTGCGGGCACCACGTTTCAATCATCCTCGATCGGCATCCCAAACCCCTGGTACGCTCGTTGCGTCGGTTCCTTTAACCCGGTCCCGCGAGGCCAGGAAGGAGCGCAAGTGACACAGCACGAGAAGGTCGTGCTCGACCGCGACGATCTGCGCCGCACGCTGATGCGCATCGCGCACGAGGTCGTCGAGAAGAATCCGGGCGAGGACGGGCTGGGGCTGGTCGGGATCCACACCCGCGGCGCGGTGCTCGCTTCGCGTCTGCATGCGCTCGTCGGCGAGTTGACCGGATCCCGGATCCCGCTCGGCGATCTCGACATCTCTTTCTACCGCGACGACGTGGACGCTCGCGCGCCCAGCCGACAGCCGGTCGTGCACGCGTCTCACCTCGACTTCGATCTCAACGGGCGCACGATCGTGCTCGTCGACGACGTGCTGTTCACCGGACGAACGGTCCGCGCCGCGATCGAGGCGCTCTTCGACTACGGGCGCCCGGAGCGGGTGCAGCTCGCGGTACTGATCGATCGCGGGCACCGCGAGCTTCCGATCCGCCCCGACTACGTCGGCAAGAACCTGCCGACGTCGCGCCGCGAGCGGGTCAACGTGGCGGTTGAGGAACTGGACGGATCGGACGCGGTGACGATCGGGGCCGCGGAGGATCGCACCGCGGTCCGGGCACAGAGCGAGGAGGAGGAGTCGTGAAGCACCTGCTGGCGGTCGAGTATCTGGCGAGGGAGGACATCGAGAGGATCATGGAGCGCGCCGAGAGCTTCGCGGAGGTCGGGCGGCGGGACATCAAGAAGGTCCCGACGCTGCGGGGCCGCACGATCGTCAATCTGTTCTTCGAGTCGAGCACGCGCACCAGCTCCTCGTTCGAGCTCGCGTCGAAGCGCCTGTCGGCCGACGTCGTCTCGGTGAAGTCGGCGGGCTCATCGGTCGACAAGGGCGAGTCGCTCAAGGACACCGTCGCAACGCTGAGCGCATACGCGCCGGCGGCGATCGTGATCCGCTCGCCTCACGCCGGCGCGGCCGAGCTGATCACGCGGTGGACGGACGCGGCGGTCATCAACGCCGGCGACGGCAAGCACGAGCATCCCAGCCAGGCGCTGCTAGACGTCTACACGCTGCGCCGCCGGATCGGATCGCTCGAGGGCCGCAAGATCTGGATCGTCGGTGACGTCATGCACAGCCGCGTTGCGCGCTCGAACGCACTCGCGTTCAGCGCGATGGGAGCAGAGGTGACGGTGTGCGGTCCGCCCACGCTGATCCCCCGCGGGGTCGAGGCGCTCGGCTGCGGTGTCGCCTATTCGCTCGACGAGCTCGGCGAGGCGGATGTCGTGTACGCGCTCCGAATGCAGCGCGAGCGCATGGGGGAGAGCCTCGTGCCTTCGCTCCGTGAGTACGCGGCCCACTACCAGATCGACGCGCGCCGCCTCTCTCCGCGCCAGCTCCTCATGCACCCCGGCCCCGTCAACCGCGGCGTCGAGCTGGCGCCGGAGGTGATCGATTCCCCCTTCTCGCTGATCACCGAGCAGGTCGAGAGTGGTCTCGTCGTTCGGATGGCGATCCTCTACGAGCTGCTCGCCGGCGCCGACCGCTCCGGAGGCGCGCGACGCCGGTCGGGGGAGGTTCCCGAGCCGTCATCGATCGGAGAGCCGGCGTGAGCGCGTCGAGCGCGATTTCCTCCCTCAGCTGGCGGCGGAACGGGGGGGCGGACCTGATCGTCCGCGGGGCGCGAGCTCTCGATACGCGGGCCGGGATCGACCGCGCTTGTGACATCGTCATCCGCCGCGGGGAGATCGTTGAGGTCGCCGAGCCGGGGACCGCCGAGGCCGAAGGGCTCGAGTCGATCGATGCCGCGGGACTGCTCGCACTCCCGGCGTTCTTCGACCCCCACGTCCATCTCCGCGTGCCGGGGCAGGAGCACAAGGAGGATCTCGAGACCGGAACGCGGGCCGCCGCCGCAGGCGGCTACTGCGGTGTGCTCGCGATGCCGAACACCGACCCGCCCGTCGACCGGGCCGAGGCGGTGCACGCCCTGCGGCGGCGCGCCGAGCGTGAGGCCTCGGTGCCGGTCGGCTTCCTCGCGGCGATCACCCGGGCAATGGACGGGAGAGAGCTGACCGAGATGGCCGAGCTTCGCGCTGCCGGGGCGGTCGGGTTCACCGACGACGGCTGGGCCGTCCCCAGCGCGCGCGTGCTGCGTCGCGCGCTCCAGTACCAGCGGCTCGTCGGCGGCATCGTCGCGCTGCACGAGGAGGACCACGACCTCTCGGGAGACGGGGTCATGCACGAGGGGCCGGTGTCGGCGGTCATCGGGCTCGCGGGCATTCCCTCCGTCGCGGAGTCGACTGCGATCGCGCGCGACACCGCGCTGGCCGCGTACGAGGACGCCCGGATCCACGTGCTGCACATGTCCGCGCGCGAGTCGGTCGATGCCGTCCGGCAGGCGAAGGAGGCGGGAGTCCGGATCACGGCCGAGGTGACCCCGCATCACCTCACGCTCACCGACCAAGAGGTGAGGAGCCTCGACGCTCGCTTCAAGATGAACCCGCCGCTTCGCTCCGAGGAGGATCGCCTGGCGCTGATCGACGGGCTGCGCTCGGGCGTGATCGACTGCGTTGCCACCGATCACGCGCCGCACGCGCCGGAGGACAAGGAGGTGCCCTTCGAGGAGGCGACGATGGGGGTCACCGGGCTCGAGACAGCTTTCTCGGTCCTCTACACGGAGCTCGTCGTGCCCGGCGTGATCGACCTCGAGCTGCTGGTCGAGCGGATGACGGCCGGGGCGGCGGCGTTCGACTTCGACGTCCCCACGCTCGGGGCGGGCAGCGAGGCAAACGTCGTCCTGATCGACCCCGCGGCGGAGTGGGAGGCCGGCGCCGAGGGATGGGAGAGCCGCGCCCACAACTCGTGCTTCGCCGGGCGCCGGCTCAAGGGGCGCGTGCTGATGACGGTAGCCGCGGGTCAGGTCGCGTACCGTCAGCGCAGCTTCGCGATGGGGGTGGCAGCGTGAGCGCGAGGCTCTGCAAGGGCGGGGGCGGGTGCGGAATCTGATGTTGGCCCGAGCGCGAACCGAGGTGATGTTGTGAGCGCGGGGACGGAGGTCGGGCGGGCGCAGATCGCCCGCGGCGCCGCCGGCTCGAAGCTCGATCCCAAACGCGCGGCGCTCGTCGTGATCGACATCCAGGAGGCGTTCCGCAAGGCCATCCCGGTGTTCGACGACGTCGCGGTCGCGGCGGGAGTGCTGGTCGAGGGAGCGAAGGCGATCGGGATCCCGGTCGTCGCGACCGAGCAATACCCGGAGGGCCTCGGCCACACGGTGCCCGAAGTAGCCGATCACCTCCCGGACGACGCCCGACCGATCGAGAAGGTCATGTTCTCGGCGGCCGAGGCAGACGGGTTCGACCTCGGCGGGGCGGACCAGGCGCTCGTGTGCGGGATCGAGACCCACGTATGCGTCAACCAGACGGTCATCGATCTGCTCGCGAGCGGCGTCGACGTCCACGTCGCCGAAGACGCGGTCGGATCGCGCTCGAAGCAGAACTGGCGGCTCGGGCTCGAGAAGGTCGAGCGCGCGGGCGCGACGCTGACCTCGGTCGAGACCGCGCTTTTCGAGCTCGTGCGCCGTGCAGGCACCGACGAGTTCAAGCGGGTGCAGGGGCTGATCCTCGACTGGGCGCCGTGACATGAGGGGGTTCGTGCTGCTCGAGGACGGCACGCGGTTCGACGGCGAGCTGGTCGGGGCCCCGGAATCGATCACCGGCGAGGTCGTCTTCAACACCTCGATGACGGGGTACCAGGAGGCGGTCACCGACCCCTCATACGCCGGCCAGTTGATCACGTTCACCTATCCGCTGATCGGCAACTACGGGGTCTCGGGCGAAGCGATGGAATCCGACCGCGTACAGGCGCGCGGGGTGATCATGCGCGAGGCGAAGAATCCCGACGACGCCACCGACGCCGAGGGGGGTTGGCTCGACTGGCTGCGCGATTGCGGCGTTCCGGCGATCAGCGGCGTTGACACGCGCGCGCTGGTCCGCCACATCCGCGACAGAGGGGCGCTGCGGGGCGGGATCTTCCCGGCCGAGGACGCGGAGGCGGATGCCCGCGAGCGCGTCCACGCCGAGCCGTCGATGCTGGGGGCGGACCTTGCGCGCGAGGTCACACCGCAGCAGCCGATCGAGCTAGCCGGTGACGGCCCCCACGTGGTCGGCATCGACACCGGGATCAAGCTATCCATCATTCGACAGTTCCGCGAGCGGAATTGTCGGTTGACGTTGTTCCCATGCGACGTCCCGGCCCGTGACGTCCTTGCAGCAGACCCCGACCTGGTCTTCCTCGCCAACGGTCCCGGGGACCCCGGGGCGCTCGACTACGTCGTCGACAACGTCCGCGGGTTGGTCGGCGAGGCCCCCGTGGTCGGGATCTGCCTCGGCCATCAGCTGCTCTGCCGGGCGGTCGGCCTGGGCACCTTCAAGCTCCCGTTCGGCCACCGCGGCGCCAACCACCCGGTCAAGGACCTGGAGAGCGGGCGGATCGAGATCACCTCGCAGAACCACGGATTCGCGGTCAGTGGACCGGGCGGCGAGCCCCGGATCGACGGCGACGAACCGGTGCGGTGGGAGACGGACTTCGGCGCCGCCGAGCTCTCCCACCTCAACCTCTACGACCGCACCGTCGAGGGACTGGTGCTGCGCGACGTGCCGGCGGCGACGGTCCAGTACCACCCCGAGGCCGGCCCGGGGCCCCACGACGCGCGGTATCTGTTCGACCGCTTCCTGGAGCTCGCGGCGTGACCGCCGAGATCAAACAGCATGTCCGCGCCCGCAACCTCGAGCTTGCCCGCGAGGTCCTCGACGTGTACCAGCGCGACGGGCTCGAGGGGATGCTGGCGGAGTTCGAAACCTACTTCGCGCCGGACTTTGAGTGGACACCCGGGATGGTCGCGCTCGGCCGCAGCACGTACCGCGGACGCGACGGGTATGCGAGATACGTCTCCGAGCTCGCCGCCACATCCGTCGAGACCAAGATGGTGGACTACGAGGTCAGAGCGGTCGGCGACGACAAGGTCCTGATCCTCGGCAGGCTCTGCATCGTCGGGCGCGAGAGCGGGGTGCCGCTGGAGAACGAGTACGCGATGCTGTACCGCGCCGAGGGGGGACTGCTGAAGGCTGGATGGTCCTTCCTCTCGCACGAGGACGCCGAGGCAAAGGCGCGCGAGCTCGAGGCGGAGCCGCCGGATGCCTAGGCGCAACGACATCGACAAGATCCTGCTGATCGGGTCGGGGCCGATCGTGATCGGGCAGGCGGCGGAGTTCGACTACTCGGGCGTGCAGGCATGCAAGGTGCTGCTCGACGACGGCTACGAGGTCGTGCTCGCGAACTCGAACCCCGCGACGATCATGACCGACCCCGAGTTCGCGCACCGTACCTATGTCGAGCCGCTGCTGCCCGCGACCGTGGCGCGGATCGTCGAGCGCGAGCGGCCCGACGCGCTGCTGCCGACCCTCGGCGGCCAGACGGCGCTCAACCTCGCGAAGGCGCTGCACGACGACGGCACGCTCGAGCGGTTCGGAGTCGAGCTGATCGGCGCCGACTACGAGGCGATCCACCGCGCCGAGGACCGCGAGGCGTTCCGGGTGACGATGGAGGGCGCCGGGCTCCGCGTCCCGTGGTCGGAGATCATCACCGGCGTCGGCGAGGCGGAGCGGGGGCTCGCCGAGGGCCGGATCAAGCTGCCCGCGATCGTGCGGCCGGCGTTCACGCTCGGCGGCCACGGCGGCGGCGTGGGGCGGACCGAAACCGAGCTGCGCCAGGTGGTCTCCGAGGGTCTCGCGGCGAGCCCCATCAACCAGGTGCTGGTCGAGGAGTCGGTCCTGGGGTGGGGCGAGTTCGAGCTCGAGGTGATGCGCGACCGCAACGACAACGTCGTCGTGATCTGCTCGATTGAGAACGTCGACCCGATGGGCGTTCACACCGGCGACAGCGTCACCGTCGCCCCGGCACAGACCCTCACCGACCGCCTCTACCAAGAGCTCCGCGACCAGGCGATCAGGGTGATCCGCGCGGTCGGGGTCGAGACCGGCGGGTCCAACATCCAGTTCGCGGTCGACCCGCGGACCGGCGACATCGTCGTGATCGAGATGAACCCGCGGGTGTCTCGCAGCTCGGCGCTCGCGTCGAAGGCGACGGGGTTCCCAATCGCCAAGATCGCCGCCAAGCTTGCGGTCGGCTACGCGCTCGAGGAGATCCCGAACGACATCACCCAGGCGACGCCGGCGTCGTTCGAGCCGACGATCGACTACGTCGTCACCAAGGTGCCCCGGTTCGCGTTCGAGAAGTTCCCCGGCGCCGAGGGTCGGCTCTCGACTCACATGAAGTCGGTCGGCGAGGCGATGGCGATCGGGCGCACGTTCCGCGAGTCGTTCGCAAAGGCGATGCGCTCTCGCGAGCTCGATGCGCCGGCCGACATCCCGGACGCCGCCGCGGAGATCCTCGACCGGCTCGAGACCCCGTCACCCGACCGCTACGACCTCCTGCTCGATGCGTTCCGGCGCGGCGCTCGGATCGAGGAGGTGGGCGAGCGGACCTCGATCGACCCCTGGTTCCTGCACGAGCTCGAGGCGCTGGCCCGCGAGGGCGACGGGACCGCCGAGCTGGCCCGTACCTACCGCGCCGTCGACACCTGCGCCGCCGAGTTCGAGGCCCGCACGCCGTACTACTACGGCGCGCACGAGCGCCGCGGCCATGATGGCGCCGCCGGCGAAGTCCGGCGGGGAGATCGGCCGTCCGTTGTGATCCTCGGCTCGGGCCCGAACCGGATCGGCCAGGGGATCGAGTTCGACTACTGCTGTGTCCACGCGGCGATGACCGTGCGCGAGTTGGGGCGCGACGCGGTGATGATCAACTGCAATCCGGAGACGGTCTCGACCGACTACGACACCTCCGACCGCCTCTACTTCGAGCCGCTCACGGCCGAGGACGTCCTCGCCGTGATCGACGTCGAGCGGCCCGAGGGCGTGATCGTCCAGTTCGGCGGCCAGACGCCGCTGCGGCTCGCCCGCGCCCTCGAGCAGGCGGGGGTGCCGCTCCTCGGGACGCCGGTCGACGCGATCGACCTCGCCGAGGACCGCGGCCGCTTCGCGGCGCTGCTGAACCGCCTCGGGATCGCCCACCCGCCGTACGGCACCGCGCTGTCCGCCGACGAGGCCGCTGTGATGGCGGAGCGCGTCGGGTTCCCCCTGCTCGTGCGGCCCTCGTACGTGCTCGGCGGCCGGGCGATGGAGATCTGCTACTCGCCCGAGGGCCTCGCCGCCTACCTCGAGGCGAACGTGAAGGCCGACCAGGAGCACCCGCTGCTCCTCGACCGCTTCCTCGAGAACGCGATCGAGGTCGACGTCGATGCGCTCGCCGACGGAGAGGAGGTCGAGGTCGCGGCAGTGATGCAGCACGTCGAGGAGGCGGGGGTGCACTCCGGTGACTCCGCGTGCGTGATCCCGCCGATGAGCCTCGGCGAGGAGATGCTCGACGAGATCCACGAGACGACCCGCCGCATCGCGCTGGAGCTGGGCGTCGTCGGCCTGATCAACATCCAGTACGCGGTCACGGGCGGCGACCTATACGTGCTCGAGGCTAATCCTCGCGCATCGCGGACGGTGCCGTTCGTCAGCAAGGCGATCGGCGCGCCGCTCGCGAAGATCGCGTGCAGGCTGATGCTCGGCGAGCGCCTCATCGACCAGCAACTCCCGGAGCCGCCGGCGGAGCAGGTGAGCGTCAAGGAGGCGGTGATGCCGTTCGCGCGCTTCGCGGGCGTCGACTCGGTGCTCGGGCCGGAGATGAAGAGCACCGGCGAGGTCATGGGCATCGCCGATGACTTTCCGACCGCGTTCGGCAAGGCCCAGAGCGCCGCCGGCGTTGGGCTACCGCACGACGGCACCGTCTTCATCACCGTCACGGACACCGACAAGCCGGCCGCGACCCAGCTCGCCGCGAGGTTCCACGACCTCGGCTTCCGGATAATCGCGACCGCGGGCACGGCGCAGGCGATCTCGCGCATGGGGGTTCCGGTGACGACGATCAACAAGCTCGCCGAGGGCTCGCCCCACGTCGTCGACTACATCACCCGCGGCGAGGTCGACCTCGTGATCAACACCCCCACCGGCAGTGGCGCGCGCGGCGACGGCTACGAGATCCGCAACGCCGCGGTGCGCCACGGAATCCCGTGCCTGACGACGATGACGGGCGCGTCGGCGGCGGCCCGCGCGATCTTCGCCAACCGAGGCGGTGAGGTCGAGGTGCGCTCGCTGCAGGAGATGCATCGACGGACCGCGGAGAGGAGACCGCGCACCGCGGTCGGCGGCGCGGACCGATCGTGACTCCCCGAGCGGCGGCGACCGCGGGAGCCGCGACGGCGGACGACGGGCGCGTGCTGGCGCCGATCGGACGTCGGCTCGTTGAGGTGGCGGACAACCGAGCCTCGGGTGCCTACCGGATCTTCACCGTCGTCGACCGCGATGGTCCCGAGCCGCTCGCGGGGCAGTTCTACATGCTCGCGGCGGGCGAGCACTGGGGGTCTCGCGACGGGCGCCCGTTCCTGCCCCGAGCGTTCTCCGTCGCGCAAGCCCGGGCCGGGGGCGACGGCGACCCGGCTCTCGAGTTCCTCGTCGAAAGCGTCGGGCCGGGGACCGAGCGCCTCGCGGCGCTGGAGGCCGGCGATGGACTCTGGGTCACCGGCCCGCTCGGCCGGCCCTTCTCGGCGCCGCGTGAGCTCGGCGGCGAGATCGCGGGGGCGATCCTCGTCGGCGGCGGGATCGGCATCGCGCCGCTTGCGATCTGGCGCTCCCAGCTCGCGTGCATGGGCGTCCCGACGCGGGTGCTGCTCGGGTTCCGCGACCGGGCGCATTCTGGCGGGCTGGATCTCTTCGACTGTTCCGAGCTGCGGCTCGCGAGCGAGGACGGGCACGCCGGCCACCACGGACTCGTCACCGACCTGCTCTCGGTGCTGCTCGAGGGCGATGACGCGGCGAGTGCCGCGGTGTACGCGTGCGGCCCGCCGGCCATGCTCGAAGCGGTGCGGGCGATGAGCGCCGAGCGCGGGGTGGCGTCCCAGCTCGCGATGGAGGCGCCGATGGCATGCGGGTTTGGCGCCTGCATGGGATGCGCGGTGCCGCTCACCGAGGGCGGCTACATGCGCCTGTGCGTCGACGGGCCCGTCGTCGACGCGAGCCAAATCGAGACCGCGCTCGTCCCCGGGTCGGGCCATTGACGGACATGAGCGTCGAGATTGCCGGTCTGCGTCTGGAGCATCCGGTGCTCAATGCCTCGGGTACCTTCGACGTGATCGCAGCGCGGCGCGCGTTCCGGACGGAGCTGCACGATCGGTTCCCGTTCGCGGCCTTCGTCTCGAAGACGATCACGCTGGGCGCACGGGAGGGCAACCCGCCACCGCGGCTGTTCGAGACCCCGGCGGGGATGATCAACTCGATCGGCCTGCCGAACAAAGGCCTCGAGGGCTTCATCGCGTCGGACCTGCCGGCGCTCGCTGAGCTGCCGGTGCCGCTGATCGTCTCGGTGATGGGGAAAAGCCACGGGGAGTTCACCCACCTCGTAGAGGGCGTCGCGCTGCGGGATGAGGTCGCCGGCCTGGAGCTGAATGTATCGTGCCCCAATGTCGAGTCCGGCCTGATCGTGGGGGAGGTGCCGGAGGAGACGCTCACCCTGATGCGCGCTGTCCGTGGCCTGACCGACAAGCCGCTGATCGTGAAGCTGACGCCCAACGTCGCCGACCCGGCCGCCGTGGCTCGCGCCGCCGAGCAGGGAGGAGCCGATGCCGTGTCGCTGATCAACACGCTCAAGGCGACCGCCGCCGATCCCGCCTCGCTTCGCCCATGGCTGGGCGCTGGGAGAGGCGGGCTCTCGGGTCCCGCCGTGAGGGCGATCGCGACGGAGCAGGTGCGCTCCGTCGCGGAGTCGGTCGATCTGGCGGTGATCGGGATGGGGGGGATCGAGCGCGGTACCGACGCGCTCGAGTTCATCGCAGCCGGCGCGAGTGCGGTGGCGGTCGGGACGGCGAACTTCCGGGATCCGCTGGCCGGGGAGCGGATCCGTCTCGAGCTCACCGAGGAGCTTCAGCGCGCCGCGCTATCCGGTCCCGCGGAGATCCGCCGCCGGATGGGCGCGTTGACCTCAGGTTGAGGTCGACGCGAATTCCTCCGAAAAACCGGGCAATCCCCTTGCGCGGAATTTCCTCGCGGATATACTCGCGCCCCGCTGATGGCCGGCTCCTCCGTCCAAACGCCCGCGACCGCCGTTCCGGAAAGAACACACGAACAGCGAATGCGGGCCCTCCGGCGAGCCAACGAGATCCGGACCAGGAGGGCTCAGCTCAAGCGCGACTTGAAGGCTGGCAAGGCGAAAATCGAGACCCTGCTTCTCGATCCGCCCGAGTACGTGCTGTCGGCGAAGGCATTCGACATGATCCTGGCCGTCCCCAAGTACGGTCGCGTGAAAGCCAATCGCATCCTGGGCCAGTGCCGGATCTCGCCGAGCAAAACGATCGGCGGGCTCTCGGAGCGCCAGCGCGCCGAGCTCGTAGGCCAGCTTCGGCGCTAGGGGGGCGCGAGCCCATTCCGGTGGCGCTCAGGGGCGGATTGTCCACCTCAGACGCTTAGCTACACCAGATGGCGAAGGTGTTCGTAATCACCGGGCCGAGCGGGGTCGGGAAGGGGACGCTGATCTCGAAGCTTCTGGATCGCCTTTCGGAGCTCGAGCTTTCGGTGTCGGCGACCACCCGAGGGCCGCGCGACGGGGAGGTCGACGGGCGCGACTACCATTTCCTCGATCCGGCCGAGTTCGACCGTCGCGTCGAAGAGGGCGCGTTTCTCGAGCACGCGACCTACAGCGGGAACCGGTACGGAACGCTGCGCTCCGAGGTGCAAGAACACCTGCAAAACGGGAAGTCGGTGGTGCTCGAGATCGAGCTCCAGGGCGCGCGTCAGGTGCGGGACGCGATGCCCGAGTCGGTGCGAGTGTTCGTCAAGCCGCCGCACCCGGACGACCTGCGGCGCCGGCTCGAGGAGCGCGGAACGGATGACGCGTCGGCGATAGACAGGCGCTTGCGAACCGCCGAGGAGGAGCTCGCCGCGGAGGACGAGTTCTCCTACGTCGTCGTCAACGATGACGTCGACGCCGCCGTTGGTGAGCTCGTGCGAATCGTCCGCGACGAGCTGTCCGCGGAGTGAGCCGCGCTTGCAGCGATTGCGGACAGGCAGCCGCAGCAGGTCTACTCGGTAGTCGCTGGCTCCGTGCAGACGCCCGGGAAGTTCGCGTAGGGCTTGTAGAATCGCCCCGGTGATCAAGCCCAGGGTCGACACTCTCCTGGACCAGACCGACTCGCACTACGCCGCGGTGGTCGTCGTCGCGAAGCGCGCGCGCCAGCTCAACAGCTATTACCGCGCGCTCGGCGAGGGCACCTACGAGGAGTACACGCCGCCGATGGTCGAGACCGAGACCGGGAACTACCTCACGATCGCGCTCGAAGAGCTGGCCCAGGGCAAGATCAAGTACGAGTACCGCTCGTAATCTCATGGCAAGGATCCTGCTCGGCGTAAGCGGCGGCATCGCCGCTTACAAGGCCTTGGAGCTGGCCCGGCTCGCGACCCGCGAGGGGCACGGGGTACGGGTCGTGATGACCCCGACCGCGACGCGGTTCGTCGGCGCTGCCTCGTTCGAGGGGATAGTCGGAGCGCCGGTGCTCGTCGACGAGTTCGAGCGCGACCCGGCGCGCGGCGCGTTCCCCGGCGACGCGCCACCGGCCCACGATCCAATCGGTCATCTCGAGGTGGCGGCGAACGCGGACGCCTTCCTGGTCGCGCCAGCGTCGGCGAACACGATCGCGAAGCTCGCCGCCGGGATCGCCGACTCGATCCTCACCACCGCCTTTCTCGCCTGCACCGCTCCGCGGGCGGTCGCCCCGGCGATGAACGACCGCATGTACGAGGACACGGCGACGCAGGACAACCTCCGTGTACTGCGGAAGCGCGGGGTCGTGGTGATCGATCCCGAGTCGGGGTCTCTCGCCTCGCGCGGCGAGCACGGCACGGGCCGGCTCCCCGAGCCCGAGCGGTTGCTGGCCGAACTCGAGACGATGCTTCCGGGTGAGCCTGGGCCGTGGGACGGGATGAAGGTTCTCGTTACGGCAGGCGGGACCCGGGAGCCAATCGACGCGGTGCGGTACGTGGGCAATCGCTCGAGCGGCCGGATGGGGTTTGCGCTCGCCGAGAGCGCCGCGCGGCGAGGCGCAGAGGTCACCCTGATCGCGGCCAACGTCACGCTGCCCGACCCGCGCGGGGTCCGCCGGATCGATGCCGAGACGGCAGCCGGGCTTGCCGACGCCGTGCACGCCGAGTTCGAGGACACCCATCTGCTGCTGATGGCCGCGGCGGTGGCGGACTTCCGGCCTGCGCGGGCCGAGGCGGGCAAGATCGCCCGCGAGGAGAGCCGCCCGCTCAATCTCCGGCTCGAGGCCACGGACGACATCCTCGCGTCCGTCGCGAGAATCCGCCGATCCGACCAGACCGTGGTCGCGTTCGCGGCCGAGCACGGGGGAGACGCCGTCGCTAGGGCGCGGGAGAAGCTTAATCGCAAGGGAGTCGACGCGATCGTCGTCAACGACGTCTCCCGGCCGCAGATCGGCTTCGACAGCGAGCTCAACGAGGTCGTGATCGTCGACGCGGAGCGCGAGCATCCCGTCCCGCTTGGTACCAAGCAGGAGGTCGCCGACGCGATCCTCGACCGGGTCCAGGTTCTGCGCGCCTACACTTGAGAGTGTGGTTGGCGACGAAGGGCAGGCTCACGGCGACGACTCCGTGTACTCGCTCTACCGCCGGGGGATGTCGCTGCTCGAGCACGGCGATTTCGCCCAGGCGGCCGTGCCGCTGAGCAAGGCGGCGCGACTCGATCCCGAGAAGACCTCGATCCGCGAGGCTCTCGGCCGTGCGTACTTCCGCACGCGCCGGTACGCCGAGGCGGCGAAGGAATTCGAGGCCGTCGTGGAGCGCTACCCCGTCAACGACTTCGCGCACTTCTGCCTCGGTCGCGCGCTCGAGAAGAGCGGCCGCGAGGACGGCGCCCGGCGCCACCTCGCTATCGCGGCCAACCTTCGTCCCGAGCGCTCGGACTACCGCCTTTATCGAGAGCGGCTCCGCACCCGACGCTGAGATAGCTTCCCGTCGATGCGGGCGCTCGTGCAGCGTGTCGGCCGAGCCTCCGTCTCGGTCGATGGGGACGAGGTAGCGGCGATCGGCGCCGGGCTGCTCGTGTTTCTCGGTGTGGGCGCGGGGGACGGAGAGGCCGAGGCCGACCGCCTCGCCGAGAAGGTTCGGGCGCTGAGGGTCTTCGACGATGCCGGCGGGCGCATGAACGAGCCCCTTGGCCAACGCGAGGTGCTGTGCGTGAGCCAGTTCACGCTCTACGCCGACACCCGCAAGGGCAACCGGCCGAGCTTCGTCGGCGCGGCGCCGCCCGATGTCGCCGAGGCGCTCTATGAGCGCTTCTGCGATCTGCTCGACGCGAAGCGCGGCGTGTTCGGGGCCCGGATGGCGGTCGAGCTGGTCAATGACGGGCCGGTGACCCTGATGCTGGAACCGTGAGCGCACGCTTCGGAAGCAGCTGGCGTCCCCGCGGTCGCATTCTCGGGGCTATACTGGGTCGTCCTAGTCAGTACCCGAACCCTGTTCCAGGTGGGCCCGGGCCCGCCTTTTTTTGGGTCATCACAGAGGAGATGGAGGACCTGCAAGCGAAGATCGAGGCAACGCTTTCCGCCCGCGAGCCGGAGGTCGAGGTGATCGCACTCGAGCGGCCGGCGGGCAACGCGCTGCGCCTGTTCATCGACCATCCTTCCGGCGTCGACCTCGGCATGTGCGAGCGGGTCACGGGCCACCTCCGCGATCTGCTTCAGACCTACTCGCTCGAGGTTTCCTCGCCCGGTCTCGATCGCCGGTTGACCAAGCCGGAGCACTACCGCCGGTTTGTCGGACGGTGCGTCAAGGTTCGGACCAGCGACGCAATCGAGGGCAGGAGGAACTTCACCGGCACGCTGACTGCTGCCAACGAGCGAAGCGTGTCAGTCGATCCCGGCGGCGGCGCGGTCGAGATCCCGCTCGACCGCGTTCGTCGCTCGAATCTCGTCCCCGAGCCCCCGGAGGTGCCTTCATGACCAGGGAGATCGTCGAGGCGGTCAGAACACTTGAACAGGAAAAGGGCATCGCGTCCGACACGCTGATGTCGGCGCTCGAGGACGCGCTGCTGTCTGCGTACAAGAAGACTCCGGGGGCGGCGAAGTACGCGCGGGTTGACCTCGACCGCGATACCGCCGACTTCCGCGTGTTCGAGCTCATCCTTCCCCCCGAGCTCGAGGAGCAGCTCGTCCAGGAGGCGATCGAGGAGGAGCGCGAGATCGACCCCGAAACGGGGGAGCTCCGCGAGCCGGAGGAGCCGGAGCTCGACCCCGAGCGCCTGCGTCCATACGAGGACCAGATCTCGAGCCGCGACGTGACCCCCGATGACTTCGGGCGTATCGCCGCCCAGACGGCGAAGCAGGTGATCCTTCAGCGGATCCGCGAGGCCGAGCGGGCGATGATGTTCGAGGAGTACCAGGACCGGGTCGGCGAGCTGGTGACCGGGCTGATCCAGCAATCCGACAGCCGCTACACGCTGGTTCAGCTCCGCGAGCGCGTCGAGGCGCTGCTGCCGAAGTCGGAGCAGGTGTGGAACGAGCGCTACGACCACGGAGCGCGGGTCAAGGCCGTCATCACCGACGTCTCCGGTGAGGGCAAGGGGCCGACGATCGTCGTCTCCCGGCGCAGCCCGGAGCTGATTCGCAAGCTGTTCGAGCTCGAGGTACCCGAGATCGCCGATCGGCTGGTCGAAATCGTCAACGTCGCTCGTGAGCCCGGATACCGCTCCAAGATCGCCGTGATCTCGCACGCCGATGGCGTCGATCCGGTTGGGGCCTGCGTGGGCCCGCGTGGGTCGCGAGTCCGCATGGTCGTCTCCGAGCTGCGCGGCGAGAAGATCGACATCATCCCCTTCAACGAGGAGCCTGCCCGATTCGTCGCCAAGGCCCTGTCGCCGGCGCGGGTCCGCGAGGTCATTGTCGATGACGAGACCAAGGAGGCGACGGTGATCGTCCCCGATGATCAGCTCTCGCTCGGAATCGGGCGCGACGGCCAAAACGCGCGGCTGGCCGCGAAGCTGACCGGCTGGAAGGTGGACATCAAGTCGGAGACCGAGTTCAGCCAGGTCGAGCAGGACCTCGAATTCGAAAGCGGCGAGGAGGCGGACGGGCGCTGCGCGGCGGTTCTGTCCAACGGTCGCCGTTGCCCGAATGCTGCGCTCTCGGGCTCCCGCTACTGCGGGCTGCCCCAGCACCAGGCGCTGGCCCGCTTCGACACGAACTCGGTCACCGTGCTCGCGCCCCTCTCGGACGAGGACGTCACGAAGCTTGCGGATCCCGACGCGGACGAGGGGGAGATCGCGCCGCTGATCGAGCGTGCCGAGTCGGAGTTTGCGGAGGAGCAGGAGGGTGAGGCGGAAGAGGCCGAGGCTGATGAAGAAGCGGTGGCCGAGCCTGAGTCGGAGACAGAGGTTGGGGAGGCCGAGGAAGCCGAAGAGGCCGAAGTCGCGAGCGAGGCAGAGGCTTCCGAGGAAGCGGACGCAGCGGAGGTGATCGCGAACGACGAGGCGACTTCCGAGCAGCCTGAGCCTGCGGCGGCGTCCGAGAAGGAGGGCGAGTAGCACCGAGTGGCCAAGAAGCGCGTCCATGAAATCGCGAAGCAGCAGGGGCTCACCAGCAAGGAGGTCCTGGCTGCGCTGAACGCCGCCGGCATCGAGGCGACGGCGGCTGCCTCGAGCGTCGAGGAGGAAATAGCCCTCAAAGCGCTGAACGCGGGCAAGCCGTCCGGCGATGGAAAGGGTCCCGATCCGGAGAGCTCGGCGAGCTCGAGCAAGATCGAGGGCGACGCCGGCAAGACGAGCACAGCCAAGCCGGCGCGTCGCGAGCGCCCGGTGAGGGGCGAGGGCGGCCGCCCGCCCGCGCGACCGGGCGGCGGCAAGCGACGCCGCGTCGTGATCGACTCGCAGGCCTCACGGCGGGAGCGCGCCCCTCAGGCACCGCCGCGGCGTCCGCCGCGCAGGCGCGGTGGCCGGCGTCGGCGTCCGCTCCTGGAGGAGCCGCCGGCGAAGCCCGAGCCCGAAGCCGAGCCGGAGCCGACGAAGGTGAACTCGGGCGCGACCGTGCAACAGGTCGCCGAGACGCTCGACCTCGGAAGTGCCGAGCTGATCAAGAAGCTGATGGAGCGCGGCGAGATGGCGACGCTGACACAGACGCTCCCCGACGACACGATCAATATGCTCGCGGATGCCTTCGATCGCAAGGTCGAGATCGTTTCCGCCGCGGAGGACGAAGTCGCGGAGCCCGAGTACGAGGACTCGGAGGAGGATCTCGAGGAGCGCCCGCCGGTGGTCACGGTGATGGGACACGTCGACCACGGGAAGACGTCGCTGCTCGACGCGATCCGGGAGACCGAGGTGGTGGCCGGCGAGGCGGGTGGGATCACGCAGCACATCGGCGCCTACCAGGTGCACCAGGACGACAAGCCGATTACTTTCATTGACACGCCTGGGCATGAGGCGTTCACGGCGATGCGCGCCCGTGGCGCCCAGGTCACCGACCTCGCTGTCATCGTCGTCGCTGCCGACGACGGCGTGATGCCGCAGACGCTGGAGGCGATCGACCACGCGCGGGCGGCGGGCGTCCCGATCATGGTCGCGGTTAACAAGGTCGACAAGCAGAACGCCCAGCCCGAGAAGGTCCGCACCGAGCTGGCGGGGCACGACCTCAATCCCGAGGAATGGGGTGGGGATACCGTCTACGCCGACGTCTCGGCGAAGACCAAGGAGGGGCTCGACAACCTGCTTCAGATGATCGTCCTGGTGTCGGAGCTCGAGGAGCTGAAGGCCAATCCCGACGTGTCAGCGTCGGGGACGATCGTCGAGTCGCAGCTCGACCAGGGCCGCGGACCGGTCGCAACGATCCTCGTCGAGCGGGGGACGCTGAAGGTCGGCGACGCGGTCGTCTCCGGGCCGCAGTGGGGCCGAGTTCGTGCGATGCACGACTTCACCGGTGCCCGTGTCGAGGAGGCCGGTCCCGGGATGCCGGTCGAGGTCCTGGGATTCCAGGGGGTGCCGGAGGCGGGAGAGCGCGTCCGCGTGGTCGAGAACGAGCGCCTGGCCCGCCACCTGGCCCAGGAGCGCGAGACTCGACTCAAGACCGAGGCGCTGGCGCGCCAGGAGGCTCGCAAAGTCACCCTCGAGGAGGTCTTCGCGAAGGCTCGCGAGGGCGAGATCAAGGAGCTCAACATTGTGCTCAAGGCCGACACGCGCGGCTCGCTCGAGGCGCTCCAGGACGAGATTGCGAAGCTCCCCCAGGACCAGGTGACGATCAACGTCATCCGCGCCGCGCCCGGCGGGATCAACGAGTCCGACGTGATGCTCGCCGCGGCCTCCGAGGCGGTCGTGATCGGGTTCAACGTTCGGCCCGGCGCGGAGGCCCGCCGCGCCGCCGACGCCGAGGGGATCGAGATCAGGACCTACTCGGTGATCTACAAGGTCACCGACGAGCTCAAGGCCGCGATGGAGGGCATGCTCGAGCCAGAGGAGGTCGAGGAGACGCTCGGCGAGGCCGAGGTGAAGCAGCTCTTCCGCTCCTCGCGCTGGGGCACGATCGCGGGATCCGAGGTCACCGACGGCCGGGTCACCCGCAACGCGAGGGTGCGCCTGATTCGCGACGGCACGGTCGTGTGGACCGGCCGGATCGCATCGCTGCGCCGATTCAAGGACGACGTGGGCGAGGTCGAGGCGGGCCTCGAGTGCGGCATCGTCCTCGACGGGTACCAGGACGTCAAGGAAGGCGACGTCCTGGAGGCCTTCGAGACGCGCCAGGTCGAAAAGACGCTGGAGTAGCGCCGGCGGTCTCAGGCGGTATGGCCGAGGGCGGTGCCAGCGCCACGTGGACCGTCGACGATGGCTTTGACCTCGACGGGTTCCTCGGCCAACCCCTGGTGGCGCGCGTAGCGACGGTCGGACGGACCGGGCCGAGCGTGCGAGCGCTCTGGTACCTGTGGGAAGGGCGAGCTTTCTGGTGGCTGACCGGGGGATGGTCAAGGCTCGGACAGATGCTCGAGCGCGACCCACGCGTCGCCCTAGTCGTCGACACCTGCGACCTCGATCGCGGCACGGTGCTGCAGGTCACCGCGCGGGGAACGGCGGAGCTGCATCCCTTCGAGGCCGACCGAGCGCGCCGCTGGGGACGGCGCTACCTCGGACCCGACGAGCGCCACTGGCGTCGCTTCCAAGGCGACGTCTTCGACGATCCCACGACGCGCTTCGTCGCACTCGAGCCGACGGTCCTCCGCGCCCGCGACCTGTCGTACTGACCGCGGCGCTCATCGTCGCGACCGCGCATCCGTTTGACGACTTGTTCGCCCTATCCGGGAGTTACGCGTCAATCCGAGATGATTCCCTTGGACTCGTGAGCGCACTGTCCGTCACACCCCGCGATCTCGACAGCTGGCGCGGGCTGCCCATCGCCCAGCAGCCCGACTGGCCGGACCCCGCGTACCTCCGGGCAGTCGAGGCCGAGCTTGCGGGGCAACCACCGCTCGTGTTCTCCGGCGAGTGTGACCAGCTCAAGGAGCGACTGGCAGCAGTGGCGAGCGGCGAGGCGTTCGTGCTCCAGGGAGGCGACTGCGCCGAGACGTTCGCCGCGGCAACGGCCGACACCGTGCGCGAACGGCTTGAGACGCTGCTCCAGATGGCGGTCGTGCTCACCTACGCCGCCAGCGTCCCCGTCGTGAAGATCGGGCGGATGGCGGGCCAATTCGCGAAGCCCAGATCGCGTCCGACCGAGACGCGGGATGGGGTGGAGCTACCCGCGTATCGCGGCGAGGCCGTGAACGGCCTCGAGTTCACGCCGGAGGCGCGCCGGCCCGACCCCGCACGGCTGCTCCGGGCGTACCACAGTGCGGCGACCACCCTGAATCTCTGTCGGGCGTTCACGAATGGGGGCTACGCCGACCTGCACGAGGTGCACGCCTGGAACCAGGACTTCGTGGCGCAGAGTCCGGCCGGCCGGCGATACGAGCGGCTCGCCGGCGAGATCGATCGCGCGCTCTCGTTCATGAAGGCGTGCGGCGCCGACGCGAAGGAGCTGCACGGGGTCGAGCTCTACTCCAGCCACGAAGGGCTCGTGCTGGACTACGAGCGGGCGCTGACCCGCATCGACAGCCGCACCCGACTGCCATACGACGTCTCCGCCCATCTGGTGTGGATCGGTGAGCGCACCAGGGACCCGAACGGCGCGCACGTGGAGTTCTTCCGCCACATCCGTAATCCGATCGCGGTGAAGCTCGGCCCGACGAGCTCACCCGACGACGCGCTCGAACTCATCGAACGGCTCAACCCCGATCAAGAGCCCGGCCGGCTTACGTTCATCACCCGGCTGGGCGCCGGCAAGGTCCGGGAGGTTCTGCCCCCGCTGGTTGAGCGGGTCACGGAGCTCGGCTCGCCGGTCGCATGGGTCTGCGACCCCATGCACGGGAACACGTTCGAGGCGCCCAGCGGGCGCAAGACCCGTCGGTTCGACCACGTTCTCGACGAGGTGGCCGGCTTCTTCGAGGTCCACCGGGTGCTCGGCACCCATCCGGGCGGCATCCACGTCGAGTTCACCGCCGACAACGTGACCGAATGCGTCGGAGGGGGCGACGAGATCGTGGAGGACGACCTGGAACGGCGCTACGAGACCGCGTGTGACCCCCGGCTGAATCGAGGCCAGTCGCTCGAGCTGGCGTTCCGCGTCGCCGAGATGTACCGGGGCGCCTAACGGGGCGTCAGCGCCGGATCTCAACGGAGCGATCAGTGATGCCCTAGGGGGCTATCAGGGGAATTCCGGATAGACGTCGGGGACACAGGGCGTCAGGCTGACTCTTGGCAACGACGCGGTGGAGGCCGCACGCCCGAACACGGAGGACGCGAGGATGATGATTCTGACGGCACTTTCGACGTCTCTGATGGCATTTGTCGGCGCGGGGTGGTTCCTGGCCGCGCCACTGTTCTGGCTCTTGCTCATCATCGGCGTCGTGTTGCTGGTACGCAGCGGCGGTCGACGCCCACCCTGGACGGGCGGCGGTCGGGAAACCGGGATCGACGTACTCGAGCGGCGCTTCGCCGAAGGCGAGCTAAGTCTCGAGCAGTATCGCGAGCGACGCTCCGTCCTCGAGGAGAAGCAGTGACGTAACCGGCGGGCTCGTCCACACGAGTCTCACCGATCCCGCTCGCATTAGGCTGTCGCCAAGCCGCGAGCGGTGATGCCGCGCCAGCCACTGAAGAGGAGGAGCGTATGTACGCACGAGTCGTCAGATTCACCGACGTGACCGCTGAGAGAATCTCGGAGATCGAGAACCGGATCGAGGAGGAGGACGGACCTCCGCCCGGCGTCGACGCAAGCGGATTCGAGCTGTTTGCCGACGAAGCACAGGGAACGGCCATCTTCGTCGGGTACTTCGAGACCGAGCAAAAGATGCGCGACGCGAGCGCGGTCCTCGAGCAGATGGATCCTTCGGAGACACCCGGCACGCGGGCCTCCGTCGACGTCTGCGAGGTCAAAGTACAACGTCCATATGGTGGCGCGGCTTCCTGAGCGAGGCTGAAGCCCTCGAGCCGCCGCGCGGGCGTAGCCGCAGCAGGCCGGCTCACCCCCGCCCCCGCCCCCAGATCACCCGATCGGGATCGCGCCTCAACAGCCGGCCCCTCCGCGCCCCCCCCC
>Ga0081538_10000485_pt1 | contig 44591 bp, 46 predicted proteins | sample TabmetS5T2R1_FD_71022 | JGI IMG/M metagenome (GOLD analysis project Ga0081538, IMG submission 71022) | Tabebuia heterophylla rhizosphere microbial communities from the University of Puerto Rico - S5T2R1 | ecosystem: Host-associated > Plants > Roots > Rhizosphere ... | reverse complement strand
CGCACTCGTTGTTCTCGTCGGCTGGCTGGGGTGTGCTGTGGCGCCACATACGGTGGCCCTGCTGACGGCACGCGCCATTCAGGGTGTCGGTAGTGGCCTCCTCATCGCCTTGGCCTACAGCATGGTCAGTGAGTTCTATGCCGAGACCCAGCGACCGCTGGTGCTATCGGCCATCTCTGGGGTATGGGGCGTCGCGGCCTTACTTGGACCTATGGTGGGTGGTCTGTTCGCTGCAGGAGGGTGGTGGCGTGGGGCCTTCTGGGTCATGCTGCCAGTGCTCGTGTCCTTGAGCATGCTGGCCTGGTACACCCTACCACCTGTAGACATCCATGCAGGAGCGGGACGTTTCCCCTTGCTGCGGCTCACCCTGCTGGGCCTCGGGGTGCTTGGCGTGGCGACGAGTGGCCAGGTTCCGTCCCTGGTGCTGCGCCTTGCCCTAATCAGTAGTGCCGTAATCCTCGTTGGGTGGGCTTTTCACCTGGACAACCGTGCTGCTAACCGCCTGTTTCCCTCACAGCCATTGTCGCTCAAAACCTCCGTAGGGCTCGCCTCCTGGATATTCTTACTGTTGGGCATAACGACGAGCCAGGCTACGGTGTTCATGCCGTTGATCGTGCATGTGCTGTATGGCGTCTCGCTGCTGAAGGCGGGCTACATCACGGCCCTGCTCTCCATAGCATGGACGATCATGGCCCTGTATAGCGCCAGCTTACAGGACCGCTGGGTCCGCGTGGTGATTGTGCTGGGTCCGCTGGTGATCCTCTGTGGCGTCGTGGGTCTCGCGGTATTTATAGCTCATGCCCCCCTGCTCCTCCCGGGTGTTTGCGTGTCACTGATCGGCGCTGGCATCGGGGTCTGCTTCGCGCACATCAGTAGCTGGAGCATCGCGGCAGCGCGCCAGGGCGAACGTGCCGTAACGGCTTCTGCCATCCCAACGATCCAGTCGCTAGGGATCGCCTTGGGTGCAGCTATCGCCGGTCTGGTGGCGAACACGGCTGGCCTGGCCACGGATATCTCGCTCGCCACGCTTGCCGCGGCGGCGACCTGGGTCTATGGCCTTGGCATTATCGCCCCAGTCGTCCTCACTATCCTCGCCTGGCGTCTGGTGCGGCTCCAGCAACGTACCCTACGCAGCGAGCAGGCACAGCCCTCCTGGCGTGGAGAATAGGACTGCAGGGAGGTCAGACAGCTTGCCAGCCGGCTCCTGCGGATGCGGTGGCGGTATGCAGAATGTCAGCGCACAGTATTGACACGATAATCGACTGAGAGCACAATAGTGACGAACAATGGTTCCATGGATAGTGCAGGTGGCAGGCTGTGTGAGAAAGCACATAGTTAAAGTCTCGTCGCATCGAACATCTTCTCTCAGGAGGTGGTGGAATGGCTAGCGAAGATATTGCGTTGATGGCTCACCTTATGCGCCGCGCTGGCTTCGGAGCAAGTCGCGAAGAGTTGGAGGCCCGGGCGGCGAGAGGCTATGAGGCTACAGTCGAGGAGCTGGTGAACCCGACAGCCGAACCCGTTGACAGGCACGACTTTTACCGGTACCACCCTGGGTTCTGGAAGCCCATTACCTCTCCTGGCATGGGGGGCTCCGCGTGGTTTCATACCATGCTGACCACGCAACGGCCGCTGGAGGAGAAGATGGTGCTCTTCTGGCACCAGGTGTTCGCCACCGGCCAGTCGAAGATCGATAACTGGCACGAACTCATCAACCAGGCCGATATGCTCCGCGACAAGGGCATGGGCAACTACCGCGACCTGCTGGTCGCACTGGCGAAGAACCCGGCCATGATCTACTGGCTGGACAACTGCGACAACCACGGCCATGCGGTCAACGAAAACTGGGGCCGGGAGTTGCTCGAACTGTTCAGCCTGGGCGTGGGTATGGACGGGCATCCCAACTACACGGAGACGGATGTCCGGGAGGCCTCCCGGGCCTTTACCGGCTGGACCATCGCGCAGGCGCCGCCGCGCGGCTACTATAACCGGTGGGACTGGGAATTCGAGTACCTCGAGGAAGACCACGATGACGGCGAGAAGACCTTCCTGGGCCATACGGGGAACTTCGACGGCGAGGACATTATCGACATTATTGTGCAGCAGCCGTCCTGTCACCGGTTTATCGCTCGCCATCTGTACAATTTCTTCGTTGCCGATGAGGCGCAGGTGCCGGCGTGGATGACGACGCCGCCGCGTGATCCCGAGGCCGTCGATACGATAGCCAGGGCCTTCGCGGACTCGCACTATGACATGCGCTCGACATTGCGGGTGCTATTCAACTCTGATTTCTTCAAGAATGCCCGCTTTGCCAAAATCAAAAGTCCCGCTGAGGTTGTCGTCGGTCTCATGCGGCTGGCCGGCGGGTTCGAATTCCCTGGACCAGGGATTGGCAATCTGTCGAAGAACCCGACCTACATGGGGCAGGAGCTGCTGAACCCACCCAGCGTGGAAGGGTGGCACACCGGTGCGGAGTGGATCAACAGCGGCACGCTGATGAAGCGGATCAACTTCGCCGCCGGTCTCCTGGGTGATACCAACCGCCCGGGTATTCGCGCGCTGATTAATCGGCTCAAGGCGCAAGGTGACCTGTCGCCAGAGGGATTTGTGGACAGTTGCCTGGACCTCATTGGCCCGCTGCAGGTGGAGCCGGAAGTGCGCCAGAACCTGGTCGCACACGCCAAAGATGCTGGTGTTCTGCGCTGGGGCACCGAGCAAGAGGCCAGTACTTCCAGTGCACGGGTTGGGGAAATGCTGCAACTCATCGCTTCCGTCCGAGAATTCCAGTATGCCTAACTATAGACAATGAAAGGAGCCTATGATGGCTACAACGAAACCTCCTGTGCTGGTCGTGCTCCAGCTCTCCGGTGGAAACGACTACATGAATACGGTTGTGCCTTACAAGGACCCACTGTATTGGGACTACCGCCCGCGTGTGGCGCTCCCGGAAGACCAGATACTTCTCCTGGACAACGATGTCGGTCTGCACCCTAGCATGGGCCCCATCCGTGACATGTACAACCAGGGGAAGGTGGCAATCATCCATGGTGTGGGCTATCCGAACTCGGTGCGGTCCCACTTCCGCTCGATGGACATCTGGCACACGTGTGAGCCGGAGAAAACGGGCACCGAGGGCTGGCTGGGTCTCGCCACGCGCGAGCTCGATCCGCACAAGGACAATATCGTTACTGCGGTGAGCTTTGGTCCCAGTATGTTCCGCGCCCTCGTGGTGCCTGGGGTGCCGGTGGCCTGCGTGGACGACCTCGACACCTATGGTCTCCTCACTGGTATTTCCCCGGCGCAGCAGCGGTCCAAGATCCTGGAACGGTTCGCGCAGAACTACTCGCCCGTGATTGGCACGGACGAGGTCATGAAGTACTTGGGGCAGACGGGGCTGGAAGCCATGGAGGGTGCAGATATCCTGAAAGTAGCTCCGCAAAAGTACTCCTCTACGGTACAGTACCCTAACACCTCCATCGCCAAGAAGCTCAAGGGCATCGCGCAGGTGCACTTCGCTGACCTGGGCAGCCGGGTGTTCTACTGTGACCATCTCGGCTTTGACACGCACGCCAATCAGGTGGGTGTCCATGCCACCCTGTGGACTGACGTGTCCACTGCTATCGAAGCCTTCTTCGCTGACCTCAGAGAACACAATGCCGCCGATAACGTGCTCATGTTCCTGTTCACCGAGTTCGGTCGGCGTGTGCGCGATAACGGCTCGGGCACAGATCACGGCGCTGGTGGTGTGTCCTTCGTGATCGGTGACGCGGTGCAGGGTGGGCAGTATGGTGAGTATCCATCCAGGAAGGCGGAAGACCTGACGCAGGGCGACCTGGCCCCCAGCCTGGATTTCCGTGGCCTGTACTCCACCATCCTGGAGGACTGGCTGCACGTCGATGCCAAGCCCATTGTCAAAGGCTCATTTGAGAAACCGCGGTTTCTCTAAGAGTGGCATGGTGACGGGCACCTTCTTTCTCCTCGTGGAGGAGGGTGAGGGGATTGGACTCGGGACAAAAGCCCCTTATCCCTGCCCTCTCCCTGAGGGAAAGGGAGCAAAGCGCCCAAATGTCATGTAGAGAAGGGGGAAGCGATGCTTACGACAGTAGCAGCCGGCCGCGTCTTTGACTTCAGTCATGCGGTGGGGCGAGGGGCTATTTCAGGGGAGGGGTTTCGACTCTGTGTGGCCTTAGCCGCAGGCGAGGGCGATACCATCTACGCCGTCAACCGAGGCTGGGAGCAGGTGATGAATGTCCCCTGGAACAAGACCCAGCTAGGGACCCGCGTGGGAAAGCTTACCATTGGACCGGTGCCGGGCGATGAGGAAGCGGTGAGCGATTTCTCCCGCCCGGGCGATGCGCCTGGGGAGATGATCTGGCCCGCCGGCATCGCGCTGGATAGCCAGGAAAATGTGTACGTTACCGACGAGTGGCTCAACCGCGTCTCCGTCTTTGATAAGGACGGCACCTTCCTGCGTTGCTGGGGCTCGGTTGGGAGCAGTGACGGTGAGTTCGATGGCCCCTCAGGGATCGCCATAGACCAGCAGGATATCCTGTATATCGTTGACAGCCGCAACCATCGTATACAGAAGTTCACCTCTGATGGTGAGTTCCTGGCCAAGTGGGGTAGTCTGGGCAGCGCCGAGGGCCAGTTCAACTCGCCCTGGGGTATCACTATAGACCAGCACGGGGATGTCTACGTTGCCGACCATAAGAACCACCGCGTGCAGAAGTTCACGCCGGATGGTGCGTTCATCATGCAGTTCGGCCGTGGTTACGGGACCGGCAAGGGCCAATTGAATCGCCCTTCCGACGTGGCCGTCGACCCTGAGGGCGATGTGTATGTGTGCGACTGGGCGAACCATCGCGTGCAAGTCTTCGGTCCTGATGGCCAGATTGTCACCAGTCTCTATGGTGATGCCCAGGAACTCTCTAAATGGGCCAAGATGACGCTGGCGGCCAGTCCGGACGCGATGAAACGGCGGCGCGAAGTGCGCAGCCTGGAGCGCGAATGGCGCTTCTCTTATCCCACGGCTGTGCTCTTCGACGAGAATCACGGTCGGGTCATCGTGTCGGACACGCAGCGGAATCGGCTGCAGATCTACAACAAGGTGAAGAACTACACCACGGCGGCGCGCACCATTTAGCGCCGCCACACGGTCACACACTCCTCTAGCCGCGCTACAGGTTACACATTTTCCACTTATCCTGGGCGCGGCGGGGGTGCGGGCTCCTACCGCTGTACGGCTGGGCTGGTGACGCCACCCTCTGGAGCATGCACTCCGTAGCCAGCTGCACACAAGACTCCATAACGCCTCGCCGCTCCTAGCCGCCGTCTGGCCCTGCAGGAGGGCTGCCAGCTCTGTGTAGCCAAGTTGAACCAAAAAGTGTTAAAATTTTGACACCCCTGGAAGGATAGAGGGCTGGCCAGTACAGTCATCGGCAGGCAAAGGGGAGACATTATGGCTACGGAACGCATTTTGGTCGTCGATGACGAAGAATTGAACCGTGATTTGCTCCAGCAGATTCTGGATCGCGAAGGGTATCAGGTAGCCATTGCTGCCAATGGCCAGGAAGCCCTGGCTCTGCTCAGACAAGAGACGTTTCACGTGGTGCTTACTGATCTCAAAATGCCTGGGATGACGGGCGTGGAGGTGATTCGGGAACTGAAGATGCTCGCCCCTGCCACCGTGGGCATTATTCATACGGCCTATGGTTCGGTCGAGACGGCCGTGGAAGCGATGAAAGCGGGGGCGTACGACTATGTGACCAAGCCTGTCAGACGTGATGAACTGCTGGTGGTGATCCAACGTGCTATCGAATTTCAACGCCTGCATCATGAAAACGTCAGCCTGCGTAAGCAGCTGAAAGCGAAGTACAAGTTCGATAACATCATCAGTGATAACGAGAAAATGCAGGCCATCTTCACCCAGATCGAAAAGGTGGCGGATACGGACAGTACCGTCCTCATCTACGGGGAGAGCGGTACGGGCAAGGAACTCATCGCGCGGGCCCTGCACTACAACAGCTATCGCCAGGACAAACCGCTCGTTCCAATCAACTGTGGTGCCATTCCTGAGGATCTGCTCGAAAGCGAGCTCTTTGGGCATGAGAAGGGGGCCTTTACGGGCGCCACTGCCCAGCGTCTGGGGCGTTTTGAACTCGCGAACGGTGGCACCATTTTCCTCGACGAAATCGGTGAGATGCGCCCCTCGTTGCAAGTCAAAATTTTGCGGGTGCTGCAAGAACGCGAGTTTGAGCGTATCGGTGGTACCCGTACGATTAAGGTGGACGTGCGCATCCTGGCCGCGACCAATAAGAATCTTGAAGATCTTGTAGACCGCAAACAGTTCCGCGATGATTTGTATTGGCGTCTCAACGTCATTCCTCTTACCCTGCCGCCCTTACGGGAACGACTTTCGGACATCCCGCTGCTGGTGGCGCACTTTATCGCCCGTTTCAACGCCGAGAAAAAGCAACAGCTGACGGGGATCACTCCAGAAGCCCTGCAGATGCTGCAATGCTATCACTGGCCCGGGAATGTACGCGAACTCGAAAATGCTGTGGAACGCATCGCCATCCTGAAGGGCAGCGGTATGATTATGCCGGAAGACCTCCCCGAGAAAATCTTCCGCCCCAATATCTCCAGGAGCGTCCCGGGCGTCGACATCCCAGACGACGGTATCAACTTCGATGCTATGGTCGAAACGTTCGAAAAACAACTTCTCATGCAGGCCCTTGTAAAAGCCGGAGGGGTCAAGAGCAAGGCGGCAAACCTGTTGCATATGAATCGTACAACCCTGGTCGAGAAAGTGAAAAAACTCCGCCTCGAGAATGACTAAAATGTGTCTTGTAGTCTGTCCCGTCATCCCAGCCCACATAGTGTTGCCATTTTTCTGACAGTTCTGACGTCCCACTTGCCCTTTAATCCAGCTCGACATGTCGGCTCGGAGCGCTAGGAACAACCTCGCGCCAGACGCTGTAAGAGTCCATAGTGGCCTGGTACGGTTATTGCATTTCTGTGGCACGTCGTGGGTAGCCATGCCGTCGGACACAGAGAGGACATCGTACGTATGGCGCTGCATTCTATGGTCGTGTTCTTGCTCCTAGCGGGTCATCTGTGCTGCACGTCTCAGGCCGATGCCAGCACGCCCCGTGGGGTACGCTTTGGCCAACAGGGAGGCCTGTCCCGGGTGGTGTTCGAACTGCAGGAGGACGTGCCTTATCGCCTTGAAGCAGGCCCTGATCCTACCCTGATCCGGATCATCTTTCCCACCCTGCGATTCACCCCCAAGCTCCAGGTGGCGCGTGCTCGCACCGGGCTCATTCAAGAAGTACGGTGGAGTACAAACGGCTCCCAGGTTATGGCTGACATCGTCTTGAAACAACCGGGCACAGTGCAGCATGCAGCGCGGTTGCATGCGCCACCGCGTGTGGTCGTGGATCTGGCGCGGCGTAACGACGGAGAGGTGCAGCAAGAGAGCGAGGGGGCGAAGGGACAAGGCAAAGTGGCAGCAGCGCCGCGAGTAACAGACACGCACCCCCAAGGGAGCACGGCAACTTCCCCCCCACAAGCAGCAAGCCTCATAGCCCAAACGCCGCCGCTGCCACCAGCGTCAAGCCTGACACCCACCCAGCTGCTGGAGCGGGCTGAAAAACAATGGGCGACGCGCCAGCTCGATGCCGCCCAGCGGTCGTACACGGCGTTTCTGCAACGCTATCCTGAGCACCCGAGCAATCACCTCATTGCGGCGCGGGTAGCAGATATTCTCCGGGCCCAGGCACACTATCGCGCCGCGTTGGAAGCCTACGTCGTTGTGGTGCAAGGTTATCCAGGCAGCGAAGGCGCTATCATCAGTCAGATCCGCATGGCAGAACTCGGGACGACCTTTCCTGATCTGCTCCCCGCCGGCGATGAGCCGCGTTATACAGCCTATCGCCATCCCCTGGAGACCTTACAGCGCTTGACGTCTGACTATCCTTTTAGCCCCCTGGCAGATGTAGCACGATTCAAGTTGGCTGAGATTTTGCTCCAGCAACAAGACATCGCCGCGGCCCTGGACCTCTTGCAACAATTGCGGCGCCGGCCCTTGCAAGACGCCCTGCGTCGTGACGTCGAGCAGCAGTTGCGCCAGGCTCTGGGACGTCAGCTCGATGCCTACCAACACCAGGGTGCCTTCTTCGATGTACTCCGCACCTTCTTTGCCTATAAACCTTCTCTCCCCCCCACGGAGACAAGACATCCTGACCTCTTATACCCCCTGGTAGCAAGCTATGTCCGGCTTGGCCTGCTCGACGAAGCGCAAAGCCTGCTGCCGACCCTGCTTGACGCGGCCGCCACGCCAATCCAGCGGGCCCATATAGCGCTCGCCCAGGCCACGCTCTTCGCCCAAAGTGGCCGTGATGAGATCGTCACCGCCCTGCTGCATCCGCTACAGCAGTTTACCGATCCCACCATGCGGGCCCAGGCTCTCCTCCTCCTTACCGAAAGTGCGTGGCGGGCACAGCGCCCTGACGACGTCGTGCGCTATGCCGGCCTGGGCGAAGCCATCCTCACAGGTGCTGTCGAACGGAGCAAGTTTTTTACCATCCTGGGACAGGCCTATGAAGCCCAGGGCGAAGTCAACAGGGCGATACAGACATTCCACAAGTGCACTGCGGTGCCTGATGCCGGGGAGCGAGCAGAGACGTGTCTGCTACGGGCTGCGGCGCTGCATGCGGCGCAGGGACAGCACAAGCCAGCCCTGGCGCTGTATGAACACGTGCTCCAAACCTGGCCTCACAGTTACAAAGAGGGACTCTTATTTCGCATCGCCGAGAGCCACCGGCAACAGTTTGACAAGGCGCAGATGCTCGCCGCTTTCACACGCCTGCGTGAGCATACGCAGGATGCTTTCTGGCACAAGGTAGCGATGGAATACCTGGAGCAGGCACAGTGGCAAGAGCGCTTCCAGGAGCGTCTTGCCGTGTTCCAAAACACTCTGATGCGGTGACACCACATGATACGTGACCTTTTTTCTTCCACCCTTGACGTGCTGCACAAGACGCTCGACCTGCGTCAGCAGCGCCACACGGTGCTGGCATCCAATATCGCCAATGCTGAAACGCCTGGCTTCATCGCCAAAGACGTACGTTTCGAAGAGGCCTTGCGGGCCGCTGTGACGCCACTACAACCACCGCCGCTCAGGCAGACTCATCCCGAGCACCTGCCCCTCATACACGCGACGAGCATTCGCAACGTGCAGGGCACATTGGTTGCGACACCGTCTGACGATGTCGGGCACGATCGCAACACTGTGTCCATCGACCGTGAAATGGCCAGGCTCACGACCAACACCTTGCACTACAATGCCTCGGCAGAGATGCTGTCGCGCGCTTTCGACCAGCTCAAGCGCACAGTGGGTGAGACCCAGTAGTGGAAATAAGAGGTCGGTACGACGTCAACACTGAGGGAGTGATCATGGACATGATGGCAGGATTCCAGGTGAGTTTTTCGGCGCTGAATGCACAGCGGACGCGGATGAATGTGATCGCCTCGAACCTGGCGAATGCGCAGTCGACGCGCACCCCGGAGGGGGGACCATACAAGCGCCAGGAGGTGATCTTTGCCGCGCAACCGCAGCGCTCCTTGTTTGAAGGGATACTCAACGAGCAACTCCGGGATGGCATCAATACAGTCCATGTGCTGGATATCGTCAGCGATGCCAATGGTACGCGGTTGGAATATGAGCCAGACCATCCGGACGCCAATGAGCAGGGATATGTGGCCTACCCGAAGGTGAATGTCATGCGCGAGATGGTCGACCTTATCTCCGCCACGCGTGCTTATGAGGCCAATGTTACCGCCATTAACTCGTCCAAAGACATGGCCCTACGGGCCCTGCAAATTGGCCGTGTGTAGGGAGGAGAGAGATGGACAGTGCGCCGATTGCCAGGCTTGGCATACCACGACAGCTTGAGAGTATGAAGCTGTCTCTAGAGCAGCTCGGGGATGTGAAGCCGTCTCCAGAATTGCCCCGCCAGAGTGGGTCATTTGCGGCCCTGCTGCAGCACAGTCTGGAGCGGGTGAATGGCTTACAGCATGAGGCTGACGCCGCAGCGCGCGCGTTTGCTCTGGGCCAGGCTCCGAGTGTCCACGATACGGTGATTGCCATGGAAAAAGCTGACCTCTCACTGCGTCTTACCACGAAAGTACGCAATAAGGTCGTTGAGGCGTACCAAGAGATTATGCGGATGCAGGTATAGCGGCTGCGAGCCTTCTGCTCAGAGAGCGCGAGCATGTTCGACCACATCAACCATTGGCTCCGGACATTACCAGACAAGCTCCGGCAGCTACCGCCGCTCCAGCGCTTTGCTTTGCTGGGGATTCCTGCGGCCCTGCTGGCCGTGCTGGTGGTGATGGTGACGCTGTGGGGGGCGAGCGAGAAAGAGCAGCAGCAGGTGCTCTATAGTCAGCTCAACATGCAAGATGCTGGGGCTATTGCGGCAAAACTCAAGGAGATGAAAGTCCCCTACACGCTCAAAGGGGATGGCACGACCATCCTCGTGCCGGCCGCGATGGTCCTCGACGCGCGCTTACGCCTCGCCACGGAGGGACTCCCGCAGGGTGGCGGGGTGGGCTATGAGGTATTCGGCAATAGCCTTCTGGGGGGCATGACGGATTTTATGCAAAAGCTGAACTACCGGCGGGCGCTCCAGGGTGAGCTAGCGCGTACTATTGGACACATAGCCGCAGTGCACAGCGCTCGCGTGCATCTGGTTATCCCTGACAAAGCCCTGTTCCGCGAGCAGCAAGAGAAGACCACGGCTTCTGTCGCGCTCACGCTCGTGCCTGGACGCCGACTTGCCTCTGAGCAGATCCGTGGCATTACGCAACTGATTGCCAGCAGTGTCCCTGGTCTGGATCCGCAGGATATCGTCATTGTAGACGATACAGGTCAGATCTTGCGCAAGGACGAGCGCACCCATAGCCTCACCCAGCCCGAAGCCCAGCTAGCGCACCAGCGGGCCCAGGAAAGCGACCTGGAGCGCAAAGTCCAGACGCTGCTCGAACCAGCGGTCGGGAAAGGTAAAGTCCGAGCCCGTGTGTCAGTGACGCTCGATTTTCAGCAACTCGAACGTACAGAAGAGCGTTTCGATGCCGACAACCCTGCCATACGCAGCCAGCAGCGCGTCAAGGAAGAGGGGTCTGGCACGGGGTTCTGGGCCGTGGGCACGCCGGGTGTGCGCACCAATGTCCCAGAAGGAGTACCACCAGGAGTTACCCCGAGCGCTGGTGACAAGAATACCTCATCACGCCAGACAGAAATGATCAACAACGAGTTGAGCAAAACCACTACCAGGGTGGTCGCGCCGACGGGCGAGATCAAAAAGCTGTCCGTCGCCGTGCTCGTCGATGGGACGTATCAAGTTGGGGTGAAAGGCGAACGCCAATACGTCCCACGGTCAGCCGAGGAACTCGCGAAATATCGGGAGATTGTCAAAAGTGCCGTGGGCTTTAACGAGTCCCGTGGGGACCGGGTGGACGTGGCCGATGCTCATTTCGATACGCAGGACGACCCAGAAGCCATGCTGCAGGGGGAAGCTCAACGTGTGTTCTGGGTCAAGCTCAGCGGCTATGGCGCTTATGTCATCCTCGGCCTGCTGTTCTGTCTGTTTATTGCCCGCCCTCTCATCCAGATGCTCATCAGGCGTCCAGCGGAGACAGTGGTTGAGACGATGTTACCACGCACCGTGCAGGAATTGGAGGCTGGTATGGAGACGCCCGGCCTGCTGCCAGCAACCGAGGAAGCGGTGGCAGGTCACTTATCGGCAGGGACTACGCCTGCCGTGCCTGGCAGGCCAACAGGTGCCACCCTCCGTACCCGGGTCGTAGAGCTGGCGAAACAGGATCCAGAGCAGGCCGCAGAAATTCTCCGCATGTGGCTCAAGCGAGGCTAATCGTATGGCGGGTTTGGCTGAAGAACAAGGATTGACAGGGGCGGAAAAGGTCTCGATTCTCCTGCTCGCCCTCGGCGAGGACGTGGCACCGCTGGTACTGCAAAAGATGACCGAACAGGAGATCCAACGCATTAGCAACTATATGTCACACATGCGTGAGGTGGACGCGTCGGCCGTCGAACAGGTGCTCAACGAGTTTTTCAGCCTGACAGGCAGTGTTGAGGGCATGGTCGCTGGTGGTACGGATTACGTCAAAAAACTGCTGGGCAAGGCACTCGATCCTGAAAAGGCGGAATGGATCCTGAGTAACCTGTCAATGCCGACGCTGGAGACAGGTCTGGAGGCATTGCGCTGGCTTGATCCGAAAACCATCGCCCGTTTCCTGCGCAGCGAGCACCCGCAAACCGTAGCCGTCATCGTGGCCCATCTGAACCCAACACAGGCCGGCGCTGTGCTCGGCTCGCTCCCTCCGGCAGTGCAGGCGGATGTGCTCATGCGTATCGCCAAGCTCGAGCATATCCCCGCTGGGGTGATTCAAGAACTCGACAAGGTGTTGCAACGTGAGCTGCGTGCCACTGGGGCACTGGAAACGGACCAGGTGGGTGGTATCAAAGCCGTGGCAGAAATTTTAAACAATGTCGACCAGGCCTCAGAGCGCGAAATTATGGGCCACATCGAAGAGTCTAACGCCCCATTGGCGGAGGAAATTCGCCAGCTCATGTTTATCTTCGAAGATCTGCGCGAAGTCGACGACCGTGGCATGCAGACTATCTTGCGCGAAGTCGCCAATGAAGACCTGAAAATGGCGATGAAAACGGCCTCGGACGATCTCACCAAGAAGATTCTGCGCAACCTGTCGCAGCGGGCTGCTGACATGCTGCGCGAAGAACTCGAACTCATGGGGCCAGTACGTGTCAGCGATGTCGAAAAGGCCCAACAAAAAATCACGCAGGTGGCGAAGCGCCTGGAGAATGAAGGGAAGCTCATGCTGGGTGGGAAGGGGGAGAATAGCTTTGTCTAATATCATCCGCCAGGACCATGCCGTGGTCCATAATATTCAACCGTTTACCATGTCAGGGGCGACTATAGACCTGTCTATACTAGCACCTGAACGTGTAGTGCTGGGACGCGTGATCACGGGTGCAGACGCGTATGCTGTGCCGGTGCGTCTCTTCGACTTCTATGGCCACCCGGCGAATGCCACTGCGTCCGCGCGTGGTAAGATGGAGTCAGAGTCGGATACCATGGGTGTCCCCACTGCAGCGGCGGCACCTGAGACCACCAAACCTCCCCCTGAGCCTACAGCCCTTGACGAGGTAGCAGCCCTGCAGGAGGAAGCTACGCGCGCGGCACACACAATGCTCGCCAGAGAACGTGAGCGCGTGCTACAGGAAGCTCAGGACGAGGCTGCACGGTGCCTTGCCAGTGCTCAGGAACAGGCAGCGGCCCTCACCACGGCAGCGTATGCACAGGGGCTCAGACAGGGTGAGGAGGCGGCGCGTCAAGCGCTGACCGCCCAGCTCTCGCCTGTGCTGAGCGCGTTTCAGCAGGCGACTGCCGAGATCGTACATTTACGTGCCACAGTGTTGCAGCAAGCAGAAGAGGACATCATCACGCTGGCGTTCCACCTCGCTCACAAAATTATCCAGCGCGAAGTGCTGGAGCAGCGTGAGGTACTCGCGACCACGCTCAAGCGCGCCCTGGAGCATGTGGTGGAGCAGGATCAAGTCATCGTGCGGGTGCATCCCGATGACGTGCATTATGCGACAGAGATCAAAGAAGCACTAGGGCAAGCGCGAGGCGACATCAAAACGCTCACGGTCCAGGGGGATACAAGCGTCGGTCGCGGCGGCTGTGTCGTCGAATCTAGTCTGGGCACCATTGATGCCCGTATCGAAGCGCAGTTTGAGGAACTGGAACAGCGCTTCCGGGCCCAGCACACCCTGGAGCTCGAGGTCCGTGTGGCATGAATACGGCTCATCGGCTCGCACAGTACATAGAGTGGCTCCAGGACATTGAACCGATTACCGCCAGGGGCGCGGTGGAGCAAGTCACCGGTCTGATTATCGACGGCCGTGGCCCTGTCGCGTCGATTGGGGACATGTGTGACATCTATGCACGCCTGGCGTCCGCTCCTATTAAGGCCGAAGTGGTCGGATTTAAGGGTGAGCATGTGCTGCTCATGCCGCTGAGTGACATGCGCGGGGTACACCCCGGCAGTCTGATCGTCAATCGTGCTGAGAAGGCGACCGTACATGCGTCGCTGGCGCTCCAGGGACGCATCCTGGACGGCCTGGGGCGGCCTATGGATGCCCAGGGGCCCATCCCTGGTGGTGTCCCTTATCCGCTCTATGCTGAACCGTTTAATCCACTGCGCAAAAAACGCATTGCTGAGCCCCTCGATCTCGGCGTGCGCGCCTTGAACGGCCTGCTCACCTGTGGCAAAGGCCAACGCATGGGCATTTTTGCCGGGTCGGGTGTTGGCAAGAGCGTGCTCCTCGGTATGATCGCCCGGGCAACACGGGCGGATGTGAACATCATTGCGCTCATCGGAGAGCGTGGCAGGGAAGTGCGAGAGTTTATTGAGCGTGACCTGGGCCCAGAAGGGTTGCAGCGCTCTGTCGTGGTCGTAGCGACCTCGGATCAGTCACCCCTGGTGCGCATGCGTGGCGCGTATGTGGCAACGGCTCTGGCAGAATATTTCCGTGATCAGGGGAAGGACGTGTTGCTCATGATGGACTCCCTGACGCGCTTTGCGATGGCGCAACGTGAGGTGGGGCTCTCCGTTGGTGAACCTCCCATGACTAAGGGCTACACCCCCTCGGTGTTTGCGCTGCTTCCAAAGCTGTTAGAGCGCGCCGGCAATGCTGATGGGACTGGCAGCATCACCGGGCTGTATACCGTGCTGATTGAGAACGACGATTTCAACGATCCCATCTCTGATGCCGTACGGTCTATCCTGGATGGTCATCTGTGGCTGTCCCGCGATCTGGCTGCGAAAAATCACTACCCAGCCATCCAAATCTCCCACAGCTTGAGCCGCGTGATGCGCGATATCACCTCCCCAGAGCACCGGGAATTGGCCGGAAAGTTACGCGCTGTGCTGGCTATCTATCAGGAAGCTGAAGACCTCATCACCATTGGCGCCTACGCCAAAGGCAGTAGCCCGAAGATCGACTATGCCATAGGCCTGATTGACGCCGTGAATGCCTACCTCTGTCAACAAATTGACGAGCCAGTGTCATTCGAAGACAGCCTCCAGGGATTGCGTGAGCTCTTTGCCCATGGCTAACGCGCTGCGCTATCAGCGTCAGTTGTCAGCGTCAATCATCAGCTATTTAGGCTGATATTAAATAGTTAGGAGTGGTCTTTTGGCAGCATTTCGCTTGCAGCGGGTGCTCAGTTACCGACGCCAGCATGAAGAAGAATGTGAACACACCCTGCGTCAGGTACAACTTTTGCACCAGCAAGAAGCCGCACAGCTCGAAGCGCTCCAGACTGAGGCACAGGCTCAGGAAGAGCACCTTGAGAAGGCCCGGGGTCTGGCGCTTTCCCCCGCGGAGTTGCAGAGCTGGCAGCGCTATCATCAGGTGCTGACCCAGCGTATTGCGGCACAACAGGACGTCGTGGCGCAGGCCGCCCAGGTTGTTATAGAGCAATGCCAGCAGTTACTGCTGGCACGGCAGGAAACCAAAGTCATCGAGAAACTGCGTGACAAGGTGCAGCGGCGTGCTCTCATCGAGCTCGCGCGTCGTGAACAGCGATTGTTCGATGAACTCGCACTTATGAGGTCTCGCCATGAACTCTAGCGACCCTTCTGCGCTGACAGACACCAGGGCGCTGCAGCATCGACGTGGACGGCGCCTGGTGGTGTATCTGTCACTGACGTTGCTCGTGCCGCTTTTTGTCGGGCTTGCCGTGCTCCTCGGCGCCTCCGCACCAGCTAAGACACCGCCTCAGAGGCCAAGGGTGGAGGCCAGGATACCGAGTTCTGACATGCCCCAGGCCCTGCGTGAGCCAGAACCGCTTCTGACGCTCAAAGCGGAAGATGTGCCTCTGCTGAAATCTTTACGGGAACGCCAGATGCAGTTGGACGAGCGTGACAAGCAGCTCGCCAGCCGCGAGCAGCAGCTCGCCAATCGCGAGGCAGATCTTCGCCTGGTGCAGCAACAGATTGAGGAAAAGCTCACGACCCTGGCCATGCTCCGCAAAGAGATGAGTGCCCTGCTGCAGGAAAAGGCCGCCTTTGAGGAAAAGCGTTTTGAGCACCTGGTGAAGGTCTATGAAGTCATGAAACCGGAGGAGGTCTCTTCCCTGTTCGAACGGCTCAACGAGGACACTGCAGCACGCTTGCTCTATCAGATGAAGGAGAAAAAAGCGGGGCAGATTCTCGCCTCCATCTCGCCTCAGGTGGCGGCAAAGCTGAGCGAGCGCCTGGCCACGCAGCGGCAACAGGAGACCCAGCAGACTCCCGTGAAGGAAAAACGATGATCATACTGGGCAATGCCTTGCTGGCACTATTGAGCCCTCCACAGGAGATCCAGAGCACCAGGGAGGAGAGCGGTTTTGGGACACTTCTTACAGCAATCGAGCAGCACACCACCTCGCTTCCTGACCAGGAGGCGGCAGAGCATCGCGCGCTCGAGAGCGTGTTGCAAGTCTTGATGAGCATATTCCAGTCGTGTACACCAGCCAACTGCTTGCCAATGGCCTCCGCGCCAGGGACAGGGGAGTCTGGCTTAGTGAGTATGCACCCTATTGAAGGACTTCCGTTGGGGCTACCTCCTGGTCGTGGTATAGCACTAGCGCTGTGGGAAACAGCAGAGGTCGATCTGCCACCTGGTATGGTATCGGACGGAACACAAGACCTTGGACAACTCACTTTCCCTGCGCTGCATGGTCAGAGCACGGGGCCCTCTCCTGCGACCACAGGAGCGCCGTTGCCCGCTACGCTGCCTTCCTCCTCTAGAGACGGCGTCCTGGCGACTGCAGAGGCGCAGTTCGGCAGCCCAGGGCTGCCGCAGACTGCCCTCGCCACCGCTGGCGAGAGGCATGAGGCAGTCCGAGACACACTGCCGCTACCGCTGAGCGCATTCAGCACACAAACGTCGGTGGGCAACCAGGATGCCTGGGATGGCCTGTCTGGGTCTTTACTCCCTCTACCACCGGGCTCCTCTTTACTCCAGATCACCCCTACGGCTCCACTCGTTGGGCCAGCGGTAGCAGCCAATACACAGCCACTTTCGGCAGGAGAGGAGGTATTCCAGAGCACCAGCCTGACGTCTCAACCCTCCCCTGTAGACGTAGCGCCTGCTGTTCCATGGGCGGGGCAGGTCACTGCGCTGCCTGTGGCAGCGGCCCCCCTGCCTCTACCGACTATCCCCCAGGCAGAGGCAGTCACTACGCGTGATGCACGGGGGACAATCGCTCTCGCCCAAGAGGACACCGCACTTCCAGAGTCTGACGCTCCTCCCGCCTTCGGCCATCTGCCCGAGAGTCAGGAACAGGCGGCTGAGACGATGCCGAGCGTAGCGACCCTTGCGACCGACTATGCGCTTCCCTTGCCGTCAGCAAGAGCGACATCTCACATACCATCGGCTCAGCCTACCATCGCCGTCCCGCCGAGCCACTTCCTTGAGGACATGGGACACCCATGGCCTCGCCCCTTGCCTGCCAATACGGTGGTAATGCATCTAGAGCCACGGGAACTCGGGGCCTTACTCCTCCGGGTTCGGGTACATGACAAGCATCTTATCGCTTCTTTCCAGGCGCAGTCACCTGAAGCGGAGACACTCCTGCGCAGCCATCTTCTCAGTCTCCACGAGTCCTTAAGTCAGCACGGGTTCGAAGTCCAACCCATTGCCATCACACGAGCGGCAGAAGGATTCAGCGCACACATGGGTGCTGGTACTGGAGCCTTTACACATCAGCGCTCGGCCTTTCAAGCCTTTGCCGAAGACCGACAAGCCGCCAATGCTGGCGAGACGCAGAGTGAAGTCGACCTACATCGGACACCACGCTGGCCCTCTGAGCAGAGGCCGCGTCTCCTCGATGTCGTGATTTGAGAGAGTTCATAGATACCCTCTCTCTCTAACAAGGAGCCTTAGAACCTATGAGCGTGAGTAGCGTTGCTAGTGAAGTCTTAAGCAAGCCATCGTCATCGGCGCCGACGACGGCCTCACCGTCTGTCACGGCAGCGTCTCCAGGGGCAGTCAAGGGCATCACGAAGGAAAGCCCGAAAGAGACTTTTATGAAGCTCCTGGTGGCGCAGTTGGAACACCAGAATCCCCTCTCTCCTATGGATAATAATCAGTTTACGCAACAACTAGCCCAGTTTACCTCGTTGGAGCAGTTGCAAAGCATGAACACCAATCTGAGCGCCCTCATGCAGGCCCAGACGATGGCCAATGGGCTGCAGGCCGCCACCCTGATTGGCAAGCAAGTGCAGGCTCAGGCCAACACCACACATGTGCCGAAACCAGGCGAAGCGACACCTTTCCAGTATACGCTGGCAGCAGACAGTGCCAACGTGCAGATTGACGTGCTCGATCAGGCCGGTAAGACGACAAGAACCATCAACACACGGAATCAAAAAGCTGGTCCACAGACGCTCACCTGGGACGGCAAAGACGCCGTGGGCAAGCCTTTGCCCGCGGGCAACTATCACTTCCAAGTCGCCGCTACAGATAAGGCTGGCAAGCCTGTCACGGTAGAAGAGTCACTGCAAGGTATCGTCGAAGGCGTGACGTACGATGGGAATCATCCGTATTTAATCGTGGGCGGGAACCGAGTCGAACTCAGTGCCCTCACAAACATCAAGCAAACCAAGTAGGACAACCTACATATCTTAGCAGGGGAAGGATATGAGTCTCAACAGTACACTCTATACTGGCGTCAGCGGTTTGAGCGCGTATGGGAACGCCATTTCTGTCATCGGCAACAACATTGCCAACGTTAATACCACCGGCTTTAAGGAGAGCCGTGGCAATTTCTCCGACGTTTTGAACCAGAGTTCCGGCACAGGAGGCACACTGCAGATCGGCCGTGGCGTGTTGGTCTCCAGCGTATCACTGGTATTCACCCAGGGAGCCTTCCAATCCACGGCGTTGCCCGGGGATCTGGCCATTGACGGAGATGGGTTCTTTATTGTCAAAGACCCCAAGACCAATGCCCTGCTGTATACGCGTAACGGCAACTTCGCCCTCGATCGTGATGGTAAACTGGCAAACCCTGACGGATTGATCGCCCAGGGTTTTAACGTCGATAGTTCTGGCAACGCGTTGCCGCTCGTCGAAGACATCAATATCTCCGGACAGTCGTTTCCTCCCAAGAAATCTGCCAACGCCACGATCCAGGTGAACCTTGACGCCACATCCTCTCTCATTCTCGACCCTATGAACCCTGGGACTGTAAAGAACTTTGATCCAGCTGATCCCATCAAAACTTCGCAATTTTCTACCGCCCTCACTGTCTACGATTCGCTTGGCACAGGCCACACCATCGATATCTATTTTCAGAAGACGGCGGACAATAGCTGGAACTGGTTTACGGGCACACGTGCCAACGAGCTTGCTGGCCAGACTGGAACCGCTCTCGTCGTCGTGGGGTCAGGTACGTTGACGTTTACCAACGACGGGGCTCTGAACACGGTCAACACCACGTTTCCAGTGCCGGCGCCAGGAGCGACAGCCACGTTTAACTTTGCGGGCGGGGCGCAGCCCGGGCAAACAATTAACTTCAACTTTGGCACGCCTGGCTTCGAGGGCACCACGCAGTTTGCCGCTCCTTCGTCGACTCTGTTGCAATCGCAAGACGGCTATGGTTCGGGCGTCTTGCAGAATTTTAGCATTGATGATCAAGGCAAGGTCCGCGGGCTGTTTTCGAACGGCCAGGCGTTGGATCTGAAACGCGTGGCGCTGGCCAAATTTGCCAGTACGGCTGGTCTCAAGTCTGTGGGGAAGAATCTCTTCAGTGAAACGCTGCTCTCTGGTCAGCCCATTGTGGCCAGCCCTGGCCACAGCGGCACTGGGTCTTTACAGTCGGGAGCCCTGGAGATCTCCAACGTCGATCTCTCCAGCCAGTTTGTCGAGCTGATCCGGGCGCAACAAGCGTTCCAGGCAAACGCCCGCGTCATCACTACGGGTGATGAGTTACTCACGGAAACCATCAACCTCAAACGCTAGGACAACGTCTGCTCCCTCTCCTTGGGGAGAGGGAAAAGGAGGAGTTGCTATGGCTGAACATGCGGCCTCTGAGGTGCAAGAGCCGCCGCCGCGCAACCAACGCTCGTTACTGAAACTCCTGCTCCTGGCACTGAATGTGGTGCTGTTTCTCGCTGGTGTGGGTTCCCTGGCGTGGACCAAATTTGGTCCGAAGCCCGTGGCGTCCGCGGTTGCCCAGGGGCAAGACCATCATGAGGACCAGAAAGGCACTGCGGCACACGAGCCGGCTGCGAAGGGGCATGAGGCCCCGGCCAAGGCACCGGCTGCGGCCAAAGCCTCTGGCGGCCATGGTGGCAGCACTGCCCCCACACTCGTACCTCTCGCACCTTTCATTGTCAACTTGAGTGGGGAGCAGGGGCAGCGCTATCTGCGCCTGGTGGCGCAGGTGGAGGTCCGTGGAGAGCTGTCGAAGGACGCACTCGAAAAACATCTACCAGCAGTGCGGAATCGCTTGATCTTTTTGCTGAGCAGCAAAACTTTTGTCGATATCGTTAGCACGCAAGGTAAGTACGATTTACAAGCCGAGATCACCAAAAATATCAACGAAACGCTCGATGGGCCGTTTATCAAGAAAACGTATTTCACCGAATTCATTGTGCAATAGGGGCTAACCTGGCATGAACCAATTCTTGAGCCAAGAAGAGGTTGATGCGCTGCTGCGCGGTATCACAGAGGGGGAGGTGGTCACTGAGCAGAGTGTCGTAGAGGACGATAGCAAGATTCGCCCCTACGACCTGACAAATCAGGAACGCATCATCCGGGGTCGCATGCCGACCCTTGAGCTCATCAATCAGAAGTTCGCACGGCTCTTACGGGCCTCCTTGTCGGGCAATCTGCGACGGGTCATCGACGTGAGTGCGCAGAACGTCGAAATGGTCAAATTTGGGGAATTTCTGAAAACACTGCCCGTCCCGACGAGCATGCATATCATTCGTATGAATCCCTTGCGTGGCGGAGCCCTTCTGGTCATCGAAAGCAAACTGGTCTTTGCCCTCATCGACAGCTTTTTCGGCGGACCGGGCAGTGCGCAGGCGAAGACCGAGGGGAGGGACTTCACGCCTATCGAGACACACATGATCCTGCGAGTTGCCGACATCATCTTCTCGGATATGGAAAAGGCCTGGGAGTCCGTCGAACCGATCACTGTCGAGTTGGAACGTTCGGAGGTGAACCCGCAATTCGTTGGTATTGTACCGCCGCGCGACGTCGTTGTGATCACGCCTTTTGCAGTGGAGATGGATGAAGCGCGCGGGCAAATTACCTTCTGCCTCCCGTACTCGACGATTGAGCCAATCCGTTCCAAGCTCTATGCCGGCTTCCAGACAGAGCGCCTGGAAGTCGATCAGAGCTGGCTACGGCGGATCGTACACCAGCTCCACAATCTCGAAGTGGAAATGAGTGTCGAGTTCGGCTCTGCCGAGATCCATTTACGCTCCCTGCTCGGTCTGCAAGTCGGCGATATTATTCGTCTGGATCAAGATTGCGACCGTCCCCTGGTGGTACGGGTTGAAGGTGTGCCCAAGTTCACCGGCTTCGCGCGGGTGGTGAAACAGAAAAAAGCGGTGGAAATTGTCACGCGCCTGCACTCTCCAACAGAGGAGGAGCCCAATGAGTGAGTCTACGATGGAACAACTGCTTCCCGAGAACGCACCCCAGCAAGGTGAACCAGAGGAGATCTCCTGGGCAGATGCGATGGCAGATCTGGAGCGTCAGAAACAGATGATTCAGGACCAGACCAAAGCCCAGGCGCACCCGGCAGTGTCCGAGTCGAGTGCGTCTAAACCCTCTCCGAGCTCTAGCCCTGAGCTCCCGAACCTGCAGTTCATCCTCGACATCCCTCTGCAGGTCACTGTCGAACTCGGACGTAAACGTCTTTTGGTTCACGATTTGTTGCAGTTAAGTCAGGGGTCGGTCATCGAATTGACCAAACAGATTGGTGAGCCCTTCGAAGTTCTGATCAATCAGAAACTCATTGCGCGCGGTGAGATTGTGGTCATCAACGACAAGTTCGGTGTGCGTATCACGGATATCATCAGCCCCTTGGAGCGTGTACAACAACTCCAGTAGGGGCCGTGGAGGAGGGGGCGATGGGGCGATGGGGTGAGGGGGCAACAGGGCGACAGGTGAGAGGGAGCGTGGTAGGGGCATACCTGTTGAGTCTGTTAGTAGCAGGGGAGGCGACCGTGAGCCATGCGGCAGAACCGGCGGCCCCAACGCCGGCGGTACAAAGCATGCCGCAGCCACCCAACGGGGAACGCTTCTTGCAAAATGTTATCAGCCAATCCCTTGGACAGGGGAGCCCTGCTCCTGTTGCACCGACTACCCCACCGTCGCCTGGTCTGCAATCCTCAGGACCCAGTCCTCAGCCGCCTCAGGCAACCGGGGATCTCACGGCGGCGACGCTGAAAATGGTCCTGTCTCTTGGGGGCGTTCTCGGTCTCCTGGTACTCGGTGGATATGTGCTGCGACGTTTCTGGCTCGATCAAACCTTTCTGGGCAAACGCACCCCCATGATGCGCGTGCTCGCCAGAGTCAACATCACCCCGAAGGCAGGGGTAGCGCTCCTTGAAGTCCCAGGGAAAGTGCTGGTCATCGGGCTAACGGGCAGCACTATGGTGGCCCTCGGTGAGCTGACCGCTGCCTCTATCCCACCCCTCGAACGCCCCCCTGTCGAGACGCCGTCCTCCTTTGCGAGTGCCTTAGATACGAGTACGGGGAGCCTCGCTGATGAGGCGAAAGGCGCCGATGCCCTGCTCAAAGTGTCCGAGGCGATTCAGCAAAAGATGCGGCGGCTGAAACAACTGTAAAGGAACAAGACCATGCAGCAACGCATCGGGAGTATCATCGGCTGCTGTGCCAGTCTCCTCATGGCGACGCAGGTGGCGCTGGCGCAATCAGCGCCACTCCCGCCCTTACAAATTACCATGGGTACTACACCCCAGGCCGGAGACCTCGCCATACCGTTGCAGATTCTCCTCCTGCTGACGCTCCTCAGCTTCATCCCTGCCCTGCTCATTGCCATGACGTCCTTTACACGCATCGTCATTGTGTTGTCACTCTTGCGCCAAGCGCTTGGCGTGCAGCAGGTCCCACCGAACCAGGTGCTCATTGGGCTAGCACTGCTGCTCACCATATTCATCATGCGTCCGGTTGGGGAACGCCTGCATACCCAGGTAGTACAGCCGTATCTGGAACAGGGCCTGACCACGCCGGCCGCCTTGCAACAGGCCGTGGAGCCCCTACGCGATTTTATGCTGCGCCAGACCCGTGAGAAAGATCTGGCCCTGTTCATCCAGGTTGCACATGCGTCCAGGCCGAGTACCCCGGCTGATGTGCCGCTCACGGCTCTGCTCCCAGCTTTTGTCATCAGCGAGTTGCGTACAGCCTTTCAGATCGGTTTTTTGCTGTACCTGCCCTTTTTGATTCTTGACCTGGTGATCTCCTCCTTGCTCGTCTCAATGGGCATGATGATGCTACCGCAAACGCTCATCTCCCTCCCCTTTAAATTGATGCTTTTTGTGTTAGTGGATGGCTGGAATCTGATCATTGGCTCGCTGGTGCGTAGCTTTCAATGACGTGGGAGAGGATGGTATGACCCCAGAATTCTTTGTTGATCTTGCCACACGGACGTTACACACGGCTCTTCTCCTGGCCGCACCCCCGCTGCTGGCTGGCCTCGTGGTAGGGGTCGCCGTCAGTATCTTGCAGGCGATTACCCAGATGCAAGAACAGACCCTCGTGCTCGTCCCCAAGATTCTGGCCGTTGCCCTCGTCTTGTTGCTGTGTCTCCCCTGGATGCTACAAGTGCTGCTGACCTTCACCACGGCTCTGTTTACCCACTTCCCTGATTATGTACGCTAGTCCCCCTACCCTCTCAGCCCCGCGCTCCCTCAGAAATTTGACGCCGTCTGTTGCAGTTTTTGACGCTGGTACCTTATGACACTCGCGCTCCTCACACCAGAAACCCTCATCGTCTTCCTCCTTCTGACCATACGCATAGGAGCCATTATCCTTTCTTTACCTTTACTGGGTTCGCGCAACGTCCCAGCGCAGCTCAAAGTCCTGTTCATTCTCATGCTGGGCGTGGCGCTCTATCCACTCGTACAGACCCAGCAAGTCGTGATACCACAACGTCCTGGGCATTTAGCACTGGTCGTAGTGAGCGAAATGCTCATTGGTCTGACCATCGGCTTTGTCGTCCAGCTCCTGTTTGCCGGGATCCAACTTGGGGGCGAGCTCATAAGCCAGCAGATGGGCTTAAATATTGCCACGATCTTTGACCCAAACAATGCTCAGCAGGTCTCACTTGTCACGCATTTTCAATATGTTCTAGCCATGCTCATGTTTCTCTCAGGCTCCGCTCACTACTGGTTCATCATCGCGATGGCAGAGAGTTTGCAGAGTATGCCATTGGCCGGCTTGAGCACATCCGGAGCTGTACTCCCGGTGATCCTGACCTTGCTGGGCAAGGCGTGTGTTATCGCCATACAGCTCGCCGCACCGGTGAGCTGTGCCCTGCTCCTGGCGAACCTCGTACTCGGGGTGATAGCGCGCCTAGTGCCGCAGTTGAACGTATTCATGCTCAGTTTTCCCGCCACGTTGGGGCTCGGCCTCGTCATGCTGGCGCTGGCGTTGCCCTCGGTCATGGGGGGCATACAGCTGGCTTTCGGACAGTTGGGCAACGATCTGGTGCAGGTCATCCGCGTGTTGGGAGCACGCTAACACATGCCATTCGGGGACGACGCGGAACGGACAGAAGCCGCCACACCGCGCCGGCGGGAACAGGCGCGCGAGGCAGGGCAGGCGGTCAAGAGTCGGGAAGTCGTGATCACCGCCGTGTTCCTCAGCAATGTGCTGTTTTTTTCCTTTGCTGGCACAGCGCTCTATGAGCACATGCTGACGCTCACACGCGAAGCCTTTAACACTGTGGGGGAGGTGGAGTTCTCACTGGGTGGAATGCAGCATCTGTACACGCGCTATCTCACCCATCTTGCTACCATGCTGTTCCCGCTGTTCCTGACGGTGTTTGTGCTGACGTTAGGGTGCCATCTGCTGCAGTCCGGATTTCTTTTTTCACTGAATTCTCTCGCACCACAGTGGTCACATATCAATCCGGCACAAGGTTTGCAGCGTTTATGTTCCCTGCAGGGACTAAACGAATTGATCAAGTCTCTGCTAAAGCTTGGGCTCATTGGGTACGTAGCGTACCGAACCATCATGGCTGAGGTGGAGAGTTTTGTCATGCTAGGGACTCAGGATGTGGGGTCAATTGCCCAGTATGTGGGTCAAAGTTCCCTGCGCGTGTGCGCCCGGGCAGCGTACGTCATGCTAGCGCTGGCAGTATTCGATTATGCCTGGCAGCGTTGGCAGTTCGAAAAGAGCTTGCGCATGACCAAGCAAGAAATCAAGGAAGAGAGCAAAGCGCAAGAAGGTGATCCGCACATCAAGGCGCGTATCCGGAGCATCATGCGTGAGATGGCGCGTAAGCGCATGATGCAAGACATCCCGAAAGCCACGGTGGTGGTGACCAACCCGACCCACCTGGCCATCGCACTGGTCTACCAGCGCGAGGAGATGGTGGCACCGCAGGTCGTGGCCAAGGGCGCTGGGTATGTCGCCGAACGCATCAAGGCCATTGCGCAGGAACATGCTATCCCGCTCGTCGAGAACAAGCCTCTCGCGCAGCAACTCTTTAAGACTGTCGACATTGGCGAGACCATTCCCGAAGGGCTGTATAAAGCCGTGGCGGAGATTTTGGCGTACGTGTACCGGTTGGAGCAGAGGGGCTAGAGGGCAATGTTTTCACTGAGTATGCTCAAAGCGAACCCCGATGTGTGCATCGCGGTGGGGATCATCGGCATGCTGCTGGTGATGATCCTGCCACTCCCGGCGCCGGTGCTCGATTTGCTGCTGGCCATGAATCTGGCGCTGTCCCTGGTCACCCTACTCGTAGCGCTGTATACCCTGGAGCCGCTCGAGTTCGCCATTTTTCCGTCCTTATTGCTGTTCCTGACCCTGTTCCGTCTGGCTCTGAACATCTCCTCGACGCGCTTGATCTTGCTGCATGGCAATCAGGGTCCTGACGCCGCTGGAGCTGTGATCAAAGCCTTTGGCAACTTTGTCATTGGCGGTAATTTCGTAGTTGGAGTCATCGTGTTTAGCATCCTCATCGTGATCAACTTTGTCGTCATCACGAAAGGTGCCGGGCGTATTGCGGAAGTGGCGGCGCGTTTTACCCTCGATGCCATGCCCGGCAAACAGATGGCCATTGATGCCGATCTCAATGCCGGTCTGATCAATGAGCAGCAGGCCCGACGACGGCGCCAGGCGATTCAGCAAGAGGCCGATTTTTATGGGGCCATGGACGGTGCCAGCAAGTTCGTCCGGGGCGACGCCATTGCCGGTATTCTCATCACCTTTGTGAATGTCATTGGGGGCATCATCATTGGTGTATTGCAACAAGGGATGCAGGTGCAGCAGGCCTTGCAGACCTACACCATCCTCACTGTCGGCGATGGCCTGATCTCACAGATCCCCGCGCTGATTATCTCGACTGCGGCTGGTGTCGTGGTGACCAAAGTGACGAATCAAGTGACTCTGGGGAGCCAGCTGATCACACAGTTTGCGCTTCAGCCACGGGCGCTGGGCACGGCTGCTGGGATCTTATTTCTCCTGGGCTGGATACCAGGGCTCCCTGGCTTCCCCCTCCTGACGCTGTCCGTGCTGAGTGGGGCTGCGGCCTATTACTTCCGTGGGGCACGTCTGACTGTAGACGCCGACACTGCCAGCCAGGAGGCGCAGCAGACGACGGCGCTAGAGCCAGCCCCTGATCCCATGGACGATCTGACGCCCATCGACCTCCTCGAACTCGAGGTGGGGTATGGTCTCATCGCCCTGGTGGATAGCGAGCGTGATGGCGAACTGCTGGAGCGCATCAAAACGGTGCGTCGCCAGATTGCTCAGGATCTGGGTGTGATCGTGCCGCCCCTGCGCATTCGCGACAATCTGGAGCTGAAGCCAGGGGAGTACACGATGCTGATCAAAGGCGTTGAGGTGGCGCGCAGCGAGCTCATGCTCGGGCACTATCTCGCCATGCATCCCGGGGAAGAGCCGCAGGCCGGGTTCGGTATCCCTACTAGGGAACCAGCGTTCGGCCTCCCGGCCGTGTGGGTGAGCGCTAACACCAAAGACCAGGCGCAACTGGAGGGCTACACCGTCGTCGATTTGCCAACGGTGATCATTACGCATCTCACGGAGGTGATCAAGCGCCACCTGCACGAGCTCCTGAGCCGTGAAGAAGTCCAAAAACTGCTCAAACGCTTCGCCGAGACCTCCCCAAAGGTGGTGGAAGAGCTCGTGCCCACCCTGCTGTCCCTCGGCGGTGTACAAAAAGTCCTGCAAAATCTGTTGCGGGAGCAGATCTCGATTCGCGATCTCCTGAGCATTTTGGAGACGCTGGCGGATTACGCTCCGATCACCAGAGACCCGGTGTTGCTCACTGAGTACGTGCGCCAGAGCCTGGCGCGTGCCATTACCAAGCAATGGCAAACTCCCGAGGGCGATATTCCAGCGCTCATGCTGTCGTATGAAGTAGAAGACACCCTCACGAAAGCCATCCAGCATACGGAGCATGGCTCCTATCTGGCCATCGATCCGAAACTAGCGCAACGCCTCATTACCGAGCTGACGCAGGCCGTTGAGACCATGCTGCAACAGCAGCAGGCCCCTCTGCTGGTCACGAGCCCATTGACACGTCCGCACGTGAGGCGTTTGACAGAGCCTTATGTACCACAACTCGTTGTCCTGTCACACAACGATATTGTGGCCAATGTCCGTATCAGAAATCTTGGGGTGGTAAAGGTCTAAGGCATGCACGTCAAGCGCTTTGAAGCAGCGGATATGGCCGAAGCACTGCGGATGGTCAAGCTCGAGCTCGGGCCGCATGCCGTCATCCTATCGACACGCCAGATCAAGAAAGGTGGCGGTACTTTTGGCATTTTTGGCCGCTCCTTTGTGGAAGTCACAGCCGCAGTGGACCGCGAGGCCGTTGACCCGACGCGGCCAGTGCCCCAGCCACGTTCACTGACTGACGCCCCGGCGCGTGTCACCACGCCAGATGCGACCGACATGACCCGTGTGCTCGATCCGCTACAGCGGGATGTGGAGACCATGAAAGACCTGCTGCAGCAACTGGCGCTCAAAGAACGCCTGGCGCCACCGGTGAATCTGCACGGCCTGGAGCGGGAATTCACCGTCATGAAACGTATGGTTGAACAACTGGTACGTCAGCAACAAGACAGTGCCATGCCGCTGTTTGCCGCGACGCTCATGCCTTGCTACCAGCGGCTCCTCGCCAGCGGTATGGATGAGATACTGGCGCGGCATCTGGTCGAAAAGGCCCAAAACAGCCTGGAGCCGGACAAGCTCAGCGAGGTGGCGTCTGTGCAAGAGCATATCGCCCGTCTGGTCATGAAGAGCACGCCGGCCAGTGGCCCTTTGCAGGCCCCGGCGGGCGAGCCCATTGTTGCGGCGTTCGTTGGTCCTACAGGCGTGGGGAAGACCACGACCATTGCCAAGCTCGCCGCCCATTATGCGCTGGGTGATAAGCGCAGGGCGGCACTGGTGACGCTCGATACGTATCGCATTGCGGCCGTCGAGCAACTGCGGCTCTTTGCCAAAATTATCGGGCTGCCGGTGGACATCGTCCTCACTGCCGACGAACTGGCGCACGCGCTCGCACGTCACCGTGATAAAGAGATCGTGCTGATCGACACCGCAGGGCGTAGCCAGCGTGATGCCCTCCAGATGGCAGAGTTGACCACGTTCTTTACTGAGAACCAGCACATTGGGGTGCATTTAGTGCTGAGTTCGACGGCGAGTAGGCCCAATCTGAACGATACCGTGGCCCGTTTCAAACCCCTGGGATTGACGAGCCTGGTGTTTACGAAGCTGGACGAGAGCACGGTGTTTGGTCCTCTCTTGAGCACGGCGCTCCACGCCCAGATACCTATGTCCTATTTTACGACTGGCCAGCGTGTCCCAGAGGACATTGAAGTCGCGACACCAGAACGCGTCGTCGACCTCATTCTTAATGTCTCCCAGTGGCATGATCACGCACGTGTGACGGAAAGGGGATGAACCGACGCCATGGATCAAGCACTCACCTTGCGACGCCTGGCCGATGATGCCAGGCAGCATCAGCTCCAGCCCCTGTGGCCGGATCAGGCGGACCGGAGCGGTCCGTACGCAGACCGGAGTGGTCCGTGCCCAGCCCCTGCCCACCCCAGTGTGAAGGTCCTCTCCTTTACCAGTGGCAAGGGGGGGGTAGGGAAAACACACATTGTGGTCAACCTGGCCTATGCTCTCCAGTCCCTGGGCGCCCGGGTGATGCTCCTCGACGCCGACCTCGGTCTGGCCAACGTGGACGTGCTCTTGGGATTAGCACCGCGTTTCACCATCCAGGATGTGCTTGAAGGGCACAAGGCGCTGGACGACGTGCTGGTCACCGGTCCTGCCGGCATGCTGATTCTTCCCGCCAGCTCAGGGGTACCGGAATTAGCAGACCTCAATGACGTGCAGCGGTTGCAGTTGCTCACCATCTTGGAGACCCTGGAACAGGATATCGATTTCCTCCTGATTGACACAGGCGCCGGGATTTCGGCCAATGTCATGTACTTTAACATGGCGGCCCAGGACATTGTGGTGGTCGTGACACCAGAACCCACGTCGATCACTGATGCCTATGCCCTCATGAAAGTGCTGTGTACGAAGTATGACGAAAAACATTTTAAAGTGATTATGAATAACGTGGCCCATGCCAATGAGGCCAAAGAAGCCTTCCGACGCTTGCATCTAGTGGCAGAGCGCTTTTTAAATGTCTCCATCGATTATCTGGGATTTATTCTCCACGATACATCCTTTTCCCAAGCGGTGCGCCAGCAAAAAGCCCTCCTGGATATCTACCCTAGCTCGGTAGCTGCCCCGGGCTTTCGCGCCCTGGCGCAGCAGTTGCTGGCCACACCAGAGGCAGCCTACCCGAAAGGGGGGATCCAATTTTTTTGGCAACGGCTTCTGGCACGACAGAAACCCTACGCGCCGGAACACGCTGGGCGCTAACCGACTGGTTCGCACACGGGTCAGGCAATGAAGGAGAGCAGCAGCCATGAGTACCATTCCCAGCCCTTATGTGCGTAAGGCGCCACGGATCGACCCCAGCGACAAAGAGCGCCTTATTCTGGAATACGCGCCCACCATCAAATACATCGCCCAGCGTATTGCCGCACGGTTGCCACCCCACATCGGGCTGGACGACCTCATCAACGCGGGTGTGATCGGGCTTATCGACGCTATTGCGAAGTACGACCCCAGTCGTGATAACACGTTCAAGACCTACGCCGAATTTCGTATTCGGGGCGCTATGCTCGACGAGTTGCGCAATCTGGATTGGGTGCCACGCTCTGTGCGTCAGAAAGAGAGCGCCCTCGAGCGCGCCTATGAGGCCCTGGAACGGGGCTTAGGGCGTTCGGCCCACGACGAGGAAGTCGCAGACCTTCTGGGCATCGCACTCGAGGAATTCTACGACTGGCTCAATCAAGTCCGGGGCGTGTCGTTATTGAGTCTCGAAGCGCCAGGGTTGCGCGCCTCCGATGGCGAGACCCTTAACCTGCTCGATCTCGTGTCTACGGATGAAGCCCAGAGTCCCGCGCAGCTCGTCCAGGCGCGTCGGCTCAAAGCTCTCATTGCCGAGGCCGTCGACGACCTGCCGTACCAGGAAAAAGTGGTGATTTCTTTGTACTACTACGAGGAACTCACCATGAAGGAGATCGGGAAGGTGTTGGAGATTACGGAATCCCGTGTCTCCCAGATTCATACGAAGTCCATCTTCCATCTCCGCAGCAAGCTTAAAGTACTCCTCCAGGAATGACCGTGGAGCGGGCAGGGGCGCGAACACGAAGAGGAATTAACCATGACAGATCAAAACATGAAAATTCTCATCGTAGACGACTTTTCCACCATGCGGCGCATCATCAGAAACATGCTGCGGCAGTTGGGGTATATCAACATGGTTGAGGCCGTGGATGGCGCTGAAGCGTTGAGCCTGCTGCAGCGGGAGAAGGTAGATTTTGTCATCTCTGACTGGAACATGCCCAACATGAGTGGCCTGGACCTCCTCAAAGCGATCCGTGCGGACGAGAACCTCAAACCTATTCCTGTCCTCCTGGTCACAGCTGAGGCGCTGAAAGAATACGTTATGGAAGCGGTCAAGGCTGGTGTCAACAACCACGTCGTCAAGCCATTCACGGTCGAAACATTGAAAGAGAAAATCGAGGTAATTTTCAAGGAGTTAGGCCCTCACCCGCGGCCTGCAGGAGTCGCAAACCAGCCATGAATGACGCTGTCCGTGATGCAGTCGGTGCGATCACCACACTGACGGAGAGACGCAGAGTCTAAGAGACGAGGAGACAAACATGTACACAGGTCTCTACGCCGCGGTGTCAGGTAGTCTGGCACATGAAAAGCGCCTGGCCATTCTCACCAACAATCTGGCCAATACCAATACCGTGGGCTTCAAAGCAGACCGGCCAGTGTTTCAGGTCGAGCCGCTTCCTCATGTGGTCAGACCGCTAGTAGTCTCAGAGGCATCGCCGGCAGTGCTGACGCCGCTCGACCGCTTCCAGGGAGGCGATAGTGTGCAGACACGGCTCAGCGCCATGCACACCAATTTCACCCAGGGTGATCTGCGTACCACGGGCAACCCGCTCGATGTCGCTCTGGAAGGGCGCGGATTTTTTGCTGTGCAGACCGCTGATGGCGTGGCGTATACGCGCCAGGGCACGTTCTCCCTCAATACGGAGGGCGTGGTGGTCACGGCGCACGGACTGCCTGTCCTGGGTGACAAAGGTCCCCTGCAGCTACCGCAGGGGAAGATTGAGATTGATGTCACAGGTCAGGTGCGGGCGGGTGGCACAGTCGTCGACCGTCTCAGAGTGGTCGATTTGCCACAGCCTTATGCCCTGGAAAAGCAAGGAGATAGCCTCTTTCGTTCGGTTGTGCCCGAGCCGCCTGAGACGACGGCGAAAGCCGTGGTACGGCAGGGAGTCATCGAGACGGCCAATGTCGAACCGGTCCGTCTCCTGGTCGCGGTTATAGAGACCTCGCGGGCCTACGAAGCCTATCAAAAAGTCATTCAAGCGTTCAATGACACCGCCGGACGAGCTGTCAACGATATCGCCGGACGAGTCTAAGAAGGAGCACAACATGCTGCGATCCTTGTTCACTGCTGCCACGGGTATGACGGCGCAACAGCAACATATTGATGTCATCTCCAACAACCTGGCGAATGTCAATACGACAGGTTTTAAGCGGGGCCGTGCGGATTTTCAGGATCTGCTCTATCAAACTTTGCGCCAGCCTGGAGCCGCGTCCTCGAACCAGACTGAAATTCCTACTGGCATTCAGTTAGGGCTCGGGGTACGCACGGCGGCGGTGCAGCGCCTGTTCCTGGAAGGCGACTTTCAGCAGACGCAGAATCAGCTCGATATCGCCATCGATGGCGCCGGGTTTTTCCAAATCCAGCGGCCAGATGGGGAAATATCCTATAGCCGCGCCGGTTCGTTCAAGCTCGATAGCCAGGGCCGCGTGGTGAATTCCGACGGCTTCCCCTTGGAGCCGGAGATTACCATCCCTAATGATGCTGTGAGCATCACGGTTGGCACCGATGGCACAGTCTCCGTGTTGCAGGCAGGGAATACGACGCCGCAACAGGTCGGCCAGATCCAACTGGCCAATTTTCCCAATCCTGCTGGCCTGAGCGGGCAGGGGCGCAGTCTCTTGCAAAGAACGACGGCCTCAGGAGATCCTATTACCGGGTCACCCAGCGAGGGTGGCCTTGGTGGGCTGTCACAGGGAGTGCTCGAAATCTCCAATGTCAGTGTGGTGGAAGAAATGGTCAATCTCATCACGGGGCAGCGGGCGTATGAAATCAACTCCAAGGCCATCCAGGCGTCTGACGAGATGCTGCAGACGGCCGCCAACCTGCGGCGTTAGGAGTGTACGCATGACGCATCGGCACTGGTTGTTCTGCCTCAGCAGCGTGGTCCTCCTCTGTGTGCCGCTGCTGGGTTGGGGGGCGTCGGTCGTGATCACTGTGCCACCAGAAGCGCAGGTACAAGGACCACAGATCACCCTTGGGGACGTGGCCACGGTCCAGGGCGAGTCGACTGACACGGTGGCGCGCATGCGGCACGTGCTCCTGGGGCAGGCCCCACCAGTCGGGGTGGAGCGGTTACTCTCAAAGAGTACGCTCGTCACTCAGCTCAAACACCAGGGGCTGTGGACGCAGGAGATCGAGTTCCAGGGAGCCCTCCAGATCCGCGTCAGGCGTGCCAGCCAGCGTCTTGATCTACAACACCTGGAGACCGTGGTGCGGCAGGCGCTCAGCCGGCGTCTCTCACAGACTACGCAACGCACTAGCATTCGCGATATTCGTGGGCTCAAGCCGATCTTCGTGCCGCTCGGACCAGTTGAGTATGAGGTCACGGTACCAGGGCGCCACATGCTACTCGGCTCTACCTCCTTTACGCTCAGCATCCAGGTCGCCGGCAAAGTCGCAAAACAGCTCCACGGCACAGCCACTATCGCTGTGGCGCAGGAGGTGGTAAGCCTGGTCCGTCCCGTGGCACAGGGCGAGATCATTACGGCTGATGCAGTCTCCCGCACCCAGGTCCAGGTAACGCAGCCCCTGCGCCAGGTGGTGACCCAACCGGCAGATGTCATCGGCAAACACGCCCGGCGTTCCTTAGCTGGCAATGCACCGCTTTCCACACAGGATGTCACAGCAGTACCTGTTGTGCATAGGGGCAACATGGTCCGTATTGTCCTGGAGTCGCCTTTGATCAAAATGAGTACCCCCGGAGAAGCGCTCGAGGCAGGGAAGCCCGGAGACACCATTCGCGTCAAGAATACCTCGTCTAATCGTGAAGTCCGGGCCCAGGTGATTGACAAGCAAACTGTGAGGATCCCGCTGTGAAACGTCTTAGCACTTGCTCCTCTAGGTGGGCCACAGTGCTCACCCTGGTGCTCAGCACACTCGGACTCACCGTGGGCTGTGCCTTGATCGAACCCCAGGTCAGCCCTGTCAACCGCGATGTCTATCGAGCCCTCCCGCTTCCCCAGCAGGAGGTGACGCCACGCTACGAAGGCTCGCTGTTCTCGGGTGAAAACGGCCGCAACATGTTCTTCGTAGACCGCAAGGCGCGCGCCGTGAACGACGTGTTGACGGTGCGCATCGCCGATGTCACCCGCGCCACAGGGGAGGCAAATACCAACACCAGTCGTGCCTCCTCGGTCGCTGGGAACCTGGACAACGTCTTCGGCTATAAACCCGGTAACGTCGTGGAGGCACAACTCAAATTCGGCTTTGACGGCAAGGGCACCACGACGCGTAAGAATGCCCTGAGTGCAACAGTCACGGCAGTCGTCCACGAAGTGTTTCCCAACGGTAACCTGTTTGTCGAGGGTAGCAAAGAAGTCATTATCAACAATGAACGCCAATACATCACTGTAACCGGTGTAGTACGCCCTGAGGACATTGCGCCAGACAATAGCATCTCGTCGGACCTGCTCGCTGATGCACGTCTGGTCTATTCCGGTCGCGGTGTCCTGTCAGACAAACAGCGCCCGGGCTTGCTCGGTCGTGTGGTGGACTTTGTCTGGCCGTTTTAACGAGGAATCGTCATGACGCTGTCTCTGCGTTGCTCTGTCCCTCTGTTTCTCTGCATCGCTGTGTATCTGTCGCTGGATCTGTCGCTGGCCAGGGACGTACACGCCGCGCGCGTCAAAGATCTGACCAGCATTGCTGGCGTGCGCAATAATCAGCTCATTGGCTATGGCTTGGTCGTGGGCTTAAATGGCACGGGAGATGGCAACAATACCGGCTTTAGTGGTCAGACAGTGAGTACGCTGCTGCGCAGTATGGGGCTGACCATTGATGCAGCAAAAATTCGTGCCCGTAACGCTGCCGTAGTCATGGTGACGGCCACTCTGCCACCATTTGCCCGAGCCGGCGGGCATGTCGATGTGCTGGTCTCCTCGATGGGCGATGCCAAGAGTCTGCAGGGAGGGACCCTGCTGCTCACTCCGCTTCGCGCTCCCAATGGCCAGATCTACGCTGTAGCCCAGGGTGCAGTATCCACGGGTGGCTTTGCGGCCCGTGGAAAATCTGGGAGTAGTGTCCAGCAGAACCACCCCACGGTGGGGCAGATTACCAATGGTGCCCTCATCGAAGGAGAGGTAGGTCTCCAGTTTAACGGACGCGAGCATATTCGCATGCTTCTCAACAATCCGGATTTCACCACGAGTGCCCGCCTGGCCGATACCATTAACACCCACCTGGGGACAGATGTGGCACGGGCGGTTGATAGCGGCACGATTGAGGTGCAGGTACTCGCGCCCTATCGCGCCAACGTCGCAGCGTTTGTCGCCACCCTGGAAAATATGGAAGTGACCCCAGACCAGGTGGCGAAAGTCGTACTCGACGAGCGCACCGGCACGGTCGTGATCGGGGAAAATGTCCGTATTGCCACAGTGGCGATTGCGCATGGCAATCTCAGCATCGAAATTCGAGAGGAACCCCAGGTGTCTCAACCAGCCCCGCTGTCACAGGGGAGAACTGTCGTCACACCCAAGAGCGAGGTGCAGGTGAAGGAGGAGAAGAGTCAAGTCATTCTACTCTCACAGGCCGTAACCATTCGTGATCTGGTCCGTGCGCTGAACAGCATCGGAGTATCACCCCGCGATCTAGTGGCCATCTTCCAAGCGATCAAGGCCGCCGGTGCTCTGCAAGCGAAATTGGAGATCATGTAACGTGGCACTGAGGACTAAATATGCTATCACTTCCTGCCGCACTACCGGCACATGCACTGCAACCTGACGAGAGTGCCCGTGCGCAGCAGTTACACGCCCAGATGACAGCCGGGGAGCGTGGACTGCACGGCAAACCTCAGGACGTCAAGAGCGCTGCAGCAGAACTGGCCTCACTCTTCGTCTACCAGATGCTAGCGGCCATGCGCCGCACTGTACCCAGGTCAGGCTTGCTCGACAAGGGGTTTGCGCATGATACATACCTCTCCCTTTTCGATCAGGAGATTGCCCGTCACATGGCCCGACGGGAAGAGCTGGGCCTGACCGCCTTGCTGCAGCGACAGCTCAAGGACGCTGACGCAGACCACCAACTGCCAGGCCGACCAAACACAGGGCTGCCGCGTCCACCTACCGCTCTGCATGCGAGGCGAGCGGCGGCCATCGACGTGTATCGTCAGCAAGCTGGACCGACGGACGGTATGTTTATACTGCCTGTGGAGGGGCAGCACATCTCCGGCTTTGGCACGCGGGTGCATCCCATAGACCACACAGAGCGGCTGCATGGTGGTATGGACATCGCGGCCCCAACCGGCACCCCGATACAGGCCGCTGCCGCCGGGCAGGTGGTCTTTAGTGGCACGCAGGCAGGGTACGGGAATGTCGTGCTCATTCAACACGCGGAGGGCTATGCCAGCCTCTATGCCCATAACACGGCAAATCTCGTGTCCGTTGGGACGACTGTGAGCCAGGGACAGCCAATCGCCACCGTAGGGAGCACAGGGCAGTCAACTGGTCCCCATCTGCACTTCGAGGTCCGCAAAGATGGCAAGCAGCTTGACCCGGCACAGTTTTTTGCTGCTGGCAGCACGCCAAAACCTGCAGCAGCGGTTGAGGACAACAGTGCTTCAAAAATAGCACTGAAGTTTCATATGGCCTCTACCGATACAAAAGCTATACAATAGGGCCGAACAGTGCATATGCCTGAAGAGGCCATAAAGGAGTAGGAACGCCATGAGAGTTACCGGTCAAGAAACGACTCATAACACACCACGTCCCGAGAATGTGGTACGCAGCAATGACGTGTCCCGTACCAAATCTCCTGAGGACATAGACAATAGTAACGAAGTTGCACCATCAGACCAAGTCGAACTGTCTCCCCAGGCCCGCGATATCCAGCGGGCGCGGGAAGTGGCGCAGGGTGCGCCAGAGGTCCGGGCGAATAAGGTCGAGGCAGCACGCCGCGCCGTGCAAAGTGGCGACCTCAATCTGAAGGGCGAGGATCTTGCCGAGAAACTCGTGGAGGGTACCCTGCCAGGCTGAGAGCAGTAGCGCCTGAGTGTCGTGGCGCTGTGGGACTAGTCTGATCGGGCAGAGCAGGGAGAGCTATGTCATGGCCCCACCCATACTCAGGAAGAGAGCATGAGCACATCAGCGCCATTGCTTGCCGAATTCGACCATCTCCTGCAGCAGGAGGTGGAAGCCTATGAGCACCTGCTGGCACTGCACCAGGAAGTCCAGCGCTGCCTGGCAGCACCAGCTCTCGATCCCCTGTTGGCGAGCCTGCAGGCCAGAGAGCAGGTGGCGCATCACATCCTCCTGGTGGAACACCAACGCGCCGCAGTGGCGACCCAACTAGCACCGTTGCTCCAGCTTCCAGCAACCGACGTGACCCTATACCATGTCAGCATGCGAGTCGATGAACCCTATGCCAGCCGCTTTCGCCAGTATCGTGTACAACTCCGAACACTTGTTGACGACATCCAGCAACTCAATGGCACGCAGGGCCAACTGTTACGCGAGGTACGGGCGTTTGTGGATGCGGCACTGGTCTTTTTTACGCACCTGCTCCCGGCACAGCCGACGTATCTCCAGTCCGGCAAATTGACGATGCCCACGCAGGGACGCCTCCTCTCGGGGAGGGTCTGACCGTATGGGCACACTCGGAGCGATTCTCTCGACAGGTCGACAAGCCTTATTGGCTCAACAAACGGCCTTGCAGGTCACCGGGCAGAATATTGCGAACGTCAATACTCCTGGCTATTCTCGTGAACGTGCAGAGTTCGTCTCGACTCCAACCGCTCTCACCCCTGCCTTGCGCTCTGGGGTGCACGTTGATGAGGTTACGCGTGCCTACGATCGCTTTGTCACGGCGCAAATCAACGTGGCCAGTAGCAACTTGCAGAGCACCCGGACGCAAGCTGACTTGCTGGGGCAGATTGAGTCTCTCTTCAACGATTTGAGCACGCCTGAGACAGGTATCTCAGGGGCCCTGCAGACGCTCTTCAAGGACTTCCACAATCTGGCGCAGAATCCGCAGGGGCTTGCAGAGCGGCATATCCTCGTGCAGCAGGGACAGACTGTGGCGGCGGCCTTCCAGCAGCTGACAGATGGTCTCCAGACGGTGCGTCAGCAGAGCAATGGGGCACTTGGCGATGCGGTCGCTAGTGTCAACAGTTTGACCAAACAATTGGCGGAGCTCAATGGGCAGATCCAGCAGCGGGAAGTGGATCCTAAGAACCCGGCCAACACCCTGCGTGATCAGCAGGACGTGCTCCTGAAGCAGCTCTCGGAGCAAGTCAATATTACTTCCTTTACGACGAATTCCGGCCAGTTGACCGTCCTCCTGGGCGGTGGCCGGCCACTGCTTGAAGGCACGCGGTCGTCCACCCTGGCAACAAAAGTCGACCCGGATGATCCCCAGCGCTTGCGCATCGACCTTCAGGATCCACAAGGGAATAGTACAGACGTCACAGCAAGTATTCAGAGTGGCAACATGCATGGCTTGATCGAGGCGCGCGACACTATTCTGCCACACCTCAGTGCCAGTCTTGATCGCCTGGCCGCACAACTGACGACGACCATCAATCAGACCCATAGCGCCGGCTACGGTCTGGATGGCACGACCGGAAAAGATTTTTTTGTGCCGCGGCAAGTCACAGGGCAAGCTTTGGCAGCCAATACGGGCGGTGGCACGCTGCAGAGCGTCAACATCTCCGACCCTGCTCAGCTTACTCTGGACGATTACCGCCTCACGTTTGCCGCGAGTGGTCCACCACCAACTTTTGATATCGTCAATGCGACTACTGGGGCCATAGTGGCCGTTGGGCAAAATTATATGGCCGGCTCGACGGTCCACTTTGCTGGGCTAGCGGTCACCCTTGCGGATAATGGCACGCCACCGCAGCCTGGTGATACGTTTCTTCTCAGCACGACACGTGGTGCTGCCAAGAACCTTGCCGTGGATCCGGCGTTGCTGAAGGAGCCACGGCAGATTGCTGCAGCACAAACGCTCAACCCCGGCGATAACGCGAATGCGCTTGCCCTGGCCCAGTTGCAAGATGCACAGCTCATGGACGGCAGCACATTTGCAGCGTCGTACCAGACCATAGTGGTGCGTGTTGGAGTGGCAAGCCAGCAGACGTCCCGGCTGGCAGAGCAACAACACACAGCTCTTACTGGCCTGGAAAATCGTCGTGAGTCATTGTCCGGTGTCTCGCTGGACGAAGAACAGGTCAATCTCATTCGTTTTCAGCAGGCATATAACGCTGCGGCGCAGTTCATCCATATTGCGGACCAGTTAGGCCAGACAGTGCTTAATATGATTCGGTAAGTGTAACATACGTGCCGGTAAGCAGCTCACAGTTATCGACCAGAGGCGACGCCTATGCGTATCACCACTAACTTGCTGTTCAAGACAACCCTGGCACATATTCAGCAGCACAATGCTCGCCTCCTCCAGACGTCTGAAGAGGCCTCATCGGGTCTGCGCCTGCAGCGTCCCTCAGACGACCCGGCCGGCACACGGCGGGTGCTCGATCTACGCAATACCCTGGCATCACTCGATCAGTTCAAAAGCCAGCATGTCGTAGTCAACAGCCTGTTGGATGGTACCGATACCGCCTTGCAAGACACAGGCACGCTCTTGCTGTCAGCCAAAGGGCTGGCCCTGCGGGCTGCGAGTGACACGGTCAGTGCGGAGCAGAGGAGCGACATCGCACATGAGGTAGGGGGGCTGTTTGCGCAGGCTATCTCCCTCGGTAATAGCGTGGTGCATGGTCGCTACCTGTTTGCCGGGCAAGCCAATGATCAACCGCCTTTCTCGGTGCACGCCATGCTGGCCAGTACGGTGCGCCGTGTGACACCGTCGGGCACGTTGACACCGCTGGGTGTCGACGACCTGACCATCAACGGCCTGAGCCTACGTGCCACCCAGGCCGCGGATGATCCGCTCTCTACGGTCGATGCCGCGGCCAGTGCGCGGGCTGTAGCTGCGGCCATTAATGCTGCTACCCCCAGCACGGGGGTGCAGGCTACGGCGGCGAATACCACGCGTGCCTTGACGGTCCTGAACTTTGGCGACCTCGCCGGCAATGCGCTCACGGTGAACGGCGTCCCGGTTACCGGGACGATCACTAATGCAACCTCTCTCGTAGCAGCAGTCAACGCGGCACAGATTCCCGGGGTTTTTGCCTCCTCAACCGCCCCGAACAATCTCACACTGACTGCACCTGATGGGCGCAACATTGCCCTCGCCACCGATGGCAGCGCAGCGAGCGGCCTGAACTTTCTGGACTTTAACCCGAGTGGTGGAGTCGCCGTGAGTGAAACGACTACTGGCATCGTCACGCTCTCCTCCAACACCGCTTTCACCCTGGGTGGTCTCCAGCCTGGCAATGCCGGATTCAGTGCTGGCCCGGTCCATCTGACAGCGCGTTTTCGCGGCGACAATCACGATGTCACGCAGGCGATTGGGGTGGGGCAAACGCTGCCAGTCAACGTACAGGCAGCGCAGTTCCTGGTTGCCGATCTCCAACCAGCAATTGACCGCTCCACATCGCTCGCCAGTTTACGGCAGGGGCAGGGGATACAGCCAGGCAGTATCGCCATTACGGACCGTGCTGGCAATACGGCCACCGTTGATCTGTCGCAAGCCGTGACGATTGGGGAGGTGATCGACGCGATTGCGGCGGCACCGGGCCTCCAGGTCACAGCAACTTTTAATGACGCGCATAGCGGCCTCCGTATCGTTGACAATAATGCTGCCCCGGTGCGAAATTTGACGATAACAGATGTCAACGGTGCGACAACCGCACGGGACCTGGGCATTGCTGCTGACCGTCCTGGCCAGATTGCTGGCACGCCACTCGCCCCACAGCTGACATCCGCTACCCCCTTAAACTTGCTCTATGGGGGACGTGGGGTCACGCTGGGCACCATACATATCACCAATGGGGCACAAGAAACGGACGTCGATCTTGCCGCAGCGCATACTATTGGTGATGTCCTGGAAGCTATCAATAGCTCCACAGCTGGGGTACAGGCCGCGTTCACGACGAACGGCACAGCATTGGCAGTGCGCTCGACGAATCCCGCCACGGTGGCGGTGGTCACCGAGACTGGGAGCGGTCAGAGCGCTGCTGCCTTAGGTCTGGGCGGACGCTATGCATTAACAACATTGAGCTTGTTGCAAGAGGCGCTGCAGAAAAATGATACCTATGCCGTGCGGGCCCTGGAGACTTCGCTCGACGAGGGGACGCGCCATATTACGGCGTTGCGTGTGGACGTCGGGGTGCGCACGAACAGGGTGACGGCTACGGAGGAAACTCAGGCTGACTTCGCTCTTAATGCCACCTCACTGCTATCTATGACAGAGGACAGTGATATAGTCGAGGTGTTCACGCGTTTATCCCAGCTCAATGTCGGTTTACAAGCGGCTTTAGCGACGTCCGCACGGCTCCTGCAATCGACCCTGCTCGACTTTTTGCGCTAACGGCTGCCGGCACACCATACTGCATATTCGCCATGGAGGGTGCTATGCTGGTTTTGTCACGGAAATTGGGTGAAAGCATTGCGATTGATGATCGTATTACCATTACGGTCATCGCCCTCAAAGGTAATCAGGTGAAGCTGGGGATTGAGGCGCCAACCGAGACCAAGATCTATCGCCAGGAGATCTATGCCAAGATTATAGAAGCCAATAAACAAGCGGCAATAACACGTCAGCACGATCTTTCTGCGATGCGCGCCTTGTGGCCGTACGCGCCCCGTACTGAGACAGGGAGGGCATAACGCCCATGGACTTGAGCCGTTTCGGCGCTGTGGAGCATGATTGGCATATGCAGCTGCACATGCCTGCTGGCCTCCTCGGCTTTCCCGCGGTCAAGGAGTATCTCATTGTTGATCCTGCACCCGAGCTGCCCGTGAAATGGCTGCAGGCCAGTGATGCGCTGCACCCGGCCTTTGTCATCACCGACCCATTTATCTTGCTGCCTGACTATCAGGTCGAACTGAGCCATCTGGATCTCATGGACGTCGGAGCCCACGCCACCACAGACCTCTTTCTCGTTACCATCGTCACGCTGCCCCGTGAGACCACGGCCTACCCCACGGTGAATTTACAAGGCCCGGTGCTCATTAATCGGGCCAATGGCTGGGCCAAACAGCTCGTGCTGGTCCAGGGGACCTATCACACCCAGCATCCGCTGATCTTGGTTCCCCCTTGCAACCGGTAGAGTCAGGCCGGTGTGCATGGCCGCCGTTGGAGTTCGCGTACGGCGCCACTCATCGGCGGCCCCTGGCGACGCTACGGCGCTCTTCGCAACGCTAGCAGGGGCAGAGTCTGCGGTGACCTCTGAGGCTGACGAATGCTTACCGGCCCCCTAGCCTTGCTTGGCACGTTTGGTCTTTCCAGGCTCCGCGCGCTTGATGCTAGATCGCTTGGATTGTGTTTGCACCACGCGAGGGTGCTCACCGGTGCGCTGCAGAGCTGGGAGAGCTGTGGAAGGGATACCTGCCTGCTCCTGGGGCACTTCGGTGCTGATCGTCTCCCGCTCGTTGGGGGAGGGCGATGCCGTCCCGGATACGATGAGATCGACGGGTGTAGGCGGATAGGCAGCAAGTTGTCCATATTCCCTGTCTACAGTTCTCACAGCGAGCTCTTCGTGAGGGCCCGCGACCTGCTCTCCCGACTGTGGCGCGCCTGCCAAGGACACCATCTCTGCCGGGGGCGTCAGGTCGCCCCCACGCGGGCTGGAGAGCCACCAGACGAGACTACTGCCGAGGAGTAACATACTGACACTGCCCGCGGCAGTAGCAAGGGCTGTGGGGCGAACTTGTATAGTTGCCTTCAGCCAGGTGCAGAAACCCTGCCAACGCCCCGGAAGATCTGCCCCCCCTGCTTGATGCGTCAAGGCTGCGTGATGCAGCTCGTGTACCCGCGCCAGCACCCGGGTCTGGAAGTCAGGGGGAGCTTGCGTCTTCAACAGGCTCAACAAAGCCTGAGTGCGTCGTTGAGACCATCGGTGTGGATCGTGCGTGCGTTTCATACTCCTAACACCTTCCCATAGGCTTTGAGAAATCTGGCCTCGGCACGGGGGAGATGCCGCTCAACCGTGCGCCTGCTGACCTTCAGAATTCTGGCAATCTCCTCATACGTGAGTTCGTCCAGATACCGCAGGACCAGAAGTTCCCGGTCATACACCCGCAGGCGCTGGAGAGCCTGCCACACTCGCTGCCGCTGCCGCTCCTGGTAACAGACCTCTTCTGGCTGACGAGGAGGCTCTCCATGGGCAGTGGAGGCAATACGGGGGCGGTTGTCGCTGAGAAGCTGTTGCAAAAATCGAGCAGCCCTCAATAGAAGGGCTTGCTAATCAGCGCCCATGGGTCCACCTTACTCGAATCGCATCATTCAGAGTCAGGAGGATCAACCATGAGCGCCGACTATCACTATCCGACAGATTTGCCCGATGAGCAATGGGATTTACTCCACGGCCTGCTGCCCCAGCGAGCCTGGCGCCTCGGTGGACGCGGCCGACCGCCGTCAGGCGACCTACGGAGGATCATCAACGGCATGCTGTCCCTCAATAAGACGGGCGGCCAATGGCGGAGGCTTCCCCAGGAGTTTGGGCACTGGCGTACGATCTCTGGCGACTTCAAGCGGTGGCGACGCGAGGGTGTTGGGGCGCGCCTGAGGGAGGGGCTGCGCCCATGGGAGCGACGCGGTCTGGGACGACAGCCTGCACCCTCTGCTGGTCGCATTGACTCGCAGAGCATCAAAACGGCGACGCAAAGCGAGGACAGCGGGTTTGAGGGCCACAAGAAGAGCAAAGGGCGCAAGCGGCAGCTGTTGGTCGACACTCTGGGGTTGATCATCGCCGTGGGGGTGACCGATGCCAGCACGGATGAGCGCTTGGGATTGGTCACGTTGCTGACCGCGTATTGTGCCGAGGGGGTGAAGCGGCTGCGCAAGATAGGGGTCGAGGGTGCCGACCCTGCCGCGGGGCTTGCAGAGTGGGTGCGGGGCTTGAAGCAGACGCACACAATCGACCTGGAGGCCACAACCCACAAAGAGGGAAAGGGCTTCCAAGTGATGCCCTGGAGGTGGGCAGTGGAGCGTACATTCGCCTGGCTTCTCAATGACCGCCGCCATAGTCGAGACTATGCAAGGTTGACCGCCAATAGCGCTGCGATGATCCAGATTAGTATGATCCGATTGTTGCTGCATCGGCTTGTCTGAGGAATTTTGCAACAGCTTCTTACGGTCCAGGAGGTCGAGACGATGAGCCAGACCACC
>Ga0081538_10000484_pt1 | contig 44674 bp, 44 predicted proteins | sample TabmetS5T2R1_FD_71022 | JGI IMG/M metagenome (GOLD analysis project Ga0081538, IMG submission 71022) | Tabebuia heterophylla rhizosphere microbial communities from the University of Puerto Rico - S5T2R1 | ecosystem: Host-associated > Plants > Roots > Rhizosphere ... | reverse complement strand
TGGAGCAAGTGCTCGGAGAGATTCGCCACCCCGTGGACGACATTCTCGACCTTTGGTGCGGCACGCAGCCCTATCGGGACCTGGTGCCCCCGCACCGCAGGTACGTGGCGATGGACATCGACGACCGCTACGGCACGCAGGACGTCGTCTCGGACGAGTTCCTGCCGTTCCCCGACGCGTCTTTCGACCTCATCCTCTTCACGGAGGCCTTTCATTACCTGACCGAGCCGCACGCGGCCGTCGAGGAGCTGGCCCGCGTGCTGCGGCCCGGCGGCACGCTCGTGCTGACCGTGCCGCTTGTGTGGGAGTACGACCGGCGCATCGTCGAGCGTCGCTACACCGGCCCGCAGTTGGCCCAGCTGTTCGCCGACTGGGATGACGTGTGGGTCCTCGAGAACGGCGGCTACGCCGTGGCCTGGGCCACTCTGACCGGGCGTATCCTGCGCGGCTTCCACGAGGCGCTGCCGCCTCCGGCACAGCGGTTGCTGCGCCCGCTGTTCGATGCGGCCGCCTACGTCATCAACGTCGTGGCCACGCTGCTCACGCGAGCGGAGCCGCGCTGGCACGAGGGCCCCTTCATCCTGCCCATGGGTCTCCTGGTCAGGGCCCGGCGACCCGGTGGCTGACGCGCTGGTCGCGGCGCTGCCCTGCACGCTGCCGCCGGGACCGGTCTGGGGCCAGGAGGACGCGGTTCGCACGCCGAGTACGTACGAGCCAGTCGACTGGCTGACTCTCCTGCGGCTGCTCGGATGGAGCACGACGGTCTCCAGCTGGAGCGACCCCGGGGTTGAGACGAGCCGCCATGACGTGGTCGTGCTTGCGGGCGACCCCGACAAGCTGCCGCCGAACCACCAGGACCGCCTCGCGGAGCGCCTGCGGCGCGAAGCGGTGCTTGTCATCAGCCCCGCCGGAAGCGCGAGCCCGGACTTCTACGGGAGACGGCTGGCATGGACGGGACCGGGGGGTCGCGCGGACTGGCTCCTGCCTAGCGACCTGAAGGGCCGCGAGCTCGAGGCACCTACCGGCGCCGAGGTCTGGGTCACACTCGAAGGACGCCCGGTGGTGGTGGCCCGACGGACCGGTCGGCAAAGCGTGCTCGTCACGATCGGGCTCGAGCCCGCTGGGAACTGGGCGCCGGCGGCTGTGGCGGTCATGAAGCGCGTCCTGACCTTCGGGTGCCCCGTGCCAACGGCGTGGCTGGACCTCGCCGGAACGCTCGTCCTTCGGATGGACGACCCCGGTGGCGCGCCCAACGTCCACCTCCGCAGCTGGAGCTACCGCCGCCTGACCGAGACGGAGTGGGAGGGCATCGGTGAGCTGCTCCGGCTGCGCGGCGCGTACATGAGCGTCGGCTACACGCCCGGCTGGCTCGACGACGGCGATGCCGACCGCGGAACCTTGCTGGTCGACGGCGCCGAGCCGGTCCGGACTGGGGGAGCGATCCATCCGTCGGCGCGGGTCGTGCACGTCGATCGCGCCGGGAACGCCCCGGGGCGCGTCAACGACTACACGTCCGAGTACCGCGGCATCGAGCGACTGCGCGAGCAGGGGCTGGTCAGCGTCGAGCTTCACGGTTACACGCACATGCACGCCGACGCGGAGCGGTGGGCGGCGGCTCGGGACCGCTACGACGAGGTCGGCTGGTACCAGGAGTTCACACCCGAATCCGATGCGGTGCTCGCCAGCCGCGACGCCGCCGGGCACCCGCTCGCGCTCGGCGACGCCCTCCTGCGAAAGACCTTCGGCGTCCAATCCACCACGCTTGTGTGCCCAGGCGACGCCTGGACCCCGGCGACGCTGCGGCACGCGCTCCAGATCGGCCTCAGCCTCGTCAGCGCGCGCGGGTTTGCCCTTCGCCACGAGGGCCGGTTCTGCTGGTGCGCCGGCATAGCCACGATTCCACTCGACGCGCCGAGCGGGGACCACTTCGCCGCGGAGCTCCCGGTGATCTGCCGTTTCCACGACCTCGAGCCGGCCACTCTGGGCGTTCCATGGCTCGGGCAGGCAGTCGACGAGTGGCGCCGGCTCGGTGCCAGGCGGCTGATCGATTTCCGGGAGCTGTCCTCCGCGCTCGCCCTGCGCCTAGGTCTCCGGAGGGACTCCGGCGGGGAGTGGTGTCTTGACATCGGCGGCGACGGCGGCGAGTCGCTGCCACGGCCCGTCCCGGTGCTGCTACACGTGCCGGGCGGCGGCCCCCCGCCTACCGATATTCGCGTGGAGCGCGCCGGTACCGACCTGCGGCTCCCGGTCCAGACCATCGAAGGCGGTATAGGCCGGGTGATGCTGCCTGCTAGCGCTTGAGCGCCTCGAGCGTGAGCCACCCGGCGATCCACCTGCGCCGGCGAAGGTCGAACCCGTCGCCCAGCCATGACAGCAACTCACTCTCGCTGGTCCGAAGATGTTCCGGATGCAGCGGCCACGGTCGGCGGCCCAGCGTCGCCGCCAGCTTGTCGGGAATCGCACGGGACAGGGGAACCCAGCCGGCACGGTACCCGGGCCTGGCTAGGTCCCGCCAGCGCGGCTCTACGTCCTCGGCGACGATCACGAGTCGTCCGCCCGGGCGCAATACCCGCAGCGCTTCACGCACCAGGCGTTCCGGATCGGCGGCGTGGTTGATGCTGAAGAGCGATAGAACCGCGTCGATGCGGCCCGAGCAAAAGGGGAGCCGCTCCCCCACGCCGCGCACGAATGTGATCGGCGACGACAAGGCAGGGAAGAACGAGGCGACCTCCAGCCAGTCTGTCTTGAGCCATTCAAGGCTCGGGTCGAGATCGATGTACTTGACGTCCGGCGCGAGGTACTGACGCACGATGCCGTTCCCCCCGCCCACGTCCAGCACGAGCCCGCGCAATTCGCCGAGCAGCGGGGCCAGTGGCTCATAGTCGTGCCTGTAGCACTCCTCGGCCTGGTCCGACGCCGTGATGAGATTTTCATACCAGGCCTCCATCGACTGCTGGCGCCCTGCCCAGTGGTCGTCCAGCGGAACCTGGGCATCCGTGACGAAGTCCAGCCAGCCGTCGCGCTCTGGCCACCGATGCCGGCACCCGTCGCACGCCAGCGCGCCGTCGTCATTCGGCCGCAGCGACCCGCGGCATGCAGGGCACGCGAGCAGCTCGAGCACCGGCCACGCCGGCGCCGGCAGCCGATCGATCAACCGCACCGAGAATGCTCTTGGACGTGGGCAGCCATGGGTCGGCCGGGCGTTACTCTACGCGCCTCGCTGAGCGTCGGGTTACGTCGTCTTGCGGCCGCCGCCGGCCGCGAGTTTCAGAGCATCCTCGAGGCCATTCCGCCAGTTCACGCGCTGACCGTCTCTCGTTCCAGCACCAGATCCGGCGTGGTTTTCCATTCCCTGGCGCGCCACCGCCGGTGACGTCCGCATCTACGGCACCAAGCACCTGCTTCCCTGAGCTCGGCGGAACCGGTCCGCCCCCGTCGTTGTACTACTGGCACGGTGGAGGACCGGCCACCAACCGAGGACGAGCTCGTCACGAGGGCAAAGCGCGGCGAGCTGGAGGCCTATGGGGAAATCGTGCGGCGGCATCAGAGCATTGCGTTTCGGACGGCCTGGGTGATCACCGGGTCCGCGGCGGACGCGGAGGAGGCGGCGCAGGACGCGTTCGTGAAGGCGCGCGCCGCGCTCGGGCGCTTCCGCGCCGGCGCGCCCTTCAGGCCCTGGCTGCTCGCGATCGTCTCGAACGAGGCACGCAACCGGGTCAAGTCCGCGGGCCGGCGCGAGCGGCTCGCGCTGCGCGTGGCCGAGGAGCGCCGCCCGGGCGGCGCGGTCCCGTCTCCCGAGGCGGCGCTCCTCGACTCCGAACAGCGCGAGGAGCTGCTCGCTGCCCTGGCCGACCTCTCCGCGACCGACCGCGAGACGATCGCCTGCCGCTACTTCCTCGAGCTGTCCGAGGAGGAGACGGCGGCCGCCCTGGGGTGCCGTCGCGGCACCGTCAAGTCCCGGACCTCCCGAGCCCTGGAGCGCCTGCGCGCCCGGATGGAGCCGGCCGATGCGTGATCTCGAGCAGACGCTGACCCGCATCGGCCAGGAGCTCGACTGGCCGGAGACACCCGACCTGGCGTCGAGCGTGACCGCCCGGCTGCACGCGATGCCTACGGGCGCAGTCGAGCCGGCGCCTCGGCGTCGCTTCCGCCCGGGCGATCTCCTCCCGCCCGCCGGCTTCCGCCGGGCGCTGGTTCTGGCCCTCGTCTCGCTGCTCGTCCTCTCCGGCGCAGTGTTCGCCGCTGTGCCCGGCGTGCGCGACGCCGTCCTCGAGTTCGTCGGCCTACAGGGAGCGACCATCGAGCGCCGCGAGGTGCTCCCGCCCGCGCCGCCCCTGCGCGCGCTGGACCTCGGCACCCGCACGACCCTGGCCGACGCACCCGACAGGCTCGCCTTCGACCCGCTCGTGCCCGCGGATCCCGGCGAGCCCGACGGCGTGTATGTGAGCGAGCGCGCGCCCGGCGGCGAGCTCTCCCTCGCCTACCGCGCCCGCCCCGGCCTGCCGCGCGCGAGGACCACCGGCCTAGGGCTGCTGGTCACCGAGATCCGCGGCGACCTCATGCCCGACTTCTTCCAGAAGCTCGCCCCGCAGGCCGCCACCATCGAACAGCTCACGGTTGCCGGCGAGCCCGCCGCCTGGATCGAGGGCGCCGAGCACTTCTTCTTCTACCGCGCGCCGAGCGGCGAAGTGGTCGAGGACGAGCTGCGTCTCGCACAGAACGTCCTCCTGATGCAGCGGGGTCGGCTGCTGGTGCGCCTCGAGGGCGCTTTCGACCGTGATCGCGCCCTCGAGATCGCCGCCTCGCTTCACTAGTGCTAGTTGCTCTGGGGCCAGCCGCCTCAACCGGATGGCGTACCAGAGCAGCCCTAAGACCGCGCGCCTCCGGCGGCGACCAGCATCGTTGTGGCGCTGGCGTAGGCGAGCGTCGCGAAGCCAGGCGTCATTACCATGCCCGCGGTGAGCGAGCTGCCCGTTCCCATCCTGTACCTGGCGCCGTGGGTTGACCTCGGGGGCGCCGACAAGGGCACAATCGATTGGTTCAAGCACATCGACCGCTCTCGCTGGGCGCCGTCGCTGATCACGACGCAACCGTCCCCGAACCGGTGGCTCCACCATGTCGAGCCGTGGGCTGAGGAGGTCTGGGCGCTGCCCGACCTCATGCCGGGCTCTGGCTTTCCGGCCTTCATTCTGGGGTTCATCGAGAGCCGTGGGGTGCGCGTGGTGCACATCATGAACTCGCGGCTGGCCTTCGACCTCATGCCGGACATGACGTGCTTGCGCAAGCCCCCGGCCATTGTCGTGCAGATGCACGCGGAGGAGCCGAATCGCTCCGGCTATGTGAGGTACGTGACGACCCGCTACGGCAACCTCGTCGACGCCTTCTCCGCTACAAGTCGTCAGCTCCGGGAGGCGATGGTCGCCTACGACATCCCTCAGAGCCGCGTGGAGGTGATCTATACGGGCGTCGACGCCGAGGAAGAATTCAACCCGGAACACGTGGACCCGCTACCGGAGCTCGCCGGAGCGGGGCCGCGCATCCTTTGGCCTGGACGCCTCGTCGAACAGAAGGATCCGATGCTCACGCTCGACGTGTTGGCTGCTGTGAGTGCGCGCGGCACCGAGTTCGTGCTGGACGTGGTGGGCGACGGACACATGGAGCGTGACATGCGCCGGCGCGCAGTCGAGTTAGGGGTGATCGACTCGATTCGCTGGCATCCGCCGTCGCAGGGAATGGCGCGCTGGTACCGGAGTAGCGACCTGCTGCTGATGACCAGCGTCTTTGAAGGGGTGCCCGTGGTGATCTACGAGGCACTCGCAATGGGAGTCCCGGTGATCGCACCCGCGCTGGCTGGCAACTTGGAGTTCATGGACTCCGATAGCGGCGTACTGGTTGACCCACGCGATGACGTGGACCGTTACGCCGCGGCGATCGCTGGCCTTCTGGGCGACGCCGACCGGCGCCGGGCGATGGGGGAGCGTTCCCGAGAGCGGATGTTGAGCGAGTTCTCGGTCCGGGAGATGGCCCGGCGGCACGATGAGCTATACGGGCGCCTCCTGGACTCCCGGCCCGCCGCGGCCCGCAGGCGCGCGGGGGACCTGCTCGAGCCGAAGAAGGCACGACTCGTTCGCCGGAATGATGTCCGGGCGCCGATACGACTTGACCGCGACCGGCGCCCCGAACGGACCGTCGGCTTGATCGTGCCCTGCTACCGCCACGGCATGTTTCTCCCGGATTGCATCGACTCGATCAAGAAGCAGACGATGCCGGCGACCGCCATCGTGGTGGTGGACGACGCCTCGGACGACGAGGAAACGCGCGCGGCACTGGCGGACTTGGACCGGGACCCGGACGTCAGGATCCTGCGCCAGCCGACCAACTCAGGTCCCAGCGCCGCGCGCAACCGGGCGCTGGCGGAGCTCGACACAAGCTACGTGCTCCCTCTCGATGCCGATGACAAGCTGGTTCCGGATGCCCTCGAGCGCATGGTCGCCCAGTTGGAGGCCGCCCCATCGGATATCGGCTTCGTCTACCCGAACCCACAGCACATCGGGAACCGATCGGACTACGTGCCCTCGCCGGCCTACAACCTCTGGCTCCTGATGGCGAACAACTACTGCGCCGCCGCCGCCCTGTTCGACCGTCGCGTGTTCAATGCCGGCGTGCAGTACCCCGAGGACGTGGTCTTCGGCCATGAGGACTGGGACCTCCTGCTCCAGCTCGCCGAACTGGGTGTCTACGGCCAGCCGGCCGTCGGGCCGACCTTTCTGTACCGACGACGGGGCTTCAGCCGCCTGAATGCGGTGGAGTACGGCCCCGACTCGTTCCAGGAAGCGATCAAGCGGCGCCATCCGGCACTCTACGGCGCGGGCGATCGCATCAAGGCGCGCTGGGCGCCAGCCGTGTCCGTCCTGCTGCTCGACGAAGACAACCGGCCGTGGCGTGAGAGGGACGTCGACGGGCTCCCGGTCCAGACGTGCTTGGACTACGAGGTGCTGGCGCGCGGCGCGCTAGCGGATAATGTGCTCGCGGTCACGTCCGCCGGAGACCTCGCCGCCTGGTTGCAGGCCGCGGTCGCCACCGCCCGCGGCCGCTGGATTGCTGTACTTACTCCGAGCGCGGCCGCGGCGCTGCGGGACCGCACGCTAATCGAGAAGCTGATTCGCGCACTCTGGGGGAGCGAGCGCGGGCCAGCTGCCGTCGTTCTCGGCGAGACCCCTGGAGTGACGCACCCGGCGCTCCGCCAGCTGACCGACACCGAGAGCGCCGGTGCGCGGCCGGTGGGTGTCGTCTTCCCGCGCAGGCGTGGGGACGATGCCGTCACGGTCAGCCTGGGGCTAGCTAGCTCGCTGGTGGACGACCTGGTTCTGAACCTGCAGGCCATCGCACCTACCCAGTGGCGCGTTGTCACGTCGACAAACGCTCGGGAGGGTGTCGCAGCCGAAGTTGCAGTGGCGCTGTGAACAGCGGACCTGTGATCCTCGACTGCGCCCACCATGTCGCGCCCGACCCTGCCGGGGCGGAAATGCGGCGCGCTCTCACGTGGGAGGCGCCGCTCCTGCCGGAGCTCGCCCCAGGCACCGTACGGCGTTGGGAGGGCATTGCCACCTGGATACCGCCAGAGACCCATCCGCTCTGCCGACACCGGGCGCTGGCCTCGGAGGAGCGCGTTGTGACGATCGGTCGCGAGCCGCCGGAGGGTCACCAGCTCGAGTTCGATCTCGGCGTGCTGCACCGATTCGCCATGCCGGGCACGCTGCGGCTCGTGGACGACGGACACAGCTTCACCCTCACCGACGACGAGAACCGGCTAGGCGGCGACCTTCGCAGCCTCGGTTTCGTCGAGCAGGCCCCCTTCCCAATGCTCGAGCCTCTGGAGCTGCGCCGCATGCCCCCGACCGGACAGGACGTGCTCGTAGCGAGCCGCGACGACCCGCTGTACGGCGTGACGGAGCACTTGGGCGTTCTGGGTTGGATAGAGCCCCTCCCAATCAAGCCCAGGCGCCTCACGATACACACCGCTCCGTGGGGCGTCAGGCCGCTTCGGCGCTATGCGGACAAGGAGGCGTGGCGCCATCGGTACCGAACCGGTGAGTGGGCTGACAAAGTCCGGCGCGAGCCGGACATGGTTACGCTTGGTGCGCTCCAGATGAACGGGCAGCCCGGGCTGATCGCGTTGCGGCGGCGCGCTGACGGTCGCCTCGAGACCGACCTCGCGGGCCCAGCGGGCGCCAGCGCGGATCCACGGGCGGTGGCGCGCTGGCTGGCCGATCCGCTCCGCTGGGCGGGCCGGCGTCCCCAGGCCTGGGCGGTGCGGGCGGCGGGCTCGCGGGCACGCCACCTCGCCCGGGGCCTCCGATCTCGCCGAGACTGCTCCGGCGAGGTCACCGTGCTCGGGTGGCTGCGGCCCCGGCCGGCACCCGGCTTCAGCCCGCTCTTCAGCGCAACCCAAGCGGCCAGCGGGGATCAGTTCGTGACTCGCTCGGAAGTCGAGGCGGAGGATCTCGGCTATGAGGTCGACGGGATTCTCGGCTTCATCTCGGATGCCGGCTTGGATCGGTCGGCCGCCCAGCCGGCAGCGATTCTGTGGGGCTCACGGTTTGGCGAGGGACGGCGTTATATCGAGGGCGTGAAGGAGCGCTAACAGGCCAGATCTCTGGCCCGCCCGCCGAGCACTTCTTCTTCCATCGCGCACCCAGCGGCAGGGTCGTGGAGGACGAGCTCCGCCTCGCGCAGAACGTCCTGCTGATGCAGCGCGGCAATCTCCTGGTGCGGCTCGAGGGCGCCTTCGACCGAGATCGCGCCCTCGAGATCGCGGGTTCGCTTCGCTAGCGGCCCTGGGCCAGCCGCTTCACGGGGATCGAGTACCAGAGCAGCAGGAAGGCCCCACCGGTCGCGGCGGCCACCACGATCGTGGTGGTGCTGGCGTACAGGAAGTCGGTCACGAACACCACCGCACCCGTCATCGCGATCGCCAGCAGCAACAGCCCCACGACAACGATGCGGTTGCCGGTGCGCACGATGGCGTCCTTGTGCTGCTGGCGAAACTCGATCCTGTGGTGCGCGGTGGGGGCGATCAGGCAGACGGTGGACGCCGTCGTGCAGAGCAGGGTCGCGAAGAACACGCTCTTCTGAAACGGCGTGACGTCGGCGAAGCGCTGATTGAACGGCACGACCAGCAGGAACGCGAACAACACCTGCACCCCCGGCAGAGCGACGCGCAGCTCCCCCAGCATCTCCTGGAGGTTGCGGTCGATCCGCTCGTCCTCGGTCTCCTCGCGACCGGTCTCGGGATGCCGCTCCTGCTGGTCAGCCACCGAAAGGGGAAGCTACAGCGTGCCCTACGAGCGCGACCGGCTCGACGACGCACGCCGCCGTCGCCGCGCTCCGCCGTTGCGCTCCGCCGCCGGGATCTCCTCACGCGCCACGGCCTTGGTCAGCGTCGGGATCTGGCCGGCGAGGAACTTCGCCATCCGCTCCTCCTCGCGGCGGATGCCGCGGGCGAGCTTGACGGTGTCCTTGTCCCCCACGGTGTCGGCGAGCGTCTCGATCGCCGTATAGGTCGCGATCTCCTCGTGCTCCTCGGAGAACTCGGTCTTCGCGTTCTTCAGCATCTTCTCGTTCTCACCCGTGCCGCGGATCGCGTGCAGCGGGCCCTTCGCGGCCGACACGGCCTTGCTCGCGGCGGAGGTGGCGGCCGATGCGACGTCGCCGATCGGTCCCGGGGCCGGCGCCGCCTCGGCCTTGCCGCCGAGCTGCTTGATGCGCCGCTCGACCTGCCGTGCGTGCGCCTTGGTCTCCTTCAGGTGCTGCTGGAGGCGCTTCTTGTACGGCGCCTTCGTGGTCATCCCGATGTGCGCCTGAAGCGCCGTCTCGAGCTCCTTCTCCTTGCCGTACGCCTCGTTCAGGTACTGGATCAGCTTGAGATCCCGGACGGTTTGCTCCGCCATGTCTGTCCGCCTTGGGTCGAGAACCGGTGCGAGTCATGGCCGTACCCGGTAGCCAGACGGGAAAACGCGGGTACATGCAGGGCGTGGGCGCCTGGGACGACGACGACTGGCAGGGCGAGCCGCCGGAGGGCCGCCACAGCCGCGACCGAGCGGACCCGGACTTCTGGCGCCGAAACCGCCCGCCGATCCAAGTCGGCGCGATCGGGATCGGAATCGCGCTGATCATCCTGCTGATCGCCTGGCTGTTCTAGAACGCGTACAGCTCGACGCGGTAGCCGTCCGGGTCGGCCACCTGCACCCGGACCATGCCGCCGTCGTCCTGCCACTCCGTCTCGGCCACGCCCGCGCGGCGGAACCGCTCGCGCGCGTCGCGCACCTCGTTCCTGTCCGCGAGCTGGAACCCGAAGTGGTTCGTGCGCGGCAAAGCCGCCGGCGGCGCGCCCTCTCTCAGCGCGAGCACCGAGCCGTCGTCGGACCCGAGGATCATCAGGTGCTCATCGTCGTGCAGCCGGAGCGTCATGCCGAAGTACTCGGCGTAGAAAGCAGCCGAGCGCTCGCGGTCGGACACCGTCAGCGCGACGTGGTTCAGAGGCACCGCTCTACACCTCGACCCGCTTCCGGATGTCGATTCGGGAGGCCATCACCTCGCGCCAAGGGTGACAGGCGACGGTCACTAGTCTCGACGCGCATGGAGCACCGCACGCTGGGACGCACCGGGGTCAAGGTCAGCCCGCTCTGCCTCGGGGCGATGATGTTCGGCGCCTGGGGAGAGCGCGACCACGACGAGTCGATTCGCATCATCCACCGCGCCCTCGACGCGGGCATCAACTTCATCGACACGGCCGACGTCTACTCCGCCGGCGAGTCCGAGGAGATCGTCGGGAAGGCGCTCGCCGGAGGCCGCCGCGACGACGTCATCCTCGCAACCAAGGTCCACGGCTCGATGGGGGACGACCCCAATCGGTTCGGCAACTCGCGCCGCTGGATCGTCACGGAGGTCGAGAACAGCCTGCGCCGCCTGAAGACCGACTGGATCGACCTGTACCAGATCCACCGCCCCGAGGACGACACCGACATCGACGAGACGCTCGGCGCCCTCACCGACCTCGTGCGTGCCGGCAAGGTGCGCTACATCGGCTCGTCGACGTTCCCCGCGTCGCAGATCGTCGAGGCGCAGTGGACCGCCGAGCGGCGCGGCCGCGAGCGCTTCGTGTCCGAGCAGCCGCCCTACTCGCTGCTCATCCGCGGAGTCGAGTACGACGTGCTGCCGACCTGCCGGCGCTACGGCATCGGGGTGATCCCGTGGAGCCCGCTGGCCGGCGGCTGGTTGTCGGGGAAGTGGCGCAGGGGCGCCGACGACCTCACCTCACGGCGCTCGGCGATGCTGCCCAAGCGGTACGACCTCTCGATCCCCGCGAACCAGCGCAAGCTCGACGCGGCCGACGCCCTCGCCCAGGTCGCCGAGGAGGCGGGCATCACCCTGATCGAGCTCGCGCTGGCCTTCGTGATCCGGCACCCGGCGGTCACCTCGGCGATCATCGGACCGCGCAAGATGGAGCACCTCGAGTCGCAGCTGGGCGCGGTCGACGTGGAGCTGTCCGACGACGTCCTCGACCGGATCGACGAGATCGTGCCGCCCGGCCAGAACGTGAACCCGGCCGATACCGGCTACGACAACCCGGCGCTGCAACCCGAGGCGCTGCGGCGCCCCGGCTCGGCTACGCGAGCCGAGGCGCTTTCGCGCTAAGGGTTGCTGCCGCCGTGCTCGCCGCCGCCGCCCGACCTCTCCACCTCGGCCGCGATCCAGCGGCCGTCGTTGCGGCGCACCTTGACCTCCACGCGGCGCATGCCCACGCGCAGGCCCGCCATGCCGTTGATCCGCTCCCAGCGGGTGTTGCGGTTCACGTGGACGCGGATGGTGCCGCGCTCGGCGTCATGCAGGCGGAAGCGCTTCGCCTCGCGGTTGATGGAGACGACCTTCCCCTCGTACTCCCGCAGAGGAGCCTGGGCGCCGGCGACGGCCGTCGTGGCGAGCACTGCGATGGCTGTGATGAGAGCGATGAGTTTCATGTGGCTAGGGTGCCCGGCGGCCTGTCAAGCGCCGGTGAGCCGCGGTCCAAGCTTTCGTAAAGAGTCGATTCCGTGATCCTCAGCGTCCTGGACCAGTCGCCCATCCCCGAGGGCTCCACCGCCGCCGAGGCGCTCCACAACACGCTCGACCTGGCGGGGCTCGCCGACCGCCTCGGATATCGCCGCTATTGGGTGGCCGAGCACCACGCCACGCCGGCGCTCGCCTGCGCCGCGCCGGAGATCCTGATCGGGGCAATCGCGGCTCGCACCTCGCGGATCCGGGTGGGGAGCGGCGGCGTGATGTTGCCGCACTACAGCCCGCTGAAGGTGGCGGAGACGTTCAGCTCGCTGGCAGGCCTCCATCCCGAGCGGATCGATCTCGGTCTGGGCCGCGCGCCCGGCACCGATCCCATGACGATGCTCGCGCTCCAGCGCGACCGCCGGCAGCAGGCGCCCGATGACTTCACCGAGCAGCTTGTCGAGCTGCTCGCGCTGCTCGAGGACCGGATGCCGGCGGGCCACCCCTTCGCGCGCCTGGCCGCCACGCTGCCCGGCCGGCCCGAGGCGCCCGAGCCCTGGCTGCTCGGCTCCTCGCCCCAGAGCGCGATCTGGGCCGGCGAGCTCGGGCTGCCGTACTCCTTCGCCGATTTCATCAATCCGGCCGGGGCGGTGATCGCCGACTACCGCGCGCGGTTCATGGACTCGGAGCGGCTCGGCGCGCCGCGCGTGAGCGTTGGGGTGATCGCGGTGTGCGCCGATTCAGACGAGGAGGCGGAGCGGCTCGCCTCGTCGAGCCGCATGATGCTGTCGCTGCTGCGCCAGGGGCGGCTTGTCGAGGTGCCGCCGGTGGAGAAGGCCCTGCGCTATCTCGAGACCCGCTCGCGGCGGCCCGGCGGGAGCGGGCGCCGCGCGGTGATCGGCTCCCCCTCGACCGTGCGGGCCGGGCTCGAGGCCGTGGCCTCGGAGTACGGCGCGGAGGAGGTTGTGGTGCTCACGATCACGCACGACCACGAGGCGAGGCGGCGCTCCTACGAGCTGATCGCGTCGGCGTTCGGGCTGGAGGCGGCCGATCCGCCGCCGCACGGCTCGGTCGCCGCGGCGCGATAGCAGGCACCGCCAGGCCGAAGTTGGGCAGTCTCGACCCCTCTAACGAGTGTGGGCCCTCAGCGTCACCATATGTGGCGCGTTTGGGGGCCCACACTCGGGCGGATGCCCGATGTCTCACCAGAGGGCGAATCGGGTACTCCATCAACTGGTATAGACCAGTCTCGAGACCGGCCTCGGCCGAACGGGAGGAACGACATGCGGACTCTGCGGACTCGGCGTATGTGGACGTTGCTCTTGGCGTGTGCGCTGGCGGTCGCGGTGGCGCTCGCGCCCGGCGCGTCAGCGGACCGCGACGAAGGCGACCGCCTCATGCGCAAGATCGACCGGATGTCTCTCGAGGAGAAGGTCGGCCAGATGTTCATGACCTACGCCTATGGGACGGACGCCGACCAAGCCGACGACCGCAACCGGGCCGAGTACGGCGTCGGGAGTCACCGGGAGCTCATCGAGCGCTACCACCTCGGCGGGATCATCTACTTCGCCTGGTCCGACAACGTCCAGAACCCGCGCCAGATCGCGCGCCTGTCGAACGGGATTCAGAGGGCAGCCACCTCGTCGGGCGCGCAAATCCCCGCGCTGATCTCGACGGACCAGGAGCAGGGCCTGGTGGTGCGGGTGACGGAGCCCGCCACGCAGTTCCCCGGCAACATGGCGCTGGGCGCCGCCCGGGATCCGAGGCTGGCCGGGTCCGCGGCCGAGATCACCGGCAAGGAGCTCCGCGCCATGGGGATCAACCAGAACTTCGCGCCGGTCGCCGACGTGAACGTGAACCCCGAGAACCCGGTGATCGGGGTGCGCTCGTTCTCGTCGAACCCGGACCTGGCTTCGTCGCTGACCGAGGCCCAGGTGCGGGGCTACCAGCGCGAGCACGTGGCGTCCACCTCGAAGCACTTCCCCGGGCACGGAGACACCAACGTCGACTCGCACACGGGCCTCCCCGTGATCGACCACACCGTCGAGGAGCTCGAGAGCATCGACCTTCCGCCGTTCGAGGCGGCGATCGGCGCGGGCGTTGAGTCGATCATGACCGCGCACATCGTGGTGCCCGCGCTGGACGATTCCGGTCGCCCCGCGACCCTGTCCCGGCCGATCCTCACCGGCCTGCTGCGGCGCCAGATGGGCTTCGACGGCGTGGTGGTGACGGACGCGCTGGACATGCAGGGCGTGCGAGAGATGTTCGGCGACGACCGCGTGCCCGTCGAGGCGATCAAGGCCGGCGCCGATCTCATGCTGATGCCGCCGGAGTTCGAAGTGGCGTACAGCGCCGTGCTGGAGGCGGTGCGCTCGGGTGAGATCAGCGAGCGCCGGATCGACCGGTCCGTGTACCGCTTGCTGCGCCTGAAGGAGCGCCTGGGCTTGTTCGAGCAGCCGTTCGTGAAGGAGAGCAGGGTCGACCGGGTGGTGGGCACCCCGAGCCACCTGGAGACGGCGGACGAGATCACGGAGCGGACCGTGACGCTGGTGAAGAACGACGCCAGGACGCTGCCGCTGCGCCCCGGCACCGGGCGCAGTGCGCTGGTGACGGGTTGGGGCGTGACGACCACCGCCACGCTCGGGGCACAGGTTCGCGAGCGCGGCCTGGCGGCGGAGGTGCGCGAGACGGGCGCCGCGCCCAGCGACGCGGCGATCGCCGAGGCCGGCGGGGCCGCCGAGCGGAACGACCTCGTGATCGTGGTGACCAACCGGGCGTGGAGCTCACCGGCCCAGCAGAAGCTCGTGGCCGAGCTCGTGGACAGCGGCAAGCCGGTGATCGTGGCTGCGGTGCGCGACCCCTACGACATCGCCCATCTGCCGGGCGCCGACACGTACGTCGCGACTTACAGCTACGCCGGGGTGTCCGTGAGGGCGCTAGCGAAGACGCTGTTCGGCGAGGTCAACCCTGTCGGCCGGCTGCCGGTGGACATCCCCGCCGCCGGCGACCCCGGAACGATCCTGTACCCGTTCGGGCATGGGCTCGGGTACTGACTGAAAGGCCCACAAAACTACTCGCGTGACGCACCTCACACTTCGGGCTGCCCGCGCGCGAGAGGCTCACTCCACGGTGGTCGGAACGAGCGAAGGAGCGTCATGGAGATCGTGATCGTCAGCCTCGTCATGCTGGTCGGCGTCATCTACGGCTACTACACGGTCAGCGGCAGCGGGATCGCCGAGCACCCCCACGGGAAGATCTACAGCGGCGCTCCCGGCGCCCAGGGCCCCGGCAGCGCGTCGGGTCGCGACGAGGGGGTCTCCATGCGGAACTGGTCGCGCGGCACCCGGTAGCACCGCCGGCTTGGCCCACCCCCGGCGAGGGGCGATACTGGGGGCCTGTCAGCGCGGAACGTGGAGATCGTGCGCCGCAGCGTCGAGGCCTTCTCCCGAGGGGATCTGGATGCCTTCCTCGAGGAACTCGACCCCGAGGTCGAGTGGCGCACGGCGTCGGACGAGCCCAATCCGCGAACCTATCGCGGCTGCGACGACCTGAGGAGCTTCACCGCCGATATCTCCGAAGCCTGGGCTGACCGCTTCGACGACGTGATGGTGTTCGACGGCTTTATCGACCTCGGCGACTGGGTCGTGGTTCCCTGGACGGCCCGTCTGCGCGGCAGGAGCAGCGGCATCCCGGTCGACGTGAGCGAGACCTACGCGGTACGGGTGCAGGACGGCAGGATCGTGCGCGTCGACGAGTACCGGACGAAGGAGGAGGCCATCGAGGCGGTGCGGTCGCAGGGCTGAGCGAACGCCTGCGCCACCTCATAGGTCGGGCCTCGCTTCCCGGCGACGGGCTTGCTCTAACGGCGGAGGACCACCATGTTTCCGCCGATGGTGCTGAGCCACAGCTCGTCGTCCACTGTGGCGATCGCGGTGCCGCCGAAGTCCTCGAGCTCGACCCTGGTGAGGATTGCCCCCGTGTCGGGATCGAGTGCGGTCAGGCGGTCGTGCACCTGCCCGCTGCTCCGGGCCCATATCAGGCCGCCGGCGGGGGACCACGCTTGGAGAGGTCGGCCGACGCGCGTGCGCCAGAGAACGCGGCCCGTGTAGGGCTCGACGCGCGCGAGTGCCCCTGGGGCCGCGGCGATCAGCGCGCCTCCTGGGCCATTGCTCAGGTCCGACGCCTCAGCAAGCCCGAGTCGGGCGTCGCTGAGGACTCTGCCCGTGCTGGTGTCGAAGCGCATGAGCCGCCCGTCTTCGCTGATGGCCCACAGGGCACCGTCCAGGAGCGCGAAGTGCGTGCTGACGAGTTGGTCCGGAGCCGCAATGGCCTGAGTGACCCGATTGCTCCGCGGGTCAACCCGCAGCGCCCAGCTCACTCCCGCGACCCACACTTCGTCCTGGCCGGTGAGGATCTCGTAGCCCTCGAATGGCTGTCCGTCCGGTGTACTGAGGGCGATGCGCGCGGTTACGCGGTTGGTGCTCGGATCGATGCGCAGCAGCGGACCGTAGAGACCGAACCCGCCGCCCGGCGAGCCTTCCTGGAGCGCCCACAGGGCGCCGGCGCCCGCGCCGAGGGCCAGCTCGCCCGCCACGGGCAGCCGACCGACAACGCGCCGTGAGTCCGGCTCGACTCGGAGCAGCTCATCGCGACTGGTGTCAGCGGTCCAGACCGAGCCGAACGCCGCAAAGGTGGCGCCGAGGGAGGCGGCCGGCTTGAACTCGGCCACCACCTCGGGCGGCGCCACCGGGCGCTGCGCGGACTCTGACATCAGGAAGATCGCCGCAACCGAGATGGCGGCGGCGACCGTCGCCGCTACGGCGGCGGCCGGCAGTACCGAATGACCGACGTTCGGAAGCAGGACACGAGCTGCCGCCGCGAATCGCGCCACGAGACTCCGGCGCTGCTCGCGCTCGGCTGCCTCCCTGAGTTGCATTCGCAGGCTGGCCTCGAATTCGAAGGAAGCCATCAGGAGACTCCTCCCAGCCGCTTGCGAATCGTCGCGAGCCCACGACTCACGCGTTTGCGCACGACCGCCTCCGAGGTCTCGAGCTCCACGGCGATCTCCCCGTAGGGGCGTTCCTCGATCACGTGCGCCCGGATCGCCTGTTGCTGATCCGCCGGCAGCTCTCGTACCAGCGCGGCCACCGAGTCCGCTTGTCCCAATCGCTCGATGCGCGCGATGTCGTCGTCGGTGAGCTCGATGCGGTCGATGCCCAGGCGCTTGCGGGCGCGATCCTCGGCGCAGCCGCGCCGTTGGGCATCGGCAAGCTTGTGATAGGCGATCGCAAACAGCCACGAATCCGCCCGTCCGCGCCGCCGCCGATAGCGCCTGCGGCCGGCCAGCGCCGCGGCGAAGGTCTCGGCCGTGAGGTCCGCGGCGAGCTCGGCGTCGGGCGTGCGGCGCGCGAAGAAGGTCAGAAGACGCTCGAAGTAGCGGTCGTAGAAGAGCTCGAACGAGGCCGCATCCTGTTGGATGAGAAGCTCCTCGTCGGTGGCGGCCGTGCCCATGGGTCCTCGACCGGGATATCGCAGCCGGACGCTACTTGTGACCGACCTTACTCCGGCCACTCCTCGCCCGCCACCATCCGACCGAGAACGCGGTCACACCAAGCGAGCGTGTGCGAATTCCGGGTGAGCGACCGAGACGGGCCCTATCGGCGCGACCCCAGCGAACTAGGACAGGAACAGTCATGGACCAGGCACTCCCCGGACAGCCCCCCGCGGTCGTCCTCCGCTCCCGCTACACGCTCGTGCGAGCTCTGCTCGTCATCGCAAGCGTCGCCGTGGTGGCTCTAACCGCGGCCGTCGTGGTCTTGGCCAACGACGGAAACGATGCCGGCCGCTCGAGCTCCGCCCGGCCGACCCACTCGATCAACTACGGCGGCTTCAGCCCCAATACGGGTAGGCCCGAGTCAGCCCCTTTGCCCGCCCGCGACGTTGCCCCACCGCCCTCCTCGATAGCCGCTTCGGCTGCTGAGGCCTACCCGCACCTGCGCTCGCCCAGCGGCCGGTAACGACGGCCAAGCCGATCCCCCACCACCAAGGGGCCTCCGCCCGAGGAGGCCCCGGTGGCGGGACCACCGGGTGAGCTCTTCGCTCGTCGGCCCCGTCATCGGCGGGTCTCCGTCAGAGCGTTCCTACCCGCAACAGCGACTTGATCGCCCGCCGTTCGTCCATCGCGGCGTAGGCGTCCGCCACCCCTTCGAGGTCGGTTTCGTAGTCGAGCACGCGACCGGGATTGATGCGGCCTTCCAGGACGTCGTCGAGCAGCTCGGGGACGTAGACCCGGACGGGAGCCGAGCCGCCGCGCAGGCCCTTGTTTCGGAAGAACATCTCGTCCATCGGGGGCTCCACGCCATGGGGGATGCCCACGTAGCCGACCATCGACCCAGGCCGCGCGATCGAGAACGCGGTGCCCATTGCCTGGCCGGTGCCGACGCACTCGAGCGTCGCGTCCGCGCCGACCCCGTCCGTCAGCGCGAGCACCGCCTCGGTCGCCTCGTCACCGCGATGCTCCACGATGTCCGTCGCGCCGAACTCGCGCGCGAGCTCCTGCCTTGCCGGGTTGCGGCTGAGCGCGATGATCCGGTCCGCACCCACGCGCTTCGCGGCGAGGACGCCGCACAGCCCCACCGCGCCGTCGCCGACGACGGCAACGGTGTGACCCTCCTCGACGCCTGCGCAGGCCGCCGCGTGCTGGCCGGTCGCCATCACGTCGGTGAGCGTGAGGAGCGAGCGCATGGTCTCGTCCGTGTGACCCGAGTCCGGCACACGCACGAGCGTGCCGTCCGCTAGCGGCACGCGCACCGCCTCGCCCTGGCCCCCATCGCCGTTCATCGGGAAGAAGCCCCCGGCGACGCACGCGGACGTGATCCCGTGGCGGCAGTGTGGACACGTGCCGTCGCTGAAGGCGAACGGAGCGATCACGAAGTCGCCCTTGCTGACGTTTCGCACATCCGAGCCGATCTCCTCGACGACGCCCACGAACTCGTGTCCGATGGGCCCCGGCTCAAGGGGCGAGTCGCCGCGGTAGTACCAGAGGTCGGAGCCGCACACGCAGCTGAGCACGACGCGGACGACGGCGTCGGTCGGCTCGGCGAGCGCGGCATCGGGCCGGTCGCCGACCGAGATCGAATGGGGTTCGTTGAAGATCGCAGCACGCATAGTCGGAGATGTTCGCCGATCCGGTTCGCCTCCGAACCCCGGCCGCGCACACCGTGCGCAGGCGGCTTGCGCCGCAGCTTCTTCCAACGAGGGCCGGTCTCTGCGTGCCTGCCCGTTAGATTGCTGCGGGTGACGAACGACGAACGGCGCGTCGAGGTCGATCTCGACGACGAGGAGTACGGCTTCGAGTTCGCGGAACGGATCCGTGCCCTCGACCTGGACGAGGAGGCGCGCAAGCGCCTCGGCGGGAACGTGACCGTGACCCGCGCCGGGTCCCGCATGTTCCTCTACGCCACCAGTGAGGAGGCCGCGCGCGAGGCGGAGCGCGTGGCCCGTGAGCTGCTCGAGGCCGAGGACGTGAGCGGGAGCGTGCGCGTTACGCGCTGGCACCCCGACGCCGAGGAGTGGCTCGACGCCTCGGTGCCGCTACCGCAGACCGAGGATCAGCGCGAGGCGGAGCGTCGACGCCACGAGGCCGCGGAGATCGCCGAGGTCGCCGAGGAGGGGGTGTGGGACTACCAGGTGCACGTGGACCCGCCCGGGCACCGCGAGGCGGTCGAGCTCGAGGAGAACCTGAAGGCCGAGGGGCTTCCGGTGTCGCGCCGATGGAAGCACCTGACTATCGGAGCGCCCACAGATGAACGGGCCGAGGAGATCGCGGCGAAGGTACGCGCCACGGCGCCCGAGGGCACCGAGGTGACGATTGGCGCGACCGAGCTACAGCACCCCGTCTTCGTCTTCTTCGGGTCGGCGCTGGATCGCCTCCGCTAGGCCGAACCCGGACCGACCCAACCCGGGAGCCGTTGTCGCCTTGGCCGGCCCTGCCCGCCGAGCTCTGGCGCTTCCGCCCACAAGCAAGGAGTGTGGGCCGCCAAAGTCACGCATATGGCGCCTTTGACAGCCCACACTCGACTGTGGACCGGACCCGCGCGTCGGGAAGCGGTCGAACTTAGCTCCCCAGGTAGCTCCTCACGCGCACGGCCCAGATCACGACGCCGGCAAGTCCCACCGGGTAGAGCCAGCCCGCGTCGACCGCCTGCGCGAGCGTCAGCGTGCCGCCACTCACGGCCCACAGGCCGAGCAGCTCCCACAGCGGCGACGGTGACATCCGCGCGTCGAGCGTTCGGTCCACCTCATCCGCAAACGTGTCGATTGCCACCGGGTCGTGATAATCCAGGGTCATGACGCCACCTCCGCGGGCTCGGCTCGGGACGGAGCCGGCGGACCGGCGCCCCCACGCGAGTCGCTCCACTGCCGGTACAGATAGACCGGGATCGAGACCAGGACGATCGCCCAGCCCAGGCCGACCGCGTCCCAGCCCCAGCTCGGGCCGCCCAGGAACAGCAGCACGAAGTTCACCGCGGCGAATGGGATGGCCAGGGCCATGATCGCGTTCGGCGCTCGGTACGGCGCCTCGATGCCCTCGGTGTTCGTGCGAAGCATCCGTCCGCTGATCAGGTCGAGGACGTTCGTGACCATGTAGCCCACGGTCGACGCGGCGAGGATCGCGACCGGGTTTCCCAGCAGCATCAGGAACAGGTTGAAGACGACGTCGAATCCCATTGCTCGAACCGGCACGTTGCGCTTCGACAGCTTCTGCAGCCCGCGCACCGTGTAGCCGTCGGCGGACGCTTGATAGAGAGTCCGTGCGGAGCCGAGGATCGCCGTGTTGATGATGAGGACAAACGCGATGATCAGCAGCGCGATCACCACGTCGGCGCCCGCCCCGAAGGTGTCGTCGGCCAGCGGCGCGAACGCCACTGAGGGGTCTTCGGCGATGCGCTCGCTCCCGACAGCGCCGAGGAGCACGATCGGGCCCAGCCCGTAGAAGACCAGGTTCAGGAGGCCGGCCGCGATAATCGCCCGCGGCGCGTCCTTCCCCGGCTGCCGGTACTCCGCCGTGTAGCAGATGGTCGTCTCGAAGGCGTACGCGCTCCAGGCCGCCACGAACAGGCCGGCAGCGATCATCGTCAGCGTGTCCCAGCTCCACCAGTCGCCGCCGATCGGCTCGATCGGCGTGAGGTTGTCCATGTCCACGTGGCCCTCGAAGACGGGCACGATCAGGAGCAGCGCGATGGGCAGCAGGCTGATCACGCCGAGCACTTGCTGCACGCGCGCGCTGTACTTGATCGAGAAGTGGTTGATCCAGAAGATCAGGAGCAGCACGCCGGCGCCGACGAGCGTCCCGAAGGTGATGGAGAAGGGCCCGAAGTCGACCTCCCAGTCCTGGCTGGGGAACCACTTGGTCGTGACGTAGCTGCCGATCAGCAGCGCCCCGAGCGCCAGCACCGGCGACCATGCAAACCAATTTCCCCACACGGTTATCGGAGCGAGGAACCGGTTTACGCGGCGCCACGCTTCCGCGCCGTACAGCGAATGACCACCGGACTTGCGGGGGAAGAGGCCGGCCATCTCGGCGAAGATGAACGCTTGGAGCAGGCCGATCGAGACGGACACGATCCAGATCAGCGGTGAGAGCGTCCCCGTGAGGACGACGATCGACCCGACGGAGAAGAGCAGCAGCGCCGGCACGCCCAGCGCGATCGAGAACCCATCGAACCAGGTCAGGGTCCTCGCAAGGCCGAAGGCCTCCGCGGCGCTTGCCGGGCGCCCGTCCCGCTCGTGGCTCATCGGTCCTCCCTGCGGCGCGGCCGCCTACCGAAACGTGCTTCCGTGCAGGCGAACGTCACAGCATCTCTCCATAGCCCTCGTGGTTGGATCCGGCACGCCCAAGCAGACCACAAGCCGCTGACATCTCACTGACATCTCGCTGACGCGCACCGGCCAGCGGAGTCAGCGGACGTCAGCTCGTACCGCGCGAGGCCGACCAGCTGCGCAAACTGAACGGGCCGCAACTATGCGGCCCGCTCGGAGGACGCGATTGAACGTCCACAACTACCCGCAGCCGGTGTTGTTCCCGCAGCTCGAGCACGTGTAGCACGAGCCCGTTCGCTGCATCATCCCGCCGCACTGGGCGCATGCGGGGCCTAGGTCGAGGCCCTGCAGCTTCGCCGGGATCGCGGGCGGGTCGTCGGTTAGCGCGGACGCCGCGGGCTTCGGCTCGCTCGCTCGGCCGCCGGCGCGGGGCTTCCCCGCACCCGGCTTCGCGCCGCCGTTGGCCACTCCGTTCGCCGGCGGATCGTCCGAGGAGTCCGTCTCCGGCGGCGGGCTCGCTGTGTCGCCCCGCATCAGCGCCTCCTGCGACGCCTTCCGGGCACGGGCCTCGGGGGTCAGGATGCCCAGCTCCTCGTGCAGGTCGGCGTCGCCGTAGCGGGATGCCAGCCAGCGCATGATGTAGTCCGGCATCGACTTCGCGAACGGGATCTCCGGGTTGCCCGTGTAGCCCTCCGGCTCGAAGCGCACGTACGCGAACTTCCTTACCAGCGTCTCGAGCGGCACCCCGTACTGGAGCCCGATCGAGATCGCCGTGGCGAACGCGTTCATCATGCCCTTGATCGTCGAACCCTCCTTGCCGATGTCGGTCAGGAAGATCTCGCCGAGCGTGCCGTCGTCGTACTCGCCCGCGGTGATGTACCCCTCGTGGCCACCGACCGAGAACTTGTGCGTGAGCGACTGTCGCTCGCGCGGCATCCGGCGCCGCACCGGCTTCGGCACGTCGGGCTCGACGGCGGCCTCCGCCGCCTCGTCCTTCTTCTCGCCCGCATCGGTCTTCAGCGCCTGCGCCGTCTTCGAGCCGTCGCGGTAGATCGCCAGCGCCTTCAGGCCGAGCTTCCAGCCCTCCGTGTACACGCCCGCGATGTCCTCGACGGTCACCGACTCCGGCAGGTTCACCGTCTTCGAGATCGCCCCCGAGATGAACGGCTGCGCCGCCGCCATCATCTTGATGTGGCCCATGGGCGAGATGGCCCGCCCCCCGACGGCCACGTCGAACACCGGCAGGTGCTCCTCGGCGAGGCCGGGCGCGCCTTCCAGCGTGCCCTCGGCCGCCAGGTGCTGCTCTATCGTGGCGATCTGATCCGGGCCGTACCCCAGCGTCTCGAGCGCCAGCGGCACGGTGCGGTTGACGATCGTCATCTGCCCGCCGCCCACCAGCTCCTTGAACTTGACGAGCGAGAAGTCCGGCTCGATGCCGGTGGTGTCGCAGTCCATCAAGAAGCTGATGGTCCCCGTAGGCGCAATGACCACCGCCTGAGCGTTCCGGTAGCCGTACTTCTCGCCGCGCTCGACCGCCTCGTCCCACGCCCGCCGCGCCGCGGCGAGCAGCTCGGTGTCGGCGCACAGCTCGTCGTCGATTGAGTACGCCGCCCGCCGGTGCTTGCGCATCACGTGGTTGTGCGGGTCGCGGTTCTCCTCGTAGCGCTCGTACGGGCCGATCGCGCCGGCCACCTCGGCCGAGGTGCGGTAGGCGCGGCCGGTCATGAGCGCCGTGATCGCGCCGCACAGCGTGCGGCCCTCGTCGGAGTCGTAGGCCAGGCCATTCGCCATCAGCAGCGCGCCGAGGTTCGCGTAGCCGAGCCCGAGCTGGCGGAAGGCGCGGGCGTTGCGGCCGATCTCCTCGGTCGGGTAGCTCGACGGCCCGACGATGATCTCCTGCGCGAGGATCACGACGTCGACCGCATGCTCGAACGTCTCGACGTCGAAGGTGCCGTCTGCCCGGCGGAACTTCATGAGGTTGAGCGAGGCGAGGTTGCAGGCCGAGTCGTCGACGTGCATGTACTCGGAGCAATTCGCGACTACGAGGCCGTCCACGATGTAGGAGTGGTGAAGCGGCTCGGTGAGGTTGTAGACGACCTCCTGGCCGTCGTCCTCGCGCGAGACGAGCTTGGCTCCCTCCTTGGTCCGGTAGCGCACTGTCTCCTGGAGCACCGCCTCGAGCACAGCCTGCTTGCGTGGCGTCGAGAAACCGATGGCCTCGGCGAAGCGCTCCAGATCGGAGCCCGTGATACGCAGGTCGAAACCTTCCCTCGACTCGTACTCCGCTGTGGTGCCGTCCGCGCGTGTGTAGGAGAAGCTGGACTTACGAGCATCTGTGATGCGATAGATCCGCCCCCGGACGCCGAAGGCATTCAGTAGCCGCTGCACATCCTTCAACAGGGTCGAGCTGCGGCTGCCGAGCCCCACGTAGCGGTTTGCCTTGCTATTGGACTCCACGCGTGACACGCATCCATCTGCACCGAACAGGCCTCTCAGGAAGGAGGCCTGCACCTCTGCCGGTGCCTTGAAGACCGAGTGAGGGACGCGCTTCTCGTGGGCCCGTGCGGACGTCACCCCAAGCCCGCGGAAGAAGTCTCGAACGGCTTGGCTGCCGGCGCGCAACTGCACAGTGCCGTTGTCCATTTCCTGACGGGACACTCCACCCACCAGCTCATCCAGGAGACCTTCGTGCGCGTCGGTCAAGCCGTCGTCGGCATCGTCCCCGCCATAGACCCACCCGGTTTGCACATCGGTCAGCCAGCCGTCGCCGATCAGATGCCCCATAAGCTCCCCGAGGCCCTCGCTCCAGCGTTCTGGCAGGTCCTGGTACGCCACCGTGCTGCCCCGGCTGAAGGACTTCGCCGGCGCGTCGACCTTGACCGGGAGGGCCCATGACGCATCCTCTGGCGGAGTCGGCGAGTCGTTCAGCAGCACGCGATCGTCAGACGTGAGGTCCTCAGCGGGTACGTACCCGCGGTTGAGTGTCCACAGCCTGTGGTTCGGTGTGCAGCGCAGTTCTTGGCCGTTGGCGAACGCGAGCCGAACGATCGGCTTTACGCCGTTTCGCATGACCGCCAGCGGACGCGTCGCAACTACACCCTCGCCTGGTTCGCCCGCCGTCGCGCGGTGCGTGTAGACCCCGAAGTCCTCGCCGGCCTGGGCGCGCTCGTACAGCTCCTCAAAGGAGAGGAGGCCGAGGGTCGTGTGGACACGGGCGTCGCCCGGGAAGCACGGATTCGACGCATTGATCCGCCCCGAGTTCGGGCACGTGTGCCACTCGTTGATCGTGGTGTCGTACTGCACGCCCGGGTCGGCGCAGCGCCACGCCGCGTCGGCGATCTGGTTCAGCAAGTCGCGCGCGTTCACCCGGTCGATCACCGAGCCGTCGGTCCGGGCGGTGAGCTCCCACTCCTCGTCGTGCTCGGCGCGCTCCATGAACTCGTCGGTCACTCGCACCGAGTTGTTTGCGTTCTGGTACTGGATCGAGGCGAACGCGTCGGAGTCGAGTCGCATGTCGAAGCCGGCGTCGCGCAGCGCGGCCGCCTTCTCCTCCTCGCGCGCCTTGCACCAGATGAAGTCGAGGATGTCGGGGTGGTCGACGTCGAGCACCAGCATCTTTGCCGCGCGCCGAGTTTTCCCGCCGCTCTTGATCGTCCCGGCCCAGGCGTCGGCCCCGCGCATGAAGCTGACCGGTCCGCTCGCGAGCCCGCCCTTCGAGAGATGCTCCTTCGAGCTCCGGATGGGCGACAGGTTGATTCCCGACCCCGACCCGCCCCGGAAGATCATCCCCTCCTTGGTGTTCCACTCGAGGATCGACTCGATCGTGTCCTCGACCGAGAGGATGAAGCACGCCGAGCACTGAGGGCTCTCCTCGAACCCCACGTTGAACCACACCGGCGAGTTGAACGCCGCCATCTGGTTGAGCAGGATGTGCGTGAGCTCGTCCTCGAACGCAACGGCATCCTCGTCGGATGCGAAGTAGCCGCCCTCGCGTCCCCAGGCGGCGATCGTGCCCGCGACGCGGCCGATCATCTGCTTGACGGACGACTCGCGCTCGGGCGTGCCGAGCCGGCCGCGGAAGTACTTCTGGGCGACGATGTTGGTCGCGTTCTGGGACCAGCCGGCCGGGAACTCGACGCCCCGCTGCTCGAACGCGGGATCGGCGGGATCGCCGATGACGGCATCGCGGATCTCCCACTCGACGCAGTCGAAGGGGTGCGTGCCCGCCTCCGTGAAACGCCGCGGAACGCTAACCCCGGCACCGCGTGCGGTGACACTCGGGGCGGCGGCGCTACGGCTGTGGGACATGACCTCTCCTCCGGTTGGGGCGAACTTTGCGGGAACGACCGATGATGCTCTCGGGCTCGGATGGAACGGAGCCCTCGATGGCGAGCTGGTCCTCCCCGGGAAGGGGGTCGTCCTTGAAGCGCCTGACTACGGCCTCGAGCTCGTCGAGATCGGCGAGGTTCCGGTAGACCGAAGCGAACTGGATCGCGCTCACCGGGTCCACGCGCGCGAGGCCGCGCTCGGCCAGGTCGCCGATGCGCTCCGCCCTCAACTCACCTTGCCGTTGCACCTCGGCGGCGATCCACGCCCCCACCGCCTCGATCTGCTCCTGGCTGACGGGCCGTCCGCCCGCCGCCCGGGCCAGGCCACGCTGGAGCTTCTGGCGGTCGAACCGCTCGCGAGTGCCGTCGCGCTTGATGACGGTGGCGCGCTGCTCCTCGACCCGCTCGTAGGTGGTGAAGCGCTGCCCGCACGCGCCGCACTCACGACGGCGACGGACCGCGTCGTGCGCGGGACGGGTGTCGATCACCTGGTTGGAGTCGGCCGAGCAGAACGGACAGAGCACACGCCAATTCTACTAGGTCTAGTACTCGATTCCTGCCTCGAGTACTAGATCTTGTGCCTAAACTGCTCGGAAGTCGTACTTGGCGGCGATCTCGGCCATGCCGGCCTGGTCGAGGTCGCCGGCCCTCGCCCGCTCCGCCATCTCGCGCACGTAGCCCTCGAAGCCAGCGGGGGCGAAGATGTTGAGGAGCTTGACCGGCTCGCTGGGGGTGGAGAACGTGTGGGCGTTGCCCGGCGGCACGAGGGCATAGGAGCCGGCGGTCGCCTCGACCGCGTCGTCGCCGAGCCGCAGCGACAGCGCGCCGTCGAGGATGTAGAAGCTGTCGACCATCCGCTCATGCTCGTGAAGCACGGGGCCGGGGAAGTTTGGGCCGATCGTGGACTCGAGGAGGGCGAGGGAGCCCATGCCGTCATCGGCCCCGGCCTTGATGGACGACTGGCTCGGGCCGAGACCGAGCTGCTCGCCCTCCCCGGGCTGCCTCACGACCGCCTCGGACGTCGGCCGGCCGCTGCCGGGCGGGACGTCGTAGTCCTGGTCGAAGTCCGGGTTGCGGCCGCGGAGGTACTCGGCGAAGCCCAGGCCCGGTGCATGAAAGTTGAGGTAGCGTCCGCGCACGGCGCCGGGGTTGCCGAACGTGTGAATCACCTCCGGCGGGATGAGGACGAACCCGCCCGGGCCGAGCACGCGTTCCTCCTCGTCGAGCGTGATGCGGAGCTCGCCTTCCAGGCAATAGAAGCCGTCCGCGTGATGGTGGTGGACGTGCCTCCGTGGTCCGTCCTGGCCGGGCGCGTAGCGGAACTCGGTGAGGACGAGCTCGTCGCGGTCGGCCAGGATCGTGAATCGCTCGTTGCCTTCGCCCTCGCCGGGACCGAGGAGAACGGGGTCGTCGCTCATCAGGGCACCGTACCCCGGCGCGGCTGGGCTTGCGGGCGAAATCCCGCGGCGTGCGGCGACTCCAGGCTCAGCGCAGCGAGGCGAGGGTTCGCTCGAGGCCGTCCTCGAGCCCCGTGGCGGCCTCCCAGCCGAGCTCCTGCCTGGCCCGCGAGCAGTCGAGCGCGATGCGACGCACCTCGCCCGGCCGCTCAGGCGCGTGCTCGGGCTCGAACGAGCCGTTCGCGTGGGGCCGAAGCGCCTCCACGATCTCGAGCACGGAGATCTCGGCACCGCGGCCGATGTTCACCGGCCCGGTCGCCTGCGACTCCGCCGCTCTCAGGTTCGCGTCCACGACGTCGCCGACGTAGACGTAGTCGCGCGTCTGCTCACCGTCGCCGAAGATGGTGGGCCGCCCACCGTCCAGGAGCTTGCCGCAGAAGATGGCGACGACGCCGGCCTCGCCCAGAGGGTCCTGGCGGGGGCCGTACACGTTGCCGTAGCGGAGCGAGACGGTGGATAGGCCGTGGAGGCGGGTGAAGAGCTCGCAGTACTGCTCGGCGCAGAACTTGGAGAGCCCGTAGGGGGCCTCGGGAGCGACCGGGTGGTCCTCGGGGGCCGGGATGATCTGGCCCTCTCCGTAGATGGCGCCTCCGGTGGAGGTGTTGACGAAGCGCCGGACGCCCTGCGCCTGGGCGGCACGCAGGACGTTCACAGTCCCCTCGACGTTGATGCGCGAGTCGTTCGCGGGGTCGGCCACCGATTTCCTGACGTCGATCTGCGCCGCGAGGTGGAAGATGACCTCCGGCCGGGCCCGCTCGACCACCGCCTGCACGGCCTCGGGGTCGCGGATGTCGAGCTCGAGGAGCTGCGCCCCGCTCTGAATCGCCCGGTCCAGGTTGGCCCGCTTGCCGGTGGAGACGTCGTCCACGACGGTCACCTCGTCGCCTCTTTGCACGAGGGCGTCGACGAGGTTGGAGCCGATGAAGCCGGCCCCTCCGGTGACGAGAGCTTTCATGGAGCGCGGCATGCTAGTTGGACGGGTGCCGATGCTAGGTTCGCCGCGGATGCGAGGGCTGTTCGTGACGTTCGAGGGGATCGACCGGTCGGGGAAGACGACGCAGGCGCGGATGCTTGTCGACGCGCTGGGCTCCGACGCCGTGGGCGTGCGGGAGCCGGGTGGCACGCCGGCCGGAGAGAAGGTGCGAGAGCTCCTCAAGGACGCGGCCGTGCCGCTGGGACCGGAGGCCGAGGCGCTGCTGTTCGCGGCGGCGCGTGCGGAGATCGTGGAGAAGGTGATCCGGCCGGCGCTATCGGAGGGCAAGGTCGTCGTTTCGGACCGCTTCCTCGATTCGTCGCTGGCCTACCAAGGCGGCGCTCGCGGACTGGGGGTGGAGGAGGTGGAGCGAATCAACCGATTCGCCACCGGCGGGCTGGTGCCGGATCTGACGTTCCTCCTCGATCTCGAGCCGGCGGCGGCCGCCGCCCGGGCCGGGGGGAGCGACCGCTTCGAGGACGAGGGCGCCGCGCTGCAGGAAGCCGTCCTCGACACCTACTCCCGGCTCATGTCCGACGACCCGGGACGCTGGCGGCGCATCGACGCCACGCACGCGCCGGAGGAGATCCACGCCGAGGTGCGGGCAGAGGTGGAAACACTCCGCAGCGGGGCGCGGGCATGAGCGTGGTGCTAACCGGGACCGAGGACCATCCGCAGGCCCGGATCGTGCTCTCAGCGGCGTTGGAGGCGGGACCGTCGCACGCCTACCTCTTTCACGGCCCCGCCGGGACGGGTAAGCGAACGGTGGCGCGCGCCTTCGCGGCCGAGCTGCTGGCCGAGGGCGCGGACGACCCGGACGCCGTGCGCCTGCGCGTATCGCACGGCTCGCACCCCGACCTGACGTGGGTGCGCCCGAGCGGCGCACACGTAATGCGAGTGGAGGACGTGGACGGCCCGGTGGTCTCCGCCGCCACCCGAACGCCCTTCGAGGCAAGCCGGCGGGTGTTCGTGCTGGAGCGGGTGGACACGATGAACGACGAGGTGGCCAACCGGCTGCTGAAGACGCTCGAGGAGCCGGCCTCCTTTGTGCACCTGATCCTGTTGACGGAGGCGCTCGGCCGCGTGCTGGAGACGGTGGTCTCCCGCTGCCAGCCGGTGCGCTTCGAGCCGCTGCCGGCGGCGCGCATCGCGGCGGCGCTGGAGGCCGAGGGCGTCGAGACCGAGCGGGCACAGGCGTGCGCGGGACTGGCGCTGGGGAACGCGGCGCGAGCGCGACTGCTCGCGTCCGAGGAGGGCGAGGAGCTGCGCCGCGAGGTGGAGGCATTCACGTCGGCGGCGCTGTCGGGAGAGCCCGGGGAGACCTGGAGGCCGCTGCTGGAGCGCGCGGAGAAGCGGCGCGCGGCGGCCGAGGAAACGGTGGCCGCAGAGGCGGCAGCCCGGTTGGAGATCGAGCCAAAGGGCCGCGAGCGAAAGGCGATCGAGCGGGAGCTCGAGGAAGCGGCGAAGCGTGACGGCCGCCGCGCCCGCACCGAGGTGCTCGACCTGGCGCTGACGCTGACGGGCCTGACTTTCAGGGACCTGGTGTGCCTGGCCTCGGAGGCACCCGACGCGGTGCTGGCATCCGACCGGGCGAGCGCGCTGGCCGGCCACGTCAGAGGGCGCGACCCGCGCCGGCTGCGCGAAGCTGCGGAGCGCTGCGAGGACGTGAGGCAGGCGCTCGAGCTCAACGTGAGCGAGGACCTGGCGCTGAGCGCGCTGGGACTGCGACTGGCGGCGCTGGCCGGCTCGCCCGGTTAGAGCGTCGGCGACGCGACTAGGTGCCAGAAGGCGAAGGCGAGCACCGCAGTCGCGGAAGCCCATAGAAGTGCCCACGCGACGCGCTCCCGCGGCTGCATCTGAGGCCGAGCGACCCCGAAGATCACGGCGAGCTCGAAGACGACGCACGCAAGCACGAACGGGACCACATCCCACAGCCCCGTGATGGCCATGACGATGTAGAGCGGGACCTGGGTGCCGGCGATGGCGCCGCCGGCTGAGAGGGCGAAGACGAAGTACTCGTTGTAGGTGTCCCGGTAGATGGGCACCCGCGGATTGAGCGCATCGGCGAACCGGTTCCGCTGACGTTCGGCCATGGCCAGGATCATTTCAGAGCTCTGGCCCGCGGGGACCTCCAGCACGGCCGCGGCATCTAGCCGGCTCCGGACGCGATTCGGCGGCACGTGCCGATCGATGTCGAGCACGCGCCCGTCCCGGTCGAGCCAGACGAGATCGAGAGGAAAGCGCATGCCAAAGGTGTGGACCGAGCGGCAGCGAGGGATGAGCAGGGGCGGCCCACGCCGCCTCCAGGCCAAGCCGCGCAGCCTGGCCGGGACCGAGCGAGCGACAGTGATCTCCACATCCGGGGAAGAGCAAGCTGTGCAACGCTCGCCCCCGCTACACCGACCCGGCTTGCGCTGGCCTACCTTGGGGCTCGTGCGCGGTCGCTCGGTCTGGCTCGAGGGCCTTGGGTGGGGGCTACTGGCGCTCGTGGCGCTGCTGGCGATGGACGCCTATGTGCGCGATTCGCCGTCGCCGCGCAACGACGAGCAGATCTACGCGCTGATGGCAGAGGACCCGTTCGCAGCGCACACGTTTCCCTTCGCGTTTCGGGTGGGCGTGCCGACCTTGGTGCACGTCCTGCCCCTCGATCAGGAGTTCGCGTTCAGCCTCCTGGCCTGGCTCGCCACCGCCGGCTGCGCCACGCTGGCGTACGTCCTGATGCGGCGCTTCGGCATCGGCAAGGGACTGTGCGCCGGCATCGCCGTCGCCTTCGCCTTGAGTCCCACGCTGTTCGTGGTCTCGCTGCGGCAGGGCTACAACGTCGATCCGGAATCCGTCCTGGTGATGTTCGCGGGAACGCTGGCGATCGTTGACCGGAGACCCTTGGTGCTCGGGCTCGTGGTGCTCGTCGGGGCGTTCGTGCGCGAGTCCGCGCTCTTCCTCGTGCCCCTCGCCTACGCGATCTGGGCCGAGCGGCCGTTCGACCCGATCGTGGCCGCCCGCACGCTCGCGGTATGTGCGCCGGGGCTCGTGGCCTACCTCGTCCTGCGGCTGTCCGTGCCCTCCGTGGCGCGTGAGCAGGTGCTCGGCTACAGCTCGCTGATCGGCGGCCGGGTCGACGTGCTCGAGGCCGCCGCCGAGGCCCCGCAGTACCCCCTGCGCCGTGTGGCTTACGCCTTCGGGCCGCTGTGGGCGGCCGCCCCATTTGCCCTGCGCGACCTGTCATTTGCCCGCCGCGGTCTCGTGCTCGTCGGGGCCTGCGCGATCGGCATGACGTTCGCCCTCGATTGGGGCCGAGTCATCGTGCTGGCCGCGCCGGTGATTCTCGTCGCCGCTGGTTGGGCGCTCAGGGACAAGCCCCGGCTCGCTGTCCTGGCCGTGGCCGCCTTCCTCGCGCTCGACTTCGGGTACGTGATCTACATGGAGGATCTGGGCGGCGCGCAGGACGGCATCATCGACGTCGGGCCCGCCCCCTACGAAATCCGGTGAGGCGAGTTTCCCCAACGATTCGCCGCCCGCCTCGGAATCGCGGCTGAGGCGGGCTACGATCTTGCCGAGCGCCGACGTAGCTCAGTTGGCCAGAGCACCGCTCTCGTAAAGCGGGGGTCGAGGGTTCGAATCCCTCCGTCGGCTTAGCTTTGTAGAGACAAATTCTCCGTTCCGGGCGTCGAGCTCGTCCTCAACAGACCGCTGGATGATCAGCCGCGGTCCTAGCCTGGCGAGCTCCGACAACGACTCCCGCGGGTCCTCGCCGGCGCCCACATCAAGCAACTGCGCCGACCTGAGCCTCGATCTCCGCCCACGGCCGACGTGCGGTACGTCTCACGGCGTACGCTCCCTTCAACGTCTTGCGGGCTTTGAGGGAACCCCGCGCCGTCGCCGTGACCGCGCCTGGCCATTTGCAGCACCTTTGAGACGCGACGACGACGCCATAACATAGGAGTCCCATGTCGCCTGCGCGGGCTCAGCTCGCCGTCCTTTCCGCCATGGTCCTGCTCGCGCTGGGCTGGACTGCGGACGCAGAGGCCGATCCCGTGATAGCCACCGCCGGCGACATCGCCTGCGACCCGAACGACCAGTACTACAACGGGGGCGAAGGGCGCCCGTACGACAAGTGCCGCCAGAAACAGATCTCCGACCTGCTCGTGGGCCAGGGGCTGGCGGCGGTGCTGCCGCTGGGAGACATCCAGTACAACAGCGCGTCGCTGTCCAACATCAACACGGCGTACCACCCGAGCTGGGGACGGGTGAAGTCGATCACTCGACCGGTGATCGGAAACCACGAGAGCAGCGGGGGCGGCTACTGGGACTACTTCAACGGCAGCGGGGTCGCGAACGGGCCGGCCGGTCCCCGCGGGAAGGGCTGGTACAGCTTCGACATCGGCGCGTGGCACCTGATCGCGCTGAACTCCAACTGCACGCGCGTGAGCTGCGTCGCGGGTTCCGAGCAGGAGCAGTGGCTACGCGCCGACCTCGCTGCTCACCCGAACAGCTGCACGCTCGCCTTCTGGCACCATCCGCGCTTCAGCTCCGGCCACGACGGAAGCAACACGTTCATGCAGCCGATGTGGCAGGCGCTCTACGACTACGGCGTCGACGTCGCCCTGACCGGCCACAGCCACGACTACGAGCGATTCGCCCGCTTGAACGCGAGCGGTGCGGTCGACCAGGCGCGCGGCATCCGCCAGTTCGTGGTGGGCACGGGCGGCGCCTTCTTCACCGGGTTGGGGTCGCGGATCATGGGTAGCGAGGTGGGCCAGAACCACACCTTCGGCGTGCTGAAGCTGACCCTGCACCCGACGAGCTACGACTGGCAGTTCGTCCCGGAGGCGGGCCGTACGTGGACGGACTCGGGCACTGAGGCATGCCACGGAACAACGGCGCCGCCCCCGGACATGCAGGCGCCGAGCATGCCCACAGGTCTGACGGCGACCGCGGCCAGCTCGAATCGCGTGGATCTGTCGTGGAACCCCTCGACGGACAACGCCGGGGTGACGGGCTATGAGATCTACCGCGACGAGGTGCTGCTGACTAGCACGGTGGGCACGGGCACCACGTATGGCGACACGACGGTGGCGGCGAACACCTCGTACACCTACAAGGTGCGCGCGCTGGACGCGGCCGGCAACCGTTCGGTGTTCAGCGTGCCGGCCACGGTGCAGACACCGGCGCCCGGTCCGGGCCCGCTGACCTTCGCCGCGGATGCCGACGCGCGGGTCGAGGAGACCACCGCGGGCGCCAACTTCGCCACGGCGAACCTGCGCGTGGACGCGGGATCGTCCCCGGACGTCGAGAGCTACCTGCGCTTCCCGGTGTCGGGTCTGACGGGTTCGGTGCAGAGCGCCAAGCTGCGCGTCTATGCGTTCAACAACACTGCAAACGGGCCGGCTGTCTACGCGACGAGCAGCAGCTGGATGGAGACAGGCCTCACCTGGAGCAACAAGCCGCCACCGACCAGCGCCGCCCGGGACGACAAGGGTGCGATCGCCACGAACACCTGGGTCGAGTACGACGTGACGCCTTTCGTCACCACCAACGGAATGGTGAGCTTCCGCCTGGCCGGGACCTCCAGCGACGGCGTCGACTTCTACTCCCGCGAGGCGACGAGCCTCCGACCCGAGCTCCTGGTGACCGTAGGCTCCGGGCCGCCACCGCCGCAGGACACGACGCCACCGAGCGTGCCGACGGGCCTGGCGGCGGCCGCGGCAAGCTCGAGCCACGTGGATCTGTCGTGGAACGCATCGACGGACAGCGTCGGGGTGGCGGGCTACGAGATCCATCGCGACAACGCGCCGCTGGCGAGCACGGCGGGGATCGCCACGACACACAGCGATCTGACGGCGGCGGCGGACACCACCTACAGCTACACCGTGCGCGCGTTGGACGCCGCAGGCAACCGCTCGGCGTTCAGCGCCCCGGTGACCGTGCGCACGCCGGCCTCGGGTCCGGGACCGGTGAGCATCGCCCCGGACGCCGACGCCCGCGTGGAGGAGGCGAACCCCGGTTCCAGCTTCCCCACCGCGAACCTCCGCGTGGACGCCGGCTCGAGCCCCGATGTCGAGACCTACCTGCGCTTCCCGGTATCGGGGCTGACCGGGCTGGTGCAGAGTGCCAAGCTGCGTGTCTACGCGTTTACCAACACCGCCAACGGGCCGGCCGTCTACGCGACGGAGAGCCAGTGGCTCGAGCCGGCGCTGACTTGGAGCACGAAGCTGGCCACAACCAGTGCCGCCCGCGACGACAAGGGTGCGATCGCGACGAACAGCTGGGTCGAGTTCGACGTGACGCCTTTCGTCACTGGAAGCGGAGTCGTGAGCTTCCGCCTGGCGGGGACCTCGAGCGACGGCGTCGACTTCTATTCGCGTGAAGCGACCAGCCTCCGGCCAGAGCTTGTAATAACCACGCGCTGAGCCGGGGACGCCGGCTGAATCGACCTAAAGCGCAGACCCGACCGATCGCGGCGCTCGCGCCGATTGCGGCTCTACTCCGTCAACCCGACGGCTCCGAGCGCCTGCTGGCGGTCGGGGAACACCTTCACGCGGACCGGCCGTCCTGCTCGGACCGTCACGAGGTGGGCGATCCTCACGTCCAGCGCGATGCCGGTGTGCGACCCGTGTCCACGGACCCTGATGAACATCAGAACGTCCTCGCCGCAGTCGAAGACTCGTTCGATGTCAATGGTTGGGGCACCTCCCCATACGATTTCCCCCTCCTCTGCCAGGAATGCCGCGACGCGTTCTCGGCCTCGATAGACACCGGCGTCGGGGAGGTTCGGGGAGGTCTGCAACTCGATGTCCGGATCGACGAGCTCCCAGACGAGATCCAGGTCGCCGCGGGCGATCGCCTCGTACAGGCGCGTCGCCGCTGTCACGTTCTCGGCCGACATCGGTCCCCGAGTATTGCCGCTGGTGGTGACCGCTCACACCGTCCGCAGCCGCTCGGCGAGCGCGTGGACGGATCGGCGCAGCTCGTCCGGCCGGCGGATCGTGAAGGCGCAGCCCGCCCCGGCGAGCAGGCCGGCGACCCAGTCCAGCGACTCGGCACGCATGCGCAGCAAGGTGTCCTCCCCTGAGGGCTCGAGCTCGGCGAGGGTGGGGGGAAAGTACGCCGCGGCGACCGCGAGGGGGGTGTGCAGCAGCACCTCGACCTCGTGCGCCCATGGCACGCGCGCGAGCGTGCGGCTGACGAAAGCCACGGAATCGAAGTCCGGCGGCGGGCGCCGGCCCGCGCCGCGCAGCTGGACGCTCGAGAACCGGTCGGCGCGCAAGGCCCGCAGCCCGCCGCGGCCGTGGTCGTGGGAGGGCACGTACCAGCGGCCGCGATGCGAGACGACGCCATACGGGCTGAGCTCGCGCTCGGACCGTTCGCCGTCGGACGCCACGTAGATCGCGTCCACCCGGCGTCCCCGCAGAGCCGCGTCGGCCAGCAGCAGCAGGTGCTCTCCCTTGGGAGGCATCGGCTCGTGCCCGGTGGCGGTGAAGCTGAGTGTCTGGTCGAGCGCCTCCACCCGCCGGCGGACCTGGTCCGGCAGGACGCGGCGGATCTTCGCGAGCGCGCCGTCCGCGTCGAGGCCGTCCCGGCGCGCCGCTAGCAGGCCGAGCGCGACGGCCGTGGCCTCGGCCGGGGTCAGCATCAGCGGCGGCATGCGGTAGCCCGGCCGGAGCCGGTAGCCGCCCGCGGGCCCGCGCTCGGCCTCGACGGGGATGCCGAGGTCCTGGAGGGAGACGACGTCGCGCCGCACGGTGCGCACGTCCACGCCCAGGCGGGCCGCCAGCTGGGGACCGGTCATAGAGGGCTCGTCCTGGAGGGCCTCGAGCAACGCCAGGACGCGTGCGGCCTTCGCCATAGAGGACACATTTTGCCCTGTTTGGCCCGTATGGTGCGCACCATGGAATACGAACCGCGGTCTATCTCGCTGCTCGCCCGCGACGGGCAGCTGAAGCACTACGGCATCGCGGTGCACGAGCGGGTCCCGCGACCGGCGCTCGCCGAAGCCACGCGCCGCGTTGCCCTAGAGGTCGTCCCGGAGGGGGCCTCGGGGTTCACGATCGCCCACGACGCGGCGACGGCAGGACTGGCGCTGGTCTTCTGGTGGGCGAATGAGAACGAGCTCCACCAGCAGACGTTCGCCGCTCCGCTCGACGATCCCGGAGGCCTCGAGCCCGCCGACGGTACCGGGATGGCGTGCGTGTGGGAGCTGGAGGTGATCGACTTCGAACGCCGGGCGTGGCTGGAAGACGTCCTGAAGGCGGACGATCTGCGCCGCTACCAGGAGCGGGCGCTCGAGGAGGTGGAGCTTTGATGCCCGTCACCGACTTCGACTTCCTACCCGGCCACTGGCGCGTGGCCAGCCGAAGGCTCGTCGACACGCTCGACCCTGCCTGCGACGAGTGGGAGGAGTTCGAGGCCACGTCGGAGGCGCGCGCCATCCTCGGCGGTGTCGGCAACATCGACCACTTCCGGGTGGAGGGACAGGACTACGAGGGGTTCTCGCTCCGTCTCTACGACCCCGACCAGGACCTGTGGCGCATCTGGTGGTCGTCGACCGCGCGACCCGGTCGTCTCGACCCGCCGGTCGAGGGACGCTTCGACGGGGACCGACGCGCTCGCTTCGAGTGCGACGACGTGCTCGAGGGCGTGCCGATCCGCATGCGATTCGACTGGTCGGAGATCACCGACTCCTCCGCGCGCTGGGAGCAGGCCTTCTCGTTCGACGGCGGCGACACCTGGAAGACCAACTGGATCATGCAGCTCTCGCGCGACGCCTGACGCCGCGGTACAGTCGCCAAGCGATCCAGATGATGCCGTCCGAGCCCTCGAGCCTTGCTCTGCAGCGCTCCGGCGCGCTGGCCGCCCGCGTCGAGGAGGCGCTCGAGCTTCTGGGCGCACCGTGCCGCGTCTGCCCTCGCGTTTGCTCGGTCGACCGCCTGGCGGACGAGCGTGGCCTGTGCCGGATCGGACGGCGGGCGATGGTCGCGTCGCACTTCCCGCACTTCGGCGAGGAGGACTGTCTGCGGGGCTGGAACGGGTCGGGCACGATCTTCTTCAGCGGTTGCAATTTGCGCTGCGTGTTCTGCCAGAACTTCGACGTCAGCTGGAAGGTTCAGGGCGAGGAGGTGTCCAGCGAGCGCTTGGCGACCATGATGCTCGAGCTCCAGGCGCACGGCTGCCACAACATCAACTGGGTGACGCCCGAGCACGTGGTTCCGCAGATCCTCGAGGCTCTACCGATCGCGCTGGCCGGTGGGCTGCGCCTCCCGATCGTCTACAACACGAGCTCCTACGACAGCCCGGACAGCCTGAAGCTGATGGAGGGCGTCGTGGATGTCTACATGCCCGACGTCAAGCTCTGGACGAGGGAGCGCGCGCGTCGCTATCTCGGGAAGCGCGAGTACGCCGAGGTAATGCGCGCGAACGTCAAGGAGATGCACCGCCAGGTCGGCGACCTCGTCCTCGACGGCCGCGGGCTCGCGCGCCGAGGTCTCATCGTGCGCCACCTCGTGATGCCGGGGCTGCTCGACGAGACCGAGGCGATCCTTCGGTTCGTGGCCGATGAGCTCGGTCCCGACACCTACGTCAACCTGATGGGCCAGTACTACCCCGCCGGCCGCTCGGAGAAGTACGAGGAGATCGATCGGCGACCGCGTCGCGACGAGCTCGAGCGGGCGTTCGAGCTCGCGGACGAGATCGGGCTGGAGCGGCTGGATCCGCGCAGCCGCCGCCAGGCCCTCGCCGCTTAGTCTTCGGCCGCGTGAACGTCGAAACCCCCGAGGTCAACTACGCCCGCAGCGGCGACGTCTCCATCGCCTACCAGGTGGTCGGAAGCGGCCCGGTCGACGTCCTCTTCGTCCCCTTCCTCATCAACCTCGTTTGGGCGTGGGAGCAGCCCATCTTCGTCGACTTCTGCAATCGGCTCGCCGAGTTCTCGCGGCTGATCCTCCTCGACAAGCGCGGCACCGGTCTGAGCGACCGCCCGCGAGACCTCCCCACCTTCGAGGCCAGGATGGACGACCTCCGGGCGGTCATGGACGCCGCCGGCTCTGACAAGGCCGCGCTTCTCGGCGCCGGCTCTCCCGGCGGTCAGCTCTGTGCCGTCTTCGCCGCCACCTACCCGGAGCGAGTCAGGGCGCTCATCCTTCAGAACACCTGGCCGCGCGTGGTCAGAGCCCCCGACTTCCCGTTCGGCGAGCCCGTCGAGGAATGGCATCGCCGGGTCCGCGAGGCCCGGGCCAGCTGGGGCGACCGCGAGTACCAGATCGCCGAGATGCGCCGGTACTTTCCGAGCCGCGTCGACGACCCCGAGTTCGAGCAGTGGCACGTCAACCACGAGCGCCTCGCTGCCAGCCCCGGCGCCGCGGCCTGGTTCCTGCGCGTCCTGATGGAGACCGACGTCCGCGAGGTCCTTCCGACCATCTCCGTCCCCACGCTCCTCCTCTACCGCCCGGAATGGCGGGACGCCTGCGTCTACATGGCCGAGCGCATCCCCAACGCCCAGGTCGTCGAGCTGAACGCCCCCGACGTCAGCATCTACGCCGACCCTCAGATCCCGCACGAGGTCGAGCGGTTTCTCTCCGAAGGCCGCATCGACACGGCCCCGGAGCGTGTGCTCACCACGGTGCTCTTCACCGACATCGTCGATTCGACCTCGCGGGCGGCCGAGCTCGGCGACCAGCAGTGGCGCGAGCTCCTCGAGGCCCACCACGCCACCGTGCGGGCCCAGCTCGCCCGCTACAGCGGCAAGGAGATCAGGAGCACCGGCGACGGCTTCTTCGCCATCTTCGCCGGCCCCGCCCGTGCGATCGCCTGCGCCCACAAGGCGACCGCCGCGGTCGGGGAGCTCGGCCTCGACATCCGCACCGGCATCCACACCGGCGAGGTAGAGGTGGTAGGCGGGAGGGTCGAGGGCATCGCCGTCCACATCGGCGCCCGCATCGCCGCCGAGGCGAAGCCATGCGAGGTGCTGGTGTCGAGCGTGGTCCGCGACCTCGCGGCCGGCTCCGGCATCGACTTCGAGGATCGCGGTGAGCACGCGCTCAAGGGGGTCCCGGGCACCTGGCGCCTCTTTGCCGCTCGACTCAGCGACCGCGCCCGGATAGGTTAGTCGCCCGATGCGGCTATTCAGTCAGGACACCAAGGTCGAGGCACTCAAGCGCGCTCCGCTGTTCGAGGGATTGTCGAGGAAGGAGCTCACCCAGCTCGCTCGCGTCAGCGAGGACATGGAGATCCCCGAAGGCGCGACGCTCACCAAGGAGGGCGAGATCGGTCACGAGTTCTTCGTGATCATCGACGGCGAGACGCAGGTGAAGCGCAGAGGCCGCAACCTCGCCACCCGCGGCGCGGGCGACTTCATCGGCGAGATCGCCCTCCTCGAGCAGGTGCCGCGCACAGCCACGGTCACCGCGAAGACGCCGCTGCGCGTCTTCGTCCTCACCAGCAAGGACTTCCATCACCTGCTGGAGGAGAACCCGAAGGTCCAGGGCAAGGTCCTGCGCACGCTGGCGAAGCGGGTGGCCGACCTCGCTAAGGATCCGACGATCGCATAGCCGGCGTCCCCGCCGGGCACCCCGCGAACCGCCCGGGGCTCACGGCCGCAGCACCGCCATGATCCGCAGCGGCCCGCCCGAGCCGCCCTCGATCTTCATCGGCAGCGCCACCACCGCGAAGCCGCGGCTGGGCAGGCGGCCCAGGCGCGCGACGTTCTCGAACACGGGCACGTTCGCCGCGCCGAGCACCCGGTGCGCCAGGAAGTCGGGGGACTGGCCGTAGTCGATGCTGGCCGTGTCGATCCCGACCGCCTTCACGCCGCGCCGGTTCACCAGCCAGCGGGCACCGCCTTCGCTCAGGCCCGGGAAGTGCAGCTGAGGGACCGCCTGCTGGCCGCGCTCCGCGGTGCCGAGGTAGCGCTCCGCGTCCGGCCAGAAGCGCTCCCAGCCGGTGCGCAGCAGCACGATCGTTCGCCTCGGGATCCGGCCGTTCTTACGCTCCCAGCGCCGCAGGTCGGCCCGCGAGATCAGGTAGTCGGCGTTGTCACCTACGCGCTTTGACAGGTCGACCGTCACGGCCCTGCCCACAAGCCGCCGCAGCGGGATCTGATCCGACGTGTCGCCGCCGCGCGCGAAGTGGATCGGCGAGTCGAGGTGGGTGCCGCCGTGCTCGGCCGCCGCGTAGTTGTTGGCCGCGTAGTACCAGCCGCCCGCCGTCTCGCCTTCGGCGACCTCGGTCAGCTGGAACCGCTCCGCGGTCGGCCAGTAGATCGTCTGCTCGTTGAACGGGTGGGAGAGGTCCACGAGCCCGCGCAGCGCGCTTGCCGCCGCGCGTTCGCGGGTCGTGTCGCCGGCGAATGCTCCGCCGATGCTGGCGAGCGCGAACCCCGCCATGACGCAGGTACACAGAGCCAAGACCCTTCGCATGAGTACCTCCTCGAAAAGAACGATCGTCCGGGCGGCGCGCGCCCGGCGCTGCCACCGGCGTTCTACCCGGGACGGCGGCGAAGATTCCCCAGCCGGCCGGCCAGCTCCGCGGGCAGCCCGTCCCGGTTGGCGGCGTTCAGCCGCACGATCGACACGTCCTTGCGCCGCTTGAGCGAGTCCGTAAACGGGTGCCGGGCGGTGTGGACCGTGGCCACCACCGGCACGGGCGCCTGCATCAGGGCGAGCACGGCCTCGCGGAAGCGCTCCGACGCGAGCTCCATCTTGCCGAGCTCGTCGATCAGGACCACGCCCTCCGAGCTGGGCGCGTCGAGCTGCGGCAGCGCCAGCCGCTCGAACTCCTCGATGTCGACCCCGTAGCGGCTCACCCGCGGCGAGCCCTTGATGTCCACGTGGGCGAGCAGTCCGCGCTCGCCGGCGAACGTCTCGATCTCGAAGCCCACCCGGCGGCGGTGCTCGCGCAGCTCCCTCGTCAGGAAGCCGCTCAGAGGGACGCCGCGCTCGCGCAGCCGATCCGCGAGGTGTCCGATGGCGGTGGTCTTTCCGGCTCCCGGGCGCGCCTCGATCAGGAGGCGGGCCGCCACGGCCCCGCTAGCGTCCGAGCCGCTTGCGCTCCGGTGCCTGGCCCAGCCCGCCCCGCTCGGCTACCACCAGCAGGAAGACCGAGGACGCCACGGCGACGCAGAACCCGAGCACGTTCAGCTCCCAGATGCTTCCGGTCCCGAGGAGGTTCGCGATCGTCCCGCCGATCACGGAGCCGAGGAGCCCGAGGCCCAGCGTCCAGAGCAGGCCGATCTTCTGCTTGCCCGGCAGCAGCAGGCGCGCCAGCGCGCCGATGATGAGCCCGGCCACGATGAATCCGATCATGCTTCCACCTACCCCGCGAATCGGGCTTCGATACGCAGATCAGTCGTCGTCGCCGCCCGACCCCGAGTCGTCGCTGGAGCCCGAGTCGCCACCCGATCTGCCGCGGCCGCGGCCCCGGCCGCGCCCCTGGCCGGAGCTGTCTGTCTCCGCCTCCACCTCGACCTCGGGCGGCTCCGTCTCGGTCGTCTCGTCGGGCGCCGTGTCGTCGGAGACCGTGTCGTCTCGGATCGCGTCGTCGGACGCCGTCTCGTCGGCCTCGCGCTGTTCCCGCTGGGCGCGCTCACGGCGCTGCCGGGCCGCCGCCGCCGCGCGCCTGGCTCGTGCCTCGGAGCGCCGCTCGGCGGTGCCGGCGGCCGCCGGTCGCGGCGCGAGCCGGTCGCCGGCGCTCAGCGGCTCCTCGGAGAGGCCGACGCTATCCCCGGAGATGGCGTTGGCGGCCAGGCCGATCCCCACGGCGGCGCCGAGTCCGAAGATGGCGAGGGCGGTGCCGACGGCGACGGTGCGGAAATTCATCTTCGTCGAGGCTAGCTCTGCCTTGGTAAGGCGTCGTCAAGCTGCGGGTCAGGGGAAGGTTGGGCCGCCGAGACCTGCACCGGCAGCCGCAGCTCCGCCCGCGTGCCTCCCTCGGGTCGCTCCTCGAGCGTCACCGACCCGTCCCAGCGTCGCGCGAGAGACTCGACGACCGAGAGCCCCAGGCCGGTTCCGGCCGCGCCGCCCCGCGAAGCGGCGCCGCGGTAGAACCGCTCGAACACCCGCTCGCGCTCGCCGGGCTCGATGCCGGGCCCCTCGTCGAGCACCGCCACCCACGCCGACCCGCCGCCGGCGCCCCATTCGATCGCCACGTCGGTCCCGCGCGGCGAGTAGTTGAGGGCGTTCTCGACCAGGTTGTCGAGGATCACCGCCAGGTCGGCGTCCGTGGCGGCCACCACTGGCGCCCCGTCGCCGCCCGCGGAGAGCCGGTGTCCGGAGCTGTCCGCCGGCCCCTCCCAGCGCTCGGCGGCCGCCTCCGCCACGTCCGCGACCGAGAGCCGCTCGGGCTCCGGACGCTCCCGCTCGCGCGCGAGCATCAGCAGCTCGGTGAGCAGCCGGGCCAGCCGCTCGGTCTCCCGCTCGGCGGCCAGCAGCTCGCGCTCCACCTCGGGGTCCCGCGACTTCAGCCCGGCCGCCTCCAGCCGCAGCCGCAGCCCGGTGAGCGGCGTACGCAGCTGGTGCGACGCGTTGGCCACGAACTCCCGCTGCGAGCGCAGCGCGCGCGCCAGGCGGGCCGTCATGTGGTTGAAAGAGGTGGCCACCTCGCGCTGCTCGGACGAGCCCTCCACGCGCGCGCGTGCGTCGAGATCGCCGCCCGCCACCCGATGCGCGGTGCGCGCGAGGCCGCGCAGGGGCCGGGCGAGCGACCCAGCCAGCAGCCAGGCCACGCCGAGACCCAGCGCGAGCGCGAGGATGCCGACGCCGATCAGCGCGAGCACGTCGTTGCGCACCTCTTCGTTCACCGCGTCCACGCTCTGCGTGACCCGCACCGCGCCGGCCGTGCCGCCGTTGCTCACCACCGGGACCGCGGTGAAGAGGAGATCCTCGTCGAGGGAGGTGCTGTGGCGCTCGCCCTGCACCACCGGCTGGCCGCGAAGCGCGGCCGAGATCTCGGGCCGCGAGGCGTATGGGGCGCCGCGCAGGCCGGTGCCGGCGGAGTCGGCGAGCAGCCGGCCGCGCGGACCGACCACGATCACCCGTCCGCCGAGGTTCTCGGCCGAGTCGCGGACCAGCCGGTCGAGCTCACCGCTGCTGTTGAGCCGGCCGGGCACGAAGGAAGCCAGCAGCTGCGCCTGACCGCGCGCCTCGCTGCGGATCTCGGCATCCACGCGGCGCGACAGGTTCAGCGCCAGCGGCACCTCCAGGGCCACGATCACCAGCACCAGGACGTAGGCGAAGGCGGCCAGGAGCCGCGTGCGCAGGCTCACCGCTCCGACCCGGACCGAAGCTCCTCCGGCCCCGAGAAGCGGAACCCCACGCCGCGGACCGTGTGGAGGTAGCGTGGGGATGAGGGGTCGTCGCCGAGCTTGCGGCGCAGGCCCGACACGTGCACGTCGAGCGTCTTTGTCGAGCCGAACCAGTTCACGTCCCACACCTCGTCGATCAGCCGCTCGCGGGTGATGACGGAGCCGGCCTCGCGCATCAGCAGCTCGAGCAGCTCGAACTCCTTGCGCGTGAGATCGAGCTCGTTCCCCCCGAGCGTGGCGCTGCGGCGGGCGGGATCCAGGCGAAGCTCGCCCACCTCCAGGGCGGTGCTCTCCCTGGCCGGGCCCGCGGGGGCCGCCTCGCCGGCGCGACGCAGGACCGCCCGGATGCGCGCCGCCACCTCGCGGGCGCTGAAGGGCTTGACGATGTAATCGTCGGCGCCGAGCTCGAGCCCGACGACGCGGTCGGTCTCCTCCCCGCGCGCGGTGAGCATGATGATCGGCACCTTCGACTCGCGCCGAAGCTCGCGGCAGACGTCGTAGCCGGAGCCGTCCGGGAGCATCACGTCGAGGAGCACGAGGTCGGGGGCCAGGCGGCCGGCCGCCTCGAGCGCCTCGGCCACGGTGCCCGCCACCTCCGTGTCGAAACCCTCGCGGGCGAGGGCCTCCGACAGGGGGACGGTGATGGACTCCTCGTCCTCCACCATGAGGATGGTGCGCCGGCCCTGCATGGTCGGCTTAGATGCTAGGCGGAGGCGCTGCCGCCGACGCCGGGGGGCCGGGAAGCCCGCCGGCCGGCGGGCTT